>Ga0180077_1000028_pt1 | contig 17636 bp, 16 predicted proteins | sample EasRiv466_16_10D_FD_123014 | JGI IMG/M metagenome (GOLD analysis project Ga0180077, IMG submission 123014) | Soil microbial communities from meander-bound floodplain in the East River, Colorado, USA - East River metaG ERMLT466_16_10D | ecosystem: Environmental > Terrestrial > Soil > Floodplain ...
ACCTCCTCGTCAGGCAGGTCGGCGGGCAACTCGTACAGCCGCCGGATCCCCGCGCAGTCGGGAACGGTCTCGATGTCGAAGGCGAGTATTGGGGTCATCGCGGGCACGCCACCATTTAACCAGAGATCGACCGCGCTGCCCGGAGCCAGTGATCTTGCGCGCTGCCCGGGCCAGAGATCAAGCGCGCGGCCCGATGGGGAGACCCCTTGCGGCGGCGCCGGGCTGCGCGCTATTCGCTCAGGCCGTGGGCGGTGCGGTCGCCGCAAACGACGGCCTTGCGGCGGTCTGGTCGAACCATGCGGACAGTTTCGGGCGTCCGGGACGCCAGCGAAAGCCGGGATTGCGCGCTTCAAGGCCGAGCGCGCAGGCGAGGGTGATCTGCACCATGTTGAGCGGGTCTCGCATCGACGGGCGGCCGATTTCGCGCTCCCAGAGGTCCGCCATCCGGCGGGCGCGGTCCGTTTCGTGCTCGATCACCCCCGGCGAGCGCTCGTTCACGGGCCGCGCGATCTCGCGGCCCCAGACCGAAAGGCCGTCGAGCATGCTCCTCGCCAAAGCTTCGAGGCGGCGCGCCTCCCACGATCGATCGTCGCCCATCACATCGAACGCGGGCTCGCCATCCAGATGATCCAGGTACGCGCAAATCAGCGCGGACTCTTCCATTCCCACGCCGTCCTCACGGACGAGGTAGGGCACCCGACCCGACGGATTGATGCCGTAGTACGGACTGTCCGCGACGCGCGTCTTGGCGCCGATGACCTCGACGCGGTCCTGCAACCCCTTCTCCAGGACCACGATCCGCGCCATGCGCGCGTAGGGTGAGCCGGGGGTGATGTAGAGCTTCACTCAGTCAGCATCCTAGTTCCAACGCGCCGCGCGAGCTATAGCACGTGCGAGGCGCGCCGGGCGGCGGCGCGAGGGGCCCCATCGTGCCGCGCCGAGCCGGGCCGCGGGCGGAGGGAGCACGGCGAGGATTGCCTGAGCCCTGAGCGGCAATTGCGAGGGGCGAGTTCCGCAGCCGTACGACGACCGCAGCAATGAGGCGAGGGATTCTCGCGGCGCTGGGGAGCGCGCCGCCGCCCGGCAGCGCCTCTGCGGCTCAGTCGGGGAAGACGCCGGTCGAGAGGTAGCGGTCGCCGCGATCGCAGAGGATGGTGACGATCATGGCGTTCTTGAGTTCCTTCGAGATGCGCAGCGCCACCGCCACCGCGCCGCCCGAGGAGATGCCGGCGAACAGGCCCTCCTCGCGCGCCAGGCGCCGCGTCATCTCCTCGGCGTTCGCCTGGCTGACGTACTCCAGGCGATCGACGCGCGCCTTGTCGTAGATCTTCGGCAGGTAGGCCTCGGGCCACTTGCGGATGCCGGGGATCTGCGAGCCCTCCTCGGGCTGGCAGCCGACGATCTGGATCTTCGGGTTCTTTTCCTTGAAGAAGCGCGAGCAGCCCATGATGGTGCCGGTGGTGCCCATCGAGCTGACGAAATGCGTGATTCTGCCCTCGGTGTCGCGCCAGATCTCCGGCCCGGTGGTCTCGTAGTGCGCGAGCGGGTTGTCGGGGTTGGCGAACTGGTCGAGCATGATGCCCTTGCCCTCGCGCACCATCTTCTCCGCGAGGTCGCGCGCCGCCTCCATCCCGCCCTTCTCCGGCGTCAGGATGATCTCGGCGCCGAAAGCGCGCATGGTCTGGCGGCGCTCCACCGACAGGTGCTCGGGCATGATCAGGATCATGCGAAAGCCCCGGATCGCCGCCGCCATCGCAAGCCCGATGCCGGTGTTGCCCGAAGTCGGCTCGATCAGCACGTCGCCGCGCTTGATGGTGCCGCGCTCCTCGGCGCGGCGGATCATCGACATCGCCGGGCGGTCCTTGACCGAGCCCGCCGGGTTGTCGCCCTCGAGCTTGGCGAGGATCACGTTGCCGGCGCGGCGATTCTCCTCGCCGGGCAGGCGCTGCAACCGCACCAGCGGCGTGTTGCCGATGAAGTCTTCGAGCGTGCGCTTCATGATTGCGCGAGTTCCTTCGCGTAGGCGTCCACGCCCTGCTGCACCGTGAGGAACTCGCCCTCGAAGCCCGTCTCGCGCAGCGGCGCCATGTCGGCCTCGGTGTGGCTCTGGTACTTGGGCGCGAGCTGCGGCGGAAACGGGATGTACTCGATCAGCTTCTGCGCGGCCAGCTCGGCGGGCGCTGCGCGCGTGCTACGCGCGGCGTTGATCACCGCGGCGGCGACCTCGTTGAAGGTCTGCGCGCGGCCGGTGCCGCAGTTCCAGATGCCCGAGAGCTCGCGGCGCTCGAGGAAGTGCAGGTTCACCGCCACCACATCGTCCACGTGGATGAAGTCGCGCTGCTGCTCGCCGTCGCCGTAGCCGCCCGAGCCGACGAAGAGCTTCACGCGCCCTTCCGTCCTGAACTGGTGGAAGGCGTGGAAAGCGACCGACGCCATGCGCCCCTTGTGCGCCTCGTTCGGCCCGTAGACGTTGAAGTAGCGCAGGCCGACGATCTGCGCCGAGCGCCCCGGCAAGCGCCGGCGCACCAGCTGGTCGAAGAGGAACTTGGAGTAGCCGTAGACGTTGAGGGGCCCCTCGCACTCGCGCACCACGCGAAAGCCGTTCCGGCCCGCGCCATACACCGCCGCCGAGGAGGCGTACACGAACGGTACCTCCTCCTCGTGGCACCAGTCGAGCAGCGCGCGCGAGTAGCCATAGTTGTTGTCCATCACGTAGCGACCGTCGGTCGCCATGGTGTCGGAGCAGGCGCCCTGGTGCAGCACGGCGTCGACCTCGCCGTCGAACTGGCCTGCCTCCAGGCGCGCGAGGAATTCGCGCTTGTCGAGGTAATCCTCGATCTCGCAGCCGACGAGGTTCCTGAACTTGTCGGCCTTCTCCAGGTTGTCCACGGCGAGGATCTCGGTGATCCCCTGCCGGTTGAGCGCGGCGACGAGCCGCGAGCCGATGAACCCGGCGGCGCCGGTGACGACGTGCATCTTAGGGACCCTCTGGCCTATTCACGCGCATGCGCGTTGCGGCCGGAACGCGGCGCCGGCTAGGCGCGCGGCCGCAGCGATATGTCGATATCGCAAGGCCGAGCAACAACGCCGGTGCCCGTGTCATGGCGATATCGTACCCGACGCCGCTGCGACTTCCGGCCGCAACCCTAGGGCGGCGAGGGCCTCTCGCCTTGGAGGCTCGCATGACGGCTCGCCGCCCAAAGGGACGGGGCGAGTTTTCATGCATGGCATCGCCATCGGCCGCCTTGTGGGCCTCAAGCACACGGCGGCGTCCGCTGTCTCGCCCTGCACGAAAATCGCCACCGTCGCGCACGCGGGAATAGGCCAGAGGGTCCCTAGTCCTTTCCGTTCTTCCCGAACAGCTCGGCGGGCGTGACCACCGCGGTGCCGAACTTGCCCACCTTGATGCCGCCCGCGCGGTTGGCGATGCGCACCGCCGATTCCATTCCCTCGCCCGCGGCCAGCATCACGGCGAGGGTGGCAATCACCGTGTCGCCGGCGCCGGTGACGTCGGAGACTTCGCGCGCCTGCGCCTTGATGTTCAGCGCGCGCCCGCGGCGAAACAGCGTCATCCCCTGTTCGCCGCGCGTCAGCAGCAGCGCCTCCACCGCGAGCTTCGCACGCAGCTGCTGCGCGCGCTGCGTCAGCTCCTTGTCGTTCGACCAGCTGCCGACCACCTCGCGCAGTTCCGCGAGGTTCGGCGTGATCACGCTGGCGCCCTTGTAACGCGTGTAGTCGTCGCCTTTCGGGTCCACCAGCACGCGCCGGCCGGCCCTGCGCGCCTCGCGGATCATGGTGACGATGTGCGCCAGCCCGCCCTTGCCATAGTCCGACAGCAGCACCACGTCGCAGTCGGCGAGCGCCTCGCGGAACTCGGCGAGTTTCGAGGCGAGCACTTCCTTGGAGGGCTCCGTCTCCATGTCGACCCGCAGCAGTTGGTGCTTGCGGTGCACGATGCGCAGCTTCTGCGTGGTGCGGATCGAGCCGTCGCGGTGCAGGCTGGCCGCCACGCCCTCCTTCTTGAGCAGCCTGGCGATCGTGGCGCCCGCCTCGTCGCGGCCGACCACGGAGAGCAGGCGCGTCTGCGCGCCGAGGGCGGCGCAGTTGCGTGCCACGTTGGCCGCGCCGCCCGGCCGCACCTCCTCGCGCTGCCACAGCACCACCGGCACGGGCGCCTCGGGCGAGATGCGCGTGGCATCGCCATACCAGTAGCGGTCGAGCATCACGTCGCCGACCACCAGCACCCGGGCCTTGGACAAATTCATTTGCGGCCGATCGGAAAATACTCGAATCCCTGTGCGCGCACCATCGCGGGCTCGTACAGGTTGCGGCCGTCGAAGATCAGCGGCTGCGCGAGGGCCGCGCGCATCGCCGCGAAGTCCGGGCTCCTGAACTCGCGCCACTCTGTGACGATGGCGAGCGCGTCGCTGCCCTGCAGCGCGTCGATCGCCGAATCGGCGATGCGTACGCCGCCGTACTTCGCGAAGAGCTTGCGCGCGTCGGCGCCCGCCACCGGGTCGTAGGCGCTCACCGTGGCGCCCGCGGCGAGCAGGTCCGCGATCAGGGCGCGGCTCGAGGCCTCGCGCATGTCGTCGGTGTTGGCCTTGAACGCGAGTCCCCAGAGCGCGATGCGCTTGCCCGGCAGCCCGTCGCCGAAGCGTGCCTTGATCTTCGTCCCCAGCACGTGCTTCTGCGCCTCGTTCACCTGCTCGACCGCCGCGAGCAGCGTGAGCGTCCGGCCCGCCTCGTCGGCGGTGCGCTGCAGCGCCTTGACGTCCTTCGGAAAGCACGAGCCGCCGTAGCCGGCCCCCGCATACAGGAAGTCGAAGCCGATGCGCGGATCCGAGCCGATGCCCTTGCGCACCTCCTCGATGTCCGCGCCGAGCCGCTCGGCGAGGTTGGCGAGCTCGTTCATGAAGGAGATGCGCGTGGCGAGCATGGCGTTGGCCGCGTACTTGGTGAGCTCGGCCGAGCGCACGCTCATCTGCAGGATGCGCTCGTGGTTGCGCTGAAAGGGGGCGTAGAGGTTGCGCAGCAGCTCGCCCGCGCGCGCGTCGTCGGCGCCGATGACGATGCGATCGGGCCGCATGAAGTCCTCGATGGCCGCGCCCTCCTTCAGGAACTCCGGGTTCGATACCACGCTGAACGGATGCTTCGCGCCGCGGCGCGCCAGTTCCTCGGCCACCGCCGCGCGCACCTTGTCCGCCGTGCCCACGGGCACGGTGGACTTGTCGACGATCACGCGGTAGCCGTCCATGTGGCGCCCAATCGCGCGCGCCGCGGCGAGCACGTGCTGCAGGTCCGCCGAGCCGTCCTCATCAGGCGGCGTACCCACCGCAATCAGCTGCAGCTCGCCGTGCGCCACGCTCGCGGCGACGTCGGTGGTGAACTTGAGCCGGCCCGCCGCCCGGTTGCGCTGCACGATCGCTTCGAGCCCCGGCTCGTAGATCGGGATCCCGCCGGCGTTGAGCTTCGCGACCTTCGCGGCGTCCAGGTCGAGGCATACGACGTGGTTGCCTGCGTCCGCGAAGCAGGCGCCCGCGACGAGCCCGACGTATCCGGTGCCGACGATGGTGACGTTCATGGGGCGAGATCGAACTCCTCCGTGCGGCGCGGGGGATAAGTCTCCCAGCCCCCGCAACCCGGGCAATGCCAGTAGAACTGCCGCGCCTTGAAGCCGCAGTTCTCGCAGCGGTAGCGTGCCAGGCGCAGGGTATGGCTGTGCACCAGGTTCTTCACCAGCGCCAGATCGCGCCGGCGCTCGGGATGCACGTCGGCCGCGATCTGCGCCTCGAGCAGCCGGTCCAGGCCAAGCAGCGTCGGGTTGCGCCGCAGCTCATCGCGCACCAGCTTGTAGGCGGTTTCGGCGCCCTGCGCCTCGAGCGTGTACTGGAACACGGTTTCGAGCAGGTCGAGCGACGGATAGCGCTCCAGGTACCCAGTGAGCAGCGTCAAGCCCTCCTCGAGCCGGCCGGTCTCGCGATACGCGTCAAGCAGGCGCTGGGCCACCAGCGCGAGGTAGGCCGGATTCTGCTGCTCGACGCGCTTCCAGCATTCGATGGCGCGCTCGAGATTGCCTGCCGCGCGCTCCAGATCGCCGAGCTGCACGCTGGCGCGCACCGACTTGCGGTTCCCCTCCAGCGCCGATTCGAGGAGCTTCCTTGCCGCATCGGGCCGCGAGTGCGTCGCCTCGGTGGCGGCCAGCTCGCACTGGAACTGCGCGATCTCCTTGGCGCGCGACTCGCCCAGGTCCGACTCGAGCCGCCGCGCCATGTCGATCGCCTTCTGCCATTGCTTCTCCTGCTGGAAGATGTCCAGCAGGTTTCCCCGTGCCTCGGCCGCGTGCGGGCCCTGCTCCAGGCGGCCGAACAGCTCCTCGGCACGGTCGAGGATGCCGGCCTTCAGGTAGTCGTGCGCCAGCCCGTACAGCGCCGCGGTCTTCTGCTCGGCGCCAAGGTCGGGCCGCTCGACGAGGTTCTGGTGCATGCGGATCGCGCGGTCATACTCGCCGCGGCGCCGGAACAGGCTCCCCAGCGCGAAATGCAGCTCCACCGTCTCGGGGTCGACCTTGACGACCTCGATGAACGACTCGATCGCCTTGTCGGGCTGCTCGTTGAGGAGGAAATTCAGCCCCTTGAAGTAGGAGCGTGGCAGCGCGCGCGACTGGTAGACGAGATGCCGGATGTCGATGCGCGCCGCGAGCCAGCCCAGGCCGAAGAACACCGGCAGCGCGACCAGCCACCAGTACTCGAATTCCATCAGCCCTCCACCGCCGGCGGCGATGCGTCGGCCTGCTTCTGCCCCTGGGCGCGCGCGTCGCGGCGCAGGCGCCCGATGTTGCGGCGCTGCCGCAGCACGGTGCCCAGCACGGCGGCGGCGCCGAACAGCGCGCCGGCGACGAAGAACGCGAGCAGCACGAGCACCAGGGGCGCCTGCCAGGCCTGGCCGAACCAGAAGCGCAGGGTCACCGGCTCGGTGTTCCACACGGCGAACACCAGCAGCAGGAGGAAGAGCGCGATCCGGATCGTCCAGGTGACGATGCGCATGAGCTAGGGAGCCTCTGATCTGCTCGCGCGGTGGCGCGTTGCGGCCGGGGCCGCGCCCCGGGCTTACCGCGCGGCCTGCGCCTGCTTGGCGGCCGCCTCGGCTTCGTCGTCGACGCGCTCGCGCAGTTCCTTGCCGGCCTTGAAGTGGGGAACGTACTTCTCCGGGACGTGCACCTTTTCGCCCGACTTGGGGTTGCGGCCCACGCGCGGCGGCCGGTAGTTCAGGCCGAAGCTGCCGAAGCCGCGGATCTCGATGCGGTGGCCGGAGAGCAGGCTCTGCGTCATCGCATCGAGGATCATCTTCACCGCGTACTCGGCGTCCTTCGCCACCAGCTGCGGGTAGCGTTGGGCCAGGCGCGCGATCAGTTCGGACTTGGTCATGGCGACCGCTCCCCCCTCGCGTTCTCGGTCCAGTCCGCTTACTGCTGCGGGTTGTTGCTCTTGTCGAGCTTGGCCCGCAGCAGCGCGCCCAGGTTGGTCGAGCCCGCGGCGCTCGCCGCATTCTCCGTGCGCATCTGCTTCATGGCGTCGGTCTCCTCGGCGACGTCCTTCGCCTTGACCGACAGGTTGATCGAGCGGTTCTTGCGGTCGACGTTGATGATCATCGCACTCACGGAATCGCCCTCTTTCAGCGCGGTGCGCAAGTCGTCGATGCGGTCGCGCGAGAATTCCGAAGCACGCAGATAGCCCTCGACCTCGGCCGTGAGCGCGATCACGGCGCCCTTCGCATCCAGCGACTTCACGGTGCCCTGCACCACGCTGTTCTTGTCATGGCTGGCGATGAAGTTGGTGTAGGGGTCGCCCTCGAGCTGCTTGACGCCGAGCGAGATGCGCTCGCGCTCGACGTCGATGGACAGCACCACCGCCTCGACCTCCTCCGCCTTCTTGAAGTTCTTGACCGCTTCCTCGCCGGCGGCCGACCAGGAAAGGTCCGACAGGTGCACCAGGCCGTCGATGCCGCCGGGCAGCCCCACGAACACGCCGAAGTCGGTGATCGACTTGATCTGGCCCTTGACGCGGTCGCCCTTCTTGTACTCGCGGCCGAAATCCTCCCAGGGATTGGGCTTGCACTGCTTCATGCCCAGGGAAATCCGGCGGCGCTCCTCGTCGATCTCGAGGATCATCACTTCGACCTCGTCGCCCACCTGCACCACCTTGGAGGGATGCACGTTCTTGTTGGTCCAGTCCATCTCCGAGACGTGCACCAGGCCCTCGATGCCCGCCTCGACCTCGACGAACGCACCGTAATCGGTGAGGTTGGTGACCTTGCCGAACAGGCGCGTGCCCTGCGGATAGCGGCGCGAGATGCCGACCCAGGGATCCTCGCCCAACTGCTTCAGGCCCAGCGACACGCGGTTCTTCTCGGCGTCGAACTTGAGCACCTTGGCGGTGACCTCGTCGCCGACGTTGAGCACTTCGGAGGGATGCTTCACCCGGCGCCAGGCCAGGTCGGTGATGTGCAGCAGGCCGTCGATGCCGCCCAGGTCCACGAACGCGCCGTAGTCGGTGATGTTCTTGACGATGCCCTTCACCACTGCGCCTTCCTGCAGGCTGGAGAGCAGCGCCTCGCGCTCGGCGCCGGCGCTCGCTTCGAGCACCGCGCGGCGCGACACGACCACGTTGTTGCGCTTGCGGTCGAGCTTGATGACCTTGAACTCCATCGTCTTGCCTTCGTAGGGCGTGGTGTCCTTGACCGGCCGCAGGTCGACCAGCGACCCCGGCAGGAAGGCACGGATGCCCTTGGTCATGACGGTGAGGCCGCCTTTCACCTTGCCGGTGATGACGCCTTCGACCTTCTCGCCCTTTTCCAGCGACTGCTCGAGCTCGATCCAGGCCGCCATGCGCTTGGCCTTGTCTCGCGACAGGCGCGTGGCGCCGTAGCCGTCCTCGAGCGCTTCGATGGACACGGAAACGAAATCGCCGGGCTTGACCTCGACCTCGCCGGCGTCGTTCTTGAATTCCTCGGCGGGGATGATCGACTCGGACTTCAGCCCGGCGTTGACCACCACGAAATTGGGATCGACGCTGACCACCTCGGCGGTGATCACTTCGCCGACGCGCATTTCCTTGCGCGTGAGGCTTTCCTCGAACAACGCGGCGAACGACTCGGCGGGAGGGGTGGGAACGGACTTGCTGACTGCAGGGGAAATGCTTGCCATGTAAGGGAAAAAACCTCTTTCAGCCGCGCGCCCTTGCAGGCTGCCGCGGGTCAAGTTGCAAAAAGGGCGCCCGCCTCAAGCGGGCTGCCCACCCAGTTTCCTCTCCCGGCACCAGCCGAGGATCACGCCGACGACTTCGTCCAGCGATCTCTCCGAGGTGTCCAGTTGCAGCGCGTCAGGGGCCGGCGCCAGTGGCGCCACTGCCCGGGCCGCATCGCGCGCGTCGCGCTGCTCCAGGTCGCGGGAAAGGGCGTGCAGATTAGCATCGATTCCTTTGTCTATCAACTGCTTATACCTGCGTTGGGCACGCACCGCCGGGGTCGCGGTCAGGAACACTTTGAGCTCGGCATCGGGGAACACGACAGTGCCCATGTCACGCCCCTCCGCCACCAGCCCGGGGGGCCGGCGGAAGGCGCGCTGGCGCTGCAAGAGCGCAGTTCGCACGCCGGGCCGCCGCGCCACGTCTGAGGCGCGGGCAGCCACTTCCTCGTCCCGCAGGGCGTCCGTAACATCCTGTTGTGAAAGGAAAACCCTCCCGTCCCGGAATTCCACCTGCATCGCTGTCGCGGTGTGCTCGGGGGTCTCAGCCCCCGCGAGGGCAACCAGCCGGTACAGCGCACCGCTCTCCAGGCAATGAAAGCCGAGCGCCTGGGAGACCCGCAGGGCGACCGCCCCCTTGCCGGAGGCCGATGGCCCGTCGATGGCGACAACCGGGACGCTCATCGCGCGATGCGGCCGAAAACCTTGAAGAACTCCGGAAAGGTCTTGGCGACGCAGTCCGGGTCGTTGATGCGCAAGGCGATGCCGCCGAACGCGGCGAGCGCGAGGCTCATCGCCATGCGATGGTCATCGTAGGTGTCTACAGCGATCCCGGATTTGAGCTTGCGCGGGGTCACCTTGAGGAAGTCAGGGCCCACCTCCACGCCCGCGCCGAGCTTGCCGAGCTCGGCCGCCATCGCCGCGATGCGATCGGTTTCCTTCACGCGCCAGCTCGCGATATTGCGCAGGATGCAAGGTCCGTCGGCGAACAGCGCGAGTACCGCCGCGGTCATGGCGGCATCCGGAATGTGATTGAGATCGAGGTCGAAGGCGCGCAGCGGCGCGCGGCCGCTGGCCTCGATCCAGTCCTCGCCCATCGCCATGCGCGCGCCCATCTTCTCGAGCACTTCGCAAAAGCGCACGTCGCCCTGGATGCTCGCGCGGCCCACGCCCTCGACGCGCACCGGACCGCCGCCGATCGCGCCGGCGGCGAGAAAATAGGAAGCCGCCGAAGCGTCGCCCTCCACATCCACGGTGCCTGGCGACGCGTAGGCAGTGCCCGGAACCTCGAAGCGGCTCCAGCCGGTGCGCCGCACCTCCACCCCGAAGCGCCGCATGAGATTGAGCGTGATCTCGACGTAGGGCTTGGAGATGAGCTCGCCCTCGACCGCGATGCTGCCGCCGCCGGCGAGGGGCAGCGCCATCAGCAGCGCGCTCAGGTACTGCGAGGACACGTCGCCGCGCACCTGCACCGTCTGCCCGGGCGCGATGCGGGCCGGGTGAATGGCGAGCGGCGGATAGCCTTTCGCGCCGAGGAAGTCGATGCGCGCGCCCATGGCGCGCAACGCATCCACCAGGTCGCCGATCGGGCGCTCGTGCATGCGCGCCACGCCCGACAGCTCATAGCTGCCGCCGGCAAACGCGAGCGCCGCGGTGAGCGGCCTGAACGCCGTGCCGGCATTGCCCAGATACAGCTTGCCGCGCTTCTCGGGAACGCCCCCTGCCCCCACGACCAGGTACTCGGACTGACCCTGGTGGCCGATGACCAGGCCCAGCTTCGCAAGCGCATTCAGCATGACCTGCGTGTCGTCCGAGTCGAGCAGTCCGCGGACGCCTGTCTCGCCTTTCGCGAGCGCCGCCAGCAGCAGCACGCGGTTGGAGATGCTCTTGGAGCCCGGCAGCCGCACCGAGCCCTTGGCGCGGGTCAGCGGCCCGAGCTCGAGCGCTTTCATTCGAATTCGCCGGAGAGCCAGCGCTCGCGCGCCGCGCGCGCCTCGGCGAACAGCCGCTCGAGCGCCGCGCCGTCGCCGCGCTCGAGCAGCGGGCGCAGCGCGCGCAGCTTCTCGGCATAGCAGTCGAGCTCGGCGAGCAGCGGCCCGCGGTTGGCGACGCAGATGTCGCGCCACATCTCCGGGTGGCTGGAGGCGATGCGCGTGAAATCGCGGAAGCCGCCGGCGGCATAGCCGAAGAGCTGCGCCGAATTGGCGCGCCCGGCAAACTCATTCACCAGCGCATACGCGAGCAGGTGCGGCAGATGGCTCACCGCGGCGAATACCGCGTCGTGCTCCTCCGCGCTCATGCGGCTCACGCGCGCGCCGCAGGCGACCCAGGCGTCTTCCACGGCTTGCACGCTCGCCGCCGGATTCTCCGGCAGCGGCGCGAGCACCACGCGACGCCCGTGGAAGAGGTCTGCGCTTGCCGCTGTGGCGCCGCTCTTCTCGGCGCCCGCGATCGGGTGCGCCGGCACGAACTGCGCGATCTTCGCGCCGAGCGCGGCGCGCGCCGCGGCCACCACGTCGCGCTTGGTGCTGCCTGCGTCGGTGACGATGGCCGAGGGCTTGAGCCGCGGCGCAATGGCGCCGAATACGGCGGGAAACTGCGCCACGGGCGTCGCGACCAGGACCAGGTCGGCGTCCGCCACGTCCTGCGCGATGGCATCGACGATGCCCCGCTCCAGCGCGAGCTGCAGGTTCGCCGCCCCGCGCCCGATGCCGGTGACGCGGCCACAGCGCTTCGCCGCCTTGAGGGCGAGCGCGAAGGAGCCGCCGATCAGCCCGACACCGACAACTGCAACGCGCTCGAAGCGCCCGGTGGCCCCGCGCCCGGCTGCGCTCATTCCTTCAGGCTCGGCGCCAAGGCGCCAAGGAACTTGTCGTTCTCCGCGGCGGTGCCGACGGTGACCCGCAGGTGCTCGGGCAGCTGGTAGCCGCCGCCCACCGGGCGCACGATCACGCCGCGCCGCAGGAGGCGCTTGTAAACCTCCTGCGCCTTGCCCACGCGGATGCTGAGGAAGTTGCCGTAGGAGGGAATGAACTCCAGGCCGAGCTGCTGCGCCCCCTCGCGAAGCTGGCGCATGCCCTGCAGGTTCTCGGCGAAGCTGCGCGCCACGAACTCCATGTCCTCGAGCGCGGCCGTGGCCGCGGCGAGCGCGACGCTGTTGACGTTGAACGGCTGGCGCACGCGGTTCATGACGTCGGCCACCGACGGGTGCGCGAGCGCGTAGCCCACGCGCAGGCCCGCGAGGCCGTAGGCCTTGGAGAAGGTGCGCGTCAGCACGAGATTGGGATGGCGCTTGAGCCACTTCACCGTCTCGGCGCGCAGCTCCGCGGGCAGGTATTCGTTGTAGGCCTCGTCGATCACCACGATGACGCGCTCGGGAACGCGGCGCAGCAGCGCGTCCAGCGCATCCGGCGTGGCGAGCGTGCCGGTCGGGTTGTTCGGGTTGGCGACCCACAGCACGCAGGTTTCCTCGTCGACCGCGCGCGCCATCGCCTCGAGGTCGTGTGCGTAGTTCTTCGCCGGCACCGCGATGCCGCGCGCGCCGCGCGCCTGCGTGGCAAGCGGGTATACCGCGAAGGCGTGCTGCGAAAACACGGCGGCGCGCCCGGGCCCGAGGAAGGCGAGCGCCACCATTTCCAGCACGTCGTTCGAGCCGTTGCCGAGCACGATCTGCGCCATGTCTACGCCGTAGCGGCGCGCGAGCGCGTCCTTCAGCTCGAAGCCGTTGCCGTCGGGGTAGCGCGCGAGTTCGCCCAGCGTGCGCTCGATGGCCGCGCGCGTGCGCGGCCCGATGCCGCGCGGGTTCTCATTGGACGCCAGCTTGACGATGTCCTTCTCGACGAGCCCCATCTCGCGCGCCAGCTCCGAGATCGGCTTGCCGGGCTGGTAGGGCGCGATCGAGCGCACGTAGGAGGGGGAGATTTCGCAGGGATCCATTTTCATATCGGTGCGCGCCTCTCAGGCGACTGCGGCGGGGTAGGAGCCGAGCACCTTCAGGAACGGCGCCTTCTGGCGCAGCTCGGCGAGCGCCGCGGCGACGCGCTCGTCCTTCTGGTGGCCCTCGACGTCGATGAAGAACAGGTACTCCCACAGCGCGCTGCGCATGGCGCGCGAGGGACGCGACTCGATGCGCGTCATGCTGACGCGGTTCTGCGCCAGCGGGCTGAGCAGCGCGTGCACCGCGCCCGGCTTGTTCTCGGCGGACATCACCAGCGAGGTCCGGTCGCGACCGGTCGGCGCGGATTCGAGCGGCCCCAGCACCAGGAAGCGCGTGGTGTTGTTCGGATCGTCCTCGATCGAGCGCGCGAGCAGCTCGAGGTCGAAGCGCCCGGCCGCCGCCTCGCCGGCAATCGCGGCGGCGCCCGCCTCGTCGGCCGCGCGCCGCGCGGCCTCGGCGTTCGAGGCGACCGGCACGCGCTCCGCGGCGGGCAGGTTCTGGTTCAGCCAGCCGTTGCACTGCGCGAGCGACTGCGCGTGCGAATAGACGCGCCGCACGGCGCCCAGGCCGGGCGCGCGCGCCATGAGGTTCTGCTGCACGCGCAGCTCGACCTCGCCGCAGATCCTGAGCGGCGTCGTCACCAGCAGGTCGAGCGTGCGGCCGACCGCGCCCTCGGTGGAATTTTCGGCCGGCACCACGGCGAACTGTGCCGCACCCGACTCGCAGCGCCGGAACACTTCGTCAATGCTGGCGGCAGGCCCCGCCTGCACGGCGCCGCCGAAGTGCTTGCGCACCGCCTGCTCGCTGAAGGTGCCCTCGGGTCCGAGGTAGGCGATGCGCAGCTCTTCTTCCAGGCCGCGGCAGGCGGAGATGATCTCGCGGAACACGCGCGTCGCGGCCTCGGCCGGCAGTGGCGCGCCGGCCTGCGCGGCGACGCGCCGCAGCACCTCGGACTCGCGCTCGGGCCGGTAGGCGGGCGCGCCGCCTTTCAGCGTGCCGATGCGCTGCGCCAGGCGCGCGCGCCGCTGCAGCAGCTCGAGCAGCTCGGTGTCGAGCCGGTCGATCTCGCCCCTCAGCTTGTCGATGTCGTCGCTCATGCCTCGGCGGGAAGATATCTGACCGCGAGCACGCCGTCGATGGCGCGCAGCTCGGCGAGCGCGGCGACGGGCACCGCGCTGTCCACGTCGACCAGCGTGTAGGCCATCTCGCCGCGCGACTTGTTCAGCATGTTGTGGATGTTGATGCGGCGGCTGCCCATGGCGTGCGAGATGCGCGCCAGCATGTTGGGCACGTTGGCGTTGGCGATCGCCAGGCGGTAAGGGGACTCCCGCGTCATCGCCGCCTCGGGAAAGTTGACGGCATTCCTGACGTTGCCGTGCTCGAGGTAGTCGCAGACCTGGTCGACCACCATCACCGCGGAGTTCTCCTCGGCCTCGCGCGTCGAGGCGCCCAGGTGCGGCAGCGCCACCACGCCGCTCTGGCCAAGGAGCGCCGCCGAGGGAAAATCGGTGACGTAGGCGCGCAGGCGATGGCCGCGCAGCGCCTTCAGCACCGCGTCGTCGTCCACCACGCCCTCGCGCGAGAAGTTGAGCAGGATGCCGCCTGCGCGCAGCAGCTCGATGTTCTTCGCGTTCACCAGGTGGCGCGTCCGGTCGGCGAGCGGCACGTGCAGCGTGACGAAGTGGCTGCCCTTCAGCAGCTCCTCGATCGAGACGGCACGCCGCACCTGCGAAGGCAGGCTCCAGGCGGCGTCCACCGTGATGTCCGGGTCGTAGCCGGTCACGTGCATGCCCAGGCGGATCGCCGCGTCGGCCACCAGGCTGCCGATCTTTCCCAGGCCGATCACGCCTAGCGTATGGCCGGGCAGCTCGATGCCGGCGAAGGCCTTCTTGCCGTCCTCCACCCGCTGGTCCAGGCCATCCGCTTCCTCGCCAAGGCCACGCACGAAATCCAGCGCCGGCGCGAGGTTGCGCGCCGCGATCAGGAGCCCGGCCAGCACCAGTTCCTTCACCGCGTTGGCGTTCGCCCCGGGCGCGTTGAATACCGGCACGCCGCGCCTGGAAAGCGCGGCGACGGGAATGTTGTTGATGCCCGCGCCGGCGCGCGCCACCGCCTTGAGGTGAGCCCCGAACTCCATGCCGTGCAGGTCGTAGGAGCGCACCAGTACCACGTCAGGCGCCTTGGACTCCTTCACCAGCGCGTAGCGTTCGGGGGCGAAGCGCTTGAGTCCGAGCTGCGCGATCTGGTTGAGGACCAGGACCTCGAACTTGCGCTGGGTCTTACCCATGCCGCGCGGCGAATTCCTTCATGTACGCGGCAAGCCGCTGCACGCCCTCCAGCGGCATGGCGTTGTAGATCGAGGCGCGCATGCCGCCCACCGAGCGGTGGCCTTTCAGCTGCACCATGCCGCGCTCCTCCGCCCCCTTGAGGAACGGCGCATCCAGCTTGTCGTCGGGCAGCCGGAACGGGATGTTCATGCGCGAGCGGTCCTCTTTCGCCACCGGGCTCTCGTAGAAGCCCGCGTCGATCACCTCGTAGAGCAGCTGCGCCTTGCGCACGTTGCGCCGCTCGATCTCGGTGACGCCGCCCAATTGCTTGAGCCACTTGAAGACCAACCCCGCGACGTAGATTGAAAACGTGGTAGGCGTGTTGAGCATCGAGTCCGCATCCGCCTGCAGCTTGTAGTCCATGACGCTCGGTGTGCCTTTCGCTGGCGCGCCGATCAGATCCTCGCGCACGATGACCACCGTCACGCCCGCCGGCCCGAGGTTCTTCTGCGCGCCCGCATAGATCAGGCCGTAGTTCGACACCTCGAACGGGCGCGACATCAGGTGCGAGGAGGCGTCCGCCACCAGCGGCACCGCGCCGGTGTCCGGCGTCCAGTGGAATTCCACGCCGCCGATGGTTTCGTTGGAGCAGTAGTGCGCGTAGGCGGCATCCGCGCGCACCTGCCAGTCGCGCGGCGCGTAGCTGAAGGCGCGGTCTTCCGAGCTTGCAGCGACGCGCACGTCGCAATAGGCCTTCGCCTCCTTGGCGGCCTTCTTCGACCATTCGCCCGTCAGCACGTAGTCGGCCTTGCCCTTGCCGCGCAGCAGGTTCATCGGCACCTGCGCGAACTGCAGCGTCGCGCCACCCTGCAGGAACAGCACCTTGTACTGCGGCGGCACGTCGAGCAATTCGCGCAGGTCGCGCTCGGCCTCGGCGGCGATCCCGGTGAACTCCCTGCCGCGGTGGCTCATCTCCATCACGCCCATGCCGCTGCCGTGCCAGTCGAGCATCTCGTCGCCCGCGCGCGCGAGCACCTCGGCCGGCAGCATCGCCGGCCCGGAGCTGAAGTTAAGTATGCGCGTCATCTTTGCTTGTTCTGAAAGTCTTGCGTTGCTGCGCAGGCGGTATCTGCACTGCAACGCATCGTAGTTCTCACCTTCGCGGTACGTTGCAGGCCTTCCCTGCACCGCAGCGCATCGTAGTTCTCAGTGTACGGTGGGGGGCGTGCCGCCCGCCTCCGGCAGCGGCAGCTCGCCGTCGTCGCCGTTGCCCCCGTTGCCATTGCCGCCGTCGCCGTTCTCCCCATTGCCGGCCACGACCTCGTCGTGCTCCTCGATGCGCTCGACGCCGGCGAGCCTCTCGCCCTCGCCCAGCGCGATCAGCGTCACGCCCTGCGTCGAGCGTCCCTGCTCGCGGATCTGCGCCACCTTGGTGCGGATCAGCACGCCGCCGGTGGAGATCAGCATCACTTCGTCCGTGTCCTCGACCAGCACTGCGCCCACCAGCGCGCCGTTGCGCTCGCTCGTCTGGATGGCGATGAGTCCCTGGCCGCCGCGGCCGTGCTTGGTGTACTCGGAGATGGGCGTTCGCTTGCCGTAGCCGTTCTCGGTCGCGGTGAGCACCGTGCGGCTCTCGTCCTTCGCCACCAGCATGGCCACCACGCGCTCGCTGCAGTCCTCGGGCAGGCGCATGCCGCGCACGCCGGTCGCCTGCCGCCCCATCGGGCGCACCTCGTCCTCGGCGAAGCGCACCGCCTTGCCCTCCGAGGAGAACAGCATCACGTCGGTGCTGCCGTCGGTGAGCGCCACGCCGACCAGGTAATCGCCTTCGTCCAGGTTCACCGCGATGATGCCGCTCGGCCGCGGGCGCGAGAACTCGGCGAGCGGCGTCTTCTTCACGGTGCCCTGCGCGGTGGCCATGAACACGTAGTGCTGCTCGTCGAACTCCTTCACCGGCACCACGGCGGTCACCTTCTCGCCTTCCTCCAGCGGGAACATGTTGACCACCGGCTTGCCGCGGCTCGCGCGGCTGCCCTGCGGCACCTCGAACACCTTGAGCCAGTACAGCCGCCCGCGGCTGGAGAAGCACAGCAGGTAATCGTGCGAGTGCGCGACGAACAGCCGCTCGATGAAATCGTCCTCCTTGGTGGCGGCGGCCTGCTTGCCGCGACCGCCGCGGCGCTGCGCG
>Ga0180077_1000029_pt1 | contig 17327 bp, 19 predicted proteins | sample EasRiv466_16_10D_FD_123014 | JGI IMG/M metagenome (GOLD analysis project Ga0180077, IMG submission 123014) | Soil microbial communities from meander-bound floodplain in the East River, Colorado, USA - East River metaG ERMLT466_16_10D | ecosystem: Environmental > Terrestrial > Soil > Floodplain ...
GGCCGCAGCGATATGTCGATATCGCAAGGCCGAGCACCATGGGGGAACGAAAGGGGCCCCCACCCCTTTCATTGGCCGGTGCCCGTGTCATGCCGCTATCGTAAGCCAACCGTTGCGGACTTCCGGCCGCAACCCGAAGGCGGCGAGGCCTTTTCCTTGAACACCCGCCTCGCGGCCTCGCCGCCTGGAGGGACGGGGCGAGTTTTGACGCATGGCATCGCCATCGGCCGCCTTGTGGGCGTCCAGCACACGGCGGCGTCCGCTGTCTCGCCCTGCACCAAAATCGCCACCGTCGCGCACGCGGGAATAGGTCAGAGGCTCCCTAGAGCACCATCACCACCGAGGGGTGGTCGCAGAGGTCCTTGTACAGCGCGTCGAGCTGTTCGCGCGAGGTGGCGCGAATGGTGCAGGTGACGGAGAGGTACGTTCCCTGGCGGCTTGGCCTCAGCTCCATCGTCGCCGCGTCGAAGTCCGGCGCGTGCTTTCGCACGATGGTGAGCACGCCGTGCGCGAAGCGCCCCTCCTTCCTTCCCATCACCTTGATCGGGAAGTCGGTGGGATAGGTGATGAGCGATTCTTCGTTGGCGATCGGCATCAGGAAGGCGCCGACCTAGGCCGACACGGCCTCCTTGCGCATCACTTTCGACTTGAACTCCTGGTAGCCCTGCCAGGCCCTCCTGAAGAGCGGGCCAGGCTTGCCGTCGCCCACCGGCTTGCCGTCCAGCGTGACGACCGCGAGGATTTCCTTGGACGACGAGGTCAGCCAGATCTCGTCCGCGCCGCGCACCTGGGCCTCCGTCACGTCGCGGAACTCGAGAGGAATCTTCGTGGCCTGCGCGATCTCGACCACCACGTCGTAGGTGATGCCGGGCAGGATCAGGTTCGACTTCGGCGGCGAGAGCAACAGGCCGTTCTTCGCCACGAACACGTTGGAGGCGGAAGCCTCGGTGAGCTTGCCGTCGCGAAACAGGATCGTCTCCACGGCGCCAACGTCCGCCGATACCTGGCGCAAGAGGCAGTTGCCGATCAGCGAGACGGACTTGATGTCGCAGCGATGCCAGCGGTTATCGACTGCGCTCACCGCAGCGGCGCCCTTGTCCACCAGCTCCTTCGGCGGGTTGACCAGAGGATTGCACATCACGAACACGGTGGGCTCCACGCCCGCCGGAAACGCGTGATCGCGCTTGGCGACGCCGCGCGTCACCTGCAGGTACACGCCCTGGTCGTCCCACGGCTGCTTCGCGATCAGCGCCAGCAGGACTTCGCGCCACTTCTCGCGCGGGTAGGGGTTCTTGATGCGCACCGCGGCGAGGCTCTTCTCCAGGCGCGCGAGGTGCTCGTCCATGCGGAACGGCGCGCGCGAATAGACCGGGATCAGCTCGTAGACGCCGTCGCCGAAGATGAAGCCGCGATCGAGCACCGGCACCATCGCCTGCTCCATCGGGAGGAACTTGCCGTTCAGGAAGACCATGTGAACTCCGCTACTGGAACAACAACCGCAGTGTATCCCAGGCGCGGCCGAAGAAACCCGCCACGGCGACGCCCTCCAGCGCCACCACGGGATACTCGCCGACGGGTTTTCCCTCGAGCTGTACCCGCAGCACCCCCACGCGTTGACCGCTGGCGACCGGCGCCACCACCGGCGGATGCGTGAGCAGCTCCGCGCTGAGCCTCGCCGCCTGCCCCTTGGGCACCGTCACCACGAGGCCCTCCGCGAAGCCGGCGTCAACGCCGGCCGCGGCGCCCTTCCACACGGCGATGGACTTCACCGCTTCGCCGCCCGCAAACAGGCGCACGCCGTCGAAGTGCTGGTAGCCCCAGTTGAGGAGCTTCTGCGATTCCTGCGCGCGCGAGGATTCGGAAGCCGTGCCGAGCACCACCGAGAGCAGCCGCCGCCCGCCGCGCTGCGCGGAGGCCACCAGGCAGTAGCCCGCCGACTCGGCGAAGCCGGTCTTCACGCCGTCCACGCTCGCGTCGAGCCACAGGAGCCGGTTGCGGTTGAGCTGCGTGATGTTGTTGTAGCGGTACTCGCGCACCGCGTAGTAGCGCGCGTATTCGTGCGGGAACTCGCGGATCAGCGCCGCGGCGAGCAGCTGCAGGTCGCGCGCGGTGCTGTAGTGCTGCGCCCCCGGGAGGCCCGTGGCGTTGACGAAGTTCGAGTTGATCATGCCGAGGCGCGCCGCTTCGCGGTTCATGCGCTCGGCGAACGCGGCCTCCGAGCCCGCGACCGCCTCGGCGAGCGCGATGGTCGCGTCGTTGCCCGATTGCACCACCATGCCGTGGATCAGCTCGTCCACCACCACCGGCTTGCCTGGCTGGACGAACATGCGCGAGCCCACCGCGCGCCAGGCGCGCTCCGAGACTTCAACCTGCGCCGTGGGCGCGAGCTTGCCCTCGCGCAGGGCGCCGAATACCACGTAGGCGACCATGAGCTTGGTGAGCGAGGCCGGCGGGACGCGTTCGCCGGCCTTCTCCGCGGCGAGGACCTGGCCGCTCGTGAGGTCGACGAGGAGCCAGGACCGGGCGGCGATGAGCGGCGCCTGCTGCGCGCCCGCGCCAGCGCAGGTCAGCGCGAGGACGAGCGACAGCAGCAGCGCGCGCATCGTCGCGAGACTACTGCCGGGCGACCGGCGTGCCGGCGGGCACGATCTGCTCGATCTCGACCTGCGCGTTGCCCTGCGCGATGAAGCCGAGTTTGTGGGCCGCGGCGTAGGACACGTCGATGGCGCGGCTGGCGTGGAACGGCCCACGGTCGTTGACGCGCACCACCACGCTCCTGCGGTTGGCGAGGTTGGTGACGCGCGCGTAGCTCGGGATCGGCAGAATCGGGTGCGCGGCGGACATCGTGTACATGTCGTACTTCTCGCCGCTGGAAGTCGGGTTGCCGTGGTAGCGCTTGCCGTACCAGCTCGCCGTGCCGCGCTGCTTGAAGACGCCGACCTGCGTGAGCGGCACGTACTTGCGGCCCATCGCCTCGTACGGCCGGTTGGCATAGCGGTGCAGCGGCTCGGCCCGCGGCACGGCGTCCGGCACTGCGGCGACGCGCCGGGCATCGCCTGGACCGTCGTCCTTGTAGTAGCCGCCGGGGCGCTTCTCCGGCGTGGAGCTGCAGCCAGCGACGAGGACCAGCAAGAGCGCGATCCGCCTCATGCCTCGTGGACGACATTGCCGGCGACGATGGTGGCGCGCACGCGCCCCGTGAGTTCCACGCCGAGGAAGGGCGTGTTCTTGCCCTGGCTCTTCAGCGCCGCGCCTGTTACGCGCCAGGCGGCGTTGGGGTCGAACAGCACCAGGTCCCCGGGCGCGCCGGGCTCGATGCGCCCCGAGGCCACGCCGAGGATGCGCGCGGGATCGCTGGTGATGCGCGCGAGGGTCTGGGCGAGCGTGAGTTTCCTTTCCATTCCCCACTTGAGCGCCAGCGGCAGCAGAAGTTCCAGCCCGGTGGCGCCCGGCTCGGCCTCGGCGAAGGGCAGCAGCTTCTGGTCCTCGTCCACCGGCGTGTGATCCGACACCGTGCAGTCGATCGTGCCGTCGGCGAGCGCCGCCGCGAGCGCCTCGCGGTCGCGCTGGCTGCGCAGCGGCGGCTCCAGCCGGCAACTCGAATCGAAGAAGCCCAAGTCCATGTCCGAGAGATGCAGGTGGTGGATGCCAACGTCGCAGGTCAGCGGCAGGCCGTCGTGCTTCGCGCGCCGCAGCATGGCCACGCCCGCGGCGCTCGAGATGCGGCAGATGTGCACGCGCGCGCCGGTCGCGCGCACCAGCTCGAAGAGCTGCGCGAGCGCGATGGTCTCGGCGAAGACCGGAATGCCGGCAAGGCCCAGCCGCGTCGCCACCTCGCCGTCGTGCGCGACGCCGTCCTTCGCGAGCCACGCATCCTCGGCACGCAGCCACACCGGCAGCCCGAAGGTGGCCGCGTACTGCAGCGCGCGCCAGAGCACCTGCGTGTCGGGGACCGGGACGTTCGCCTGCGAGAAGGCGACACAGCCGGATTCGGCGAGCTCCGCCATCTCGGTGAGCTGCTTGCCCGCGAGTTTCACCGTCAGCGCGCCCACCGGGTAGACGCGCGCGCGCGACAGGGCCTTGGCGCGCCGGCGCAGCATGTCCACGAGGCCCGGCTCATCCAGCGGCGGGTCGGTATCCGGCGGGCAAGCGAGGCTGGTCACGCCGCCCGCCACTGCCGCATCCATCTCGGATTCGAGTGTCGCCCGGTACTCGTAGCCCGGCTCGCGCAGCCGCGCGGCGAGGTCGATGAAGCCCGGCGCGACCACCAGGCCCTTGGCTTCGATGGTTCGGTCGGGCGTGCCCGCAGCCTGCGCAATCCTGCCGTCGGCGACGAACACGTCGCCCGGCGCATCGCGCCCGCTCGCCGGGTCGACGACGCGACCACCTCGGATCAGCAGCTTCATCCCCCACCCACGATCATGCTCATCACGGCCATGCGCACGGAGATGCCGAAGGTCACCTGCGGCAGGATCACCGAGTGCGGGCCGTCGGCCACCGAGGAGTCGATCTCCACGCCGCGGTTCATCGGCCCGGGGTGCATGACGATGGCGTCGGGCTTGGCGAGCGCGAGCTTTTCCGCCGACAGGCCGTAATGCTTGTTGAACTCCTGCGCGCTGGGCAGCAGCGCGCCGCTCATGCGCTCGTTTTGCAGGCGCAGCATCACCACCACGTCCGCGCCTTTGAGACCTTCGCGCATCGAGTGGAATACGCGCACGCCGAGCGCCGCGGCGCCCGCCGGGATCAGCGTCTGCGGGCCGATGACGCGGACCTCCGGCACGCCGAGCGTGGTGAGGCCGTGGATGAGCGACCGCGCGACGCGCGAGTGCAGCACGTCGCCCACGATCGCCACGCTGAGGCCGCCGAACTCTTTCTTGTAGTGGCGGATGGTGAACAGATCCAGCAGCCCCTGCGTCGGGTGTGCGTGGCGGCCGTCGCCGGCGTTGATCACGTGCTCGTGCGGCTTGACGTGGCGCGCAACCAGGTAGGGCGCGCCCGAGGAACCGTGGCGCACCACGAAGATGTCGGCCTGCATCGCCGAGAGGTTGGCCACCGTGTCGAGCAGCGACTCGCCCTTGGAGGTGGAGCTCGCCGCGACGTTGAGGTTGATGACGTCGGCCGAGAGGCGCTTGGCGGCGATCTCGAACGTGGTGCGCGTGCGCGTGGAGCCCTCGAAGAAGAGATTGAACACGCTCTTGCCGCGCAGCAGCGGCACCTTCTTGATGTCGCGCTCGGTGACGCCGGCGAAGGACTCCGCCGTATCGAGGATCTTCACGATGATGTCGCGCGGCAGGCCCTCGATGGACAGCAGGTGCTGCAGCTCCCCGTCGGCGTTGAGCTGCGGGTTAGGCACGCTCGAGCTCCAGCGAGAGCCTGCCGTCGGCGCCGCGCTTCAGGCGCAGGCGCATGCCGGCGGGCACGTCCACTTTCGCGCCGCAGTGCTGCGCACACACCGGCAGCTGCCGGCCATCGCGCTCGGCAAGCACCACCAGGGCGATCGTGGCGGGACGGCCGTAGTCGAACAGCTCGTTCATCGCCGCGCGCACCGTGCGCCCGGTGTGGAGCACGTCGTCCACCAGCAGCAGGTCCTTGCCCTCGACTTCGAAGGGGATCTTCGAGCGCTTGGGATCCTTGGCGAGCCCCTGCTTGGCATAGTCGTCGCGATAGAACGCGGGATCGAGGAGGCCCAGCGGAAACATCAGTGCGAGCGCGGCGTGCAGCCGCTCGGCGACCCAGGCGCCGCCGGTGTGGATGCCGACCATCGCCGTCGAAGGCTTCACGACGGCCTTGAGCTCGCGCGCGAGCTTCTCGCAGAGCTTGTCGGCGTCAGGCAGCGCGGCCATGGAAGTACTGCTCCAGGATGAGTTGCGCGGCGACCGAATCCACCGGCTTGTTCTTCGCGCCGCGCAGCAGGCTCTCGGCCTCGACCGAGGTGTAACGCTCGTCCACGCGCTCGACCGGCAGGCGAAAGCGCCCTTCGAGCTGGCGCGCGAAGCGCTGCACGCGCCTGGCGAGCGGATGCTCGCCGCGCTCGGCGACCGGCAGCCCCACGACCAGCGCGTCGGGGCGCCACTCCTTCACCAGCTTCTCGATCTCGGCGAACCCGGGGGCGGCGATGCCGGGCAGCGGGTGAGCGGTGCCGAGCTCCGCCTCCCCTACCGCAACGCCAATGCGCTTGATGCCGAAATCGAAAGCGAGGACGGTGCGCGCCTGATCAGGCATGTCCCGCCGAGTCCGCCAGGCGCGCGTAGTCCACGCCGAGCAGCTCCATCGCCGCCGGCAGGCGCTCCTCCGACGGCAGGTCGAAAAGGATGGCGTCCTTCGCCTCCACGGTCAGCCAGGCGTTCTGGCCCAGCTCGTGCTCGAGCTGCCCCGCCGACCATCCGGCGTAGCCCAGCGTCACCAGGATCTTCTGCGGGCCCTCGCCGCGGCCTACCGCTTCCAGGATGTCCTTCGAGGTGGTGAGGCCGATGGCGTCGCGCACGCGCAGCGTGGACTGCCAGTTGCCGGCAGGCTCGTGCAGCACGAAGCCGCGGTCGGTCTGCACCGGGCCGCCGAAGTAGATCGGCGCGTCCGAGAGGTCCTTGTGTTTGAGCGTGAGCGAGAGGCGCTCGAACAGGGCCTGCAGGGTCATGTCGATCGGCCGGTTGACCACCAGGCCCAGCGCGCCCTGATCGTTGTGCTCGCACACGTACGTCAGGGTCTTGGAAAAGTACGGATCGGCCATGCTGGGCATGGCGATCAGGAAGTGGTGCGTCAGATTGATCGAGGACACGCTCAGAGGCTATTTTAACCCATGCCCTTCGACTCCGCCGCACTGGCCTGGTTCCGGCGCGACCTGCGCGCCCACGATGCGGCCGCCCTGCACGCCGCCCTGTCGGCGCACGGCGCGGTGCACTGCGCCTTCGTCTTCGACACCGAGATCCTGGATGCCCTGCCCGGGCGCGCCGACCGGCGCGTGGACTTCATCTGGCGGAGCCTGCAGGAGCTCAAGGCGGCGCTCGAGCGGCTGGGCGGAGGCCTGCACGTGCTGCACGGGCGCGCGCGCGAGGAGATCCCGCGCCTCGCGGCGCGCCTGGGCGTGGCGGCGGTCTACGCCGCCCGCGATTACGAGCCGCTGGCGCTCGCGCGCGACGCGGAGGTCGCAGCGCGGTTGCGCGCGCAGGGCATCGCCTTCCACACGCGCAAGGACCACGTGATCTTCGAGCTGGACGAGGTGCGCACCGGAGCGGGCGCGCCCTATTCGGTGTTCACGCCCTACAAGAACGCCTGGCTGAAGAAGCTCGAGGATTTCTACGTCAAGCCCTACCCCATCGAGAAATACGCCCCCCGCCTGGCGAGGTCGGGCAGCACGCTGCCCGCGCTTGGCGACTTGGGCTTTGCGCCCGCGCCGATGGCGCTGCCCGCCGGCCTGTCGGGCGCGAAGAAGCGCTTCGCCGATTTCAAGCGCCGCATCGACGATTACGACCGCAAGCGCGACTATCCGGCGCTCAAAGGACCTTCCCAACTCTCGGTGCACCTGCGCTTCGGCACGGTGTCGATCCGCGAGCTCGTCGCGTTCGCCCGCCAGCGCAAAGGCACGGGCGCGGCAACCTGGCTCGCCGAGCTGTGCTGGCGCGACTTCTATTTTTCGATCCTCGCCTGGCGGCCGGACGTGGTGGATCATGCCTTCAAGCGCGAGTACGACGCGCTCGCGTTCGACGACGACGAGCGGCTGTGGCGCGCCTGGTGCGAGGGGCGCACGGGCTACGCGCTGGTGGACGCGGCGATGCGCTGTCTGAATCAGACCGGGACCCTGCACAACCGCCTGCGCATGGTGGCGGCGTCCTTCCTCGTCAAGGACCTCGGCATCGACTGGCGGCGCGGCGAGCGCTATTTCGCGCAGAAGCTCAACGACTACGACCTCGCGGCGAACAACGGCGGCTGGCAGTGGGCCGCGTCCACCGGCTGCGACGCGCAACCCTGGTTTCGCATCTTCAACCCGGAGACCCAGTCGAGGAAGTTCGACCCGCGCGGCGCCTTCATCCGCAAGTACCTGCCGGAACTCTCGCAGCTCTCCGACGCAGAGCTGCATGCGCCGCGCGCGCCGGTGGTGGAGCACGCCGCGGCGCGCGCGCGCACGCTCGCGCGCTACGGCGCCATCCGCGGCACGCGCTAGCGCCGCCCCGGCGCGCGTGCGGCGCGCGTGCGGCGCGCGCACCGCCGCAGCGCAAGCTCGCGTGGACAGCGCAGCGCGCTTGTCAGTACCGCAGGCTCTGCAGCGCGGACTCCAGCTCCCGCAGCATGGTGGCGACCTCCTCCACCGCGGAGGCGGCGCGCGTCGCAGCCTCCGCGGCCTGCTCGGCGCCCGCGAGCGTCTCGCGCACGCCGCCGGCGATCGCGCTCGCGGAGGCGCCCTGCGACTGCGTGGAAGCCGCCACCTGCTCCATCTGCTCGCTCAGCCGCTCGAGCAGCCCGCCCAGCTGCGTGAGCGTGCGGCCCGAGGCGCTGGCGCCGAGCGCCTCGGCCTGCGCCACCACCTGCGTGAGCGTCTTCGCGGTGCGCGCCATTTCGGGCGAGGCGCCGCGCACCTGGTCGACGACCTGCGCCGCGACGCGCACGCGCCGCCCCATGTCGGTGACCACCTCGAGCACCGCCTGCACCGCCTGGCGCCCCTGCGTGGCCGCCGTGAGCGCCGCGCGCGCGAGCTCCGCGGAGTGGTTGGCGCGCGTGGAGAGCTCGTTCACCACGCGCGCCATGCCGAGCGAGCGAGCGCTCGCATCCTTGGTGCGCGCGGACTGGCGGCGCGCCGCCTCGAGCAGCCCGTCGGCGGCGGCCTGCGCCGAGCCGGCGGCGGCGCTCACGCACTCGGCCGCCAGCGCCACGCGCGTCACGAGCGTGCGCACCGCATCCAGCGCGTCGTTGAGCGCGGAGGCGACCGGGTAGGTGATCTCGCTATTGACCGAGACGCGCGCCGTCAGGTCGCCCGCCGCCAGCCGCTCGACCTCGCGGCGCAGCTGCTCCACCGCCTCGAGGTCGCGCTCGTGGTGGCGGCGCATCACCATGTGGCGCCGTGCGATGTTCTCGCGCTGGCGCCGCTCGTCGATCCCGGTGAAGAGCGCCACGAGCAGCAGCGCCGCGACCAGCGCCGCCGCGACGGCGGCGAGGCCGAAGCGCTGGCTGCGCGCCGCGGGCTCCGCGCGGTAGGCCGCAACCACGCGGTCGACGGCCTCGAGCAGCCGCTCCGAGCCGGCGTGGATGGCGAAGGCGGCGTCCTTCGCCGCCGCAAGCCGCGCGCGCCTGCCGAGCACCGCCACCACGGCGTCCTGGTACGCGCCGAAGCTTTCTGCGAGATCATTGAGCGCCGCGCGCTCGTCCTCGCGCGCGCTGGCGCGCAGCCGCGCGAGCGTGCCGCGGAACTCGTTGGCATCCTTGCCCAGCAGGAATTCGACCTCGGGCTCGACGCCGTCGGCGGCGAGCAGGCGCTGCGCGTTGAGCGCCATGCGCTGGGTGAGCAGCGCGAGGCGGCTGGCGGCCGCGATCTCCGCGGCGCTCGCACCGCGCGCGAGCTTCAGGTTCTGCACGCGCTCGGCGCGCTCCAGCAGCTGCGGGTTGCCGCGCTCCATGCCCCGCGCGGCGCTCGCCAGCGCGGTGAGCATGCGCTGCTCGCGAAGCAGCACCGTGGCGTGCCGCTCGGTTTCGTGCCATTGCGCCTCGAGCGCCTGCAGCGCGGCGCCGGCGCTTGCGTCCTTGGCGAGGCGCGCGAGGCCCGCGGCGAAGTCGTCGCGGCTCGCCTGCACCTGCGGAAACGACTCGGGATCGCCGCGCAGGCTGCGCAGCGCGCTCTTGGCCAGGCGTTGCGACTGCGCGCGCAGCTCGGAGGCCACCAGCAGGTAGCCGTCGCCCAAATGCGCCTGGCGGTACTCCGACCACGCCAGCCACAGCGCCACCACCAGCAGCGAGGCGAGCAGCGAGGCGAGCAGCGCGAGCTGCCGGCGCAGCGGCAGCAGCGTGACCACGCCCAGCGCGCCGGCCCACTGCGCCAGGCGCCGCGACCAGCCCGCGCCGTTCGCCTTCAAGTCCAAGCGCGCCGGCGCGCGCTCAGATCTCGACCATCTCGAAATCTTCCTTGCGCGCGCCGCATTCCGGGCAGGTCCAGTTCATGGGCACGTCCTCCCAGCGCGTGCCCGGCGCGATTCCCTCGTCCGGCACCCCGGCGGCCTCGTCGTACACGTATCCGCAGATCAGGCACATCCAGGTTCGGTGCTGCACTTGGGTCTCGGTCATCGGGGCGAAGCATGCGGTGGGTTAAAATCGTGCGGCATCTTAGCTCATTCCGCGGCGCGCCCGCGCCACGCATGCCTCTGCCACCGCCGCTCGTGCTCAGCTTCGCCGCCACCGACCCGACCGGAGGCGCCGGCCTGCAGGCCGACGTACTCACGCTCGCCGCGCTCGGCTGCCACCCGCTGTCGGTCGCGACCGCGATCACCGTGCAGGACACGCACGGCGTCGCGCGCGTGCAGGCGCTCGACGCGCGGCTCGTCGCCGAGCAGGCCGAGCGCCTGCTGGCCGAAGTGGCGGTCGCGGCATTCAAGATCGGCGTCGTGGCGAGCGCGGCCAACGCGCAGGCGATCGCCGCGGTGCTCGCCGCGCACCCGCGGGTGCCGGTCGTGCTCGACCCGGTGCTCGCCTCGGGGCGCGGCGACGCGCTTGCCGGCAGCGCGACGCTCGAAGCGCTGCGCGCGCACCTGTTGCCGCGCACCACGGTGCTCACGCCCAACACGCTGGAGGCGCTCGCGCTTGGCGGCGTCGCCGCCTGCCTCGCGCGCGGCTGCCAGTACGTGCTGGTCACGGGCACGCACGCCGACACGCCCGAGGTGGTGAACTCGCTGCACGGCGCGGCCGGCGTCGTGCGCGAGGATCGCTGGCCGCGCCTGCCCGCGAGCTACCACGGCTCCGGCTGCACGCTCGCCTCGGCGATCGCCGCGCGCCTCGCGCATGGCGACCCCGTGCCCGAGGCCGCGCGCGCGGCGCAGGACTACACCTGGCATGCGCTCGAGCGCGGCTTTCGGCCCGCGAGCGGCCAGCACCTGCCCGTGCGATGAAGCTGCGCGGCCTGTACGCGATCACGCCGGAGCACAGCGCGTGCGCCACGCCGGCGGGCATGGGCGGCGTCGTGGCCGCGGTGGCCTCGGGCGCGCTGTGCGCGCTGCAGTATCGGCGCAAGGAGGCGGACGCGGCGGCGCGCCTTGAGGAGGCGCGCGCGCTGGCGCAGCTGTGCCGCCGCCACGGCGTGCCGCTCATCATCAACGACGACGTGGAGCTCGCGCTCGCCGTCGGCGCCGCGGGCGTGCACCTCGGGCGCGAGGACGGCGACCTCGCCGGCGCGCGCGCGCGGCTGCCCGGGCGCCTCCTCGGCGCATCCTGCTACGACCAGCCGGCGCTGGCACGGCGCGCGATCGCCGCGGGCGCGGACTACGTCGCCTTCGGCTCGGTGTTCCCTTCCGCCACCAAGCCCGGCGCGGTGCGCGCGCCGCTTGCGCTTTTTTCCCTGCCGCTCGGCGTACCTAAAGTGGCGATCGGCGGCATCACGCTGGCGAACGCGCCGCAGGTGGTGGCGGCCGGCGCCGACTGCATCGCCGTGATCACGGACCTGTTCGAGGCGCCGGATATCGCCCAGCGCGCGCGGGATTTTGCGAACATCTTCCACCCTGAGAATGCCCATCGACCATGAGCACCGACCATGACATCGCGTAACGAGGAGCTGTTCCAGCGCGCGCAGCGCCACATCCCGGCGGGCGTGAATTCGCCCGTGCGCGCGTTCCGCGCCGTAGGCGGCACGCCGCCCTTCTGCGAGCGCGCCTCGGGCGCGCACCTGTGGGACGCCGACGGCAAGCGCTACATCGACTACCTCGGCTCCTGGGGGCCGATGCTCGCCGGCCACACGCACCCGGCGGTGGTCGAGGCGGTGCAGGCAGCGGCCGCGCGCGCGCTTTCCTTCGGCGCGCCCACCGAGGCGGAGGTGGAGATGGCCGAGCTTCTCTGCCGCCTGGTGCCGTCGCTCGAGATGGTGCGCCTCGTGTCCTCGGGCACCGAGGCCACCATGACCGCGCTGCGCCTCGCGCGCGGGCACACGGGCAGGAGCGTCGTCGTCAAGTTCGAAGGCTGCTACCACGGCCACGCCGACGCGCTGCTGGTGAAGGCGGGCTCCGGCGCGCTCACGTTCGGCAACCCGAGCTCGGCGGGTGTGCCCGCCGAGACCGCGGCGCACACCCTGGTGCTCGACTACAACGACGCGGCGGGTGCGCGCGCGCTGTTCGCGCAGCGCGGCGCCGAGATCGCCGGCGTGATCGTGGAGCCGGTGGCGGGCAACATGAACCTCGTGCTGCCCGTGCCCGGCTTTCTCGAGGCGCTGCGCGAGCTGTGCACGCGCCATGGCGCGGTGCTGATCCTGGATGAGGTGATGACGGGATTTCGCGTCGCGTTGGGCGGCGCGCAGGCGCGCTTCGGCATCCGGCCCGACCTCACCACGCTCGGCAAGGTGATCGGCGGCGGGCTGCCGGTCGCCGCGGTCGGCGGTCGACGCGAGATCATGCAGAAGATAGCCCCGCTCGGCCCCGTGTACCAGGCGGGCACGCTCTCCGGCAATCCCGTGGCGGTGGCGGCGGGCCTGGCGACGCTCAAGCTGGTCGACACGCCGGGCTTCCAGGAGCGCGTGGAGGCGACCACGCGCTCGCTCGTCGAGGGCCTCGCCGCGGAAGCGAAGGGCGCCGGCGTGACGTTCTCGGCGCAATCGATCGGCAGCATGTTCGGCGTGTACTTCCGCGCGACGCCGCCGAAGTCGTTTGCCGAGGTGATGCAGTGCGACCGCGAGCGTTTCAGCCGCTTCTTCCACGAAATGCTCGCGCGCGGCGTGTACCTTGCGCCCTCGGCTTACGAGGCGGGCTTCGTGTCCGCCGCGCACGGCGCGCGCGAGGTGGAGGAAACGCTCGCCGCGGCCCGCGAGGCTTTTCGCCGGGTTTGAAACGTTCAGGGGCAGCGCCGCAAACGGGGCACGAACCTTGCATGCCCTGGCGTTGTCCAATCCGCCATGCAGATCGTCACCCGTGAACTAGGCAGGCAGGAGCGCCCCAAGCTCGCCGTGCACCTGCGCGCGCTCGATGCCGAGGATCGCCGGCTGCGCTTCGGCCTGCCGGTTTCCGACGAAACCATCCGCGAGTACGTGGAGCGCATCGATTTCGGGCGCGACGTGCTGTTCGGCGTGTTCGACGACGAGCTGAATCTGGCGGGCGCGGCGCACCTCGCGCGCGCCGAGGCGCACGCCGAGCTCGGCGTTTCGGTGCTGCCGGCGCACCGCGGCCGCGGCATCGGCGGCGCGCTGCTCGAGCGCGCGCACACGCACGCCCGCAACTGGGGCATCGGGACGCTCTTCATGCACTGCCTGACGGAGAACGCCGCGATGATGCATCTCGCGCGCAAGCAGGGAATGCGCATCGCCGCCGCGAGCGGCGAGGCCGACGCGCACCTCGCGCTGCCGCCGGCAAGCCCCGCGAGCATCGCCCAGGCGATGCTCGCCGAGCGCGTGGGCCTGTTCGACTACGCGCTCAAGTCCCAGTTCGACGCGGCGCGCCGCCTGCTGGCGAGTGCGCTCGGCACAGGCCGCGACTCCTAGCAAGGCTCCGCGCGAATTGCGCAGAGCCTGCCTGGCGTCAGACGGTTTTCTTTCAGGGAACCTGCACCTTCGGCATGCGCTCGCGGATGGTGTCCATGCGGCCCTCGATGTAGGCCGTACGCCGGCCGCGGTCGTAGCGGCGCGGGCTGGGCAGGGTCGCCGCCAGGAACGCCGACTGCTCCTCATCCAGGGATATCGCCTGGACGCCGAAGTGATGGCGCGCCGCTGCCTCGGCGCCGAACACGCCCTCGCCCCACTCGGCGAAGTTCAGGTACAGCTCGAGGATGCGGCGCTTGCTCATCGCCTGCTCGAGCATCGCGGTGATCACCGCCTCCTGCCCCTTGCGCACCCAGGAACGCTCCCCCGAGAGGAACAGGTTCTTGGCGAGCTGCTGGCTGATGGTCGAGGCGCCCGCCACCACCCTGCCCTTTCGCTCGTTCCTCTCCATGGCCTTCTGGATCGCTTCCCAGTCGAAGCCTTCGTGCTCGATGAACTTCGCATCCTCGGCGGCGACCACTGCGCGCTTGAGCGAGATCGAGATGCTCCCGTAAGGCACCCACTGGTGGCGCAGCGCCGCCTTGGGGTTCTTCGCGCGCAGCTGCTCGAGCCGCCGCTCCATGAAGGCGGTGCGCGCGGGGGCTTCCTGCGCCCACCACAGGATGTGCGCGTAGTACCAGGCCTGCACGAGGAGCAGCGCCGCCGCCAGGGCGGCGAGCGCCCACCCGAGGATCTTCAGGGAGCGCGCCGCGCGCCGCGCAATCTTCACGACGCGCGCAGCGCGGCGAGCACGGCGGCGGTCTCCGGGCGGATGCCGCGCCAGACGAGGAACGATTCGGCCGCCTGCTCGACCAGCATGCCCAGGCCGTCGGCCACCTGCGCGCCAGCCGCGCGCGCCATTGCCATGAACGGCGTGACGCGCCCATACACCATCTCGTAGGCGAGCGCCTCCGGGGCGAAGAGTGCCGCCGGCAGCGGCGGCAGCTCGCCAGCGAGGCCCGCCGAGGTGGCGTTCACCACCAGATCGAAGCTGCGCCCCGCGAGCGCCTCGTAGCCGCAGGGCGTGGCGCCGCGGACGCGCGCCGCCAGCGCTTGCGCGCGCGCCACCGTGCGATTGGCGACCACGATCGCGGACGCGCCTGCCTGCGCGAGCGGACCGATCACGCCCTGCGCCGCGCCGCCCGCGCCCATCAGCAGGATGCGTGCCCCGGCCAGCGTGCGCCCGAGGTTGACCGAGAGATCGCGCACCAGGCCCACGCCGTCGGTGTTGTCGCCCCAGGGCCGGCCGCGATCGAGCACCAGCGTATTGACGGCCTGCGCCGCCGCCGCGCGCTCGCTCGTCGCCGCGCAGAAGCGAAACGCTTCGCCCTTGAACGGCAGGGTCACGTTGAGGCCTTTGCCGCCTTGCGCACGGAAGGCCTCGACCGCGCGCACGAAGCTGTCCGCGGGTGCTTCGAGGCGGCCGTACTCGATGTCCTCGCCCGTGACGCGCGCGAATTGCGCGTGGATCCACGGCGACCTGGAATGCGCCACCGGATTGCCAATCACGGCGTATCGATCAGCCATGCCTGTAGGAGCGGTGAGGCTCGTATCGCGGGTGGAAGGGGGTGCGGGGGGAAACGGACTTCAGTTTCCCCCTGCTCCCATTACTCTGTCCAGAGCCGGTCGCCCCTGCCGAAGAACCAGGTGCGCGTGATCACCAGCAAGTCCGTGTCGCGCCGGATCTCGGCCGGAAAGCTCGCGTACGGCGAGGCCATGCGCACGATGCGGAAAGCGGCGTCGTCGAGCACCTTGAGTCCGGAGGACCGGTCCAGCTCGATCGACTCGACGTTGCCGTCGGGACGCAGCGTCACCGTCATGCGCAGGTTGCCGTAGAGCTTGCCACGCGCCGCGGCCGGGTAGTTCACCGTGCCGATGCGCTCCACCTTCTGGCGCCAGTCCTCCTCATATTGCGCGAAGCGATACTCGACCGCGGAGGCGCCGACGAACTTCTTGCGCGGCCGCTTCTGGTAGGCCTCGACCTGCCGGTCGATCTGCGCCTGCAGGCGCAGCGCGGCGAGCGACAGGTCGGCGAGGTCGCGCCCGGAGAGCTCCGCGGCCGGCGCCTCGGCCGGCGCGCGGCGCTCGGCTTCCGGCGCCACGCGCTCGCGCGACTTGCGCGACTGCGCGAGCAGCTTTCTCTGCTGGGCCTCGAGCTCGCGCACGCGGCGCTGCGCCTGCGCCAGGTCGCGCCCGGGGGCGCGCGGCTCGATCACTGGCAGCGGCGTCCTCGCGCGGCGGGCCTGGTCGGTCTCGCCGCCGCCCTCTAGGTTCGCCTGCGCGAGCGCGTCCGCGGCGCCGGGGCGCTGGCGCGACTTGGCGTTCACCAGGATCACGTCGAGCGTCGGGTTCGCGCTCTGCCAGCGCAAGGCGTTGGGAAACTTGAAGTGAATCGAGAGCAGCACCGCATGCAGGAGGAGCGAAAGCGCCACCGACGCGTAGAGCACGCGGGACTGGCGGTCGAGGCCGGCCCAGGCTTCAGCCGCCCCCGAGATGCGCTGCGCTAGCACCCCCTGCAATGGCACCTCATGGCGATAAACCTCCGCCATTCTAGGGCTTTAGCCTACTGCCTGCTCGGCCCCGCCCTCGAGCGGCGCCGCGGCCCGCCCGAGGGATTCGCGGAACACGCAGGCCACGGTGCGCTCGAGCAGGTCCACCGCGCCGACGGCAAGGCGCACGCGCATGCCCGCATCGAACGTGGGCAGCGAGGGCACGCGCACCGTGAGGGGCAGGCCCTCGACGCGCACCACGTTCTCGCGCAGCACCAGCGCCTCGACCTCGGTCACGCCCTCCTGCTCCAGCCAGCGCAGGCACCAGTAGTCCTCCATTGCACGCTGGTGCTCCGCGTAGCGCGCATAGGTGACTTCGAAGGCGCGCAGCGCCGAGAGCAGCGCTTCGGAGGTGCGCGCAAATGGCGGCTTGCGGCCGGAGAGCGTCGCCGCCAGCTGCCACTGGTTCACGAGGTCGACATAGCGTCGCAGCGGCGAGGTCATCCAGGCATAGCAGGCGACGCCCAGGCCCTCGTGCGCCTCAGGGTGCACGCTCATGCGCACCTTGCCCGAGGACTGCACGCGGTACAGCCCCGCCACGTCGCGCTCGGCGAGCAGCTCGCCCCAGGCGCTGTTGGCGAGGATCATCAGCTCGGCGACCAGCTTGTCGAGCGGCGCGCCGCGGCGGCGCGGCTCGATGCGCACCCTGCCCTGCTCGATGCGGAACACGTAGTCGGGCACCAGGGGATTGACGCTCGGCTTGCCGCGGCGCCGCTCGAGCACCTCGGCCACGCGCCACAGCGTGCGCAAGTCGGCCTCGTGCGGCAGCCCCGCCTCGGTGCCGGATTCGAAGGCCGCGTCGAGCGCCTGGATCTGCGGGTGACGCAGGTTCACGCCGATGCGCACGCGCTCCAGCCGCGAATGCCGGCCGCGCACGGCGTAATCGGCGGCCGACACGTTGACATAGAGGGACAGCACTGCGCGCTCCGTGCCTGCGTCCAGCGAGCACGCGGCCACCGCCTCCTCGGGCAGCATGGTGAACTTGAGCCCCGGCATGTAGGCGGTCGACAGGCGCTCGCGCGCGATCGCATCGAGGGCGGAGCCGGGCGCGAACGCGAGCGCGGGCGCGGCGATGTGGATGCCGAGGCGCC
>Ga0180077_1000030_pt1 | contig 16835 bp, 15 predicted proteins | sample EasRiv466_16_10D_FD_123014 | JGI IMG/M metagenome (GOLD analysis project Ga0180077, IMG submission 123014) | Soil microbial communities from meander-bound floodplain in the East River, Colorado, USA - East River metaG ERMLT466_16_10D | ecosystem: Environmental > Terrestrial > Soil > Floodplain ...
CCCTGAAGAAGCGCCCCCAGGAGGCCGCCCAGCGCGCGAGTCTGCGCCTTCAGGCGCTCGGCCAGCGCTCGAACCGCGCGTAGGTCCTGAAGTGGCGCGGGTCGGGCGGCGTGGTCGCGACCTGCTCGACGCTCGCGGCGGGGGGTCCGCGCCGCGCCCAGGCGAGAAGCGCGGCGAGCGCTTCCTCGCCGCCCTGGGCGAGCGCTTGCACGCTGCCGTCGCCAAGATTGCGCACCCAGCCCGTCACACCCAGGCGCTCAGCCTCGCTGCGCAGGGCCTCGCGGTAACCGACACCCTGCACGCGGCCGGTGATGCGCAGCTGGATTGTCCGCAGTTGCAAAATTTCTTCCTGTGCGCCGCTGCCAGCGTGAAAGCGCCGGGACTCCATGGTAAGCTGCCGCGGAAATTGATCCGCCCGTCCTGCGCACGCAGGCAGGCCAAGCCAAGGGGAATTGTAGATGCGCGCTGCCCTCATCGTGATCGCGGTTCTGGCACTGGCCGGCTTCATCGCGGTGGCCTACGTGCTGCCTCAGATGGCAGGGAGCGACGCCAAGGAGGCGGCGCAGGCGCTGATCGCCGGCGCCGATGCCGCACAGAAGCAGGTCGCCGCGGCGGCGGAGAAGGTCAACAATGTCGGGGGCTCCGGCAGGGACGTCAAGGTCGCGACGCGCAGCGACGCGAAGCATGGCGAGCTCAAGTGGATCGTGGAGACCAACGGTGCGATCCGCGCCTGGAACGAGAAGAACGCCATCGAGGTGTCGCTCACCCCGGCGCTGCAGGCCGGCAAGGTGAGCTGGAACTGCCGCGGCTACCCCATCACCGCCATGCCCGCGGCCTGCGGCGGCAAATCCTGATCGACCGCAGGTCCTGAGGTTCCTGAGCGCTAGCGCTGCGCCGCGGCGCTGACCGCGGTCAGGATCGCCTGCATGATCGCGGTCGGCGTCGGCGGGCAGCCGGGCACGGCCACATCCACGGGAATCACGCTGGCGACGCGACCGCGGCTGGCGTAGCACTCGCCGAAGATCCCGCCGTCGCAGCCGCAGTCACCCACCGCCACCACCAGCTTCGGCTCCGGCGTCGCCTCGTAGGTGCGCCGCAAGGCCTCTTCCATGTTGCGCGAGACGGGCCCGGTGACCAGCAGCAGGTCCGCGTGGCGCGGGCTGGCGACGAACTTGATGCCGAGCCCCTCGAGGTTGTAGTAGGGATTGTTCAGCGCGTGGATCTCCAGCTCGCAGCCATTGCAGGAACCCGCGTCCACGTGGCGGATAGCGAGCGCGCGGCCGAGCACGCGCAGCACTTCGCCGTTCAGCTGCGTTGCCCGCACGCGCAAGGCGTCGTCGGTGCCGGGCGGCTTTTCGCTGCGTATCCCGACTTGGGCGATCTTGAGCAGGATCTTGTGCATGCCCAGGGCTTCCCTAGAGATCGGCTCCGGCGTAGGACAAGTTGAACGACTTGTTGATGAGCGGAAAGTCCGGAACGATGTTGCCGATCACCGCATGCTCGAGCGCGGGCCAGTTCTGCCAGGACGGATCGTGCGGATGGCAACGGCGGATGCCGCCCTGGCCGTCGGACTCGAGCGCGACGATCACCTCGCCGCGCCAGCCCTCGACCCAGCCGATGCCGAGCGCGCCCGCGGGCGCGTCGCCCAAGGGCTGCCGCGTGCCGCCGCCGGGCAGCGTCTCCAGGATGCGGCGCTGCAGCCGCAGCGACTCGAAGGTCTCCTCGAAGCGCACCACGATGCGCGCCGCGACGTCACCGTTACGGTGCGAAGCGATGCGCGGCTCGAGCTGCCCATAGGGCGCGAACCCCGGAAACGCGCGCGCGTCCATGGCATGGCCGCTGGCGCGCGCCGCGAGCCCAACCACGCCCAGCAAGGCGGCGGTGCGCGGCTGCAGCCGCCCGCAATTGATGCAGCGGTCCTGCAGCCCCGAATGGTCGTAGTAGATCGCGCGCAGATCCCGCAGCTCCGCTTCGAGCCGGTCCGCCTCCGCCAGCATCGCCGCTGCCGCTGGCGGCGTGACGTCCGCCGCCACGCCGCCGGGCACGATGCAGTCCATCAGGTAGCGGTGGCCGAACGCCTCGGCGTTCAGGCGCAGCACGTCCTCCTTCAGTCGCCAGAACTGCACGAAGCCGAACGCCAGCCCGCAGTCGTTGCCGAGATAGCCCAGGTCGCCGAGGTGGTTGGCGATGCGCTCGCGCTCCAGCAGCAGCGCGCGCAGGTGCAGCGCGCGCGGCGCCGGCGAAGTGGCGGTGATCGCCTCCAGGGCCATGGCATAGGCCCAGGCATAGGCCACCGTGTTGTCGCCCGACACCCGGCCGGCAAGGCGCGCGCCCTGCTCGAGCGTCAGGCTCTCGAAGCGCTTCTCGATGCCCTTATGCGTGTAGCCCAGCCGTTCTTCCAGCCTGAGCACGCGCTCGCCGACGATCGAGAAACGGAAGTGACCTGGCTCGATGATGCCGGCGTGCACCGGCCCCACCGGGATCTCGTGGACGCCGTCGCCCGATACGGGCACGAACGCGTAGCGCCCATCGCCGCCGCCAGCGCCAGCGGCCGGCGCGTCGCGGCGCAGGGGGTAGTGGTCCGCGCGCCAGGCGCCGTGGCGCAGCCAGCCGCGCGCATCGCGCACGCTGCCGTCCGGCGCAACGGCGCGCACGCCGAGCAGGTCGGCGGCCGCGCGCTGCATGCGTGCAGCGCTCGGGAAGAGGTCGGACAGTTCCGGGTAGTTCGGGCTTGCCTCGGGCACGGCGAGCTCGAGGCACACCAGGCCCTCGAAGACGGCGAGCAGCGCGCGCACCGTGAACGACCCCGCGCGGTCGCGATCGTCGCTCGCCCACAGGGCAGCGAGCCGGCCGCCCGTGGCGGCCGCGGCCTCGCAGCCGGCGCGCCATTGCCGCGCGTCGACGGCAGTGCGCCAGGCCCGCGCCGCGCCCGGCACGGGAGCGAGCGCAAGGCCGGCAAGAGCGGGCGTCATGGCGTCAGCCGATCAGGCGCGCCGCCTGGCGGTACCAGTCGGCGAGGTAGGGCGGCATGTACAGGCCGAGGCAGAGCACGATCGCGAGGTGGGTGAAGACCGGTACCAGGGCAGGCGGGTGCGGCAGCTTGCGCGCCGTGCTCTCGCCGAACACCATCGGCTGCACTTTGCCGAAGATCGAGGCGAAGGCGATGCCGAGGGACACGAGCAGGATCGGGGTGGCCCAGGGCTGCTGCGCGATCGCTGTCGTCAGGATCAGGAATTCGCTTGCGAACACGCCGAACGGCGGCATGCCCAGAATCGCCACGGTGCCGAGCATCAGCCCCCAGCCTACCGTCGGGTTGACGCGCAGCAGGCCGCGGATGTCGGCCATGGCCTGCGTGCCCGCCTTCTGCGTGGCATGGCCGACGGCGAAGAAGATCGCGCTCTTGGTCAGCGAGTGCACCGTCATGTGCAGCAGCCCGCCAAAACTCGCCACGGGGCCGCCCATGCCGAAGGCGAAGGTGATCAGCCCCATGTGCTCGATCGAGGAGTAGGCGAACATGCGCTTCACGTCGCGCTGCCGGGACAGGAAGAACGCCGCCACCACCACCGAGGTGAGGCCGAAGCCCATCAGCAGGTGGCTCGCGAAGGGCCGCTCCAGCGCGCCGTCGGTGAGCACCTTGAAGCGGATCAGCGAGTACAGGGCGACGTTCAGCAGGAGGCCCGAGAGCACCGCGGAGATCGGCGTCGGGCCCTCGGCATGCGCGTCCGGCAGCCAGTTGTGCAGGGGCACCAGGCCCACCTTGGTGCCGTAGCCCACCAGCAGGAACACGAAGGCGATCGACATCACCGTGGGCTCGAGCTGGTCCTTGACCTCGTCGAGGTGCGTCCACAGCAGCGAGCCGACCCCGGCGCCGAGGATCTTCTCCGCGGCGAAGTAGACCAGGATGGTACCGAGCAGCGCCTGCGCGATGCCGACGCCGCACAGGATGAAGTACTTCCACGCGGCCTCGAGCGACGCGTGGGTGCGGTACAGGGCCACCAGCAGCACGGTGGTCAGCGTGGCCGCCTCCATCGCCACCCACATGATGCCCAGGTTGTTGGTGGTCAGCACGACCAGCATGGCGAGCGTGAACAGCTGGTACATGCTGTGGTAGAGGCGCATGCCGCCAGCGCTCACCCGCCCGTGATCGCGTTCGATGCGCATGTAGGGACGGGAAAACAGCGCCGTGGTCATCGCCACGAAGGCGGTGAGCGCCACCAGGAACACGTTGAGCGAATCGATGAAGAACTGCTCGCCCGCGGCCGCGAGCGGGCCGCCGGCGACAACGCGGGCCACCAGCGCCGCCGCGGCGACAAAGGTGAGCGCGCTGAAGGCGACGTTCAGCTCCGCGGCGCGCGACCAGTGGCCGAACAGCGCGAGCGCGATGCCGCCCGCGAGCGGCAGGCTGAGCAGCAGGAGGAACTCCGGCGCCATCAATGTTCCTTCAGCTTTTCGAGGTGGCGCGTGTCGACGGAGTCGAAGCGCTCGCGGATCTGGAACATGAAGATCCCCAGGATCAGCGCGCCCACCAGCACGTCGAGCGCGACGCCGAACTCGACGACCATCGGCATGCCGTAGACGGCGCCCGTGGCGGCGAAAAACAGGCCGTTCTCCATGGACAGGAAGCCGATCACCTGTGGCACGGCCTTGGAGCGCGTGATCATCATCAGGAAGGAAAGCAGCACGCACGCCAGCGCGATGCCCAGCGTCGAGCGGGTCACCGTGCCGGCCAGCTGCGAGATGGGCAGCGCCAGGTTGAAAGCGAGGATCACCAGGACGATGCCGACCAGCATCATGCTGGGGATGTTGATGAGCGTCTCGACGTCCCATTTGACGTTGAGCCGCCGGATCAGGATGTGCAGGATCCACGGCAGCCCCACGACCTTGAGCGCGAGCGTGAGCGCCGCCGAGCCGTACAGATGCGTCTGGCCCGTGAGCCACGCCACCAGGGCCGTGGACAGGCACAGCACCAGGCCCTGCGCCGCGTACAGGTTGATGAGCGACAGGATCCTGCGCTGCGTCAGCATGGCGAAAGACAGCAGCAGCAGCACCGCCGCAAACAGGTTGATGAGCTGCGGACCGTAGTGCTGCAGCATCTCAGCCCTCCAGCAGCACGTGCACCAGCATGGCGAGCACGGCGAGCAGAAACGCGGTGCCGAGGAACTCGGGTGCGCGGAAGATGCGCATCTTGGCGCTGAGGGTCTCGATCAGCGCGAGCAGGAACCCGCCGACCGCGAGCTTCACGCCCAGCACGGGCATCGCCACCAGCAGTCCCACCCAGTCGCCTGGCCCGGCGACGCCGAACGGAAGGAACAGCGCCAGGCCGATGCACGAGTAGACAAAGAGCTTGAGGCTCGCCGCCCATTCGATCAGCGCAAGGTGCCGGCCGGAGTACTCGAGCACCATCGCCTCGTGGATCATGGTGAGCTCGAGGTGCGTCGCGGGGTTGTCCACGGGGATGCGCGCGTTTTCGGCGAGCGACACCATGGTGAAGGCGACGCCGGCGAACGCCATGCTCGGGTAGATGACGAACTCGCGGTGCGCGAGCGTTTGCACGATGGTGGCGAGCGAGGTGGAGCTCGAGATGAGGGAGGCCGTGAACAGCACCATCAGCAGCGCCGGCTCCGCGAGGAATCCCACCAGCATCTCGCGGCGGGCCCCCAGGCTGCCGAATGCCGTGCCGACGTCCATGCCGGCGAGCGCGATGAACAGGCGCGCGAGCGCGAGCAGCCCGACCAGCGCGATGGCGTCGGCCGCGGCGTTCAGGGGCAGATCGGTGCCCAGAGTGGGCACGATGGCGGCGGCCAGCGCCAGGCAGCCGAAGATCGCGTACGGCGCGCTGCGGAACAGCGGGCTGGCGTTGTGCGCGAGCACCACCTCCTTGCTGAAGAGCTTGGTCAGCACCCGATAGGGCTGCAGCAATCCCGGCGCGCTGCGGTTCTGCAGCCAGGCGCGGCACTGGTTCACCCACCCGGTCAGCATGGGCGCCAGCAGGACGGCGAGCGCGAGCACCGCGAACTGGCTGACGAGTCCCTGGAGGCTGAGCATGACGCGCTTACCGGACGAACAGCAGCAGCACCAGCAGCGTGGCGAAGCTGTAGGTCAGGTACACGGAAATGCGGCCGCGTTGCAGGACGGTGACCAGCGTCGTGACGAACTCGGCGGCGCGTGCCACCGGCAGGTACAGCCAGTACCAGAGCCGGTCCTCGTGCACCTCGCGGAAGGCGGGCCGCTCGTCGAGCGGCGCAGGCACCTGCTGGTCGATGCGGAAGAACGGCTCGAACACCTGCCGCACCGGCTGGCCGAAGCCTTCCGCGCTGTCCTGCATGCGCGCGTCCTGATAGGGGAAGCCGCAATCCCAGGGCGCGGCGCGGCGCATGCGGCCATGGTAGAAGACGCGCACCGACAGCCAGGCGAGCGCCACCAGCAGCGCGGTGCCCGCGAGGAACAGCAGCGGGCTGTAGCTCGCGCGCTCGGGTTGCAGCGGTGCGAGGAACAACCAGCCGTGCGCAGCGGATCCGATGCCGTAGCCGGTGAGCGCACGCGTGATGGGATCGAGCAGCCCGATCACCGTGGTCGGCACGAGCCCGAGCACGATGCACATGGCGGCCAGCCACGCCAGCCCCGCGCGCTCCCAGATCCCGGCGTCGTGCGCTTCGGCGAGCTTCGCCTCGCGCGGCTGGCCAAGGAACACGATGCCGTAGAACTTGACCATCACGTAGCCGGAGAGCGCCGCCGTCAGCGCCACCAGGGCAGCGGCCACCGGCACCAGCATGTTGAGGTAGGCCTGCGGCAGCCCCGGCGTGAACAGGAACGCCTGCAGCAGCAGCCACTCGGAAACGAAGCCGTTGAGCGGTGGCAGTCCCGCGATCGCGACGCTGCCGATCAGCGCGCACCACGCCACCCAGGGCATGCGATGGATGAGCCCGCCGAGCTTGCCGAGGCTGCGCTCGCGGGTGGAATGCAGCACCGAGCCGGTGCACAGGAACAGCAGCGACTTGAAGAACGCGTGGTTGAGGCAGTGGTACAGCGTCGCGGTCAGCGCCAGCGCGGCGAGGATGCCCATGCCGAAGCCGCGGAACAGCAGCGTAAGCCCGAAGCCGGCGATGATGAGACCGATGTTCTCGATGGACGAGTAGGCGAGCAGCCGCTTCATGTCGGTCTGCACGGCTGCGTAGACGATACCGCCGAGCGCCGAAATCAGCCCGAGCGCGAGGGCGATCACGCCCCACCACCACAGCGGGAAGGCGATCAGGTCGAGCGTGACCCGCAGCAGCCCGTAGACCGCGGTCTTCAGCATCACCGCGCTCATCAGCGCCGAGACCGGGGAGGGCGCGGCCGGGTGCGCCTCGGGCAGCCACACGTGCAGCGGCACGATCCCCGCCTTGGCGCCGAAGCCGAACAGCGCGAGCAGGAACGCTGCCGTGGCGACGCCGGCGTCCGGCTGGAGCTCGCGCATCGTGGCAAACGTGTAGTCGCCGGTGCCGGCTTGCAGCGCGCCGAAGCACAGCAGGATCGCAATCGCGCCGACATGCGCGATCAGCAGGTACAGGTAGCCGGCGCGCCGGATCTCCGCGTGCCGGTGGTCGCTCGTCACCAGGAAGAAGGACGACAGCGCCATCGTCTCCCAGGCCACCATGAAGAAGTAGGCGTCGTCGGCGACGAGCACCAGCGCCATGCTGGCGAGGAACACGTGGTAGTAGACGCATTGCAGGCCCGGCGGCGTGCCCTCGCCCCGGCGCAGGTAGCCCGAGGCGAAGAGCGAAACGCCGGCTGAAACCGCGCCCAGCAGCAGCAGGAAGAACGCCGACAGCGCGTCCAGGCGAGCGTGGAAGGGCAGGTCGGGCAGGCCGAGCGGCAGCACCAGCGCCTGCGGCGGCCGGAACAGGCTGGTGAAGGCGATCACCGCGATCAGCAGGCCGATGGCCGCCCCGGCAGGAAACAGCACGCGGGCGGAGAGCACGAGGCTTCCCGGCCGCAGCAATCCGCCGAACCCGATCAGCAGCCAGGCCGCGGCGCAGGCGAGGGTGGCCTGAAGGGGATCGATCTCCACTACGCGGCTGTGCCCCTAGGCCAGCACGATGAGCGCGGCGACGATCAGGCCGGCGATGGCGCCCGCGATGACGATCAGGGTATCGCGCGGCTTCCAGCCGCCGCCGGCGGCGGGATGCGTTGCCTGCAGGGGGAACGGCAGCGTGCCGGCACTGGGATCGCTCCGCCGCGCGGCGTCGCTCAGCGCCACCAGGCGCTGCGTGGCCTCGAGGGAATCGAAGGTGCGCGAGACGCCACGCGCCGCCGGCGCTTCCGGGTCGGTGGTCTCGGCGCGGCGTGAGCGCTCGACGGTCTGCGAGAGCACTGCCGACTTGACCTCGCGATCGACCACGGCGGGCGTGGGGCCCGGCGCCAGCCCGGCGAGCGGCAGGGTGCTGGTCGCGCTCGGCGCGCCATGCACCTGGTGCTCGCAATCACGCAGGCCGCGCGCGATCTCCGCTGCGCTCTGCGCGCGCTCGTCGAGCGCCTTGGCGAGCATGCGCGCGACGATCCGGTCGAGCGCGGGCGGCGACGCCGGGTTGATGGCGCTCGGCGCCGGCGGCACGAAATTGACGATCTGGTACATGACTGCGTTCACGCTCTCGCCGGTGAACGGCGCCGCGCCGGTCAGCATCTCGTACAGGATCACGCCCAGCGAGAACAGGTCGGCGCGGTGGTCGGCGCGCTTGCCGATCACCTGCTCCGGCGACATGTACTTGGGCGAGCCCATCATCATGCCGGTCTGCGTCTGCACGTTGGAGGTGCGCATGCGCGCGATGCCGAAGTCGGTGATCTTCACCGGCCCGCTCTCCGGCACCATGATGTTCGCGGGCTTGATGTCCCGGTGCACCACGCCGCGCTCGTGCGCGTAGGCGAGGCCCTCGGCCACCTGCGAAGCGATCGACAGCACCTTCTGCACCGGTAGCGGCTTGCCCGGCAGCAGCAGCGTGCGCAACTCGGCGCCTTCGATGTACTCCATCGCCATGTAGCACAGGCTCTCGCTGTGGCCGATGTCGTAGATGGTGACGATGTTCGGATGGTTGAGGCCGCCGGCGGCGCGCGCTTCCTGGTAGAAGCGCTTCTCGTACATCTCGGCGCCGTCCTTGTCCATCGTCAGGTTGATGGTCTTGATGGCGACGGTGCGCTCGAGCATCGGGTCCTTCGCCTTGTAGACGATGCCCATGGCTCCGCGGCCGATCTCGGAGACCAGTTCGAACCGGCCGAGCTTGCTTGCTTCCATGCGCGGTCGGGTCGCGCCTTTCGCTAGCGGCCGGCCTTGACCGAGCGGAACACCGGGCCCCAGGTCGGGTGGCCGGCCTCGGCCGGGCTCAGCTGCAGGCCGGGATTGATCGCCAGGGCCCTGCGGAACTCCTCCCGGCAGGCCGTGGTGCGGCCGGACACACAGTGGATGAAGGCGAGGTGCTTGTGGGCGTTGACGCGGCCCGCCCTGGCGAGGCCCTGGTCGATCGCCGACTGCAGCTGCTTCGCGGCTTCGCCGTAATTGCCGTCCTCGTACTGGCGCAGGCCCGAGGCGAGTGCCGCATCCCCCTTGTTGCCGCCGAACAGGCCCTTGATGTCGGCCCCTGCGTTCGCGAGGTCGGCGCGCATCGCGCGCATCGGCTCGGTCTGGCAGCCGGCGATCAGCAGCGTCCCGCAAACCGCAGCGATCACCGCAAGCCAACTCATGCGTCGTGCCCCCTGGTCATGCGTTGCGCGGCGGGCGCCACGCGCCGCCGCCGACCTGCGGAAGATACCACTGGGGGGGCTGCTCAGCGAAACTGGTGCCGGATGCGCACCGGCTCGCCCGAGCGCACTTCGACGCGCCGGGTGTGAGCCGCAAATGTCGTGTTGCGCACTTCGACAGTGTGCGCGCCGGGGGGAACTTCGACGCCGCGCAGGGGCGGGCTGACGCCGCGGCTCTTGCCGTTCACGAATACTTCGCCCCAGGGCAGGATGCTCAGCTGGATGAGGCCTGGAGCCGTCGCCGGCGCGGGCACCGGGGGCGGCGCAGCGGTCTCGGGCGTTGCCGCCGCGATTTCCGTGCGGGCCGGCTTGGCAACGGGCTTCGGCGCGGGATTTCTGGATGACGGTGCAGTCTGCGGCTGTGGCGTTGCGGCGGCCTGCACCATCGGCATTGCGGCCGGCGAAGAATCTTTGGGTGCCGCGACTTTCGCCGCTTCGGCCTGCGCTAGCGGTCTGGGGGGCGCGCCGCGCTTCTCGGGTGCGGCCGCCGGTTCGGCCTTGGCCGCGGGCGCCGGTTTCGCGGCGGGCTTGGCCACGGCTACCGGCGCCGGCGCGGCCTCGGGCTTGACCTGTGCGCGCACCGCTACGCCGCTGGCCACCATCAGCGCGAAGACCAGCGGGGCGCCGATCAGCGCCATGCGGTGCACGCCGAAAGGACGGTCGTCCCTCAGCTGGCCGATCAGCCGCGGCGCGGCGCTGCGCGGCGCCACGCGCTGCGAACCGGTCTCGAGCACGCGGCGCGCCGCGTCGGTGCCGATGCCCACCGAATACACCTCGTGCTCGCGCACGTGCTTGTCGGTACGCGCACCGACGTAGCTGAACAGGCTCGCGTAGTCGAGCGATAGGCACGACACTACCTCATAGAACGAGCGCGACACCAGCAGCTGGCCCGATTGCGCGAAGCTCATGATGCGCTGCGCGACGTTGATGCCGTCGCCGATGATGTTCATCTGCCCGTTGATGTCCTTGACCAGGCGCACCGGGCCGAGATTGATGCCGATGCGGATGGCGATCGCGCCGGTGGCTTCGGCGCGCGCCGCGGCGCGCAGCGACATGGCGACGAACAGCGCGTCTTCAGGATCGCCGAGAAAGGTGATGCCGGCGCCGTCGCCGGTGTCCAGCACCACGCGGTCGCGCGACGGGACGTTTTCCAGCGAGGCGGTGAGCAGCTTGTTGAATGACTGCTTGAGCAGCAATTGCTCCGCCACTGGTTTCGTCGAGTACTCGACGATGTCCAGGAAGACGATGCTGCATACCAGCGTGCGGCTGGGCTGCTCGATCATGCGGGTCGCGGGAGGCGCGGCGCGGTGGCCGCGGAGAGAGTTATTTTACGCGCATGCCCGGTCTCGCCCCGGCGTCCGGGGAAATGAGGAATATTCCCGGTTCTTCGCCCGAGGCTGCGAGCACCATGCCTTCGGACACGCCGAATTTCATGGTGCGCGGGGCGAGGTTTGCCACCACCACCGCGAGCTTTCCCTCGAGTTTCGCAGGGTCGTAGGCGGATTTGATGCCCGCGAATACCGTGCGCGTGCTCGCGCCGAGGTCCAGGGTGAGCCGCAGAAGCTTGTCGGCGCCCTCGACCTGCTCGGCCTTGGCGATGCGCGCGACGCGCAGATCGAGCTTGTCAAATTCATCGATGGTGATGACATCCGTCACGGTTTGCTCCTTCGAGGCGTGCTGCTGCTTCTCGGCGTGGCGCTGCGGGGCGCTGGGCTGGGGAACCGCGGCGACGTCGAACAGGGCGTCGAGTTGCCGCTCCTCGACCCGCGTAATGAGGTGCTGGAACGTCCCGATCGCGTGGTCCTCTCCCAGATAGCGCTCGAGGTCTCGCCAGCCGAAGGGCTGGACCCCCAGCAGCCGGGCGCACTGCTCGGCCGTGCGCGGCAGCACGGGGGCGAGCAGGATCGCGAGGAACCGGAATGCCTCGATGGCCTCCGAGCAGACCACGTGCAGCCGCTGCCCGCTATCGGGCCGCTTCGCGAGCTCCCAGGGCTTCTCGGCGTCGACGAAGCGATTGACTTCGTCGGCCAGCTCCATCACGCGGCGGATCGCGCGGCCGAACTCGCGCCCTTCGTACAGCGCGGCGACCTCGCCCGCGGCATGCCGCACCGTGGTGGCGATGTCGGCGCCGGACGCCTTCTTCAGGCCGACGCCCTTGAGCTTGCCGTCGAAGCGCCGGGTGATGAATGGCACGCAACGGCTGGCGATATTGACGAACTTGCCGACCAGGTCGCTGTTGACGCGCGCGACGAAGTCCCCGGGATTGAAATCGATGTCCTCGACGTTGGCGTTGAGCTTCGCCGCGATGTAGTAGCGCAGCCATTCCGGGTTCATGCCCAGCTGGAGGTAGCGCAGCGGGCTGATGCCGGTGCCCCGCGACTTGGACATCTTGTCCCCGGACACGGTGATGAAGCCGTGCACATACACGTGATCGGGGACCTTGTAGGGCTTGCCGGCGAACTCGAGCGTCGCCGGCCAGAACAGGGTGTGGAAGTAGATGATGTCCTTGCCGATGAAGTGGACCTGCTCGGTGCCCGGGTCCTGCAGGAATCCCTCGAAATCGATGCCGGCCTTCGCGCAGTAGTTCTTGAAGCTCGCCAGGTAGCCGATCGGCGCGTCCAGCCAGACGTAGAGGTACTTCTCCTCCTCGATGTCGGGCACTCGGATGCCGAAGTAGGGCGGGTCGCGCGAGATATCCCAGTCACCCAGCGCCTTGTTGCCCTCGCCCTCGAGCCACTCCCTCGCCTTGTTGACCACCTGGGGCTGCAGCCGCCCGGGCTTTTCCAGCCAGCGCTTGAGGAACGCCTTGCACTTCGGATCGGACAGGCGGAAGAAGTGGTGCTCGGAGGTCTTGAGCACCGGCGTCGCTCCCGAGAGCGTCGAATAGGGGTTCTTCAGGTCGGTCGCCGAGTAGGCAGTGCTGCAGTTCTCGCAGGCGTCCCCGTACTGGTCCTTCGCACCGCACTTGGGGCACTCGCCCTTGATGTAGCGGTCGGCGAGGAACATGTTCTTCACGGGGTCGTAGAACTGCTCGACCGGCTTGGTGTAGACGAGGCCCGCTCGCTTCAGCCGCCGGTAGATGTCCTGCGAGAGCTCGGTGTTCTCCGGCGAGTGGGTGGAATGCCAGTTGTCGAAGCGAATGCAAAAGCCGTCCAGGTATTGGGCCCGGCCCTTCGCGATCTCGCCGACGAACACCTCCGGAGACTTCCCGGCCTTTTGCGCAGCCAGCATGATCGGCGCGCCGTGCGCGTCGTCGGCGCCCACGAAATGCACCTCGTGGCCTTGCATGCGCTGGAAGCGCACCCAGATATCGGCCTGGATGTACTCCATGATGTGGCCGATGTGGAAAGCCCCATTGGCATAGGGGAGAGCCGTGGTGACGAACAGCCGGCGCTGCGGCATGGCTGACCCGAGGAAAACATGAATTTTAGCTTACACTTGCGCCATGCCTGTCGCTGAAGCCGAAGTCCGCTCCACGCTCGCGAAACTGGTCGACCCGAACACGGGCAAGGACTTCGTCAGCACGCGCTCGGTGAAGGGCGTCAAGGTGTCGGCGGCCGACGTGCAGGTGGACATCGAGCTCGGCTATCCGGGCAGGAGCCAGTTCGAGCCGATCCGCCGCGAGGTGATCGCGGCGCTCAAGCAGGCCGGCGCCGGCAACGTGAGCGTAAGCGTGGCCTCGAGGGTGGTGCCGCATTCCGTGCAGCGCGGCGTGAAGCTGGTGCCGGGCATCAAGAACATCATCGCCGTGGCCTCGGGCAAAGGCGGCGTGGGCAAGAGCACGACCGCGGCGAATCTCGCGCTCGCGCTTGCAGCCGAGGGTGCCGCGGTGGGCATGTTGGACGCCGACATCTACGGCCCGTCGCAGCCGACCATGCTCGGTATCGCTGGGCGCCCCGAATCCAAGGACGGCAAGTCGCTCGAGCCGATGATGGGGCACGGCCTGCAGGCGATCTCAATCGGCTTTCTCATCGATGTCGACACGCCGATGGTCTGGCGCGGGCCGATGGTGACGCAGGCGCTGGAGCAGCTGCTGAAGGACACGCGCTGGCGCGACCTCGATTACCTGGTGGTGGACCTGCCGCCCGGCACCGGGGACATCCAGCTCACGCTCGCGCAGAAGGTGCCGGTGACGGGCGTCGTGATCGTCACCACGCCGCAGGACATCGCCCTCATCGACGCGCGCAAGGGCCTCAAGATGTTCGAGAAGGTGGGCATCCCGATCCTGGGCGTGGTGGAGAACATGTCCACGCACATCTGCCCGAAGTGCGGCCACGAAAGCCACATCTTCGGCACGGGCGGCGCCGCGCGCATGTGCAAGGACTACGGCACCGAGCTGCTCGGCCAGCTGCCGCTGGACGAGGCGATCCGCGAGCAGGCCGACTCTGGCAAGCCGACGGTGGTCGCCGACCCGGACGGCAAGGCGGCGGAAATCTACCGGCGCATCGCGCGGCGCTGCGCGGTGAAGATCGCCGAGTCGCAGCGCGACATGACCTCCAAGTTCCCCAATATCGTCGTCCAGAACACGTGAGAACAGGGGAACCCAGGTTCCCCCGTGGCCCCCTCCTGCGCGAACAGGGCCTCCGAGGTTCCCCCGTGACCCCCCCTCCTGCATGAGCGTGAAGTCCGACAAGTGGATCCGCCGCATGGCGGCGCAGGGCATGATCGAGCCCTTCGAGGCCGGGCAGGTGAAGGAAGTCGCCGGGCGGCGCGTGGTGTCCTACGGCACCTCGAGCTACGGCTACGACATCCGCTGCTCCGACGAATTCAAGATCTTCACCAACATCAACTCGACCATCGTCGACCCGAAGGACTTCGACGCCAAGTCCTTCGTCGACTTCAAGGGCGCGGTCTGCATCATTCCGCCCAACTCCTTCGCTCTGGCGCGCACCGTCGAGTACTTCCGCATCCCGCGCAACGTGCTGACCATCTGCCTGGGCAAGTCCACCTACGCGCGCTGCGGCATCATCGTCAACGTGACGCCGCTCGAGCCCGAATGGCAGGGCCACGTGACGCTGGAGTTCTCCAACACCACGCCGCTGCCGGCGAAGATCTACGCCGGCGAGGGCTGCGCGCAGGTGATCTTCCTCGAGTCGGACGAGGTCTGCGAGACCTCCTACCGCGACCGCGGCGGCAAGTACCAGGGCCAGCAGGGCGTCACCCTGCCGCGCATCTGAGGCCCACAACCTTTAGCGGTCCGGCCCGTTAGCGTTTCTACCTATAGTAGTTTCTCAAGCCCGCGGGCCGCTCGCGCCCAGCGTGACCCGTCACCATCCCGGCACACGGCGCTTGACTGGCGAGGGGTCATCCCTATAATCGCCGCAAGTTTTCGCTGTCGGCTCAACGGACTGTGGAGAAAGGGGAAGTCATGATGACAAGCCAGAGGAACTCGTGCCCGGTGTACGACGTCGTGGTTCGCGACATCCCTGAGACCTAGAGCCCCACGGGAGAACATTGATGGGCGATCGCCCCAGTAGCCTCGCACGCAGCAGACAGCAGACCGCACACCCGCAAGAACAGCTCTTCGACACGCATCCCGAAGTCAGCCTCGACTTCGAGATCGTCCGCCAGGCCGCGCGCCAGAAGTACACGCGGCCGTTCCTGATCCTCGATAACGCCATCGTGCGCGAAAAGGTGCACCGCTTCCGCGCGGCCATGCCGCGCGTGCGGCCGCACTACGCGGTGAAGGCGAATCCCGACCGCCGCGTGCTGAAGGCGCTGATGCAGGAGGGCGCGGGCTTCGAGATCGCATCGACCGCCGAGCTTGACCTGCTGCTCGCGCTGGGCGTTGCCGCCGCGGAAGTCTTCTTTTCCAACCCGATGCGTTCGCGCGAGGCCGACACCACCGCTGCCGTAAAGGGCGTGCGCTGGTTCGTGGTGGACAGCGTCGACGAGCTGCGCCGGGTGCACAGCGTCGACCCGGCGGCGCAGATGTACCTGCGCATCGCCACGCCGAACATCGGCAGCGACTGGCCGCTCTCGGGCAAGTTCGGCGCCGGCGCGGGCGAGACGCGCGAGATTATCGCCAACGCGGCCAAGCTGGGCGCCGACCTGGCGGGGGTGACCTTTCATGCCGGCTCACAGTGCCGCAACCCCGAGAACTGGCGCGTGGGCATCGAGAAGGCGCGCACCGTGTTCGACGCCATGATCAAGGCGGGACTGAAGCCGCGGCTGCTGGACATCGGCGGGGGATTCCCCGTGCGCCACGTCAAGCCGATTCCGTCGATCGAGGTCATCGGCGACGTGATCAACGAGGCGCTGAAGGCGTTTCCCGAGGACGTGCGGGTGATCGCCGAGCCGGGGCGCTACCTGGTGTCGGACGCCGGCTACTTCGTATGCCGCGTGCTGGGCACCGCCACGCGCGGCGGCAAGCGCTGGATGCATTGGGATGCGGGGCTGTTCGGCGGCGTGATCGAGACCACGGAGGGCCTGAAGTACAAGATCCGCACCGATCGTTCGGGTCCGGACGTCGCCTGGAACGTCGCCGGCCCGACCTGCGATTCGGTGGACGTGGTGATGCGCGACGAGCCGCTGCCTTCGGACCTGCAGGAGGGCGACTTCATCTACCTCCGCAACGCCGGCGCCTACACCACGGCCTACGCGAGCGAGTTCAACGGCTTTCCGCTGCCCGAAGTGCGCGTTTTCGAGTCGAAACGGTAAGGCGGGCGGCAGTCCCTGCGGTTCCGCCTTCGGAGCCGCGCTACGCCTTCTCGTAAAGCACGAAGTCGAAGCGCAGGCCGTCGGTGCCGGCCTGCGGCTTTCTCTGGGTCTCGCGCCAGCCCTTGCGGTCGAACTGCGGGAAGCGCGTGTCGCCCTCGTAGTCGCGGTGGATCTCCGTGAGCACCAGCCCGTCGGCGAGCGGCAGCGCCGCGGCGTAGAGTTCGCTGCCGCCGATCACGAAGGCCATGGGTTCTCCGGCACACAGCGCGAGAGCCGCGTCCAGCGAGGCGGCGATGCTCGCGCCGGGCGCGTCGTAGCCGGCGCTGCACGTGACGACGATGTTCTCTCGCCCGGGCAGCGGGCGCCCGAGGGATTCCCAGGTCTTGCGTCCCATGATCACCGGA
>Ga0180077_1000031_pt1 | contig 16661 bp, 16 predicted proteins | sample EasRiv466_16_10D_FD_123014 | JGI IMG/M metagenome (GOLD analysis project Ga0180077, IMG submission 123014) | Soil microbial communities from meander-bound floodplain in the East River, Colorado, USA - East River metaG ERMLT466_16_10D | ecosystem: Environmental > Terrestrial > Soil > Floodplain ...
AAGCTCGGCGTGCAGGAAGACTTCTACCAGAAGAACGACATCCACATCCACCTGCCCGAGGGCGCGACGCCCAAGGACGGTCCGAGCGCCGGCATCGGCATCGCCACGGCGATGGTGTCGGTGCTCACCGGCATCCCGGTGCGGGCGGACGTGGCGATGACCGGCGAGATCACGCTGCGCGGCGAAGTGCTGCCGATCGGCGGGTTGAAGGAAAAGCTGCTGGCGGCGCACCGCGGCGGCATCAAGACGGTGCTGATCCCGGACGAGAACGTGAAGGACCTCGCCGAGATCCCGGACAACGTCAAGAACCGGCTGGAGATACTGCCGGTGAAATGGATCGACAAGGTCCTCGAGATCGCCCTCGAGCGCCGGCCCGAGCCGCTGGCCGAGGCGGCCGGGGGCGCGCCGCTGCCGCCGGCGGAGAACAAGGCCGGCGCGCCGGCCGCCGTCAAGCATTAGGAACAACGACGCGCTGCGCAAGCGCAGCGCGGACTCTTGGGAAGAGCGATGAACAAGGCGGACGTCATCGAGCACATCGCGCAGTCGGCGGAGATTTCCAAGCTCGCCGCCGAGCGCGCGGTCGATGCGCTGGTCGGCGCGATCAAGTCGAGCCTGAAGAAAGGGCAGATGGTGACCCTGGTGGGGTTCGGCTCTTTCTACGTCGGCAAGCGCGCGGCGCGCGCCGGGCGCAATCCGAAGACCGGCGCGGCGTTGCAGATCCCGGCGGCCCGCGTTCCCAAGTTTCGCGCTGGCAAGGCCCTCAAGGACGCAGTAAACTAGCGCCCCTTTGGATTGGCGGGAATGCCCGCATCCGGAGGGGTGCTTAGCTCAGCTGGTAGAGCGTCGCTCTTACACGGCGAATGTCGGCGGTTCGATCCCGTCAGCACCCACCATGAGAACCACAATACGCTGCAAAGCGTCAGGTTTTGCCGCATTGCAGCGAGTGATTTCAGAAAGTGCATGCCGAATTGCTACGTGTGATTTCAGAAAGTGCAGAAGGAGCGGTAGTTCAGTTGGTTAGAATACCGGCCTGTCACGCCGGGGGTCGCGGGTTCGAGTCCCGTCCGCTCCGCCAATCCCATCCGCCATGTTCCAGTTCGTACAGAAAAACAAGCGCCTGATCCAGGTCGCGCTGGTGCTGCTGATCGTGCCGCCGTTCGCCTTCTTCGGGCTGGAGTCCTACACGCGCTCGATGTCCGGGGCGGACGATGTCGCCACGGTGGACGGCGCAGGCATCACGCAACGCGAGTTCGCCGAGGAGCTGCGCCGGCAGCAGGAGCGGCTGCGCGCCGCCTTCGGCACCGGATTCGACCCGTCGGCGCTCGATACCCCGGAGACGCGCGGCGCGTTGCTCGAGGCGCTGGTGTCGCAGCGCCTGCTCGCCAATGCCGCGGCCGGGGCGCATCTGCTGGTGAGCGACGAGCAGCTGCGCGAGACCATCGTCGCGATCCCGGCCTTCCAGTCCGAGGGGCAGTTCTCGAAATCGAACTACGAGGTGCTGCTGCGCGCGCAGAACATGACGCCGCAGATGTTCGAGTCGCGCTTGCGCTACGACATGGCGCTCGCGCAGCTGCGGCGCTCGATCTCCGAGACGGGCATCGCCTCGCGCGGCGTCACGGAGCGGCTGGCGGCGCTGCAGGAGCAGCGCCGCGAAGTGCAGGAGTCGCTGGTGGCGGCGCAGCCGTTCCTCGCCCAGGTGAAGCTCACGGAGGCACAGGTCAAGGCCTACTATGACGCCAACCCCGTGGAGTTCCGCATCCCGGAACGCGTGCGCGCGGAGTACGTGGTGCTGTCGGCCGACGTACTCGGCCGGCAGGACGCAGTGACCGAGGCGGAGCTGAAGGCGGCGTACGAAGCGCGCGCCGCGCAATACCGCGTGGAGGAGCAGCGGCGCGCCAGCCATATCCTGGTGAAGACGAAGGACGAGGCGGACAAGCTCGCCGAGGAGCTGCGCAAGGCGCCGGGGCGCTTCGCCGAGCTGGCGAAGAAGCATTCGCAGGACCCGGGCTCCGCCGAGAAGGGCGGCGACCTCGGCCTCTTCGGGCGCGGCATGATGGTGCCGGCGTTCGAGGAAGCGGCCTTCCGCCAGAAGGAGGGCGAGATCGGCGCGCCGGTGCAGAGCGACTTCGGCTGGCACGTCATCCGCGTCACGGGCGTGCAGGCCGCGAAGTCGCGCCCGCTGCAGGACGTGCGCGGCGAGCTCGCGGCCGAGCTGGCGAAGCAGAAGGGGACGCGCCGCTTTGCCGAGGCGGCCGAGGCCTTCAGCAACATGGTGTACGAGCAGGCCGACAGCCTGAAACCCGCCGCCGAGCGCTTCAAGGTGCCGGTGCAGACGAGCGGCTGGATTGCGCGCACCTCCTCGCCCGATGCGGGCGTGCTGGGCAACGCGAAGCTGCTCGGTGCGCTGTTTGCCGCGGAATCGCTCAAGACGCGGCGCAATACCGACGCCGTCGAGGTCGCGCCCAATGTGCTGGTGGCCGCGCGCGTCGTCGAGCACCAGCCCGCCGCGCAGAAGAAGTTCGAGGACGTGCGCGCGGAAATCGAGCAGAGCCTGCGCCGCGCCGAGGCAGTCCAGCTGGCGCAAAAGGAGGGCGAGGCGCGGCTCGCCACGCTGCGCAAGGGCGCCGATGCGGGCCTGAAGTGGGAACCCGCGAAGCCGGTCTCGCGCCGCAGCCCGCAGGGCGTGCCCTCCACCGCGCTCAAGCAGATCCTGGCCGCCGACGCGGTCAAGCTGCCCGCCTACGTCGGCGCGGAGCGCGGCAGCGAGGGCTACATGCTGTACAAGGTGGTGCGCGCCCTCGACCTCGAGCCCAAGAACGAGCAGCAGAAGGCGGCCGACCAGGCGCGCGCCGCCCAGCAGGCCGCCGCCGAGCAGCTGGACGCCTACGTCGCCAGCCTGCGCGCGCGCGCCAGCGTCAAGGTCAACAAGGTCAACCTCGAGAAGAAGTAGCGGCGAGCCGCCCGGCCGCGCAGGCCGCGGCTACTTCTTCGCCGCCGCCTTCTTGCCGATCTTTTCCACCGCGACGCGCAGCCGCGCGGCGTCGGCGACCCAGAAGTCCTTGAACTCCGGCGCGTCGAGATAGTTGATCGGCGTGCTCACCTTGGCCATCGCCCCGACAAATTGCGGGTCAGCGACCGCGGCGCGCACCGCAGCGCGCAGCCTGTGCTGCACGTTCGGCGGAACCGCCGCCGGCGCGACCACGCCCGACCAGATGTAGAACTCGACGTCCTTGTAGCCGAGCTCCTTGAAGGTCGGCAGCTCGGGCATCAGCGCGAGGCGCTTCTCGCCCCAGCCGGCGAGCGCGCGCATCTTGCCGCCCTTGATCTGGCCCACGGCCGCCGCCGGCCCCGAGGCCAGGGCCTGCACCTGGCCGCCGAGCAGCGCCGTCACCGCCGGCCCGCCGCCCTGGTAGGGAATGTGGAACAGCTCGATGCCGGCGGCGCCGGCGAACATCTCCATCGCCACGTGCAGCGTGCCGTAGATGCCCGAGGAGGAGTAGTTGATCTTGCCCGGGTTGGCCTTGGCGGCGGCGATGAAGTCCTGGATCGTGTTGTAGGAGCTGTCGGCGCGGACCACCAGCACGGTGGGATCCGCCGTGACCAGCGCGATCGGCATGAAATCCGAGATCTGGTACGGGGCGGGCTTGCCCTCCAGCGGGTCCGACACCGGGAAGATGGAGATGGAGGACAGCGTCATGAGGATCGTGTAGCCGTCGGGCGCCGCTTTGGCCGCGGCGGTGGTGCCGATCGCGCCGCCGGCGCCAGGCCGGTTGAGGATGATCACCGGGTGCCCGAGCGTCTTCTCCATCGACGCGGCGAGTGGCCGGCCCACCAGTTCGGCCACGCCGCCCGGCGGGAAGGCCACGATCATGGTGATGGGCTTGGTGGGATAGTCCTGCGCCTGCGCGCCGCAGGCGAGCAGCGCAAAGAGCGCGGCGATGGCCTTTTTCATGTCTCGTTCCCTCCTGGAATGCCTGCGATGACGTTGCGAAACCCGTTGTCCACGTACATCACTTCGCCGGTGATGCCGCCCGCGAGCTCGGAGAGCAGGAAGGCCGCCGCGTTGCCCACGTCTTCCGTGGTGACGTTGCGGCGCAGGGGCGCGTGCTCCGCTACGTGCCTGAGGATCTTGCCGAAGCCGGCAATGCCCGCGGCGGCCAGCGTTTTGATCGGTCCGGCGGAAATGCCGTTCACGCGGATGCCGCGAGGGCCGAGGCTGGCCGCGAGGTAGCGCACCGAGGCCTCCAGGCTCGCCTTGGCGAGGCCCATCGTGTTGTAGTGGGGCAGCACGCGAATGGCGCCGAGGTAGGTGAGGGTCACCAGGCTCGCTTTGCGCCCCTGCATCATCGGCAGCGCGGCCTTGGCCAGCGCCGGAAAGCTGTAGGACGACACATCGTGCGCCACGCGAAACGCCTCGCGCGACAGGCCGTCGAGGAAGTCGCCGGAGATCGACTCGCGCGGCGCGTAGGCGATGGCGTGCACCAGGCCATCCAGTGCGTCCCAGCGCTTGCCGAGCTCCGCGAACAGGCGCGCGATCTCCTCGTCGCTCGCCACGTCGCAGGGCAGGGCGATGTCCGAGCCCAGCTCGCGCGCCATGTCCTCCACGCGCTCCTGGAAGCGCTCGTTCTGGTAGGTGAAGGCCAGCGCGGCGCCCTCGCGCTGCGCCGCCTTGGCGACGCCGTAGGCGATCGAGCGGTTGCTGAGCAGGCCGGTGACGAGGATCTTCTTGCCGTCGAGGAGCGCCATGGCCGCTTGATTATACTTGCGCGCATGCAACGGACCCGGCGGTTCACGTCCCTGATCGCGCCGGCGGCCCGGCGATGCGCGTCCGTCGTCGTGCCGGCCGCCGTGGCCGCTGTGGCGCTCGGCGGCTGCGCCGACGTGTGGAACGATCCCTACCCGGCCTCGGATCGCGGCGCGAACGTCCTCTACACGGCATTCATCGAGCGACCCAAGCACCTCGATCCGGTGCAGTCCTACACGGAAGACGAAGCGCGCTTCACGCAGCAGGTCTACGAGCCGCCCCTGCAGTACCACTATCTGAAACGCCCCTACGAGCTCGCGCCGCTCACCGCGCTCGAGGTGCCGAAGGCGGTCGAGGTGGACGGCGGCAAGTTCACCGTATATACGATCCGCATCCGGCCGGGCATCCGCTACCAGCCGCATCCCGCGTTCGTGCCGGACAATCACGCACTCGCGCCCGGGCGCGTCGCGCGCCTCGCCAGTCCCTACGAGCTGCCGCTCGGCACGCGCGAGCTCACCGCGGACGACTACATCTACGAGATCAAGCGGCTGGCGAGCCCGCGCCTGCACTCGCCGATCTTCGGCCTGATGGCGGAGTACATCGTCGGCCTGCAGGAGTTTTCCGAGCGGCTGAAGAAGTTCGATTCGCGCAAGGGCGACTGGCTCGACCTGCGCAAGCACCGCCTGGAGGGGGTGGAGAAAGTGGACGAGCACACCTACCGCATCCGCATCAAGGGTCGCTACCCGCAGTTCGCCTACTGGCTGGCGATGCCCTTCTTCGCGCCGGTGCCCTGGGAGGCGGAGAAGTTCTTCCACCAGCCGGGCATGGCGGAGAGGAACTTCACGCTCGACTGGTGGCCGGTGGGCACCGGCGCCTACATGCTGACCGAGAACAACCCCAACGCCCGCATGCTGCTGGAGCGCAATCCCCACTTCCGCGGCGAGCCTTATCCGTCCGCCGGCGAGGCCACCGACGCCAGGGAGGGGCTGCTGGCGGACGCGGGCAAGTCCATGCCTTTCGTGGACCGCGTCGTCTTTACGCGCGAGAAGGAGAGCATCCCCTACTGGAACAAGTTCCTGCAGGGCTACTTCGACTCGTCGGCGATTCCCAGCGACACGTTCGACCAGGCCGTGCGCGTCTCGGTCGGGGGCGAAGTCGGGCTGACGCCCGAGATGGAGTCGAGAGAGATCCGGCTGCGCACCTCGGTGGACACCACCATTCTCTATCTCGGCGTGAACTGGCTGGACAGCGTGGTGGGCGGCGGCGCGGAGCGGGCGCGCAAGTTGCGCCGGGCGCTCGCCATCGCCATCGACTGGGAGGAGTTCATCTCCATCTTCCTCAACGGACGCGGGCTCGTGGCGCACGACCCGCTGGCCCCCGGCATCTTCGGCCAACGCGAGGGGCGCGAAGCGGTCAATCCGCTCACGCACGTCTGGGAAGGCGGCAAAGCGCGGCGCCGCCCGGTCGAGGAGGCGCGCAAGCTCCTTGCCGAGGCCGGCTATCCCGAGGGGCGCGATGCGAAGACCGGGCAGCCGCTCGTCCTCTACCTGGACACCGTAGGGCGCGGTCCCGGCGACAAGCCGCGCTTCGACTGGTGGCGGCGCCAGTTCGCCAAGCTCGACATCCAGCTCGAGATCCGCGACACCGACTGGAACCGCTTCCAGGAGAAGATCCGCAAGGGCAGCCAGCAGCTCTACATCCTCGGCTGGAACGCGGACTATCCGGACCCGGAGAACTTCCTGTTCCTGCTGCACGGGCCGCAGGCGCGCGCCAAGAGCCAGGGCGAGAACACCAGCAACTATGCGAACGCCGAGTTCGATGCGCTGTTCGAGCGCATGAAGCACATGCCGAATTCGCCCGAGCGGCAGAAGATCATCGACCGCATGGTGGACCTGGTGCGGCGAGACGCGCCATGGATCGGCGGCTTCCACCCGGTCACCTACGGGCTCGCGCATGCGTGGATGCAGAACGGCAAGCCGAACAACATGGCGCGCAACAACCTGAAATACCTGCGCGTGGACGTGGCGCAGCGCGCGGCGCGGCGCCTGCAGTGGAACCGGCCGGTCCTCTGGCCGATCGCCGTGATTGTGCTGCTGCTCGCCGCGGTGACCGTGCCGGCGGTGGTGGCGTATCGAAGGCGCGAACGGATGGGTGGAAAATCGGGGTCAGAGCCCGAAAAAGGAAGAATCGGGCTCTGACCCCATGATCGCCTACATCATCCGGCGGGTGCTGTACGCGATTCCGATCCTGGTCGGGATCAACCTGATCACGTTCGCGCTGTTCTTCCTCGTCAACACCCCTGACGACATGGCGCGCATGCAGCTGGGGCAGAAGCGCGTGACGCCGGAAGCGATCCAGAAGTGGAAGTCGGAACGGGGCTACGACAAGCCGCTGGTGTGGAACGACGCGGTCCCCGGCGCACGGCGCTTCACCGACACCATCTTTTTCGAGAAGTCGGTCAGGCTCTTCGCGCTGGACTTCGGCCGCGCCGAGGACAACCGCGACATCGGCAACGAGATCCGCACGCGCATGTGGCCGAGCCTCGCGCTCGCCATCCCGGTGTTCCTCGTGGGACTTGCGGTCAACATCACCTTCGCGCTCGGCATGGCGTTCTTTCGCGCCACCGTGCTGGACCTGACGGGCGTGGTGCTGTGCGTGGCCCTGATGTCGATCAGCAGCCTGTTCTACATCATCGGTGGACAGTACCTGCTCTCCAAGCTCTGGCACCTGGTGCCCATCTCGGGTTACGCGGGCGGCCTCGACGCCGTCAAGTTCGTGATCCTGCCGGTGATCATCGGGGTGATCGGCGGCATCGGCTCGGGCAGCCGCTGGTATCGCACGCTGTTCCTCGAGGAGATGGGCAAGGACTACGTGCGCACTGCGCGCGCCAAGGGGCTCGCCGAGTCGGCGGTGCTGTTCCGCCACGTGCTGAAGAACGCGATGATCCCCATCCTTACCGGGGTGGTGGTGGTGATCCCGCTGCTGTTCATGGGCAGCCTGATCGCGGAATCCTTCTTCGGCATCCCGGGCCTCGGCAGCTACACCATCGACGCGATCCAGGCGCAGGACTTCGCCGTGGTGCGCTCGATGGTGTTCATCGGCTCGGTGCTCTACATCGTGGGGCTGCTGCTCACGGATATCTCCTACACGTGGGTGGATCCGCGGGTGAGGCTCAACTAGCGTGCCGGTCCTCCTCGCCACCGATGCGCTGGTGTGGCTGCTCGTCCTCGCCGTGGCGGCATTCACCTGGTACAGCTCGCGCCGGCCTCACCTGGCGGCGCCATGGGCGCGCGTGTTCCGCAGCCCGGCTGCGGTCGGCTCCTGCGTGGTGCTCGTGGCGTACGTGCTGGTCGGCCTGCTCGACTCGCTGCACTTCCGGCCAGCCCTGCCCGCGAAGGACCCCAAGGCAACCGTGGCCTACGCGGTCGAAGTGCGATCGGTGCTGGATGCCGCGCTCGGCGTGCTGCGCAGCCGCACCGAGCGCACCTACTCGGCGCCGCTCGCGACGCGCCTCTACCAGAAGGAGAGCATCGAGCAGCCCGGCGGGGGCTCGGTGCGTGAATTCCCGCGCCTTCGCCATGGCGGCAGCCACCTGAAGAACGAGGCGGATTGGGGGAAGGACATCGCGCTTCGCGTGCTGGCAGGTCTCGCCGGCGCCGCGGCGGCCTGGGCGCTGCTGGTTTTATCCTTGCGGCGCACTGCGGTGCGGCGCTGGCCCCACGTGCCGTGGCGTCCGGCCTGCGCGGCGCTTGCGCTCCTGCTCGCGGTCGCCGGGCCGGCGATCCTGCTCGCACAGGGCTACCACGTCCTCGGGACCGACAAGATCGGCCAGGACGTGCTTTACCAGGCATTGAAGAGCATCCGCACCAGCCTCGTCATCGGCACGCTCACCACGCTCGTGCTGCTGCCGGTGGGCATCGCAGCCGGCATTGCCGCCGGCTACTTCAAGGGCTGGGTGGACGACGCGATCCAGTACGTCTACACCACGCTCAACTCCATTCCAGGCGTGCTCCTCATCGCCGCCTCGGTGCTGATGGTGCAGGTGTACGTGGATACGCACCCGGACCTGTTCCCCACCGTGGCGCAACGCTCGGACTTTCGCCTCCTTTCCCTGTGCGTGATCCTCGGGGCGCTCGGCTGGACCGGGCTCGCGCGCCTGCTGCGCGGCGAGGCGCTCAAGCTCTCGGAGTTGGAGTACATCCAGGCGGCGCACGCCTTCGGCGTCTCGCACGCCCGCATCCTCGGGCGGCACATCCTGCCCAACGTTTCGCACATCATCGTCATCGCCCTGGTGATGGACTTTTCCGGGCTGGTGCTCGCCGAGGCGGTGCTGTCCTACGTGGGCGTCGGCGTCGATCCCTCCACCACCAGCTTCGGCACCATGATCAACGCCGCGCGCCTGGAGATGGCGCGCGAGCCGATGGTGTGGTGGTCGCTCGCTGCCGCCTTCTTCTTCATGTTCGCACTGGTGCTGGCGGCCAACCTGTTCGCCGATGCGGTGCGCGACGGCTTCGACCCTCGGGTGCGCGTATGAGCGGACTCGAAGTCGCCGGTCTGAAGACGCAGCTCGACACACCCGAGGGCGTGCTGCGCGCGGTGGACGGGGTGGACTTCGAGATCCGCGCCGGCGAGTGCTTCGCGCTGGTGGGCGAGTCCGGTTGCGGCAAGTAGATGACGGTGCTCTCCGTGATGCGCCTGCTGCCCGAGGTGGCGCGCATCGCAGCGGGCGAGGTGCGCCTGGACGGCCAGGACCTGCTCGCGCTGCCCGAGGCGGCGATGCGCGCGGTGCGCGGCAAACGCGTGGCGATGATCTTCCAGGAGCCCTCGACGGCCCTCAACCCGGTCCTGACCGTGGGCCGGCAGGTGACGGAAGTGCTCGAGCGCCACGGCGCGGCGCGCGGCGCGGCGGCAAAGCGGCGCGCGCTCGAGCTCCTGGAGGCCGTCGGCATCCCGGAGGCGGCGCGGCGCTACGACGAGTACCCGTTCCAGCTCTCCGGCGGGCTGCGCCAGCGCGCCATGATCGCCGCGGCGCTCGCGGTGGATCCCGAGGTGCTGGTCGCGGACGAGCCCACCACGGCGCTCGACGTCACCATCCAGGCGCAGATCCTCGATCTGCTGAAGAGGCTGCAGGCCGAGCGCGGCATGGCGCTGCTGCTCATCACGCATGACCTGGGGATCGTGGCGCAGATGGCGACGCACGTCGCCGTCATGTATGCCGGCGAGCTCGTCGAGGTCGCCGCGCGCGACGATTTCCTGCGCGCGCCGCAGCATCCGTACTCGCAGAAGCTGTTCGAAGCGCTGCCCGGCCGGGGCGGCGAGCTCGCCGTGATCCGCGGCCAGGTGCCCGCGCTCACCACGGCGTTCACGGGCTGCCGCTTCGCCGAGCGCTGCGAGCAGTCCTTCGAGCGCTGCCGCGCCGAAATCCCGCTGATGCAGGACCTGGGCAAGGGGACGCGCGTGCGCTGCCACTTGCGCGACACGGAGCGGGCGGGGCCCCGCATCGCGCGCACAGCGCCAGCGGCGATGCGCGAAGCGCAGGCGTCGCCGCTGCTCCTGGAGGCGACCGATCTCGAGGTGCACTTCCCGATCCGGCGCGGCGTGTTCCGGCGCACGGTGGGGACCGTCAAGGCGGTTGACGGGGTCTCGCTCGCGATCCACGAAGGGCGCACGCTCGCGCTGGTGGGCGAGTCGGGCTCGGGCAAGACTACGGTGGGCAAGGCGATCCTGCAACTGGTGCGGCCTACCGGCGGCAAGGTGCGCCATGCGGGCGAGGAGCTGACGCGGCTCTCGCGCGGCGCGCTCAAGCGCCATCGCGCGCAAATGCAGATCATCTTCCAGGACCCGTACGCGTCGCTCAATCCGCGCCTGCGCATCGCGGACGTCCTGGCCGAGGGCATGCGCAGCCTCGGCGTGGGCGCGAATGACGCGGAGCGCTCGCGGCGCATCGACTCGCTGCTCGAGCAGGTGGGGCTGCCCGCGCAGGCGAAGAGCCGCTACCCGCACGAGTTCTCCGGCGGCCAGCGGCAGAGGATCGCCATCGCGCGCGCGCTCGCAGTGGAGCCGCGGCTCATCGTCTGCGACGAGCCGACCAGCGCCCTGGACGTCTCCGTGCAGGCGCAGATCCTGAACCTCCTCAAGTCGCTGCAGGAGCGCCTGGGCCTCGCCTATCTCTTCATCACCCACAACCTGGCGGTGGTGGAGCACCTCGCGCACGAGGTGGCCGTGATGCAGGCCGGGCGTATCGTCGAGCAGGGGGACGCGTGGCAAGTGCTGCGCGCGCCGCGCCACGAGTACACGCGGAGCCTGCTCGCCGCGGTACCGAGGGTAGATTAGAAAAGACTTTAGGACAGCATCCTAAGATTCTGTTTTCTTGAAATTCTTGTTGGCTTCCTGCTTTGGCTTTCCCTTGACGCCGCGAGCCACGGGGCGGCCTTTCGGGGCGCGGGCGCCGGACTGGATCACGAGCCGCTGGCCCGGCTGCAGGCTCGTATATCGGTTCCAGCGCTTGAGGCTCTCGATGTCCACGCGGTAGCGCCGCGCGATGCCGTACTCGGTTTCGCCGGCCTTCACGATGTGGATCACGCTGCGGCTGTAGGACTGCTTCACGATGGGCGGCGCGTACATGAGCGGCAGCCGGCTGAACTTCTCCTCGGCGCCCTTGATCGGCACGACCAGCAGGTTCGGCACCTGGCGCGAGCGCGGCCCGATGCCGTTCACTTCCTTGAGCTGGCCGAGGGTGAGGCCGTGCTTCTTGGCGATCGCCTCGAGGTTCTCCCCGCGCTGCGGCACGTAGGTCTTCCAGGACACGAGCGACTTGTCTTCGTACTTCTCGAGGTTCTCGTGGAAGACATCCACCTTGTCGGCCGGCAGCACGATGCGCGGCGCCACCGAGGTGCGGATCAGCGGGCGGCTGAAGCCCGGATTGAGCGCGATGAATTCGTCCACGTCCATCTCGGCGAGCTTGGCCGCCAGCTGCACGTCGATGTCGCGCATCTTGGTGACGGTGGCGAAGTAGGGCTCGTTCGGGATCGGCGCAAGCGTCACCCCGTAGGCCTGCGGATTGAGGATCAGGTTTTTCAGCGCCTGCAGCTTGGGCACGTAGCCGCGCGTCTCCCGGGGCATCGGCAGGCTGAGGTAGTCGGTCGGCTGGCCCTCCCGGCGGTTCTTCGCGATGGCGCGCGCCACCGCGTTCTCGCCCCAGTTGTAGGAGGCCAGCGCCAGCTGCCAGTCGCCGTGCATGTCGTAGACGTCCTTCAGGTAATCGAGCGCGGCGCTGGTCGAGGCCACGATGTCGCGCCGGCCGTCGTACCACATGTTCTGCTTCAACTCGTAGCGCTTGCCGGTGCCCGGGATGAACTGCCACAGGCCCGAGGCGTGCGCGCGCGAGTAGGCCATCGGATTGAAGGCGCTCTCCACGATCGGCAGCAGCGCGATCTCGGTGGGCATGCCGCGCTTCTCCAGCTCCTCGACGATGTGGAACAGATACCGGCGGCTGCGATCGAAGACGCGCTGCAGGTAGTCCTGGTTCGCCACGTACCACTCCATGCGCTCGGACACCATCGGCGTCTGGATGTCCGGCATGGCAAAGCCGTTGCGCAGCCGCGCCCACAAATCGGCGGGCGGCTGCGTGCGGTCGAGCTTGGCGACGGGCTGCGGCGCGGCGAGCTCCTGTTTCTCGCCCTCGAACGGCGGCAGGTGCCTGGCATCGAGCAGTCGTACTTCTGGAACTGGCGCCGGCGCGCTGACTTGCGCAACTGCGCTCGTCGGCGCAGTTGGGCTTGTCGCAGATGCACCTTTGAGGCTCGCCGGCGCCGCGGCAGTTGCGGACGCCGCCGCATCTCCGGCGCCGGCGTTTTCCTCCAGCCCGGGCGTGCTCGAGCAGCCCACGAGCACCGCGGCTGCGAAAATACCTCCAAAAAGTGCGCTAAGTATTTGCACGAACGGCAATACTAGCTCAAAAACGGTTCTTCCATTCGCGGATCGCTGCAAACACGCGTACCGGGTCGGAGAGGCGGGCGCCCAGGTACTTGTTGGCCGATTCGATCACCGCCGGCTCGCGGCAGCGAAGAAACGGATTGGTGGCGCGTTCCTCGCCGAGGGTGGAGGGCAGCGTCGGCTTGCCCGCCTCGCGCAACTTGCGATCGCGCACGAGGCGCGCGGCGAGTGCCGCGTTGTGCGGCTCGACCGATTGCGCGAACTTGATATTGGCGAGCGTGTATTCGTGGCCGCAGTAGACCTTCGTCGCATCCGGCAGCGCGGCGAGCTTGCCGAGCGAATCGAGCATCTGCTGCGGCGTTCCCTCGAACACGCGCCCGCAGCCGCAGGCGAAGAGCGTGTCGCCGCAGAAAAGGGATTCCGCGCCATAATAGGCTACATGCGCTCGCGTATGCCCAGGAATATCGAGCACCGAGAGCGTGAGGCCGAGCTCGGGAATGCGCACCGTGTCGCCTTCGCCCACCGGGTGCGTGAGCGTGGGGATTGGCTCGCCCTTGGGCCCGAACACCGGCACCTGGCGCTGCGCGCCCGGCGCGCCGGCTGCCTCGATCAGCTCGGGAATGCCGCCGACGTGGTCCGGGTGGTGGTGCGTGGCGAGGATGGCGGCGAGCTGCAGCCGCTCGCGTGCGAGGTACTCGAGCACCGGCTGCGCCTCGCCGGGATCCACGACCGCCGCATGACGCGCATCGCGCAGCGTCCAGATGTAGTTGTCCTTCAGCGCGGTTAGCGGAACGACTTCGAGCATGGATCGCCAGTCCTTCGTCTCCGTGGCTTCAGCCAAGTATAACGGCGAGCGCGAATCCTTCTCGCAGTGGTGCGCGACGCCCCTGGGGCAGCGCGTGATCGACTGGGAGCTCGAGCAGTTCGACAACGCCGTGGAGGACGTGTTCGGCTTCCGCGCGGCGCAGGTCGGCCTGCCGGAGATGGATTTCCTGCGCGCCAACCGCATCAGCTTCCGCTTCACGCTGGCGCTCGAGACGGGCGCGGCGGTCGCCGCCGATCCCCTGCAGCTGCCGCTCGCCTCGCAGAGCCTCGACCTGGTCGTCCTGCCGCATACCCTGGAGTCGCACCTCGACGCGCACCACGTCCTGCGCGAGGCCGAGCGCGTGTTGCGTCCCGAGGGGCAGGTGGTGATTTCGGGCTTCAACGCCCTCTCGCTGTGGGGAATGCGGCGCAAGCTCTCGAGGCGCGGCTCGGACTCGCCCTGGGACGCGCGCTTCATCGGGCTGCTGCGGCTCAAGGAGTGGCTGCAGCTCCTCGGCTTCGAGCTGAACGGCGGGCGCTTCGGCTGCTACGCGCCGCCCTTCGCGAATCCGGCGTGGCACCCGCGCTTCGCCTTCATGGAGAAGGCCGGCGCGCGCTGGTGGCCGATCCTCGGCGGCGTGTACGTGGTGCGCGCGGTGAAGCGCGTGCACGGCATGCGCGTCATCACCCCGGCCTGGCGCAAGGAGCGCGCGCGGCGCCGCGCGGTCGCCGCACTGCCGCAGAAGAACGGGCATCCCGGGCACGCCGCGCGACGCCGGCATGACTGAAGGAGTGGTGGAGGTCTACGCCGACGGCGCCTGCAAGGGCAATCCGGGCCCCGGCGGCTGGGGCGCGCTGATCCGGCAGGGCGGCCGCGAGCGCGAGCTGCACGGCGGGGAGCGCGCCACCACCAACAACCGCATGGAGCTGACGGCGGTCATCCGCGCGCTCGAGGCGCTGCCGCACGGCAGCCGCGTGAGCCTGTACACCGATTCCCAGTACGTGCAGAAAGGCATGACCGAGTGGCTCGCCAGCTGGAAGCGGCGCGGCTGGCGTACCGCCGACAAGAAGCCGGTCAAGAACGACGATCTGTGGAAGGCGCTGGACGAGCTCGCGCGTAACCACCGCGTGGAGTGGCACTGGGTGCGCGGACACGCCGGCCACCCGGACAACGAGCGCGCCGACGCGCTCGCCAACAAGGGCGTCGCGAGCGGCGGCTAGGCGACGCGCGCGTGGCCGCGCAGGGAGAGAGGCGAGTGTCCGTTTCCAGGCAGGTCATCCTCGACACCGAAACCACCGGGCTCAATGCACGCCTCGGCGACCGCGTGATCGAGATCGGCTGCATCGAGATGCTGAGCCGGCGCGTCAGCGACAACCGCTTCCACCGCTACGTGAACCCGGAGCGCAAGAGCGAGGAGGGCGCGGCGCGCGTGCACGGCATCTCGGACGAGTTCCTCGCCGACAAGCCGAAGTTCGCCGACATCGCGCGCGAGTTCCTCGACTACGTGCGCGGCGCGGAGGTGATCATCCACAACGCGGGCTTCGACCTGGAGTTCCTCGACCTGGAGCTGGAGCGCGCGGGCCTCGGCAAGTTCGCGGGGCACGTCGCGGGCGTGGTCGACAGCCTGGCGCTGGCGCGCGAGCTGCACCCCGGCAAGCGCAACTCGCTCGATGCGCTGTGCGAGCGCTACGGCGTGGACAACGCGCACCGCACGCTGCACGGCGCGCTGCTCGATGCGCGGCTGCTGGCGGAGGTCTACCTCGCCATGACGCGCGGCCAGGAGAGCCTCGCCATGGACCTCGAGACCCCGGCAGACGTCGCGGCAGCCGCTGCCCGCATCGACGCCTCGACGCTCGTGGTGCTGCGCGCCTCGGCCGAGGAACTCGCGGCGCACGAGAAGTACCTCGACGGCCTCGCCAAGGAGGCCGGCGGCGGGGTGGTCTGGCGGAAAGCCTAGGCGGTTTGCCCGCCGCAGGAGCTGCCGGCGCCCGCGGTGCAGCCGAAGCAGTGCCGCGCGGTGACGATGCGGCGGCGCTGCCAGGCGGCCTCGTCGAAGTCGCGGATGTGCGGACCGCCATTCTTCCCGTTGCCGGGCAGGTCGATCTCCAGGTCCAGCATCTGGTTGAAGTCGCAGTCGTAGAGCCGGCCGTCCCAGCCCACCGACAGCGTGTTGCGGCACATGAGCCCGTTCACCGCGGCGGGGTTGTAGGCATTCACCAGCCGCTGCAGGTAGGACTCGAGATTGCCCGAGGACTGAAGCCACTCGAGGAAACGCGCAATCGGCATGTTGTTGATCATGAACAGGCGGTCGAAAGACACGCCGAAGTTGCGCATCAGGCCCTCGCGCCACTCGCGCTCGACGCTCGCCTGCGAGGCGCCGAGAAAGGCTCCCGCCGGATTGGACACCAGCGTCAGGCGCCTGCGGGCATCGCCCTTGCCGTAGCCCGCGGCGTTGAGCACGCGCAGCGCGCGCACCGAGCGCTCGAACACGCCCTCGCCGCGCTGTGCATCGGTGTTCGGACGGCGGTAGTGCGGCAGCGAGGCGACGATCTCCACGTTGCGCTCGGCGAGCCAGTCCACCAGGCCGGCGTTGCGCGGCAGGAGGAGCACGGTGAGGTTGCAGCGGTCCATCACGTGCTTGCCCGCGTCGATGGCCGCCTGCACCAGGTCGCGGAAACGCGGATGCAGCTCGGGGGCGCCGCCCGTCACGTCCACCGTATGGGCGCCGCTGCGGCGGATCGCCGCCAGCACCTGCTCGAGGGTGGCGTCGTCCATCATCGCGTCGGTGCGGTCGGGGCCGGCGTCCACGTGGCAGTGCCGGCAGGTCATGTTGCACAGCTTGCCCAGGTTGACCTGGAAGATCTCGAGGGCCGCCGGCTTGAGCGCCGTGCCGGCGAGTGCGTCGAACTCGGTGTGCAGGAGCACCGCCCTCAGCAGCCGCAGCTGTTCGGCGGGCGAGGCGAGCGGGGCGGCCCGAGACAGCAGGCTTTGCGTCGCGCGCGGCGTGGCGCGGTCCTGCGCCAGCTCGCCGGCGATCTCTTCCAGCCGGATTGGCAGGGTGGCCGGACGCACTACATCCCCAGCTTCTTGGCGTGCTCGCGCATCTGCAGGCCGTGCACCAGCGACGAGCCGCCGCGGATCGCGGCCGCGACGTGCACCGCCTCGGTCATCTGCTCG
>Ga0180077_1000032_pt1 | contig 16267 bp, 23 predicted proteins | sample EasRiv466_16_10D_FD_123014 | JGI IMG/M metagenome (GOLD analysis project Ga0180077, IMG submission 123014) | Soil microbial communities from meander-bound floodplain in the East River, Colorado, USA - East River metaG ERMLT466_16_10D | ecosystem: Environmental > Terrestrial > Soil > Floodplain ...
CCGGTGACCGGCTGGACCTGGGCGGCGGGCGAGTTGTGGCTGGTGGGTCTTGCACTGGCGGTCGGCGTGCTGGCGGCGCTGCTGCCCGCCTGGCGCGCTTCGCGCGCCGAGGTGGCGCCGGTCTTGGCCGAAGGTTAGGGGTCAGACCCCAAATGCGCCTCGCAAGCGAAATTGGGGTCTGACCCCGATTTTCCTGGAGCGTACAATTTGCCTATGAGACTTGCCATCGCGTTCCTTGCCGCCGCCATGGGCGCGCTGCCCGCGTTCGCGCAGGCGCCCGGTGCCCCGCAGACGGGCCTGCCGCCCGGCATGGACCCTTCGCAGATCAAGCCGTTGCCGGAGCGCAAGGACGTGGTGTCCTGGAAGCTGCTCGCGCAGGTGGAGCTGGTGAAGATGAAGGACCGCTACGTGCCGCAGTTTTCCACGAGCGTGTCGGCGCTCGACAAGAAGGACGTGAAGGTGCAGGGCTTCATGTTGCCGCTCGAGATGGGCGAGAAGCAGACGCACTTCATCCTCTCCGCCATGCCCTCGACCTGCTCGTTCTGCCTGCCCGGCGGCCCGGAGCAGCTGGTTGAAGTGAAGACCAAGATTCCGGTGAAGTACACCTTCGATCCGGTGGTGCTCAGCGGCAAGCTCGCCGTCCTCACCGACGACCCGTCCGGCGTCTTCTACCGCCTGACCGACGCGCAGACCGCCAAGTAGTCCGCGCACCTGATGTCGCTCGCCGCAAAGCTCGCCCGGCTCGCCCTCGCCGCCGCGCTGCTCATCGCGCAGCAAAGCGCGCTCGCGCATGGCGCGTGGCACCTGGCCGGCGCCGGCGCCGTGCAGAACTCCGGCCAGGGCGAAGCCCAGCTGTGCGACCAGCACGCGGCGCTCGGCACTGTCGCCGGTGCGCTGAGCAATGCCGACACGCCGCAACAAGCTGCGCTGGCAATCGACTGCGCGGTTCACGGCGCGGCGCATGCGTGCGCACCGGCGCCCGACGTCGCTCCTTCTTCCCGGGATCCCCCGCCGCTCCTTTGAAGTGATGGTCCACGCGCGCCGCAGCTGGCGGCGCGCATCGCCAACGCTTTGCAAGGAGCAATCATGGATCGCATCTGGATGTGCGCCGCGGCGCTTGCCGTGGCGGTGCCTCCCGCCTGGGCGCAGGACGCGGAGGTCGAGAAGCTGCGCGAGGAAGTGCGGCGGTTGCAGGAGCGCGTGCAGGCAATGGACAAGCCGCGCGCGACAGGGGAAAACGCGTTCAATCCGGCGGTGTCGCTCATCCTGCAGGGCACGGCTGCGCGCAGCTCGCAGGACCCGTCCGACTACCAGATCACGGGCTTCGCGCCCTCGGGCGGCGAGGTCGGCCCGCCGCCGCGCAGCTTCAGCCTGGGCGAATCCGAGCTCGTCATCTCGGCGAACATCGACCCGTACTTCAGTGGCCGCATGACGCTCGCGCTCACGCCGGAGAACGAGGCCGAGGTCGAGGAAGCCTACTTTCAGACACTGATGCTCGGCGGCGGATTCACGCTCAAGGGCGGGCGCTTTCTCTCGGGCATCGGCTACCAAAACGAGACCCATCAGCATGCCTGGGACTTCCAGGACGCGCCGCTCGCCTACAGCGCGTTCCTCGGCGGCCGCTACAACGACGACGGCGTGCAGCTGCGCTGGCTCGCGCCGACCGACCTGTTCCTCGAGTTCGGCGCCGAGGTCGGACGCGGGCGCGCCTTCCCGTCGGCCGAGCAGAGCAAGAATGGCGTGGGCGCCTGGAGCCTTTTCGGGCACGTAGGCGGCGACATCGGCGCGAGCACGGCCTGGCGCGCGGGACTGTCCTACCTGTACGTGGAGCCCGAGAACCGCGCCTTCGAGGACGCCGACTCGCTCGGCAACCCGGTGACGCAATCCTTCAGCGGCAAGAGCAAGCTGTGGGTCGCCGACTTCGTCCTGAAGTGGGCGCCCGAGGGCAACGCCACGGTCACCAACTTCAAGCTGCAGGGCGAGTACTTCAGGCGCGACGAATCGGGCACGCTCAGCTACGACGACAGCGCGCAGTCCGCACCTCAGTTCGGCGCGCCCTTCGACGGCGCGTACTCGAGTCGCCAATCCGGCTGGTACCTGCAGGCGGTCTACCAGTTCATGCCCACGTGGCGCGCTGGCCTGCGCTTCGACCAGCTCGACCATGGAACCGTGTCCAACGGCATTGTCACCGGCGGCGCCGGACCCGCTGCCGCGGACTTTCCCCTGCTCGGCACAGCGCACGATCCGTCGCGCACCTCCGCGATGGTGGACTGGAGCCCTTCGGAGTTCAGCCGTATCCGCCTGCAGGTCGCCGAAGACGATTCGCGCGCGGGTGTGACTGACCGGCAGGTGCTCGTGCAGTACATCCACAGCCTGGGCGCGCACGGCGCGCACAAGTTCTAGGAGGCATGCAATGAAGATACTTTTCGGATTGCTGCTATGCCTTGCGTGCGCGCCGGCCTGGGCCGCGCTCGAAGTGTTCGCCTGCACGCCCGAATGGGCCGCGCTGGCGCGCGAGCTGGGCGGTGACAAGACGAGCGTGTACGCGGCGACCACCGCGCTGCAGGATCCGCACCGCATCGAGGCGCGGCCCAGCCTCATTGCTCGCGCGCGCCGCGCGGACCTTGTGGTGTGCACTGGCGCGGACCTGGAAGTCGGCTGGCTGCCGCAGGTGCTCCTGCAGTCGGGCAACGCCAGGATCCAGCGCGGCCAGCCCGGCTACTTCGAGGCGGCCGCCGCCGCGCGCCTGATCGAGGTTCCCGCGTTCGCGGACCGCGCAATGGGCGACGTGCACGCCGCGGGCAATCCGCACCTGCATCTCGATCCTCGCAATGTCGCGAGCGTCGCCAAGGCGCTTGCGCAGCGCATGGCGCTGGCCGATGCGCACAATGCGTCCTACTACCTGGAACGCGAGCTCGCGTTCCAGGCGCGCTGGCGCCAGGCGACGGCACGCTGGGAGCGCGAGGCGGCACCGCTCAAAGGCGTGCCGGTCGTCGTGCACCACAAGGATCTGTCCTACCTGATTGCGTGGCTCGGCATGCGCGAGGCGGGCACGCTAGAGCCCAAGCCGGGCCTGCCGCCGAGCACCGCGCACCTGGCCTCGCTGCTTGCACAGCTGCAGAAGGCGCCGGCGAAGATCATCGTGCGCTCCGCCTACAGCGACCCGCGCCCGGCGCAGTGGCTGGCGCAGCAGGCGAAGATGCCCGCCGTGCTGCTGCCTTACACGGTGGGTGGAACCGAGCGCGCGAACGACCTGTTCGGGCTCTACGAGGACAGCATCCAGCGGCTGCTGGAGGGTACCCGGTGAGCGCGGCATCGATCGACTTCGGCATCGTAGCGCCGGCGCTCGCAGCAGGGCTGCTGGTCACTGCGACGCACGTGCCGCTGGGAATCCGGGTGCTCCAGCGGGGCATCGTGTTCATCGACCTCGCGGTGGCGCAGATCGCAGGGCTCGGGGTGGTCGTGGCCGACTGGCTGGGCTTCGAGCCGCAGGGCGCGGCAGTGCAGGTCGCCGCGCTCGCCGCCGCGCTCGCCGGGGCGCTGCTGCTGCACTGGACCGAGCAGCGCTGGCCCGAGGTCCAGGAGGCGGTGATCGGCGTGACCTTCGTCGTCGCCGCGAACGCCGCGATCCTGCTGCTGGCCGCGAACCCGCATGGTGCCGAGCACCTGAAGGAGCTGCTCATCGGGCAGGTCCTGTGGGTGCGGCCCGCGACGCTTGCCTGGGTCGCGCTCGCCTACGCGGTGATCCTGGCGCTCTGGTTCGCGCTTGGCGAGCGCATCGGGCGCATCGGCTTCTATCTGCTGTTTGCCTGCGCGGTGACTGTCTCGGTGCAGCAGGTCGGCCTGTATCTCGTGTTTGCGACGCTCATCGTGCCCGCGCTCGCCACGCGCGGATTCGAGCGCGGGCGGCTCGCCGCCGCGTACGCGCTCGGCGTCGTGGGCTACGCGTCCGGCCTGGCGCTGTCGCTTGCGACCGACCTGCCGCCGGGACCGCTCATCGTTTGCGCGATGACCGCGCTCGGGCTCGCGACTTTCGCGCTCGGGCCGCGCGCGCGGGGCGCCGGCTAGGAACCCTGCTGGCGCGGCTCCGAGAGCGCGCGCACAGCGCGCCGCAGAAACGCCATCTGCCGGCCCGCCCGGCGGCAGCCCAGGCAGATCGCGAAATGCACGCGCAGGGCCACGCGCTCGCCGAACTCGAGCTCGCGGTCCAGCCCCTGGGACACCAGGCGCGTCGTTTCCTTGCAGGTCAGCAGCTTCATTGCTTTCCGAACCAGGTCTGCTGCAGGCATTCGCGCAGCGTCATGCGCGCGCGGTAAAGCAGCACCCAACAGTGCGTCGGGGTGACGCCCAGTTCCTTACAGATCTCCCCGGTCGCGAAGCCCATGTGCTCGCGCATCATGAACACCCGCGCGGTGCGCTCCGGGAGCCGCTCGAGGCACATCTCGAGAGCGCGCCAGAACTGCTGCTGCTCGAGCGCGCCATCCGGGTCGCCCCACCCGGCGGGGCGCTCGTCCCAATGCCCGCGCTCGGTGAACAGCTCCTCGAACTCCACGCCTTCGTCGTCCGCGCCGGGCGCGAGCACCGGCTCCCGGCTCTGGCGCCGGATGGCATCCACGATCTTGTGCTTGAGGATCCCGGTGAGCCAGGTGCGCAGGTTCGCCCGCCCGGCGAAGGATGACTCCCCGGCCAGCGCCGCCACCAGGGCCTCCTGCACCGCGTCCTCGGCGGCCGCGGCATCGCGCAGCTGCAGGCTGGCGAAGCGCATCAGGTAGGGGCGCAAGGCCTCAACCTGCCTGCGGAAGTCGTCTTGGGAGGCCATGGGCTGGGGGGAATTCTAAGGGACGGGGCCTTGAAACTTCCCTGGCCGGCCTCACGTCAAGGAGACGGGGCGGTTGCCCCAGCGAACAAGCCAAGGAGAGACGACATGAGCAACATCACCCGATATGACCCGTTCAACGAGTTGGTCGACGACCTGTTCAAGGGCTTCCTCGTGCGCCCGATGGGCTACGAGCAGCGCGACGCCGTGGCCCCGCGCATCAAGGTGGACGTCGCCGAGAAAAACGGCGCCTACCTGGTAACCGCGGAAGTCCCGGGCGTGAAGAAGGAAGACATCCACGTCAGCGTCGACGGCAACCAAGTGACGCTGGCAGCCGAGGCGAAGCGCGAGCGCGAAGTGACCCAGGACGAGCGCGTGCTGCACGTCGAGCGCGCCTACGGCAAGGCGACGCGCAGCTTCACGCTGCCGCAGGAGCTGGACGAGACCAAGGTCGAGGCCAAGTACCGCGACGGCGTGCTCGAGTTGACGCTGCCGAAGAAGGCTGCGGCCGCTCGCAAGCAGATCACCATCCAGTAATCGGTAAAGCCGGACCCCTGCGGGGGCCGGTTTACCTCCGCGCGATGGAACGCAAGCAGCGTTGCGTTCATCGCGAGGAAAGCTGTTCCCACGCTGAGCTCGGCGCGATGAGCGCCGCGCCAGCGTGCGCTCCATCGCGGGTGAGGGCGGGTGCACAGGCACCCGCCCTTTTTCTATGTAGAATTCCCGGGACCATGAACGCGCCTCTGGACCCCCAGGCGGACCCGCATACCTCCGCAGCGCAGAAGGCACGCATCCTCGCCGAGGCGCTGCCCTACATCCAGCGTTTCCACGGCAGGACCATCGTCATCAAGTTCGGCGGCAACGCCATGGCCGACGATGCGCTGAAGGCCGGCTTCGCGCGCGACGTGGCGCTGCTGAAGCTGGTCGGCATGAACCCGGTGGTGGTGCACGGCGGCGGGCCGCAGATCGAGCAGATGCTCGCCAAGCTCGGCAAGAAGGGCGAATTCGTCCAGGGCATGCGCATCACCGATCCCGAGACCATGGACGTGGTGGAAATGGTGCTCGGGGGCACGGTGAACAAGGAAGTGGTCGAGCTCATCAACCAGGCCGGCGGCAAGGCCGTGGGTCTCACCGGCCAGGATGGCGTCTTCATCCGCGCGAAGAAGATGGTGCTCGCCTCCAAGGACAGCGGGCCTGTCGACCTCGGCCAGGTGGGCGAGATCGAGTCCATCGATCCGGCGATCATCTCGACCCTCGAGCAGGGCGGCTTCATCCCGGTGGTGGCGCCGATCGGCACCGGCGCGGATGGCACGACCTACAACATCAATGCCGACCTCGTCGCCGGCAAGCTCGCCGAGATCCTGCGTGCGGAGAAGCTGGTGGTGCTCACCAACACGCCGGGCGTGCTCGACAAGAACGGCAAGCTGCTCACCGGGCTCACGCCACGCAGGATCGACGACCTGGTGTCCAAAGGCGTGATCTCGGGCGGCATGCTGCCCAAGATCGGTTCGGCGCTCGACGCCGCGAGGAACGGCGTGAAGAGCGTGCACATCATCGACGGGCGCGTGCCGCATGCGCTGCTGCTCGAGGTGATGACCGACCAGGGCGTCGGCACGCTCATCAAGAGCAAGTAGTCCATGCGCCTCATCGGCCTGCCGCCCTCGCGGCGGGTGTGGTTTTTCGACCTCGACAACACCCTGCACGACGCGCACGCGCGCATCTTCCCGGCGATGCACGACCAGATCAACGCCTACCTGATGCGCCGCTTCGAGCTCGACGAGGCGGGCGCCAACGCGATGCGCCGCGGCTTCTGGGAGAAGTACGGCACCACCATGGAGGGCCTGGTGCGGCACCACGGCACGCGGCCCGCCGAGTTCCTGTGGGCCACCCACCAGTTTCCCGAGCTGGCCGACATGGTGGTGCGCGAGAACGCCGTGCGCCACGCGCTCGCGCGGCTCCCGGGGCGCAAGATCATCTACTCGAATGCGCCCCGCCACTACGTGGACGAGGTGGTGCGCACGCTCGGCGTGGCGCGCTACTTCGACGCCGTCTACTCCATCGAGAACACGCGCTACCTGGGCAAGCCCTCGGTGGCCGGATTCCGCATGCTGCTGCGCAAGCACCACCTGGCGCCCGCGCGCTGCGCGCTGGTGGACGACATGCTGGAGAATTTGCGCACCGCAAAGCGTCTCGGAATGGCGACAGTCTGGGTGAGCCCGGAGCGGCGCAGCGTGCCTTACGTCGATTTGCGCATCGGTTCGGTGACGCAGCTGCCGGGACTCGTTTTCCGGTATGCGCACTAGTAGAATCTTTTCATGCCCCGGGTCAAAGGCGAGCGCAAACTCGAAATCCTGAAGGCGCTTGCCGAGATGCTCGAGGCGCCGCGCGGGGAGAAGGTCACCACCGCCGCGCTCGCGGCGAAGCTCGACGTCTCGGAGGCCGCGCTCTACCGCCACTTCGCCTCCAAGGCCCAGATGTTCGAGGGGCTGATCGAGTTCATCGAGAACTCGGTGTTTACCCTGGCCAACAAGATCACCGCGGACGAGGCCGACGGCACGGCGCAGGCCGGCAAGCTTGTCGAGATGCTGCTGGCGTTCGCCGAGAAGAATCCCGGCATGGTGCGCGTGATGACGGGCGACGCCCTGGTGGGCGAGCACGAGCGCCTGCAGGCGCGCATGAACCAGTTCTTCGACCGCTTCGAGTCGACGCTCAAGCAGGCGTTGCGCGCCGCCGCGGACAGCGACGCCGCGGCCCGCGCCGCGGCGCTGCTGCGCTACGCCATCGGCGCGCTGCACCAGTTCGCGAAGAGCGGCTTCGCGAAGAAACCCACTGAGGGCTACGCGGCGCAGCGCGGCATGCTCTTTGCCTGACGCGCGGGTGGCGGTCGTCACCGGCGCTGCGCGCGGCATCGGCTACGCCATCGCGCGTAAGTTCCTCGATCTCGGCTACCGCGTGGCGCTCCTGGACATCGACGCGGTCACGCTTCGAAAGGCAGCGCGCCGTCTGGACCGGCACGGCCCCGTGCTGGCGCAACGCTGCGACGTCGCCGACCCGAAGCAGGTCAGGTCCGCCGTCGCGAAGGTCGTGAAGCGCTTTCGCCGCATCGACGCGCTGGTCAACAACGCCGGCATCGCGCTGTTCAAGCCGATCCTGAAGACGACGTTCCGCGAATGGGCGCGCGTGCTCGACGTGAATCTTTCGGGGCCGTTCCTGTGCACGCAGGCCTGCGCGCCGGCGATGCTGAAGGGCGGCGGCGGCGCGGTGGTGAACATCACTTCCATCTCGGGCCTGCGCGCGAGCAGCCTGCGCGTCGCCTACGGCACGAGCAAGGCGGCGCTCGATCACCTGACCCGCCAGCAGGCTGCGGAGCTCGGCAACCTCGGCATCCGCGTGAACGCGGTGGCGCCGGGCCCCGTGGACACCGCCATGGCGAAGAAGGTGCACACCCGGGACATCCGCGCCGACTACCACGACGCGATTCCGCTCAACCGCTACGGCACGGAAAAAGAGATCGCGGAGGTGGTGGCGTTCCTGTGCAGCGACGCGGCGAGCTACGTCAACGGCCAGACGCTCGCGGTGGACGGCGGCTTCGATGCCGCGGGCATCGGGCTGCCAAGTCTGCGCCGGGGCAGGCGTGGTTGAGACGCGTGGGATGAGCGCCGAGCCGAAGGGGTGCCGGGAGACTGCGGGCAAAGTCGCGCCGGTCGTGGACCGGAACCGCTGCGAAGGCAAGGCGGAATGCGCGCGCCTGTGCCCCTATGGCGTGTTCGAGATCCGCTCGCTCGCTGCCGGGGACCGCACCGCGCTGTCGCTGCGCGGAAAGCTGAAGGCCTGGGCGCACGGCTGGAAGCAGGCTTACGTGGCCAATCCCGCGAACTGCCACGCCTGCCGCCTGTGCGTGCAGTTCTGCCCGGAGCAGGCGATCGAGCTGCGGTCCCGCTTGGACTAGGGAGCCTGATCTATTCGCGCGGCGGCGCGTTGCGGCCGGAACGCGGCGCCGGCTCGCCCGTCCCGCAGACGTTGCAGCGTGGATCCTTCTTCACTCGTATGCTGCGGATCCCCGAGGTCTTCGCGTCGATGAGCGTGAGGAGCCCGCGCGGCGTCTCGCCCGCGCCGGAGAGCAGCTTGAGCGCTTCCATCGCCTGCAGGGCGCCGATGGCGCCGGTGAGCGGCGCGAGCACGCCCATCACCGAGCACTGCACTTCCTCGACTTCGCCCTCTTCGGGGAACAGGCACGCGTAGCAGGGCGCGTCCGTATGGCGCAGGTCGAACACCATCAGTTGGCCGTCCATGCGGATCGCCGCGCCGGAGACGAGCGGCTTGCGGTGCACGACGCATGCGCGGTTGAGTGCATGGCGCGTCGCGAAATTGTCCGAGCAGTCGAGCACCACGTCCGCCGCCGCCACCAGCGGCGCCAGGTCGCTGCCGGACACGCGCCTGGCGAGCGGCACGACCTCGACTTCCGGGTTGACCGCGGCGAGCGTCTTGCGCGCTTCCGCCACCTTCTTCACGCCGACCGAGTCCGTGCGGTAGAGGATCTGGCGCTGCAGGTTGGTGAGATCGACGTCGTCGCCGTCGGCCAGCGTGAGGCGGCCGATGCCGCTCGCAGCGAGGTAGAGCGCCGCGGGGCAGCCCAGTCCGCCCGCGCCGACCACCAGCGCGCTGGCGGCGCGCAGCCGCTCCTGCCCCTCTACGCCGAACTCCGTGAGGAGGATGTGCCTGGAGTAGCGGAGGAGCTGCTCGTCGTTCAGCTGCCGGACTTGCTCGCGGCCACGGCCTTGGGCTGGCCCTGCACCGGCTTGCCCTGGAGGAAATTGATCGCCTGCACGAGCTGGAAGTCGTCCTTCGAGCCCATTTCGAGCGGCTTGGGCTGCTCCGCCGGCGGCGTCGCCGCCGGCTTCACGCGCGTGCCGGATTTCCTTGCGGCGTCCTTTTCGCGGTCGTTCGACAGGTGCCGCTCGAGGTCCTCCTCGCGCAGGCGCGCCTGGGCGCTCGCGCCCGGCTCCTCGACGATGACATCGGGCGTAATGCCCTTCGCCTGGATCGAGCGCCCGCTCGGCGTGTAGTAGCGCGCGGTGGTGAGCTTGATCGCCGTCTGGTTGCCCAGCGGCATGATGGTCTGCACCGAACCCTTGCCAAAGGTCTGCGTGCCCATCACCGTGGCGCGCTTGTGGTCCTGCAGCGCGCCGGCGACGATTTCCGAAGCAGAGGCCGAGCCGCCGTTCACCAGCACCACCATCGGCACGTTCTTCACGCCCGCCGGCAGCTTGGTCAGCACGTCGTCGCGCCCGCCGCGCATGTAATCCTCGGGCGCGGAGAAGAACTTCTTCTTGGCATCCTCGGTGCGGCCGTCGGTGGATACCACCAGGAGCTTCGGCGCCAGGAAGGCCGAGGAGATTGCCACCGCGCCATACAGCAGCCCCCCGGGATCGTTCCTGAGATCCAGCACCAGCCCCTTGAGCTGGCCCTGCTTGTAGAGGGTATCCACGTGGCGCACCAGGTTCTCGGTGGTGGATTCCTGGAATTGCGAAACGCGCACCCAGCCGTAGCCCGGCTCGATGATCTTGGACTTCACGCTTTGCACGCGGATCACGGCGCGCGTCAGCGTCACCACGATCGGCGCGGCCTCGCCCTTCCTCGAGAGGGTCAGCGTGATCTGCGTGTTGGGCTTGCCGCGCATGCGCTTGACCGCGTCGTTCAGGGTCATGCCCTTCACCGGCGTGTCATCCAGCCGGATGATCAGGTCGCCCGGCTTGATGCCGGCGTGGAACGCGGGCGTGTCCTCGATCGGCGAGACCACCTTGACGAAGCCGTCCTCCATGCCGACCTCGATGCCGAGGCCGCCGAACTGGCCCTGCGTGCCGACCTGCAGCTCCTTGAACGCCTCGGCATCCAGGTAGGCCGAATGCGGGTCGAGGCCCGAGAGCATGCCGTTGATGGCCTCGTTGATGAGCTTCTTGTCCTCGACCGTCTCGACGTAGTTCTGCTTGATGGCGCCGAACACCTCGGTGAAGGCGCGCAACTCCTCGACGGGCAGCGGCGTGCGCACCGCGCGGTCGGCGATGGCCTGGAAGTTGAGGCTGACCAGGATCCCGGCAACGACGCCGAGTGCGATCAACCCGAAGTTTCTGAGCTTGCCCATGATGGTTCCTTACTTCAGGACAACCCAACGCAAGGGGTCGAATGCCTTACCGAGATGCCTGAGTTCAAAGTATAAACCCGATTGCTCGTTGCCCCCGCTCGCGCCGACGGTGGCGATCGCCTCGCCCGCTGCCACCGGATCGCCTGGCTGCTTGAGCAGCGACTCGTTGTTGCCGTAGATCGACAGGTAGGCCTCGCCGTGATCGACGATCAGCAGGTTGCCGAAGCCGCGCATCCAGTCGGCGTAGACCACCTGGCCCGCGGCGACGGCGCGCACTGCCTGCCCCTCGGGCGCCCGGATGAACACCCCGCTCTTGCCCGAGGGCCCCTCGTTCCTTGGTGCACCGAAACGCCCGACAAGTTCCCCGCGCACCGGCAGGCGCAGCTTGCCACGCTGGGACGAGAACGGCCCGGCGAGCGAACCCAGTTCCGGGACTTTTTCCACACGCGCGTATCCGGCGCCGGGGCGCGCGGCGAGCACGCGCGCGATCTCCTCGACGAGGCGCGCGAGGCGCTTCTCGTCGGCGAGCAGGGTCTGCATCTGGCGGCGTGAGGCGCGGATCTCGACGGAGACGCGATCCAGCACCTGGCGCCGGGCGCGCCGCTCGGCGCGCAGGCGCTCGCGGTCGGCGCGGTGCTGCGCCTCGATTCTCTCCAGCCGCCCGCGGCGCTCCTCCGCCTGGCGGCGCACCTCGCCGACCTCCGCGAGGCCCGCGCGCAGCTCGCGCAGCAGCTGCGCCTGCGCGCGCGAGAGCTCCGCGAGATAGTGCATCTTGCGTGCAACGTCCGAGGGGTTCTCCCCCGAGAGCGCGATCTTCAGCGCGTCGGGCGCGCCGGCGGCGTAGCGCGCGGCGAGGATGCGGCCGAGCGCCGCCTGCTGGCCTTGCAGGCCCGCCTCGAGCGTGCGCTGCCGCGCCGCGAGGCGGGAGAGCTCCGTTCGCACGGCGCGGCTCTCGGCTTCGAGCGCGCGTAGCGCGCGGTTGGCGTCCGAGATGGCGCGCTCCGAATCGCGCAGCGCATCGCGCGCCTCGCGACCCTGCACCTGCTTCTCGCCCAGTCCGGACTTGAGCGCCTCGATGCGCGCGCGCAGCGCCTTCAGGTCCTCTTCGCGCCTGTTGTCGGGGGCCGCCGACGCCGCCGCCGCAGCGGCGGCGAGCGCGAGGCCCAGGACGAGCGCGCGGATCAGGGCCGCGCCTTGCCTTGCGCGGAAACCGCGGCGACGCGGCGCGCCACCTCCTCGGCGTCGCCGAGATAGCGGCGGCCGAGCGGACGCAGCTGGGCGTCGAGCTCGTACAGGAGCGGCACGCCGGTCGGGACGTTGAGCCCGACGATGTCGGCGTCCGAGACGCCGTCCAGGTGCTTGATCAGCGCGCGCAGCGAGTTGCCGTGCGCGGCGACCAGCACCCGGCGCCCGGCGCGCACGGCCGGCGCGATCGCGGCATTCCAGTAAGGCAGCACGCGCGCCACCGTGTCCTTCAGGCACTCGGTGAGCGGCACCTCGGCGCGCGACAGGCCCGCGTAGCGCGGGTCGGCGGCCGCGTCGCGCTCCTCGCCCGGAGCGAGCGCCGGCGGGGGCGTGTCGTAGCTGCGCCGCCAGGCCAGCACCTGCGCCTCGCCGAACTTGGCCGCCGTCTCGGCCTTGTTCAGCCCCTGCAGGGCGCCGTAATGCCGCTCGTTGAGCCGCCAGCTCTTCTCCACCGGCAGCCACAGGCGGTCCATCTGCTCGAGCACGACCCACAGCGTGCGGATGGCGCGCTTCAGGACCGAGGTGTAGGTGAGGTCGAAGTCGAAGCCCTGGGCGCGCAGCAGCCGCCCGGCGGCGCGCGCCTCCTCCAGGCCCGCCTCGCTCAGGTCCACGTCGGTCCATCCGGTGAAGCGGTTTTCGCGGTTCCAGACCGATTCGCCGTGGCGCAGGAGCACGAGGCGGTACATGCGTGAATTATAATGTCGCGCTCCAGATGGACTTCATCAAGAACAACCTGCTGCTGATCGCGGTCGCGTTCGCCTCCGGCGCGATGCTGCTCTGGCCTTTCGTGCGCCGCACGGCCGGCGGCCCGTGGGTCTCCACGCTGCAGGCGACGCAGATGATCAACCGCGAGGACGCCCTGGTCCTCGACGTGCGCGAGCCCGCCGAGTTCGCCAAGGGGCACATCCTCGGCGCGAAGAACGTGCCGCTCGGTGACTTCGAACGCCGCGCCGCCGAGCTCGACAAGCACAAGGCGAAGCCGGTGATCGTCACCTGCGACAGCGGCAGCCGCGCTACGCGGGTGATCGAGGGTCTGAAGACGCGCGGCTTTGCGCGCGTGTTCAACCTGAACGGCGGCTACGGCGCCTGGCAGCAGGCCGGCCTGCCGGTGGAAAAGTAGCGTGGCGCGGGTGGTGATGTACCTGACCGCGAGCTGCGGCTATTGCCGGGCGGCGGAGCGGTTGCTGGAGGGCAAGGGCATCCGCGACATCGAGCGCATCCGCGTGGACCTGGAGCCGGCGCGCCGCGCCGAAATGCGCGCGCGCTCGGGGCGCACCACGGTGCCGCAGATCTGGATCGACGGCCGCCACATCGGCGGCTGCGACGAGCTCTACGAGCTGGAGCACGAGGGCGGGCTCGAGCGCCTTCTCGAGACCGAAAGGACCTGACCGCGATGGCCGACGAGCAGCAGCCCAGCTTCCAGATCGAAAAGCTCTACGTGAAGGACATCTCGCTCGAGATCCCCGGCGCGCCGCAGGTGTTCCTCGAGCCGCAAAGCCCGCAGCTCGAGATCCAGGTGCGCAACGAGTCCGCGCAGTTCGCCGAGGGCCTGTTCGAGGTGGTGATCACCGTCACGGTGACCGCCAAGACCGGCGACAAGACCCAGTTCCTCGCCGAGGCGGCGCAGGCGGGCATCTTCTCGCTGCGCAACGTGCCGCAGGCCGACCTCGAGCCATTGCTCGCGGTGGCCTGCCCGACCATCCTCTACCCGTATGCGCGCGAGGCCATCTCGGACCTGGTCACGCGCGGCGGGTTCCCGCCGGTGCTGCTCGCGCCCGTATCCTTCGAGGCGCTCTACGCGCAGCGCCTGCAGCAGCAGGCCGCCGCAGGGCCGCGCATCGAGCTGGCAAGCTGAACGCATGAAACGCCTCGCCGCGCTGCTTCTGCTTGTCGGCGCCACGGCGGCGCAGGCCGCGGAGTACCTCAGCGTGAAAGAGGACGCCGCGGTGCTCTACGACGCGCCCTCGCGCGAGTCGAAGGCGCTTTACGTGGTCTCGCGCCACTATCCCCTGGAGGTGATCGTCAACCTCGAGGCGTGGGTGAAGGTGCGCGACCATGCCGGCACGCTCTCCTGGGTCGAGCGCAAGCTTCTTGCCCCGCAGCGCATGGTGGTGGTCACCGCGCCCTCGGCGGAAGCGCGCGTGCGGCCCGAGGACAATGCGCCGGCGGCCTTCGTCGCCGTGCAGTTCGTGGTCCTCGAGATGCTGGGCTACGCGCCGGGAGGCTGGCTGCGCGTGCGCCACGCCGACGGCGCCAACGGCTACCTGCTAGCCAAGCTGGTCTGGGGGGCGTGATCCGTATTTCAGTGCTCGGCGCCGGCGCCTGGGGCACGGCGCTCGCGACGGTGCTCTGCGCGCGCCACGCGGTCACGCTCTGGGCGCGCGATGCCGCGCAAGCCGAGGCCATCGCGCGTGAGCGCGTCAACCGCAAGTACCTTCCGGAAATCGCGCTGCCGGCGGCGCTGGACGTCACCGCGCGCTGGCCCGAGCGTGCGGACCTGCTCATCGCCGCGACCCCGGTCGCGGGACTGCGCGAAGTGGCGGCGCGGGCCGCGGGGGCGCCGCTCGTCTGGTTGTGCAAGGGTTTCGAGAGCGGCACCGGGCTCCTGCCGCACCAGGTGGTCGCCGCCGCGCGTGGCGCGAGTGGTCGACGGGGCGCGAGCGGCCAGCGCGGCGCGCGCGCACCCGGCGGCGCGCTCTCGGGCCCGTCCTTCGCGCTGGAAGTGGCGCGCGGCCTGCCCTGCGCGCTGACGCTTGCCTCGAGCAACGCCGCTTTCGCGCGCGCGACCGCCGCGGCCCTGCACGGCGGACGGCTGCGCGTGTACTACAGCGGCGACCTCTCGGGCGTGGAGGTCGGCGGCGCGGTGAAGAACGTGATGGCGATCGCGGTCGGCATCGCCGACGGCCTGGCGCTTGGCCAGAACGCGCGCGCGGCGCTCATCACGCGCGGCCTGGCGGAGATCACCCGCCTGGGCATCGCGCTTGGCGGCCAGGTGGAATCCTTCATGGGGCTCGCCGGCGCCGGCGACCTGATCCTCACGGCCACGGGCGACCTGTCGCGCAACCGCCGCGTCGGCCTGGAACTCGCGCGCGGCCGGCCGCTCGCGGAGATCCTGGGCACGCTCGGGCACGTGGCCGAAGGCGTCCACACGGCGCGCGAGGTGCTGCGCATTGCCACGCAGCATCGCATCGAGATGCCGATCACGCAGGCGGTGAGCGCGGTCCTCGAGGGCAAGCTCGCGCCGCCCCAGGCGGTGGAGCAGTTGCTCGCGCGCGATCCGAAGGAGGAGGCGAGACTTGCGCGGAGCTTCCCTAGCCCGCGCCGGAAAAGCCGAGCTGCCGCCAGGCCTCGAACACCACGACCGCGACGGCGTTCGAAAGATTGAGGCTGCGGTTGCCGGGGCGCATCGGCAGGCGCAGCCGCCGCTCGGGCGGGAAGCTGTCCAGGATCTCCTGCGGGATCCCGCGGGTTTCCGGGCCGAACACGAAGCCATCGTCCGGCGCGTAGCGCGGCTCCGCGTAATTCACCGCGCCGCGCGTGGACACGGCGAACAGGCGCCGGCCGGCGAGCGCCGCGCGGCAGGCCGCCCAGTCGCGGTGCACCTGCACGTTCGCCATCTCGTGATAGTCGAGCCCGGCGCGCTTCAGTTGCTTGTCGTCCATGGCAAATCCGAGCGGCTCCACCAGATGCAGGCGAGCGCCGGTGTTGGCGGCAAGCCGGATGATGTTGCCGGCGTTGGGCGGGATTTCCGGCGCATAGAGCACGACCTCAAGCATGGGCGCGAGGCGCCGTGCGCGCCACCACCCAGTTGACGACGTGCGCCGCGCCGGCGCGCTTGAGCGTCGCGGCGAGCTCCTCGAGCGTCGCGCCGGTCGTCATCACGTCGTCCACCAGCGCGATGCTGGCCCGCTCGAGCGCTTGCGTGCAGCGGAAGGCGCCGCGCACATTGCGGGCGCGCGCCTCCAGCGGCAGGTCCAGCTGCGGCCGGGTGTCGCGCTCGCGCGCGGCGAGCAGCGGGGCGAGCCTGCAGCCGGTCGCCGCCGCGAGCGGGCGCGCGATCTCGA
>Ga0180077_1000033_pt1 | contig 16003 bp, 21 predicted proteins | sample EasRiv466_16_10D_FD_123014 | JGI IMG/M metagenome (GOLD analysis project Ga0180077, IMG submission 123014) | Soil microbial communities from meander-bound floodplain in the East River, Colorado, USA - East River metaG ERMLT466_16_10D | ecosystem: Environmental > Terrestrial > Soil > Floodplain ...
ACCCGCGCCGGAGGCGACACCGGCCAAGGCGCGGCCGAAGAAATCCTGAACCGAATTCCAACGAGGAGAGCAACGCGATGACCAAGGCAGTGAGATTCCACAAAACAGGCGGGCCGGAAGTGCTGCAACTCGACGATGTGCAGGTGGGCGCGCCCGGGCAGGGGCAGGTGCGCGTGCGCCATACCGCAATCGGCGTCAATTTCGTCGACACCTACCAGCGCACGGGTCTGTACCCGATGCAGCTGCCGCAGGTGGCAGGCAACGAGGGCGCCGGCGTGGTCGAAGCAGTCGGCCCCGGGGTCACCTCGCTCAAGGCCGGGGACCGCGTGGCCTATACCGGCCAGATCGGCTCCTACTGCGGCGAGCGCCTGCTGCCGGCCGAGCGGCTGGTGAAGATCCCCGAGGGGGTCAGCGACGAGCAGGCCGCCTCGATGATGCTCAAGGGCATGACCGTGCAGTACCTCATCCACCGCACCTATCCGGTCAAGGCCGGCGATACCGTGCTCTGGCACGCCGCCGCGGGCGGCGTCGGCCTCATCGCCTGCCAGTGGCTCAAGGCGCTCGGCGCGACCGTGATCGGCACGGTGGGCTCCGCCGAGAAGGCGAAGCTCGCCAAGGCGCATGGCGCCGACCACGTCATCGACTACGGCAAGGAGAACTTCGTCGTGCGCGTCAAGGAGATCACGGGCGGCAAGGGTGTGCCGGTGGTGTACGACTCGGTGGGCAAGACCACCTGGGAAGGGTCCCTGGACTGCCTGCGGCCCCTGGGCATGTGGGTGACCTTCGGCAACGCTTCGGGCCCGGTGCCGCCGCTCAACACGCTGGTGCTGGCGCAGAAGGGCTCGCTGTTCCTCACGCGGCCCACGCTCGCGACCTACACGGCGTCGCGCGCCGACCTCGAGATGACCTCGAAGTCGCTGTTCGACATCGTGAGATCGGGCAAGGTGAAGATCGAGATCTCCGCGCGCTACAAGCTCGCCGACGCGGCGCAGGCCCACCGCGACCTCGAGGGCCGCAAGACCACCGGCTCGGTGATCCTGCTGCCGTAGGGGGCCGCGGGCCGCCGCAAGCGGCCCGGCGTGCAGCGCAAATGAAGACGCCGCCCGCGGGCGGCGCCTTCATTCCTGGGAAGCTTCGCCCGGCCTGCGGCGGGGCTTGCCCGGGCTGCGAAAACGGACTGCGTTACTTGACGTTGAGGATCTTCATCGCCTTGGCGAGGGTGTCCACCGATTCCTGGTGCTTGCCCGCCTTGTGCAGGGCTTCGCCGTCGGCGCGGTACTTCTTGACGTCGCTCATCTGCTGGGCCGAGAGCTTGGGGTTCTTCGCCAGGGCCGCGTCGATCTTGCTCATGTCCGCGGGGCAGTGGAAGGCGAATGCGGCAGCGCTGGCGAAAGCGAGCGCTGCGAATACTGCGAGTCTTTTCATGCGGTCTCCTTTGTTCGTTGTTCGATCGGCCTGCCGGGACAGATTATCATCCCGGGTGGAACGCTAACAGGTCCCCACCCGTCCAAATTCCGCATGCGAGCGACGCTGATCCACGACAGTCCGATCGAGGTGGATGCCGTCTGGCTGCGCCGGCACTTCGCCGCCGCCGGTCCGGCTGGCGAAACCCTGTACGGTGATCAGGGCACCGACGCCGGGCGCGGCGCCGCGCGCCGTCCCGCCTCGGTGCTGGTGCCGATCGTGCAGCGGCAGGAGGAGCTGAAGGTGCTGTTCACGCGGCGCACCGCGCACCTCAAGGCCCACTCGGGCCAGATCAGCTTCCCGGGCGGCAGCGCCGAGCCGCACGACGTCTCGCCCGAAGCCACTGCGTTGCGCGAGGCGCAGGAGGAGATCGGGCTGGAGCCGCGCCACGTCGAGATCCTGGGCAAGCTCTCCGACTATCACACGCGCACCGATTTCCGCGTGACACCGGTGGTGGGCCTGGTGGCGCCGAACTTCGAGCTGCGCCTGGACGCGCACGAGGTCGAGGAAGCGTTCGAGGTGCCGCTCTCCTTCCTGCTCGATCCCGCGCATCACCAGCGGCACTGGCGCGAGTTCCAGGGCCGCCGCGTGACCTACTTTGCCATCCCCTACCGCGACTACTACATCTGGGGCGCCACCGCCGGCATGCTGGTCAATCTCTACCGCTTCCTCGCGCAACCGCGCCGGGCTGTATGAGTTTGGTGGCGATCGTCGCGGCGCTGATCCTCGAGCAGTGGCGTCCGGTGGGTACGCTCAAGGCGTATTTCGAGCTGCTCGCGCACTGGGCCGACTGGCTGGAGCACTCCTTCAACGGGGGCGACACGCGCCACGGCATCATCGCCTGGCTCCTGGCCGTGGTGCCGGTGTTGGTGGTGGCCGTCGCGGCCTACTACCTGCTGTTTGCCGCAAGCCCGCTGCTCGCGCTCGCTTTCAACGTTGTCGCGCTGTATCTCACGCTCGGCTTCCGCCAATTCAGCCATTACTTCACCGACCTGCAGCTCGCCATCCGCGCGGGCGACGTCGAGCGCGCGCGCGAGCTGATCGGCGCCTGGCGCGGCGAGCCGGCGCAGCACCGCAGCCGCGAGGAGGTGATCCGCCTCGCGATCGAGGAGGGGCTGGTGGCTTCGCACCGGCACGTGTTCGGGGTCCTGTTCTGGTTCATGCTCCTGCCCGGTCCGAGCGGCGCCATCCTTTATCGTCTCGCGTTGTACCTGCGCCGCCGCTGGCAGGGGCACGGCGCCTTCGGGCGCTTCGCCGAGCGCGTGGTTCGCGTGCTGGAGTGGCCCGCCGTGCGGCTCACCGCGGCCGCCTTCGCGGTGGTGGGCGACTTCGAAGATGCGGTCTATTGCTGGCGCACGCAGGCGCGCGACTGGAGCGATCCGGATGCGGGGGTCGTGCTCGCGGCGGGCGCAGGCGCGCTCGGCGTGCGCCTGGGCATGCCGCTCACCGCGATCGAGGGCGTCGAGGTGCGGCCGGAGCTGGGATTGGGCGAGCAGGCCGACAGCCCCACGCTCGACAGCGTGGTCGGGCTGGTCTGGCGCGCCCTCGTATTGTGGTTGTTCGTCCTCTTGCTGCTGACGCTGGCGAGCGCGTTCTAGGCGGCATCCGGCGCGTGCCGGCGTGCTCCGGCAAGGCAGCCGCTCCCTAGAGTGCGCAGCGCCAGCATTGCGCGAACTGCGGCTCGAGCCGCTCGCCGCAGCGCGGGCAGGTCCAGGGGGCACCCGATACCGCCACCCCTTCGCGCAGCAGCCGCTCGGCGCGCGCCGCGTCGCCATCCTCGGCGACCCACACCTCCGCCTGGCACTCCGACGGGGGCAGCTCGCCCATCGCGGAGGCAAGGCGCTCGTTCCTCACTTCGGCGCGGATCCCCAGGGACTCGAGCAGGTTCCTCGCGTGGTGCGCGGCGAGCAGGTCGTGCGAGCTGAACACGCGGCGCACGGCAGGCCGCGTCTCACAAATCGAAGAGCGCGTCGCACTTCGCCGCGCAGATGAAGTCGTTCTCCGACAGCCCGCCCACCGCGTGCGTCCAGTAGGTGACGCGGCACTTGTTGTAGCCGACCTCGAGATCGGGGTGATGGTCCTCGCGGTGCGAGATCCAGGCGAGCGCGTTCACGAAGGCCATGGTGTGGTGGTAATTGGCGAATGGATAGACCTTGGCGAGCTTGCCGTCCTGCAGCTGCCAGCCCTTGAGCTGCGCGAGCATGGTGCGCGCCTGCTGCTCGGTGTAGGGCGCCACGCCGCCTTCGCAGGGCTGGCACTTTCTCTTGGTGAGCGATTCCATGGGACCTCCCGGGGACCTAGCCGTCGGTCTGCAGGCGCGCGATGCGCGTCGCGGCCGGCGGGTGCGAGTCGTAGAACGCGGAGTGCAGCGGATCGGGCGTGAGCGTGGCGGCGTTGTCCTGGTAGAGCTTCACCAGCGCGCGCACGAGCTCGCCCGCGCTCGCATGCGCGGCGGCGTAGGCGTCGGCCTCGAACTCGTGCCGGCGCGAGTACAGGCTGGCGAGCGGCTGCAGGAAGAAGGTGAAGACCGGCATCGCCAGGACGAACAACAGCAGCGCCATGGCCGTGCCCGGCGCGCCGGCGTTCAGGCCCGCGTAGAACCAGGGCTGGTCGATCAGCTGCCCGAGCACCCACAAGAGCGCCAGCGAGAACACGAACAGCAGCACGATGCGCTTCCACACGTGGTGGCGGCGGTAGTGGCCGAGCTCGTGCGCGAGCACCGCCTCGACTTCGCCGGGGGCAAGGCGCGAGAGCAGGGTGTCGAAGAAGACGATGCGCTTCGCGGCGCCGAAGCCGGTGAAATAGGCGTTGCCGTGCGCCGAGCGCCTGGAGCCGTCCATCACGTACAGGCCGTTCGAGCGGAACCCGCAGCGCGCGAGGAGCTGCTCGATGCGTCCGCCGAGCGCCGCATCCTCGAGCCGCGAGAACTTGTTGAACAGCGGCGCGATGAACGTCGGGTAGGCGAGCAGGATCAGCAGGTTGAAGCCCATCCAGGCGAGCCACACCCAGAGCCACCAGCGCTCGCCCATCGCCTGCATCAGCCAGAGCACCAGCACGAGCAGCGGCAGCCCCAGCACGGCGGCCAGCGCCGCGTGCTTGGCCAGGTCGGCGAGGAACAGGGCGGGCGTCATGCGGTTGAAGCCGAAGCGCGCTTCGACGACGAAGGTGCGGTAGACGGTCGCGGGCAGCTCGAGCACCGAGAGCAGCACCACCACGCTCGCCACCAGCGCGGTGCCGTGCCCGATGCCGCCGGGCTCGAGGACGAGCGCCCAACGCTCCGAGATCCAGTGGAGCAGACCGCCGAGGGTGAGCGCGAGCAGCACCAGCGTGCCGGCGAGCAGCTCGACGATCGCCACGCGCACCTTGGCGACCGTGTAGTCGGCCGCCTTCTGGTGCGCGGCGAGCGGCATCACCTCGGCGAAACCCCGCGGCAATGCGTTGCGATGCGCGCGCACATGCGCGACCTGCCGCCGCGCCAGCCACAGCCGGGTCAGCAGCGTGGCCGTGAGCGCCGCGAGGAACAGCCAGGTCAGGGCGTTCGGCATCAGCCCGTGGACACCGGATCGGGGGCTGCTTCCTTGCGCTTCGCCCTGCGGTCCAGGTGCCAGTGCAAGGTCGCGAGCCCCGCGAATACCGCGCTGTAGAAACCGAGGACCGCCGCCCACAGGCCGATGTGCTCATTCTCCAGGACCAGTGCGTCCGCCCCGATCCACAGGCCGAAGCCGATAAACGAAAGCACCACGCCGATGGCCCCCAGAAGCGCGCCGAGCCCGAGGAGCTTTCTCCAGTAGAGGGGGATCAGGACCGCGATGATGATCACCGTGGCGATCTGCAGGAGCGGAGTCACGGCCGGAAGTATAACGAGGCGCGGGTCAGGGGCGGCAACCGGAACGCATGCAACGCGTTGATATACTGGCTGAACAACAATGCAAAGGATGCGAACCGCGGATGGCTGCTGACCAGAACAACCTGGTGTGGATCGACATGGAGATGACGGGCCTCACGCCGGATTCCGACCGCATCCTCGAGATCGCGCTGATGGTGACCGATGCGCAGCTCAAAGTCGTCGCCGAGGGGCCGGTGCTCGTCGTGCACCAGCCCGACGAGGTGCTGGCGGCGATGGATTCGTGGAACACCGGCGTGCATGGCAAGTCGGGCCTCGTCGCCAAGGTGAAGGCGTCGCGCCTGGACGAGGCGTCGGCCGAGGCGCAGATGCTCGCGTTTCTCGCGCCGCACGTGCCCGCGGGTGCCTCGCCGATGTGCGGCAACTCCATCTGCCAGGACCGGCGCTTCCTCGCGCGCTGGATGCCGCGGCTGGAGGCCTTTTTCCACTACCGGAATCTCGATGTGTCCACGCTCAAGGAGCTGGTGCGGCGCTGGAAGCCCGAGATCGCCAAGGGCCTGAAGAAGGAAGGCAAGCACGAAGCGCTCGCCGATATCCTCGACTCCATCGAGGAACTGAAGTACTACCGCAAGACCGTGATGACCATCTGAAAATTGGGGTCAGGGCCGAATTCTTTTTCGCGAAAAGAATTCGGCACTGCCCCCAATTTACCGGCGCTTCTTCTTGCGGGGCGCTGGGCGCCGGGGTGCGCTGCCGATTTCCACGATGCACTCGATTTCGACCGGGATGCCCATCGGCAGCGAGCCCATGCCGACCGCCGAGCGGGCGTGCTTGCCGGCCTCGCCGAGCACCTCGACGAAGAGGTCCGAGCAGCCGTTGATCACCTTGGGGTGGTCCTGGAACTCGGGCACCGCGTTCACCATGCCGAGCACCTTCACCACGCGCTTCACGCGATCCAGGCTCCCCAGTTCCGCGCGCATCACGGCGAGCAGGTCCATGCCGACCGTGCGCGCGTGCTGGTAGGCCTGCTCGGCGGTGTACTCGCGCCCGACCTTGCCTTGCGGGCGCTTGCCGTCCACCGCGCGCGGCCCCTTGCCGGCGAGAAACAGCAGGTTCCCCGCGCGCACCGCGTTGACGTAGTTGGCCACCGGCGCCGACACGGTGCCGAGGTCGATGCCAAGCTGCTTCAGGCGCTTTTCGGCGCTCACAGGCTGACCACCTTGCCGGGATTGAAGAGGTTGTCCGGGTCGAAGGTGCGCTTGAGGTCGCGCATCAGGTCCACCGCCTCGCCCAGCTCCTCCAGCAGGTAGGGCTGCTTGCCGATGCCGATGCCGTGCTCGCCGGTGCAGGTGCCTTCCATGGCGAGCGCGCGCCGCACCACGCGCAGGTTGAGCGTCTTCGCCTCCTCCATGTCGGCTTTGCTCTGCGGGTCAATGAGAATGACCATGTGGAAGTTGCCGTCGCCGACGTGGCCGAAGAGCGGGATCGGCATCGAGGCCTTCTCGATGTCCTTCGTCGTCTCGACGATGCATTCGGCCAGGCGCGAGATCGGCACGCAGACGTCCGTCGAGATGGCGCGCGAGCCGGCCCTGAGCTGCAAGCACGCGAAATAGGCGTTGTGGCGCGCCTCCCAGAGCCTGGAGCGATCCTCGGGCTTCGTTGCCCACTGGAAGTCGAGCCCGCCGTTCTCCTTGGCGATCTCCTGCACCATCTCGGCCTGCTCGACGACGCTCGCCTCGGTGCCGTGGAACTCCAGCAGCAGCGTCGGCATCTCGCGGTGGCTGGTCTTGTTGTGCCTGTTGAGCGCCGCCATCGTGGTGGCGCACAGCAATTCGCTCCTCGCGATCGGAATACCCGACTGCAGCGTCTGGATCACGGTGTCGGCCGCGCCCTTGACGGTGGCGAAGGCGCACACCGCGGCCGACATCGCCGCCTGCACCGGGTGCAGCTTCACCGTCACCTCGGTGATGATGCCCAGGGTCCCCTCCGAGCCGACGAACAGCCGGGTCAGGTCGTAGCCCGCGGACGATTTCTTCGCGCGGCGCGCGGTCTGGATCACGCGCCCGTCGGCGAGCACGACTTTCAGCGAGAGGACGTTCTCGCGCATCGTGCCGTAGCGCACGGCGTTGGTGCCCGAGGCGCGCGTGGCGGCCATGCCGCCGATGGTCGCGTCCGCGCCCGGGTCGATGGCGAAGAAAAGACCCGTGTGCTTGATGTACTCGTTGAGCTGCTTGCGCGTGACGCCGGCCTGCACCACCGCGTCGAGGTCCTGCTCGTGCACCGTGAGGACCTTGTTCATGCGGCTCATGTCGATGCACACGCCGCCCCGGATGGCGAGAATGTGGCCCTCGAGCGAGGTGCCCACGCCATAGGGAATCATCGGCACGCGGTGGCGGCGGCAGATGTTGACGATGTCGCGCACTTCCTCGGTGCTCTCCGGGAACGCCACCGCGTCGGGGGGCGCGTACGGGAGGTAGGACTCGTCCTTGCCGTGGTGCTCGCGGATGCCCGTCGAGGTGGTGACACGCTCGCCGAGCAGCGCCTTCAGCTCCGTGAGCACGCTCTGGTCGAATTCACGGGCCTTGTTCATGCAGATCCTCCGCGCAATGAGGGCGAGGCGCCCGCATCGCCGCCGCGTACCCTCGCAGGCATTGAACGGCGCTTCGCGTCCGTTCCAATGCGCGCGCTCATTTTAGCTTGATCTCGCCTTCGAACGGCACCCGCACCCCGAGCGAGGGGATCTCGAGCGTGACCTTTGCGGCGAAGGTCTCCTCGCCCTTCAGGCGCTTCGCCTCGAGCGCCTTCTGCACCGCCTGCTCGATCTCGTGCTGCGAGCTGACGCCCACCATCTTCAGGAACTTGCGGATGCTCAGATTGAAGGTTTCCTGGTCCATGTCCTAGCTCCTCTTGCTCAATATGCCGTCGGCGAGCCGCTTGCCCAGCTCGACGCCCCACTGGTCGAAACTGTTGACGTTCCAGACCACGCCTTGCGTGAACACCTTGTGCTCGTACGCGGCGAGCAGGCGCCCCAGGTGCCGGGCGTCGAGCTTGTCCAGGCGCAGCGTACTCGATGGGCGGTTTCCCGGGTGGCGGCGATACGCCGGCAGCAACGGGTCGTCGGTGCCGAAGGCCAACGCCCGTGCCTGCGCCTCGGCGTTGGCGTCGAGCTCGGGGCTCGCGCCGGCGACGATGAAGTCGACCGGCACGGCGTGCGTGCCCTGGTGCAACAGCTGGTGAAAGGAGTGCTGGCTGACCGTGCCTTCGCCGCCCCAGAGCACCGGCGCGGTGGCGTAGGGCACCGCGCGTCCCTCGCGGTCCACGCCCTTGCCGTTGGATTCCATCTCGAGCTGCTGCAGCCAGGCGGGCAGCAGGCGCAGGGCGTGCGCGTAGGCGATCACGCAATGGCTCGCGGCGCCGAGGAAGTTCACGTTCCACACGCCGAGCAGCGCCATCAGCGCGGGCACGTTGTGCGCGAGGGGCGCGTCCTCGAAGTGCCGGTCCATGTCGTGCGCGCCCGCGAGCAGCTCATCGAAGGTCTCCTCTCCGAGCGCGGCGAGCACGGTGAAGCCCACGGCCGACCACAGCGAGAACCGCCCGCCGACCCAATCCCACATCGGCAGCACTTCGGCCGCGCCGAACGCGCGTGCCGCCGCTTCGTTGGCCGTGACCGCGTAGATTCGCCCGTGTCCGCCCAGCCACGCCTTGGCGGCGCGTGCGTTGGCGAGCGTTTCCTGCGTGGTGAACGTCTTCGACACCACCACGACCAGGGTGGACGCCGGCTCGGCGCCGGCGAGCGCGCGCGCGAGGTCGAGCGGATCCACGTTCGCGGCGAAGCGGACTTCGAGGCGGGCTTGCTCGGCGAGCACGTCGCACACCAGTCGCGGCCCGAGGTCGGAGCCGCCCGTGCCGAGGTGCACGATGCGGCGCACCCCGGCGAGCTGCGCGCCCAGCCCGCGCATGCGCGCAAGCGTGCGCTTGACCTCCGCGGGCGCCGCGTCGCCTGCGCGCAGCGCCGTGTGCCGCGCGGCGCGGCCCTCGGTCGAATTGACCGGCGCGCCCGCGAAGAGCGCGCGCCGCCACTCGGCGAGACCACGTTCCACGGCGAGCTGCTCGAGCAGGCGCAGGCCGAGCGCGCCGATCCTCTGGCGCGAATAGTCGAGCGCGAGTCCCGGCGCTCGCGCCACGAACTGCGCCGCACGCCGCGGGTCGTCGGCGAAGAGGCGGGCGAGGCGCTCCTCGCGCGCGGCCTCGGCGTGCGCGGCGAGCTTGTCCCAGGCCGCGCATTCGGTCGGCGGCGTGCTGCTGGCGATGCCAGGGACGCCGGCGCCCGTCACTTGCCCTCCAGCCGGTACAGGCGGAAGCGCTCGGACTTGTCGGCGGGCCTGCCGACGTCGGCGAGCTTCGTCCATGCCGCGTCCGGGCCGTCGCGCTCGTCCTGCGGCCGGCCCTGCACCAACAGCAGCCGGCAGGCGTCGGGCCGCGTGGCGTCGAACGGCACCGTGCGCAGCCCGGCGTGGTAGCTGAGCGAGGCACGCTGGGTCACGCCGAGGTTGATCCCGGCGATACAGCCCGCGTCCGCCGGAACATTGCTGCGCAGCTGCAGCGCGACATTGCGGTAGCTCTTCTGGTAATCGGCCCAGGGCATGTGCAGCGCGGCGAACGTGCCCCAGAGCAGCGCCACGCCCGCGGCCCAGCGCGTCACGCCGCGCATCGGCGAGGGCGCCGTGTAGAAGGCGACGTAGAGCCAGCCGAGCGTGAGCGCGAGCGCGAGCACGAAGCCCGCGAGCGCGAACTGCGGCTCGAACCCCGGCGCGGTCTTGAACAGGTTCTGGTGGATCTTGGGCGGCACGCCGGTCATGAGGGCCACGTAGGCCAGCCAGATGAGCGCGCCGAAGAAGGTGAAGTTCATCACCGCGAACCAGTCCAGCGCCGCGGCCGCGCCGCGCCGCAGGAGTTGCGCGCCCTCCGCGCCGAGCAGCACCAGCGGCGGCAGCAGCGCGAGCACGGTGACATCCTGCGCCGGGCCCGCCACCACGATGCCGGCGAAGGTCAGCGCCAGCGCGACGGCCGGCACGAACAGGCGCGTCGCGAGCAGGTGCCGGCGCAGCGCCCACAATGCCCAGGCAGCGAGCGGCCACGCCGGCCAGGTGAACCAGCTCGCCGCCACGAGGAAATAGCGCAGGTTCTGCGGCCATGCGCCGCGCGTATGCGTGGCGATCGACCACCACGTCGCCAGGAGGTCCGGCGCGCGCTGCCCGAGCACGAACGGCCAGCTGCCCGCGACGAGCACCGCCGCGAGCGTGGCTGCAAGGAGGAAAGGGAGCGCGCGCGCGGTGCGCCAGGGCGCGCACGCCACGTGCGCGGCGGCGACGGCAACGGCGAGCGCCGCCGGGACGATCCAGTTCGCGGCGAGCGCCGCCGCGCCGAGCGCAGCGCCGAAAGCGGCGCCGCGCAGCCAGGGGCGCTCGTGCGCGCGTGGCAGCACGGCGAAGGCGGCGCACGCCGCGGCGAGCCCCGCCAGATCGGGAATCGCCTCGTGCGCATGCACGAACAGGCCGATCGAGCCGATGAGCAGCAGCGGCGCCGCCGCGTCGCCCAGGCGGTAGAGGAACACCAGCGCGATCGCGAGCCACAGCCCGCTCGCGAGGCGCGCCGCGCTATGGAACGGGATCGCCCAGCCGAGCGCCTTGCCGAAGGCGAGCGCGCTCCAGTGATACAGCGGCGGATCGTCGAGCCAGGGCTCGCCGGCCAGGCGCGGCACCACCCAGTCGCCCGTGAGGTGCATCTGGTGCGCGATCTCGATGCCGATCGCGTCGAAGGACTTCCAGGGATCGTGCTCGACCAGGCCCGGCGCGATGAACGCCAGCGCGATCAGCGCCAGCACCGCGGGGGTGGGCGGCAGCGTCAGGCGGGGGAGCATGGTCGGATTCTAGGGCCGAAAAACAAAAAGGCAGCCCAGGCTGCCTTTCGTTCGTTGCAAGGCGCGCGCCCCGCGGCGGTTACTTCTTCACCTTGGTGTAGCGGCGCTTGAATTTCTCTACGCGTCCGGCGGTGTCCACGATCTTCTGCTTGCCGGTGTAGTAGGAGTGCGACTCGGAGGACACCTCGACCTTGACCACCGGGTACTCGAGCCCGTCGGTCCACTTCATGGTCTCGCGGCCCTTGGTATCGATCGCCGAGCGCGAAAGGAAGCTGTGGTTGGAGCTGGTGTCGAGGAAGATCACCGGCTGGTAGTCGGGGTGGCCTGTGGTTTTCATGGCGGTGGCGGCTCTGGAAAAGGCGCGAACTATACAGAAAACAAGGGGTTATTGCAACGCCTAGCCGCGCCTCATGGAGTCGAAGAACTCGGCGTTGTTCTTGGTGGCCTTCAACTTGTCGATGAGGAATTCGGCGGCTTCGAGCTCGTCCATGGGGAAGAGGAGCTTGCGCAGCACCCAGACCTTCTGCAGCAGTTCCTTCGGGATCAGCAGCTCCTCGCGCCGCGTGCCGGAGCGGTTCACGTTGATCGCCGGGAAGATGCGCTTCTCGTGCATGCGCCGGTCGAGGTGGATCTCCATGTTGCCGGTGCCCTTGAACTCCTCGTAGATCACGTCGTCCATGCGGCTGCCGGTGTCGATGAGCGCGGTGGCGATGATGGTGAGCGAGCCGCCTTCCTCGACGTTCCTCGCGGCGCCGAAGAAGCGCTTGGGCTTTTGCAGGGCGTTGGCGTCCACGCCCCCCGTGAGCACCTTGCCGGAGGCCGGCACCACGGTGTTGTAGGCGCGCGCCAGGCGCGTGATCGAATCGAGCAGGATGACCACGTCCTTCTTGTGCTCGACCAGGCGCTTGGCCTTCTCGATCACCATCTCGGCGACCTGCACGTGGCGCGAGGCCGGCTCGTCGAACGTGGAGGCGACGACTTCGCCCCGCACCGAGCGGCTCATCTCGGTCACTTCCTCCGGCCTCTCGTCGATCAGGAGCACGATCAGCGACACGTCGGGATGGTTGGCGACGATGGCATGCGCGATGTGCTGCAGCATCACGGTCTTCCCGGCCTTGGGCGGGGACACGATCAGGCCGCGCTGGCCCTTGCCGATCGGCGCGACGATGTCGATGACGCGGCCGGTGGTGTTCTCTTCCGCCTTGATGTCCCGCTCGAGCTTGAACGCCTCGTCCGGGTGCAGGGGTGTGAGGTTCTCGAAGAGGATCTTGTTCTTCGCCGCCTCCGGCGCCTCGCCGTTGACCTTGTCCACCTTGACCAGCGCGAAGTAGCGCTCGCCGTCCTTCGGCGTGCGGATCTCGCCTTCGATGGTGTCGCCGGTGTGCAGGTTGAAGCGGCGGATCTGCGAGGGGCTGACGTAGATGTCGTCGGTGCTCGCGAGGTAGGAGGTGTCGGGGGAGCGCAGGAAGCCGAAGCCGTCGGGCAGCACTTCCAGCGTGCCGTCGCCGAAGATCGACTCGCCCTTCTTCGCCTGGTTCTTGAGCAGCGCGAAGATCAGGTCCTGCTTGCGCATGCGCGCCGCGTTGTCGATCTGGTTCGCGACGGCCGTTTCCACCAACTGGGTGACGTGCTGTGTCTTGAGGTCTGAGAGATGCATGAGCCGATGAAGAGGAAATGAAACTGACCGACCTGCCGACTGCCTGACTTCTTTAGGGGAAGTGCGCCTGACCCGGCGCAGGGTGCTGCTCCTGCAACTGCACCAACTTGTCTTGTGACCGCTGCGCCCCGGCTCCTGCCGAGGCGGGATTGCCGCGCAGACTAAGGGCTTTAGATATTGCTGTCAAGAAACGCGGTCAGCTGGGACTTCGACAGCGCGCCGACGCGCGTCGCCTCCAGGTTGCCGTTCTTGAACAGCATCAGGGTCGGGATGCCGCGGATGCCGAACTTGGCCGGCACCTGCTGGTTCTCGTCGACGTTGATCTTGGCGATCTTCAGCCGCCCGTCGTACTCCTTGGCGACCTGGTCGAGGATCGGGGCAATCGACTTGCAGGGGCCGCACCATTCGGCCCAGTAGTCCACCAGCACGGGGACCTCGGACTTGAGGACTTCCGGCTCGAAACTGTCGTCCGTCACATGCTTGATCGCGGTGCTGCTCTCCATGACTCCTCGGGGATCTTGCGGGGGGAGCCCATATTATGGGGGCGGTCGCCCTCGAACCCAAGCGGCAATGCTAAACTCCTGACTCGATTAACCTTTTTGGTGCCCCGGGCTTTCCTGTCGTATGCCTTACGTGGTTACCGAGAGCTGCATCAAGTGCAAGTACACCGACTGCGTGGACGTCTGCCCGGTGGACTGCTTTCGCGAGGGGCCGAACATGCTGGTGATCGACCCCGACGAGTGCATCGACTGCACCCTGTGCGTGCCCGAGTGCCCGGTGGAGGCCATCTTCGCCGAGGACGACGTGCCGGAGGCCCAGCAGGAGTGGATCGCGCGCAACAAGGAGCTGGCGGCTGGCTGGAAGCCCATCATCGAGCGCAAGCCCGCCCCCCCCGACGCCGACCAGTGGGCGAAGGTGAAGGACAAGAAACACCTGCTGGAGAAGTAGCTACTTTCCCAGGGCCCGCATCACGGCGGCGGTGCGGGTTTCGACCCCCAGCTTCTCGTAGATGTGCTGCAGGTGCTTTTGCACCGTGCGCGGGCTCATGCGCAGGATCCCGCCGATCTCCTTGTCGGTCTTGCCGGCGGCGACCCACTCCAGCACCTCGCGCTCGCGCGCCGTGACCGGCAGCGCCCCGAGGGCGCGCTCGCGTGACAGCGCGTGCCGGTAGAGCGCGGCGAGGGGCTCGCGCACCAGATCGAGCAATGCCTTCTCGCGGTCGCTGAAGTCGCGGCCATTGCGGTTCAGCACGAAGCTCACCAGGAGCCCACGGTCCACGTACAGCGGCACCGCGATCACGTGGTCGATGCCGACGCGCCGGTAATAGTCGTTGTAGAGCGCCGTCTCGCGGAACGCCGCCATGCTGAGCGAGTCGCTGATGCGGTGCGAACCGCTCCCCGGCGTGGAGGAATGAAAGCGCACCAGCGGGTGCTCGGCGAAATGCCGGTCGAAAGCCGCGCGATCTACCGCCGAGATGGCGGCGCCAGGCGAGGTGACCACGGTGCGCGTGTTGCGCGCGAGATCGCACACCGACAAGGTCGTGATCTCGGAGGCGACAAGGCGCGGCAGCTGCTCGGTGCCCAGGCGCGCAAACGCCTTGGCGTCCCCTGCCGCCTCGGCCATCTCGCACACCAGGCGCCAGCCTTCCCGGTAGTCCCGCTGCCTGAGTCCCGCCATGCGCAATCCTGCGTATTTCCCGCGCGAGCCGCTGCGGCTACAAGTATAGGCGCGCAGGAACCCACGGAGGCAAGCGCTTGCTGAACGGCAACCAGGTCACCGCCATCCTCCCGGTCAAGGACATGGCGCGCGCACGCCGCTTCTACGAGAACCAGCTCGGCCTCGAGCCCAGGGGGCTGCGGCCCGACGGCAAGTTCATCTACCGCTGCGGCGGCACGGTGCTCGCGCTCTTTCCGCGCCCAGGCGGCACCAAGGCCGAGCACACCGCGCTCAGCTTCAGGGTGGATGACATCGAAAAGGAGATCCGCGAGCTCGAGGCGCGCGGCGTGGTCTTCGCCGAGTACGACCTGCCGGGCCTGAAGACGGTGAAGCGCGTCTGCGTGCTCGGCTCGGAGAAGGCCGCGTGGTTCCTCGACTCCGAGGGGAACATCCTTTGCCTGCACGAGGACCTGCCGATCGGGCGGGCGCCACGCCCTGGCCCGGAACGACCGTAAATGGAGACCGACATGATGACAGCCACGAACATTCTCGACGGCCGGCGCTTTGACGGGGTGGTGCTCGAGCGGGGCAAGACCTCTGGCGACGCCGACACGCTGATCTTCGAGCGCGGGCGTTTCCGCTCCACGGCCTGCGACCGCTGGGGCTACGGCGACGGCCCATACACCGCCACCGTGCAGGGCGAGACCGTGAGCTTCACCGTCGAGACCGAGAGCCCCAAGTACGGCCAGCTGCGCTGGAAGGGCGTAGTGAATGGCGAGCGGCTCGACGGATCGCTCGTCATGGTGCGCGACGGCAAGTCCGCCGTGGAGAAGTGGGTGGTGGCGGGCGAGGTCGCCTCCGCGCCGGCGCGATGAGCAGGCGTGCAGCCGGCATAGAATCGCTCATTGCGACTACCGCCCAAGCAGACACGCCCATGACCCGCATCGCCGTCGTACAACGCGCCCCCGCCTTCCTCGATCGGGGCGCGACGCTCGAGCTCGCCGCCGCCGCCGTCGACGAGGCCGCGCAGGCGGGCGCCAAACTGATTGTCTTCCCCGAGGCCTTCGTGCCCGGCTACCCGGCCTGGATGTGGCGCCTGCGTCCCGGCGCCGACATGGCGCTCACCGAGCAGCTGCATGCGCGGTTGCGCGCGAACGCGGTGAGTCTCGCGGGTGACGATCTCGCGCCGCTGGCAGAATCGGCGCGCCGCAATGCCGCCACCGTGGTCTGCGGCGTGAACGAGCGCGACGCGCAGTTCAGCGGTGGCACGCTCTACAACACCGTCGTCGTGCTGGGGCCCGACGGCGCGCTGCTCAACCGCCACCGCAAGCTCATGCCCACCAATCCCGAGCGCATGGTCTGGGGCTTCGGCGATGCGACCGGCCTCAAGGTGATCGACACGCCTTGCGGCAGGATCGGCACGCTCATCTGCTGGGAGAACTACATGCCGCTCGCGCGCGCC
>Ga0180077_1000034_pt1 | contig 15822 bp, 9 predicted proteins | sample EasRiv466_16_10D_FD_123014 | JGI IMG/M metagenome (GOLD analysis project Ga0180077, IMG submission 123014) | Soil microbial communities from meander-bound floodplain in the East River, Colorado, USA - East River metaG ERMLT466_16_10D | ecosystem: Environmental > Terrestrial > Soil > Floodplain ...
GACCACGACCGGCAAGGCGGTCGATGCCATGTCGTCACTGGCGTACATCAACCCGCCCACGGGTCTGACGGCCACGGTGCGATAGGAGAGGTGACCCGCGGCCGGTCAAAGAAGACCGGCCTGCGCGTTGCGCCAAACCTGCGCGCCATCGACTGATCAGTTGAGCAGCGATCAGATCTCGGTAATCGTGAACAGCACGCTGAAGACCGTGACGCAGATCTTGTAGCGGTGCTCCGGAACGAACCTGCAAACCTGCGATACTTGCCGGGCTCGCCCATAGCAGCCTTGCATATTCTCATCAGGCCGGGATCCGTACTCATGCCTTCCCGCGACGACACCCGCTACGACCACGAAGCCGGCGCGCGCGACGGCGCGCCCGGCACCGCCCGTACCGACGACGTACGCATCGGGACGGTAAGGCCGCTCATCACGCCGAGCCTGCTCCTGGAGCGCGTGCCCATGAGCGACGACGCGCAGACGCTGGTCGAATCGAGCCGCGCGGCAATTTCCAGGGTGCTGCACGGCGGGGACGACCGTCTCGTCGTGGTCGTGGGCCCGTGCTCGATCCACGACCACGACCAGGCGCTCGAGTACGCGCAGAAGCTCAAAATCGCGGCCGACCGCCTGCGCGGCGAGCTGCTCGTGGTGATGCGCACCTACTTCGAGAAGCCGCGCACCACCGTCGGCTGGAAGGGCTACATCAACGACCCGCACCTCGACGGCAGCTTCGCGATGAACGAGGGCCTGGAGCGCGCGCGCCGACTGCTGCTGGATCTCGCGCTGCTCGGCCTGCCCGCCGGCACGGAGTTCCTCGACCTGCTCAGCCCGCAGTACATCGCCGACCTGGTCGCCTGGGGCGCGATCGGCGCGCGCACCACCGAGAGCCAGAGCCACCGGCAGCTGGCGTCAGGGTTGAGCTGCCCGGTCGGCTTCAAGAACGGCACCGAGGGCAGCATCAAGGTGGCGGCCGACGCGATCCTGGCGGCGCGGGCGCCGCACGCCTTCATCGGCATGACCAAGATGGGCATGGCGGCGATCTTCGAGACCCGAGGCAACGACGACTGCCACGTCATCCTGCGCGGCGGCAAGTCGCCCAACTACGACGCGGCGCACGTGGCGCAGTGCTGCGCGGCCCTGCGCGCCGCGGGCCTGCGCGAGCAGGTGATGATCGACGTGTCGCATGGCAACAGCGGCAAGTCGCATCGGCGCCAGATCGAGGTCGCGCGGGACGTGGCGTCGCAGGTCGCAGGCGGCGAAGCACGCATCATCGGCGTGATGATCGAGAGCCACCTAGAGGAAGGCCGCCAGGACCTGGTGCCCGGCGCGCCGCTCAAGCGCGGCGTGTCGATCACCGATGCCTGCCTCGGCTTCGCGCAGACGGCGCCGTTGTTGCGGGAACTCGCGGATGCAGTCCGGTCGCGGCGTTCCCGCGCCGGATCGGCAAACCCCGGTTAGAACTTGTATCTCACAGACGCCGCGATCACATGCACGCGATACATTGGCGATTGTTCGCCAAAGGTCAGAACGTTTGGAATCGTGCCAGGCGTGACCCCGGAGAGCATCCAGTTCTCGCTGTCATAACGTTCGTACCAGTACCCGGCGCGCAGCGCGACGTTGTCCTTGATTCGATAGTTGGCATAGAGTTTCAGGCTGTCGCGCGACGTGGAAAGATCCGGGAATGCGGGATCAGGCGCTCCCGTGCTGACGCTGATTGCGCCCTGGGACCGGGTCACCGTGTAATCCGCACCGATGTCGAACTTGTCCTTGGTCACCACGTGTCTTACGCCGATTCCAAGAAGATCGATCGTGTCGTTGTTCTCGGCCCACCAGTCCGCTGTCGAGAACGACTGGCTGCCGGCCTGTTTTGACTTGATTTCCTGGCGGTTCGCGAAGAAGTGCAGGCTGGTCTCCTCCGACAACATCATGCTGACATCGCCGCTGAGGTTGAGCTCCCTGCCGCTGGTCAGGCCGATTGTCGAACCCGCATAGTCGTCTTCGGACGCATCCACCTGCAGCCAGATGTTGATGCTTTGCGTCGCGGCGATGTCGGCGCGCAATTCGGCGCTATTCCTCGTGCGATCGGCCATGTTGAACTTTCTCAACAGCGGATTCTCCGGTGGACTGATCGCAGTGACCACTTGGTAGCCCGAGTTGCTGCGATCTCCATGAGCGAGCCTTAACGTCATGTCGACGCTGTCCAGCGCACGGGCGACGACTTTTCCCGAGATCCTGTTCTCGCGGGTGTTTTCGACCTCCTGGAAAGTGCGCTTTTGCGAGTCGTGATCAAAGCCGACGGCAGCCTGAATGCGTGCCGAGGCCTTGTAGTCGGCCCTGAGCGCCAACTTGTCCTGCGTGAAGCCATAGGGCAGGTTGGTTCGCGGCACCGCGAGAAACATGTCGGTCGTCACCCAGGGATAAGCCGCCTGCGGCGTACGGTTGTCGCGATCGTTGTGGGAGTACACCCCGTTCAGCCTGAGCCGGTCCGTGACCGCCGAGTTGAGTTTGAGGCTCGCATTGAGGGTCGTCACGCGGCCATCCAACGAAGCTTGCGGAAGCGCGGGGGCCACCAAGGCGGTGTTCAACGTTGGCGCGAGGAATGCCTCATTCTGCAGCATGCGGCCAAGAGCGATGTCGGCCGTCGCCCGCGTCCGGTCGCTCCACTGGTATCCCACAGAAGCGGAAATCTGGTGAAACTGGTTATCCGGCGGCAGCGCGAGTTGCCCGGCGACGGCGCCGGGAAATGCAGGCGCCGTGAACGGATTCTGCCAGGTCAGGGACGCATTGCTGTTGCGAAAGCTTGAGCCGAAGTACGCGAACTTCGCCTGCCACCGGGTGCCCGTGTACGAGACCGACGCATCCATCTGATCGGTTACATAGTCCACCGGCGCGACCAGTTGCGAAGCATTGACGAAGAACGCACCGGCGGTGCCTTTGGTGCCTTCGCGGACCTGGTGGCGGAAATTGACGCCGTACGCCCAGGCGCTTGTCGGCGTCCAGGATGCGCCCGCTCCCAGCTCTTGCCTCTTCGATTCAAGCGCGACCGGTTGCAGCGTGCCGGCGAGGGGCATGAGACCCGTCGAGCCCGCCGGAAAGCCGGCGGGCAGCGTCAACGACGCGCCGCCGCTTCCGATGAAGGGCGTTTGCGCACTGTCCGAGACGAAGTGCGGCAACTCCTGGTAATCGAGCAGCAGCTTGTACTTGCCTTGTTGCCCGCCTTCCGCATTCAGCGCGCGCGTGTCCAGCCCGAGATTCGTTGCAGTGACATTCGAGTAACCCGCGTCTGCGCCGCGATAGCGCATTGCACCGTCGACGATGGCAAATCCGCCTTCCTCATGCAGGCCGTTGTATTCGCCGAATTTGAATGAGGAGTCCGAGACATAGCCGCCGCCTACGTCCAGCGTCCCGCTCAGTCCTCCATCCTCGAATTTACAGAGTTTGCATTGCCACTTCGAAGTGTCGACGGCTGCCCGGCCCGCGTCGGTGGCGCTGTCCGCCGCCGCTACGGCGGCACACTGCAACGAAAGGATGCCGAACAGAAACAGTTGGGTTGCGGTTTTCATGTTCCCTTCCTGTTTTTCGTGTGCCTCACGACCGCGTCGCGCATCGCCTTGCGCAGCTCGCTGGCCATTGCGCTTGTTCAGCGGGGCGTGGCCTGCGGGCACCGGTTATCGCATCAGCTTGACGCCCGACGGATGATTCGACCCATGAACCTGCGAATGGCAATTGATGCAGCCTCCCGCGAGCAGGAACGCCGCTCCGCCCCCGCCGCCGCCCGGCAAGGCGGCACCGGTATACGCCACCGAGGGGTGGCCGGCCGCCGCATGGCATTGCTGGCAGAGCAATGGCGGAGTCTTGGTCAGCAAGGACGCGCGCGCCGATCCGTGCGCTGAGTGGCACAAGGTGCAGTCTTCGGCCGCCGGCGCGTGTTCCCACAGGAACGGCCCGCGCTTCTCCGCGTGGCAGGTGTAGCAGGTCTGGTTCACGGTCGGCTTGGCCAGCAGCGCTGCGGTATTCGACCCATGCGGGCTGTGACATTCGCTGCAGGTGACAAGCCCGAAACGCACCGGATGCACGGACGGTTTGTTGAAGTCCGCGCGTTGTTTCTTGTGGCATTGGTAGCAGACCTCGGGCTCGGTGGCCTTGGCAAGCGCGGGATCGTGCTCTGCGTGGAGCTTGTGGCAACTGGTGCAGGCGAGGTTGTTGCTTTCATGCGCGCTGCCGATCCAGCCGATGCGCGCATTGCCCTGATGGCAGCCCAGACAGGCCTTGTTGCGCTGCCCAACCGAAAGGAAGGAATTCGCTTTGAGACTGTTGATCGCCTCCTTGCTGGTCGTGGCGGCGTGCTTGGCGCCCGGGCCGTGGCAGGCCTCGCACTGCAGTCCTGCAAAGGGCGTGCGCTTGTCGGCTCGGTTGGCATGCTTGGTCTTGAAAATCGGAAGAATCGGATACGGCCACGCCTCGGTGTGGCACGTGAGGCAGGTGTCGGCGCCTTGTTCGCTGTATTCCGTCCCCTGGCCGGCGGTCGGCGCCGCAGGGGCGGCGGCACCTTGGGCGGCTGCGACAACGCTGAACGCGAGGCCCGACAGCACCAGCAGTACGGCAGGCAGGGATTTCCCCATCGTCATCGTTGTCGCGTGTTTACCATGATTGCTGATGATTCGCCCTGCACGCCTCACTGTATGCCGTGCACTGCCTTGACGTTCAAAACCTTGCCGTCGCCATGGCAAAAAGTGCAATTCTCGGTAACGCTCGCGCTGATCGTCGCCTGCGTCGCCGAGAAGTTCCCGCCATTGAAGGTATCCTGCATGTGAAGCTTCGCCACCGCGCTGTCGTGGCACGACGAGCACACCGCTGCAGACGGCGAGATCCTCAGGTTGTCCGCAGCATCGCTTGCCGCGGGGCCGGTGGTGGTGTTTGCCGCGGGATCCGTGGTGGTCGTGGTCCCGAGGATTCCGTTCGCCGTCGGCGGCGCCCAGATGCCCGTCAACTGGTACGACGTGCCAATGTGGCAGGCGGTACAGTCGTTCAGCTTCCCGGGGAAGACGACTGTGCTGAAGTCGTTTGCGCCGCTGAAGCCATAGATCGTGATGCCTTTCTCGCGGAAACCGCCATTGCTCGCCTGGCCCGCGTGGATGCCGTGGATCATGGTCCTGAAGTCGATCGCCTCTTCCAGCTTGCCGTCGACACCGCCGGTGAGGACGCCCCCGGAGGACGGGCGCCGGCTCGCATCGGTCGCGTTCGGGTTGTGGCAGACCACGCACACACCGGGCTCATCGGTGCGGTTATTGCCGTGGAGACTCAGCACGTCGTGGCACACGTTGCACTTGGCGATGTCGACGACCGACCGTCGCGCCACCGCCGTGCCGGTGATCGCGAAGTCCTTGAAAACGCTTTTTACAATCAGCCGATCGGTAAACGTCCCGGGAGTGGTGGCATCGCCGGCAGGATGCCCGTCCATCGTGACCCGCAACGTTCCCGTTTGCGTGGCGGGGATTGCGACCGCGGCGGTGACGGTGTAAGTACCGGCCGCACTTCCCGCTACCGAGCTCGCCAAAGCGTCGATGCTGATCGGTTGACCGAAACTTGCCGCGCTGCCGTCATTGCCGAAGTCCCTTGTCGCGTTCGTGTTCCAGCCGATGCTGACAGCCAATCTGCTGCTGCCGCTCGCGATTGCCGTAAAGTGCGGGTCGGCCTTGATGTCGTACGGCTGGTCCCCATTGGTGGGATCGGTGACCGAGAAAGTGACGACGGGGAAACCGCCCGGTGTGGTGGGCGTGGCACTGATGATGTTGAACTTGAATTTGGCCGCCGCCGCCTTGAGCCGCGCCGGCAAGTTGTGCGTGACCGTCACATCCGAGACTCTCCCGGGTCCATGGCACAGGAAGCATGTGCTGTTGTCAGTCACGACGCCGCCCGGGTGCGCCACCGTCTGATAGGGCCTGGCGGGATCCGGCTGGGCACCGAAATAGACATTGTCGTGGCACGAGCCGCAGGCTTCCAGGCTCGGCCGGTTCTTCCAGTTGTCGCCTTGCGCGCTCAGGGCGCCGTCATGGCACCTGGTGCAATTGCGGACGTCCTGCGTGAAGACTACGGTCGAGAAGTCTTTGCTGCCGATCCTGTACGGCGTGCCCGCAAGAACGCTCGGCAGGGCGGCGCCGGCATTGTTGTAGTGGATCTTGTGGATCATCACCTTGAAATCCACGCTCGTGTTGGGCGGTCCGGCAACCCATGAGCCCGGGTTATGGCAGGTGACGCACAGCTTGGTGTCTACGCGCGTGCCGTGTGCCGTGAGTTCGCCGTGGCATTGATTGCAGGTGGCGGTGAGCACGATGTCGCGCGCACCCGCGGCGCCGCCGGCCGGCACGAAGTCGAGCACGCCGCTCGCTTTCGGGTTGGCACTGTTGCTCTGCTGGATCGTCACCCGGTGCGTCAGGCCCGGCTGATAGCTGAGGTTCAGGGCCTTGCCGTCCGCATTGGTGCAGGGCGCGGGGCAGGGGTTCGCCGTGGCGCTCGTGATGTCGGTGGCGAAGTTATAGGTGTAGCTGCCGCCGCCCCGGTTCACCAGCGTGCCGAAAGCATACCCTGCGGCCAGGCGCTCCTGGGTGCCTTCTACTGCGCCATTCACCGCACGGTTGAGGTAGTTCTGCCAGCTGGCGGGCTCGCCGTTCGATCCCGGCACCAGCTTGGCGATGTTGAAACGCAGGTCCGCGGCCGCGAGCCCGGGCACGCCTGCGCCGGCCTTGTCGGTGACTTTGAACTCAACGATGGGCGGGCCGTTGGTGGTCACCGATGCGATGTTGATGTTGAGCGAATTTCCCGTCACGGTCGTGGCGGCTGCGGTTGAGCCCCCGCCTGCGCTTCCGCCGCTGTCACCGCCACCACATCCGGCCAATGCGCAAACCAGGAGGCTCGCTGCAGCAAGCGCGATCGAGCCAGCCGACGATCGATTCCTGCCCATGACCGCCTCTTCGTCCGACGACGAGCCCCTTGCCTGCCTGAAAGAACCCAGTGCAATTGCCATTTGACGCACTCACCTCGCGGTTCAGCCTAGCTGCGGCGTCACTTCTGCTTCGCGATGATCTGATCCTTGATTTGCACGTAGTGGGCCCCGGATATGATACTGCGGGTCACCAGGTGGGCCTTGCTCAGGTAAGGGCGGCCAGCGATGATCTTGTCGGCTTCCGCGTTGCCGATGCCGGGAATCTTCTTCAGTTGCGCCCTGCTGGCGCTGTTGATATCCACCACTTCGGCCGGCGCGGCCGGTTGCTTGGCCTTGGCGCCTTCTTCAGCGGCCTTGGGAGTGCCGGCTGCCTCCCCCGGCGCCGCGGCTTTGCTCTCGGCGGCAACGCACACGCTGGCGGACAGCAGCAAGGCTGCGGCAATCAGCACGGCCTGGATGATGCTGCCTTTCATCGAATATCTCCAGGAGTGACCAAAAAACAACCCGGAAGCATTGCCGCCTCCGGGTCTTGATGCTGCTGCAGGCGCCCGGCGAACCGGGCCCCCGCTACCGTGACACAAACCCGGTCACGCTATTTCTCATGCACGGCCTTGATACCCAGCCCATAGGCACTGCTCGGGTTATGGCAGAGCGTGCACACCTCCCCTGTGGCGAGAGCCGTGCTGCGCGGCCTGTAGATCGAACCGCCTTCGTTCTCCATGTGCTGCCGGGCGATGTTGCTGTCGTGGCAGGAGAAACAAGCCGTTGCGATCGGCGCAATCACCAGGTTCGCGGGATCGCCGGCGGTGATCGTACCGGTGGCAGGGACATAGGTCGGGCCAGCGCCGTAGGGGACGCCCTGCGTCACGTAGGGCGAAAGGCTGTACTCCTGAACCGACCCGGGGGGGGCGCTGTAAGGGTTGGTTCCCGCTCCCACTGTCCTGTACAAGCGATTGGGCAAGGCACTGACCGACGCGGGAGCGCTGAAGTCATAGGTGCCGGGCAGGTGGCAGGATTCGCACTTGTTCAGGATGCCGGGGTAGCCGATGTCGGCAAAGGACTTCCCGACTGCCGCTGCATGCCACGTGAACGGCGTCTCGCGCTTGCCGCCTGCGTGGATCGCGTGGACGAAGTACGCGGAATCCGCAGCCCAGCCGGCGCTGGTTCGATTTGGCGTGTGGCACCACGCGCAGCTCGCGCCGTCGTTGCGCTGTCCCGCGTGGAACGCCGTCGCCGTGAACATGCCAAGCTCTTTGTGGCAGTTGTTGCACTTGGCATCGTCGACGATCGGGCGCCGGCCGGTATAAGCACCACCGGTACCGCCGGCGCCTGCACCGGCACTGGCTACCATCTGTGCATCCGGAGTAACGACGATGAGGCCGCCGACAATCGCGTTCGGGTTAGCCGGAAAGATGGTCGATTGGGAAACGCCAAATCGGGGAGTCCCAAGGGCCAGGTTGCTCGCGATTGGCTCGCTCACCCCGATCTGCGTGAGCGGCGGGTTGCCGCCTGTGGTGTTGTTGTTGCTCAGACTGTAGTTGTAGCCCACTCCGCCGGTGAGCATGACGGCGCTGTCGGGAACCTGCACCCCGGTCAGCGTCACGGTGGCATAGCCGTTCGCGTCCGGGCCGGCGAGGCTGCCGGCGGCCGTGCCGTTCCAAATGTTCTTGAGCCAACCGTTCGCTGAGGCGTTGAAATCAGACGGGGCGGTGATGCCGTCCTGAGGCACGGCCCAGACAAAGTACACACTCGGCGAACCGAAGAAACCGTCCCACAACTCGTTACTCCCCGTCGGGATATTGAAGTCCTTCCTGACCCCGTCATGCAGCAACCTGAACACGATCACCGGGTTCCTGTTGGAGTCGCGATAGACGTCCTTGATATCGTAGGTGACCTTGACCGCGCCTGGCGGCACATTGTCCCTGTTCGACGCAATCCACGCCGCGTTGGTATTGGAGCTGCCGCCTGGGACCTGCAGCGAATTGTTCGGGTTCGGCGGCGTCACCGGTATGTGGTACACGGACTTGATGGACACCGGATCGTGACACAAGGCGCACCGGCTATCATCGACCTGGATGCCGCCGATGTGGCCCATCAACTTGCCGTTGTTGGTCTTCCCCTGGCCCGTGGCAAAGTCGATGCCGTCGTGGCAGGCGCCGCACGCGAGGCGGCTGGGAACGTTCTGGAAGTTGTTGGCCTGGGGCGCGACCTTGGGCGCAGTGCCGTCGTGGCACTTGGTGCAATTCCTGAGGTCCTGCGGGAACTTCGTTTCGTTCAGCAGCACGCCGGCGAAATTGTAGTTCTGCTTGATCAGATCCTCGCCCTTGTGGACCCTGTGGATCAGCACCGGGAAGTCGCCGACGGTGACGCCGTCAGCGATATAGGTCGAGGCCGATGTGATGTTGCCGGTCGCACCAAATGTGATCGGAGGAAACGCGAAGTTCGTGGACGCGACGTTGGTGCGCCCGTACTTGCGCTGGTCGGAGTGGCAGACCACGCAGTAATTCGGGTCATAGCGGCTGCCGCCGTGAAAGCTGGCGCCCTCGGTGCCGGGAATGCCGCCGAGCTTCTCGTGACATTCGTTGCAGCTCAACCGGTCGACGATCAGCCGTTGGGCGACTGCGTCCGTCGGCGCGACCGCCTGGTGGGTGGCGGGAATGAAGTCATAGACGGCGTTGAGCGGGTTCTTCAGTGGGACGGCAGCGACGCCGGAGTTCGCGCCGGTGGGGGTGTTGGTGCCGGTACACGGAGCGTTACCTGAAAACTGGATCGTGACGCGATGGACCGCGTTGGGATCAAAGAGCAGGTCCTGGCCGCCCAGATCCGCCTTGTTGTTGGACCCACTCACCGTCATTGCATCAACCTGGGCCTTGGTGTTGAAGATGTCGCGATAGAAGCTGTACTGGTACCTGCCCTCGCCCAGGTATTGCAGCGTGCCGGTATTGTCGGTGCTGGGTCTCGTGGGCGCTGACGCCGTCGTCGTGCTCGGCACGGTGGTCACGATGTAGCTGACCCACTTGCTGGGGGAGCCGTTAGAGGCCGGGACCAGCTTGGCAACTGAGAATGCAAGGTTGGGATAGCTGGCAACCGTGGCGGTCGCAGTCTTCGTGGTGACCTTGTCGAACCCGGCGTACGCGTTGCCGTTGCTATCCCCCAGCGAAAAGGCGACCACCAGCTTGTTGGCTTGGACGCCGGTGCCACCCACTTTGATCACGGGCGCCATCTGCGGGAACAGCGTCGCTCCGCTCGTGCAATCAATGGTGAGCGCTGCACCCGACAGCGGTGGGGGAAGAGTGGCTGGTGCATCACCGACACAAGCGCCACCGGTCCCGCAAGTCGGCGGGGGCGTAGCGCTGGCACCACTATCGCTGTCACTTCCGCAGCCGGCCAGGCTACCGACGATGAGTGCCGCAAGACCCAGCCGCGCCAATGTGAGTTCCATGGTTTCCCCTAAGTTCCAGATAAGCCGTCGTCGTCCCGTAAATTGCGAGCCCTATTGACCCCCATTTACGATACCAACGAGATTTGCAGGGTGATTTGATGTGGATCAAACGGGAAACCTTCTTCCGCTATCCACTTGCTTTACAAGCCCTTACAAACGTACGCCGCCATGTTGGCGGCTCGGGCGCCAACCGCTCCCCTACATATTCCTGCGGTACTGCCCGCCCACCTCGAAGAGCGCGTGGGTGATCTGCCCAAGCGAGCAGACGCGCACGGCGTCCATCAGCACTGCGAACACGTTTTCGTCGCGCATCACCGCCTGGCGCAGGCGTTCGAGCACCGCCGGCGCCTCCCTGGCGTGGCGCTGCTGGAACTCGCGCAGGCGTTTCAGCTGGGACTGCTTTTCTTCCTCGGTGGAGCGGATCAGCTCGATCTTGGCCGGCGCCGCGTCGCCGTGCGGATTGCGAAAGGTGTTCACGCCGACGATGGGATAGGAGCCGTCGTGCTTCCGGTGCTCGTAGACCATCGACTCTTCCTGGATCTTGCCGCGCTGGTAGCCGGTTTCCATCGCGCCGAGCACGCCGCCCCGTGAGCTGATCGCCTCGAACTCCTTGAGCACCGCCTCTTCGACGAGGTCGGTGAGCGCCTCGATGATGAAGCTGCCCTGGTTGGGGTTCTCGTTCTTCGCCAGGCCCCATTCCCTGTTGATGATCAGCTGGATCGCCATGGCGCGGCGCACCGAGTCCTCGGTGGGCGTGGTGATCGCCTCGTCGAAGGCGTTGGTGTGCAGCGAATTGGTGTTGTCGTAGCTGGAAATGAGCGCCTGCAGCGTGGTGCGGATGTCGTTGAAGGCGATCTCCTGCGCGTGCAGGCTGCGCCCCGAGGTCTGCGAGTGGAACTTGAGCCTCTGGCTCAGTTCGCTGGCGCCATAGCGCTCGCGCATCGCCACCGCCCAGATGCGCCGCGCCACGCGCCCGAGCACCGCATACTCGGGGTCCATGCCGTAGCTGAAGAAGAACGACAGGTTGGGCGCGAAGTCGTCGATGTGCATGCCGCGGGCGAGGTAGGCCTCGACGAAGGTGAAGCCGTTGGCCAGCGTGAAGGCGAGCTGGCTGACGGGGTTCGCGCCGGCCTCGGCGATGTGGTAGCCCGAGATCGACACCGAGTAGAAGTTCTTCACCTCGTGGTGGATGAAGTGCTCCTGGATGTCGCCCATCACCTTGAGCGAGAACTCGGTGGAGTAGATGCAGGTGTTCTGCCCCTGGTCCTCCTTCAGGATGTCGGCCTGCACCGTGCCGCGCACCGTGGACAGCGTCCAGGCGCGGATCTTCGCGGCTTCGTCCTCGGCGGGCTCGCGAGCGTTGTCGTTGCGGAACTTGTCGAGCTGCTGGTCGATGGCGGTGTTGAAGAACATCGCCAGGATCGTCGGCGCCGGCCCGTTGATGGTCATCGACACCGAGGTGTTCGGCGCGCACAGGTCGAAGCCCGCGTACAGCGCCTTCATGTCCTCCAGCGTCGCGATCGACACCCCGGAGTTGCCGACCTTGCCGTAGATGTCGGGGCGCTCGTCCGGGTCGAAGCCGTACAGCGTCACCGAGTCGAAGGCGGTGGACAGGCGCTTGGCCGGCATGTCCTTGGAAAGCAGGTGGAAGCGCTTGTTGGTGCGAAAGGCATCGCCCTCGCCCGCGAACATGCGCGTCGGGTCCTCGTTCTCGCGCTTGAAGGCGAACACGCCCGCGGTGTAGGGGAAGGCGCCCGGGATGTTCTCGCGCAGGTGCCAGCGCAGGATCTCGCCCGCGTCCTCGAACTTCGGCAGCGCCACCTTCGGCACCTTGGTGCCGGAGAGCGAGACGCTGTTGAGCCGCGTGCGCATCTCCTTGCCGCGGATCTTCACCACGAATTCGTCGCCCGAGTAGGCCTTGAGCGTCTGCGGCCACCTCTCGAGCAGCTTCTTCGCGCGCGCATCGAGCGCGGCATCCTTTTCGGCGATCAGGGGATCCAGCGCCGCGAGCCCGCTCATGCGCTTCGCCTCCGCAAGGCTCTGGCGCTCGCGCGCCAGCCGCGCCTGCGCCGCTGCGTGCGCGTGATATCCGCGCAGCGTTTCGGCAATCTCGGCGAGGTAGCGCACGCGCTTGGCCGGCACGATGGCGTGCACCTTGGAGGAGACGCGGTGCGCGGGCCGGGGCAACTTCCCCGCGTTGAGCCTGAGGCCCTTCTCTTGCAGCCTCTCCGCCACCGCGTGGTACAGGGCCGTCACGCCGTCGTCGTTGAAGCGCGCGGCGATGGTGCCGAACACCGGCATCGACTCGGGGGCGGCGTCGAACGTGGCGCGGTTGCGCTGCACCTGCTTACGGACGTCGCGCAGCGCGTCCTCCGCGCCGCGGCGGTCGAACTTGTTGATGGCCACGAAGTCGGCGAAGTCGAGCATGTCGATCTTCTCGAGCTGGCTCGCCGCGCCGAACTCGGGCGTCATCACGTAGAGCGTCGCGTCGGCGAGCGGCACGATCGCCGCGTTGCCCTGGCCGATGCCGGAGGTCTCCACGATCACCAGGCCGTAGCCCGCGGCGCGGCAGGCGGCGATGGCGTCGGGCAGGCAGCGCGCGATCTCGGCGCCGGAGTCGCGCGTGGCGAGCGAGCGCATGAACACCTGCCCGCCGCCGATCGAGTTCATGCGGATACGGTCGCCGAGCAGCGCGCCACCGGTTTTCTTGCGGGTCGGGTCCACCGACAGGATGGCGATGCGCAGGCGGTCGTCCTGGTCGAGGCGAAAGCGGCGCACCAGCTCGTCGGTGAGCGAGCTCTTGCCCGCGCCGCCGGTGCCGGTGATGCCGAGCACGGGCGCCGGGTTGGCCGCCGCCGCGGCGAGCAGCCCGGCGCGATCGCCGTACCCGCCCAGCTCCAGCGCGCTGATCACCTGCGCGAGCGCCCGCGGATCGCCCGGCGCCAGCTTCTTCGGCGCGTGGCGCGCGACGTCGAAGTCGCAGCGCGCCAGCATGTCGTTGATCATGCCCTGCAGGCCCATCTTCTGCCCGTCCTCGGGGGAATAGATGCGCGCCACGCCGTAGTCGTGCAGTTCCTTCATCTCGGCCGCGACGATGACGCCGCCGCCGCCGCCGAACACCTGGATGTGCGCCCCGCCCCGCTCGCGCAGCAGGTCGACCATGTACCTGAAGTACTCGAGGTGCCCGCCCTGGTAGGAGGAAACGGCGACGCCCTGCACGTCCTCCTGCACCGCCGCGCTGACCACCTCCTCCACGGAGCGGTTGTGGCCGAGGTGGATCACCTCTACGCCAGAGGCCTGGAGGATGCGCCGCATGATGTTGATCGACGCGTCATGCCCGTCGAACAGGCTCGCCGCGGTGACGAAGCGGATCTTGTGCTTCGCCTTGTAGACCAGGCTCTTCGACTCGGACAGGTCGGTCACGGCGCCTCGGGCAGGGCGGTCATGGGGCCGCGGGCAGGACGAGCATGAAGCGCGAGCCTAGTTGACGTTTACGTCAACGTCAACTGCGAGGGGGCGGCGCCTCGGCCGGCAAGCCGAGGGGCAGGGAGAAGCCGAAGGTGGCGCCCTGGCCCGGCTCGCCCTCGGCCCACACCACGCCCCCGTGGCGCTCGACCACGCGCTTCACGATCGCCAGGCCGACGCCCACGCCCGGATACTCCTCCTCGTCGTGCAGGCGCTCGAAGAGCTCGAACAGCCTGCCGGCCTGGGCGCCGTCGAAGCCGACGCCGCGATCCGTGATGCGGAACTCCGCGACGCCGTGCCGCACCGCCCCCTCGATGCGCACCTCGCGGTCGCGGGCGGCAGCGGAAAACTTGAGCGCGTTGCAGATCAGGTGTCGCCAGGCGAGCGCGAACAGCGACGCGTCCGCCGGGACGGCGGGCAGCCGCTCGACCCGGATGCGCTCATCGTCCAGCACGCCGAGGTGCATGCCTTCGATCGCGGTCCTGACGACGTCGGTCATGTCCACCTGCTGCACGACGAGGCGCCGACGCGCGAGCCTCGCATAGTCGATGAGGCCATCGACCATGGCATCCATGAGCACCGCGTTGCCGCGCATGCGGGCAAAGAGCGCGCGTCCTTCCGCGTCCAAACCCGCGTGGTGGTGGCGCTCGATCAGCGTGGCGCAGGCGGCGATCGCGCCCAGCGGCGCGCGCAGGTTGCTCGAGATCACCTGGGTGTAGGACTCGAGCTCGCGGATGGAGCGCTCCAGGTCGCGCGTGCGCGTGGCCACGCGCCGCTCGAGCAGCGCGTTCAGCGCGCGCAGGTCGCGCGGCGCCGCCACGCCCGGCGCCTCGCCGCTGCCCGGCATCATGCGGTGCAGGATCAGCGTGGCGAGCAGGCCCGAGACGATGAGCGCGATCGCCAGCCCGCCGATGCGCACCTCGATCACGTCCGAGCGCGGGCCCGCGTGGATCGCGCTGGAGGTCGCCTGCATCGCAAACCAGATGTCGTACGCGGCCCCGGCCACGAACGGCAGCGCGACCACGCAGGCCAGGGCGGCAAACTGCACGCGCAGGTCGCCGAGGGCGGGAAAGCGGTGAAGGACGGCAGCGAGCATGGGCTTGGCCTTTCAGTTCGTTTTGGCGCGGCCTACTGGCGATACGAAGGGTCGGCGGCTTCGATGCGCCGTACCATGGCGGCGAACACGTCGTCGCAGGTGCGCTTCTCGCCCGGGCCGGATTCGCGCACCGTCTGCGCGAACACCTCGCCGCGGATGGGATTGAGCGTGCCTGCGGCTGCGGAGGCGATCTGCACGTCGCAGGCGCGCTGCAGGGTCCAGAGCATCATGAAGGCTTCCGGCACGGAGGGGCCCCAGGCAAGCAGTCCGTGGTTGCGCAGGATCAGCGCGCGCTTGCCGCCGACGCTCTTCACCAGGCGCGCCTTCTCGCCCTCGTCCACCGTGACGCCCTCGAAGTCGTGGTAGCCGACCTGGCCGTGGAGCTGCGCGGCGTAGAAATTCGTCGGCGACAGGCCCTCCTTCAGGCAGGCCACCGCCATGCCCGTGGTGGTGTGCGTGTGCATCACGCAATGGGCCTGCTCGATGTTGCCGTGGATCGCGCTGTGGATCACGAACCCCGCGCGGTTGACCGGCCACTTCGACTCGCGCACCGGGTTGCCCTCAATGTCGATCAGCACCAGGCTCGAGGCAGTGATTTCGCTGTAGTGCAAGCCGAAGGGATTGATGAGGAACAGCGCGGGGTCGTCACTGCGCGGTCCGGGCACGCGCAGCGTGATGTGGTTGAAGATCATCTCGGTCCAGCCGAGATGGTGGAAGATGCGATAGCAGGCGGCGAGCCGCAGGCGTGCGGCGCGCTCGGCGTCCGACACCGGGAAGTCGCGCGGCTTGCGCGCGGCGCTATCGAAGTAGATGGTCATCCCGCCTCCCCAGGCAAGATGGCAAGTCTAAACCCGCGCCGGGGATTGCGCCTTGCTGCAC
>Ga0180077_1000035_pt1 | contig 15659 bp, 15 predicted proteins | sample EasRiv466_16_10D_FD_123014 | JGI IMG/M metagenome (GOLD analysis project Ga0180077, IMG submission 123014) | Soil microbial communities from meander-bound floodplain in the East River, Colorado, USA - East River metaG ERMLT466_16_10D | ecosystem: Environmental > Terrestrial > Soil > Floodplain ...
AACGCCTACGTAGAGACCATCTGGGTGGGACGGCGCACCACGCGCGCCGACCTGCAGGCCGAGGAAGGCGGCGCGACCTGGACGCTCGCGCAGGCGCCGGCCGACGGCAAGCTGACGATCGCGGTGCGCACCGAGCGCCGGCGCACTCTGCTCGCGCTGCCGCCGGGCGCGACGCGCCTCACCGGCCTCGCAGCCACCGAGGTCGCGCGCAACGGCTTGGGCGTCGTGCAGGCCGCCGTGGATGGCGACTGGATCCAGTACGGCGTCGATTTCGGCAACGCGATCCTCAACTACGACCCGCCGGCGATCGACGACAACGCCCTGCCGCCCCAGGAGCGCGCAACGTTCGCGCGCATCGCCGCGGAGCTGGGGCTCCCCGGGCTCCCGCCCGCGCAGGCCATGCAGCGCGTGAGGCAGCACTTTGCCGGATTCAGGTACTCCCTCTGGCGCGACGCGCCGCCACCCAAGGGCACCACGGCGCTCGCCGACTTCATGACGCGCACGCAAAGCGGTCATTGCGAGTACTTCGCCGCCGCCGCGACCCACCTCCTGCGCGCCGCGGGCGTGCCGGCGCGCTATGCCACGGGCTACGCGATCGTCGAGTACAGCGACCTCGAAGAAGCCTACGTGGTCCGCGCGCGCCACGCCCACGCCTGGACGCGCGTGTGGCTGGGCGGTCGCTGGATGGACCTCGACCCGACGCCGCCAGACTGGCTGGGCCTGGAAACCGAGCGCCTGGCGCCCGCCTGGGAGCGGATCGCGGACGTGTTGCGATGGGCGAGCTATCGCTGGGAGCAGCGCGAGGAGCTGCAGGCGGGGGATGCGTGGTGGGGGGTGCTGGCGGTGCTGGTGGTGATCCTCGCTTGGCGGTTACTGAGGGGAAAGCGCGTGGTGCGGGGGGGACCAGGGGCTGGCGCTGTGGCTACGCGCAAGTTTCCGGGGGCGGATTCGGAGTTTTACGAGCTAATGAAGGCGCTGCCTGCGCGGGACGCGGGGGAGACGCTCACGGCGTGGCTGGGGCGCGTGGCGCCGGGGAGGTATGAGGAGGCGGTGCGGTTGCACCAGAGGTACCGGTTCGATCCGCGGGGGCTGAATGATCGGGAGCGCGACCGTCTGAGAGAAACGTGCCGGTTGTCGACGGCGGCACAAGGCTAGTACCCGGTGGCCTCCCGGATGTGGTCGCGGGAGCGCTCATCACTGGGGCCGACTGAGGCCTAGCCCAAGAACGCGGACCTCGCCATCACTTGTCCCCTATTAGATTTTCCGCTGCCCACTGTTGCCAGCGCCAGACGTCTGCGCACATCGCCTTGATTCCCAGCTTCGCGCGCCAGCCAAACAGCTCGCGTGCGAGTGTCGGGTCCGCATAGCACTGCGCGATGTCTCCCGCCCTGCGCGGCATTGTCCGGTAGGGCACCGGCCTGCCGCTGGCGGCCGCGAACGCCTTCACCATCTCCAGCACGCTATAGCCGCGCCCCGTGCCGAGATTTGCCGCCATCACGCCCGCGTGTTGGCCAAGCGCGTCGAGCGCCGCACAGTGACCCCGGGCAAGATCGACAACGTGGATGTAGTCACGCACGCCGGTGCCGTCGGGAGTCGGGTAGTCGGAGCCGAACACCGGCACTTCCTTCAACTTGCCCACGGCGACCTGCGCAATGTAGGGCATGAGGTTGTTGGGAATGCCGTTTGGATCTTCGCCGATCAGACCGGAGCCATGTGCGCCGACGGGATTGAAGTAACGCAGCAGCGCGACCCGCCATGCCGGGTCGGTCGCGGCGAGGTCGCGCAACATCAGCTCGATCATGAGTTTCGTGCGGCCGTAAGGGTTACTCGCCGTCAACGGGGAGTCTTCGCGCACCGGCACCGACGCCGGCTCGCCGTAAACCGTAGCCGACGAAGAAAACACGATGGTTCGAACTTCCGCCTCCATCATGCATTCGAGCAGCGTAAGGCTGCCCGAGACGTTGTTGTCGTAGTAGGCAAGCGGCCGCTCGACTGACTCGCCGACCGCCTTGAGGCCGGCAAAGTGCATCACCGCACCAAAGCGGCCGGAAAGCATCAAGTCGCGAAGCGCGGACCGATCGCGAACATCAATCTCCGCAAATCCAGGCCGCCGCCCGGCAATGCGCTCGATCCGGTCAAGCACCGAGGCCTTGCTGTTGCAGAGATTGTCGACGATGACGACGTCGCGGCCCGCGGCCAGCAGCTCGACGACTGTGTGAGAGCCGATGTAGCCGGTCCCGCCGGTCACCAGGACAGTTCGCTTCTCGCTCACGGTTTACCCAGCAATCGAATTGGCAGGACTTGCAAGACGAACACGATGCATGCGCCGTAGTTCCAGGAGCACCGTGCCGCCACGGCGTCGCTCAAGCACCTTAATGTAGCGCACGAGTTTCGCCGGCTGGCGGTTGCCAATATTGAAAATACGTCAGGGAGCATGGCTGGCGCCCGGATTCGGATGATCATCGCCCCAGGCGGGCGGGGAAATTTGCCACCGCATTGAGTCATGGGATTGAAAGCTTCATCGCCGAGCATCATTCACGCGATGAACGTCAACGTGGAAAACTACTTTCACGATTCGGCGTTGGCGCCCAGTATCCATCGTGACAGTCAGTCGTCGCGTGAGTCACGTGTGGAGGCGAACACTCACAAACTGCTCGCCATCCTGGAAGAGTTTGGCGTCCGAGGGGCTTTCTTCGTGCTGGAATGAGTAGCAGAGAGGTATCCGCAACTCGTAGGAGACATTACCGCGCAGGGCCATGAAATCGCCTGCCACGGCAATTCGCACCGGCGGGTTCATGAACAGTCCCCGGAAGAGTTCCGCTCAGAGGCACTCCGGTCGAATGGACGATCCGAGGACGTAACAGGGTCCGTGGTACTTGGATACCGCGCGGCGAGCTATTCCATCGTGCCCGATTCCCTTGGAGCCCTGGGCATCCTGGTCGAAATCGGGTGCGTTTACGATTCGAGCACCTTCCCGGTTCGCCACGATCGCTACGGTATTCAGGACGGTCTGCGGGTTCTGCACCAGTTGTCGACACCAGGCAAGAAGGTCATCGTCGAGTGGCCGCCAGTTGGTTTTCGCGGTTTCGTCATTGCACGACGCGCCGACCTGCAGGCCGAGGAAGGCGGCGCCACCTGGACCCTGGAGCGCGGCGGCGCCGAGCGACGCGTGCAGATCGCGCACCGTGTCGACCAGCGGCGCATGCTGCTCGCGCTGCCCGCGGGCGTCACGCGCGTCACCGGCCTCGCCCACTACGACGCGCCGGCCATCGACGACGACCGGCTGCCGCCCGGGGAGCGCGAAACCTTCAGCTGCCTCGCGCAGGAGCTTGGCCTGCGCGCGTTGCCGCAGGAGCAGGCAGTGCAGCGCGTGGTGCAGCACTTGCAAGGCTTCACGTACTCGCTCTGGCGCGAGGCGCCGCCACCCGCGGGCCTTACGCCACTCGCCGACTTCGTGACGCGCACGAAGAGCGGGCGCTACGAGTACTTCGCCGCCTCCGCCGTGCTACTGCTGCGCGCCGCCGGGATCCCCGCGCGCTATGCGACGGGCTACTCGGTCATGGAGTACAGCCCGCTCGAAGAAGTCTACGTGGTGCGCGCGCGGCACGCCCACGCCTAGACGCGCGCCTGGGTGGGCAGCCGCTGGATCGACCTCGATCCCACGCCGCCGAACTGGTTCGGCGAGCAGACCAGCCGCCTTGCACCCGCATGGGAGAAGTTCGCGGACCTGCTGCGCTGAGCGGCCTACCGCTGTAGCCAGCGCGAGGAGCTGCAGGCGGACGACGCGTGGTGGGGGGTTGCTGGCGGTGCTGATGGCGGTCCTCGGGTAGCGGGTGCTGCGCGAAAAGCGCCTGCTGCGGAGCGCGGGTGCGGCCAACAGCGCCATAGGTTTGATCCGAAGGGACTGAGCGAAATGGAGCGCAGAAGGCTGAGTGAACTGTGCCGCGAAGCTGCCGGCTCAATTGCGCGAAGCTCGCTTACCCTGCTCTCGCTGATCGCCTTGGACCGTGCGATCGGCGCGGCAGCGGCTTTTGCTTCCCGTGATTTTGCGGGCTCGAGCCCTGCGCGCGGCCGGTTTGCCGCTGCGCGCGTTGGGCCGGCAAGCGGGTTCTCGCGGGCGGAGCGGTCGCAGGGCTCGCAGGCCCCTGCGCCTTGGCCACCTGCGCGAGGTCAGTTCCGCAGCTGTTCCTTGGGGAACTCTTCTGATCTGCCCTGGACTTCGGCCTCCGCCTTGGCCCTCGCTTCTGCGGCTGCGGCGCCTCCGGCGAACTCGCCAACGTATTCAATCTTCGCTTGTTCCTTGATCTTCCTCATTTCCTTGGCAATAACTTCGCTCGAGCGCTGGTTCAAGAGAAACTGCTGAATGAGGGGAGTGGCACTCGTTTCGTCCATTGGTTCCGCCTTGTAGGCCACCACCCGAATTACCTGAAAGCGTTCGCTGCCCGCCTCAAACAGCTGGTTTTGGCCTTCCTTCATCGCTTGCACCTTAGCCAGGATCTCGAGCGGAATCTGCTCTGCCGCACGAACGCCCCGATTCACGGCGAACTTGACCCCTCGAGATTGCAACCAGTCGGCAATTTCCTGCATAGAGCGGGCTTTGGACAACTGCTCGCGCAACTCGGAGGCGACATCGCTTTTTGCCACGAAGGCGAGTTCCTCAAGATTGAACAATCGCCGTTGCGCGAACAGCTCGGGATGTTCCTTGTAATATTTCTGAACCTCCCAGGTGGCGGTCTTGGGTATGGCCGCGGCAATCTGCCCCAGGAAGGCGCGCGCAAGAATTTCGGTCTTCGCGGCTTCGATTGCCTGCATGACGCCGGGCGAGCGGTCGAGCTCATTCTCGATCGCCTTCTGCCGGGCGAGACGCTGGTCGATGAGTCGTTCGAGGATTTCGCGCTTCGCTTGCTCCGCGACTTCGGGCGTGATGTTCTGGCTCCGGACCAGGACATTGTTGACCTGGTGCACGGTTATCTCGTCGGCATTCACTCTGGCCACGACTTGCGTGGCTACGGCAGCGTCCTCTTTCTTGCCGCACCCAGTGGCGAGGGCCAAGGCAAGCAGCAAGGCCGTGAAGACCAGAGAAGGATCAGTGTCTCGGTGAGCTGCGAATTTCCTGATCACGAATCACCCAGTCCGCTCAATTGCTTGCGCTCGGCAGGAGACACGGCCTGAAGCAGCTGGTTGATGAATTGATCCTGCATCTGGTTCGCTCGGGCCTGATCCGAGTCGATTGACGAGACTCGGAAGAGCAATCTGTCCGGGATACGCCCGGCAAGAGTGTAACTCAACTCCACCAGCCTGCTCTGCCACCCTTGCACCGCCTTGTCGCCAACCCTGAGCCAGTACGTCAATGGCTCCTCGCGCGGCCCCCTACTCGCGAACAAACGCCGCACGGGAATCTCCCCGAACGGCGTCGTGAGCTGCGACGTTTCTCTCCGGTGCAGCGCGAACCCTGCCGCCAAATAGCAGGTCTCCGGATAGTGCGCCTGCAAGTAAGCTCGCTGATCCGAGGCATAGGCCAGCGACAGCATGATTCGGTACCCATCAGCATTCACGTAGCTTCGTTCCAGGACCTGGCCGTAGAGGTTGTCGAGAGTCGCGCGTTGTTGCGGATTGACGACTTGTACGATCCGCTGTGGTTCTTCGCGCCAGCCGCCCAATTGTTTCGGGATGATGGCCTCCAACGATATCGCCGGCCCCGCATCAGCCGCCTTCGCGCCCGGACGGGCGACAACTGCGCCGATGCTGGCCCCGCACATCAGGGCCGCGATAACGAAAGCCAGACGATTCGAGCGCATCAGCGAGCTGGTTTTCGTGGCTTGATCAATCTTGCGAGAATCGCGTCAAGAAAGAAAGTGCCAATCAGCGCAATCGCAAACAGCACCAATCCGGAAAGGCCGTGCACAAAGCCTTGCCCCGCCGCATCGCCGAAGTGATAAGTGACCAGCACGAGGATGATCACGCGCACGATGTTTGCGCAAAGGGCGATGGGCACCAAGCTGAGCAGTATCAGGCCATTGTGCAGCCAACTCTTGCGCTGCATCAGGTAAAGATACAGCAGCCCGAGGGCGGAAAGGCTGAACGTCGAGTTGAGGCCGGCGCAGGCGTCCGCCACCAGCAACTGGTACTGCCCGATGCTGAGTATGACCCCGGCGTGTGCGATGGGATAACCGGCGGCGTAAAGGGCCTGCGCGGCAATTTCGGAAACGTTCTGTTTCAGCGGCAACGTTAGCGCGTCCACGAAAAAGCCCGGCAGCGGCACCAGGTACGCGATGAATAGCAGCATGAACCACAAGGAACGCAACGCCGGCCAGCCGCGCATGGAGAGCAGCGTGCCAGCGAGGATAGGGGCCAGTGCTCCGACTTCAAACAAGACGACGCCATGAGCGCGGCCGACGACGTAGAACAGCAGTCCGAATACCAGCAACGCCATGCCCGGGACCGGCGCAGTACGGCGGGGGGCCGCCAGCAGGACCCGGCGCTTGTCCCAAATCAGCCAGAGGACAACGGCGAGAATAATCGGGCCATGCGCGTAATCGTCCCTCTTCCAGTGCGTGCCGGCCAGATCGAAAAAAGTGGGGACATAAAGGATCAGCAGACCCGCGACCACCGGCCACCACTCGAAACCGATGGCGCCTCGGGTAGCCTTGGTGTCAAACACTGCCGACATCTTTACCGTATGCAAGCCTATGACGGATAAGTGCTTGCGCCTCACTCGCTGACATCATTTGACTTGCGAGGCGCGCGCGTTTTGCGGCAGGACGTTTGTCCTACCCCCACGTATTCACGGAAATTGCAGTGATTCGCCCATCGACTTGGTTCCATCGAGTCAATATAATAAATGAGCGATGATTTGATCGCCGGGGGATTGAAAAATGCGTAATGAAATGATTCTGGCTAGAGCAGCGGCGATTGCTGCGGCGGCGCTGCTTTCTGCCCAGCCGGCATGGGCCGACACGTTAAAGTATCTGGGGCCGGCTTTTGGGGGATATGTGACCACGTCGGGTGTGGTCGCGTCGCCGCCGGCAATTACGTCGTCCCCGGCCGCGGGCGGATTCCTGATGCAAAATACAAGCGCGCCCAGCAGCGGGAGTTTCCTGGCTTGGTGCCTGGACGTGCAAGGTTTTCTGACGTCGCCCGCTACGTATAGCCTGATAGCGGGTACGGCGTTTTACACTGGGGCCGTCGGGGCCATGAAAGTTGATGCGCTTGAGCGTTTCGCCACGGCGCTGTTGCCTTCCGTGAACACAAAAATGGAATCCGGTGCATTCCAGTTGGCATTGTGGGAGATCGTTGGCGAGTCCAGCGGATCCTATACCCTTGACTCCGGCAACTTCGTGGTTGGAGCCGCCTCCAACGGGGCCAAGGAATTGGCTCAGACGTGGCTCACCAATCTGAATAGCGGCGCATACTCTGCGAACGCCATGACGCTGGGCGTCTGGAAGGATGTCGGCGGCAGGACGCAGGATCTTGGGCTGTTCACTCCGGCCATTCCAGAACCCGAGATCTACGCCATGATGGGTATTGGTCTCGGGCTGTTGGGTTGGGCAGCGCGCAGGAGGAAGTTGAAGGACGCCGCTGCCATCTAACGCAAGGCAGCTGCAATTACACAGACCCCGCTATGGCGGGGTTTTTTGTTAAGCTATTCAGATCAACCACTTGCGCAAGCGTGGGATCGTGAGGTGGCGACGGACAAAAAGGATGGACGGCTCCCTGTGTTGGCCGTATTATCAACCGTCACCGATCCGGGGGGATCCAAGATGAAGTTCTGGAAACTTGGACTGGCGCCAGTCGCGGTGGCGATGATGGCGTCGGTTACGCCTGCCACCGCAAACACGCTGACATTCCAGGGCGTGACATTCGAGACCCTCGCTTCCGGCAACATGCTCCAGCTAACCATTACCAACGCCCTGACCGGCGGTACAGGCAATTGGACTGACATCGGTTATCTGAAGGCATTCGAAATCAAGGGTATCGGCGACGTCACGGGCGCCACCTTGGCTGGCTGGAGTGTCAACGTTGACAAAGGTCTATCGAGCAATTCCGGTTGCACCACGGGCGGTACTCCGGGCGCCTGCTTCTTCCAGTCTGCGGCGATCCCGTTGACTGACTCGATGAGCTTCCAGATCGACTTTGTCGGCACCAACTTGAGCTTCGATAGTCCGAGTTTGAAGGTACAGTTCCTTGCGGGCGTCAACGACAAGCATGCAACGGGCGACCTGTTGTCCCGAACCATTCCTCCCATTCCAGAACCTGAAATCTACGCCATGATGGGTATTGGTCTCGGGCTGTTGGGTTGGGCAGCGCGCAGGAGGAAGTTGAAGGAAGCCGGTGCCACTTGACACGCATCAGCAGCAACCACACAGAACCCCGCCTTGGCGGGGTTTTTGTTTGCGATTGCGTCAGCCGCAAGTCCCTGGACACCTGACGTCACCCCGCTGGGCGTGAGCGAGCTTCGCTCAGATGCGACGACTACTCTAGTTTTGATCTGTGCCGATTTACCAGGGTGACGTCGCAGGGATTCGACTATGAGCGTAGCGAACGCGCTGACCGTCGATGTGGAGGACTACTTCCACGTGTCGGCGTTGGCGACAAGTATCCATCGTGATAGCTGGGGCTCGCGCGAATCCCGCGTGGTGGCAAACACTCACAGGTTGCTCGCCATCTTCGAGCAGTCAGGCGTTCAAGGAACCTTCTTCGTGCTGGGATGGGTGGCCGAACGATACCCGCAGCTCGTCAGAGACATTGCTGCGCGTGGCCACGAAATTGCCTGCCATGGCTTCTCACATCAGCTTGTATATGAGCAGTCCCCGGAAGAGTTCCACGCCGAAACGCGCCGCGCGAAGGCCTTGCTCGAGGACATCACGGGTGCCGGGGTGCTCGGATACCGTGCAGCGAGCTATTCCATCGTACGCGAGTCCCTTTGGGCGCTCAACATCCTGGCGGAACTCGGATTCGTCTACGACTCGAGTATTTTTCCGGCACGCCATGATCGTTACGGCATCCCGGATGCGAAGCGGGTTCCGCACCGCATGTCCACGCCGAATGGAGCATCCATCGTGGAATGGCCGTTAGCGACGGCAAGTATTCTTGGCTGCAGGCTCCCCGTCGCCGGCGGCGGCTACTTCCGGCTGCTGCCCTACTGGTTGTCGCGCTGGGGACTGGCCTCGATCAATCGGAACGAGCTGCAACCGTTCATCTTCTATCTGCACCCGTGGGAAATCGACCCAAGCCAACCGCGCGTGGCCGCGAGCCCGCTATCGCGGTTCCGACACTACACCAACCTCGGAAAATGCGAACAGAGGCTCAAGCGCCTGCTCGATGATTTCCAGTTCGGCACCGTACGGGACGGTCTCGAGAAACTCGGCTTGGTCGCAGAATCAGGATCGATGCGGTGAATCGGTATTCCGAATGGCATGTTGCCGGGATGGCCTCGAGAACGATCCTCTTGTAGATGTTCTCCCGCCGTGTCTGCATACACAATCAAATACGCTGGCGCTTCGGATCGGACACGGTGGAATGCGTATGTTCGCAAACATGCAAATGCCAGCCTGTTCCATATGTTCGGCTGGGGAGACGTGATACGCAGGACCTATGGGCACGCGATTTACCGCCTGATGCTGACCGCGCGCGACGCGGGAGGGGATGCCGCCCCACAATCCGCTGACGCCGGAAGGAGCCGCGGAGAGAGCGTCCTCGGCGTGCTTCCCGTAGTTCACCTGAAGCACGCGCTCTTCGGCAATTGCCTGGTGTCTTTGCCGTTCCTGGACGCAGGCGGGATTCTTGCAGACTGCAGGCAGGCCGAGGAGCGTTTGCTGGCTGAAGTCATCGGGCTTGCGCAGCAGACGGGTACGGGGTCGATCGAATTGCGCCATGAGCGGCTTCTCGAATCGTGCAAAGAGACAAATACAGGCGCCCTGTGCCATCCGGATACGCGAACACCGCTGCACTTCGCCACGCGCTCCCACAAGGTGCGGATGCTTTTGAGCCTCCCCGGGTCCTCAGAGATGCTCATGAAGTCTTTCAAGTCGAAGCTGAGGAGCCAGATCAACAAGACATTGAAAGCGGGATTTACGACCCGTATTGGCGGATCGGAGCTATTGGAGGATTTCTACAGGGTCTTTGTGGTCAACATGCGTGACTTGGGGTCTCCGGTTCACTCGGTAAAGTTGATGCAGCATTCACTTGTCGAATTTCCCGAGGACTCCAGAATTGTCGTGGTCTACAGATCGGCCGAACCCGTGGCTGCCGCCCTGGTCGTCGGGTTCGGAAATGTGCTGCGGAATCCCTGGGCGTCCTCCCTCCGAAAATATGCATCGCTGGGTCCAAATATGGTTCTATACCTGCGCATGCTTGAACACGCGTGCGACCGTGGCCACCAGGTGTTCGACTTCGGTCGCTCCACTCCTGGCGAAGGAACCCACGCGTTCAAGGAACAGTGGGGAGCTGTGCCGGCGCCACTCTTTTGGCATTACATCTCCCTCGACGGAAGAACGCCGGATCCGGAAAGCGCTGGAAAAGCGAGGTTTGAGATGGCCACGCGTTATTGGCAAAAGCTGCCGCTGGTTGTCACCAGGATTCTTGGGCCTAGCATAAGAAAACACATCAGTTTGTAGGTTGCCTCACCATGCAAATAGTGCGATGCGCATAGGGAGAACTCTACCGCCGGCAGCGACTCCGATCGGCATCAGGGACCTGATTTCGGGAATTCGCGGGATTTTTGCCGGCCAGCAGGAGTTGGACCGCTTCCGGTCGGAGCTGAAGGAGCACTTTGGGGTCAAACATTGCTTTCTCGTCTCTTCGGGAAAAGCGGCATTCACCCTGATCCTTCTGGCCCTCAAGGGGCTGTCTCCCGATAGAGACGAAGTCCTCATCCCCGCGTTCACCTGCTATTCGGTTCCCTCCTCCGTTGTTCGCGCAGGGCTCCGGATACGCTTGTGCGACCTGCAGCCGGATTGCCTCGATTTTGACTTCGCGCAACTGTCCGCCATGCTTTCCGAGGCGCCGCCCGCGCAGACGGTCGAATCCCGCGACCCCGCTGGCAGCTCCGGGGGCTCGATCAGAAAGGTTCTGGCCGTTGTTCCAACCCATCTGTTCGGCTTTCCAGCGGATGTGGCGAGACTGCGGAAACTGATCGTCAGCCCGGAAGTCACCATCGTAGAGGACGCGGCCCAAGCCATGGGCGAAACAAGAGAAGAAAGGAAACTCGGAACCCTTGGCGATGTCGGCTTCTTCAGTCTTGGCCGGGGGAAAGTCTTTTCAGTCGTGGAAGGAGGAGTCATCGTCACCAATCGGGACAACCTTGCCGACGCTCTCAATGGCATCATCGGTCGCCTTCCCCGCTACGGGATGCTGTCCCTGCTGAACTTGATCTTCAAAGCGGCGGCCCTGATGGTGCTTGTCCATCCCAGGTTCTTTTGGGTGCCGCGCGGTTTGCCGTTCCTCAGACTCGGGGAGACGCTTTTTGAACCGCATTTTCCCATCCTGAGGATGTCTTCGTTTCAGGCAGGGTTGGCAAGAAATTGGCGGCACAAGCTCGAGAGGCTGCGGGATGTTCGAAAGGGGAAGGTGAACCGGTGGATCGCAATTCTCGAGGCGACCGGAATCCACGGCCCACATCTTCCCAGGGGTCAATTGCCGGCGCTCCTGCGTTTCCCCCTGAGAATCAGCGACAGGAATAAAAGAGAAGTCCTTCTGCGCGAAAGTGCCCGGAGCGGGCTGGGCGTCATGCCCGCCTACCCCACGTCGATAAACGCCATTGCGGAGTTGAAAGGCAAGATCGGGCGCGGAGCGTTTCCCGTTGCCGAGAGCTGCGCCAGAGAACTGGTCACATTGCCCACGCATGGATTTCTTACCAAAGATGATGCATCGAGACTCGGCAAACTTATCTCACGCGTATTAGGATGAAGTTGCTTCAAAGTCCATGAGAACAATGCCTCATTCGCGGGGTTACGATGAAGAGGGTGTTCAATATCTGCGGGGCAAGGCCGAACTTCATGAAGATCGCGCCGCTGGTGCATGCCATGCAACGAAGCTCCAAGCTCCGCAGCACGATCGTGCACACGGGTCAGCATTATAGCCCGGCCCTATCGGACGTTTTTTTTGAGGAGCTGAAGATACCGCGCCCGGAAATTTCGCTCGAGGTCGGTTCGCTCCCCCGCGCGGAGCAGATTGCGCTCATTGAGGAACGGTTCACCCCGATCGTGGAGCGGGGAGCGCCAAGCCTGGTACTCGTGGTGGGCGACGTCAATTCGACCGTCGCTTGTGCGCGGGTAGCCCGGCGCCTTGGAGTTCCTGTCGCTCATGTAGAGGCGGGGTTGAGAAGCTTCGATCTCGACATGCCGGAGGAGCACAACCGGATCGAGACGGACCGGCTTTCCGATATCCTTTACGTCACCGAGGAGTCCGGCATCGCGAACCTCCGCAACGAGCGTGTGCCGGGGAAGGCGGTCTTGGTGGGAAATGTCATGATCGACACGCTGATCGCCAACCTCGGTCGTGCAAGAAGTTCAGGCATACGTGCGCGCCTCGGACTTGAGGGTGCGACGTACGCGGTAACGACATTCCACCGTCCGAGCAATGTGGACTCGAAGTACTCGGCCTCGAAGGTGGTTGACGCTCTTCGCCTGCTGGCAGGGTTCTTCCCCGTGGTTTTCCCCATTCATCCCCGGACAAGGGAGTCGTTCGACAGGTTCGGATTTCTCGATGTGCTCGCTGCTACGCCCGGCCTTCACCTGATTGAACCGATGGGTTACTTTGATTTCATCGGCCTCGTCGAACCATGCAGGGTGGTGGTCACGGATTCCGGGGGAATCCAGGAAGAGACCACCTTCCTCAACGTTCCGTGCCTCACAATGAGGGAGAATAGCGAGCGACCATCAACGATTTCAGTCGGAACGAATCTTCTTATCGGCTCGGATCTTGAGCGCCTGAGAGCGGAACTCGAGAATATTTCCGCGGGCAAATTCAAGCAGGGTTCCGTGCCGCCCCTCTGGGATGGAAGGACGGCGGAACGCATTGTGGCCGATATCGAAGGATTTCTCTCTTGATGGCCTGGAGCGGCCTGACGTCAGTGAGCGCGGGCAAGCAGCTGCTACTGAAGACCCTCCTGCTTCCGGGATTTCCGGCGTTGCTGAGATATGTCCAGCGCGACTGTGCGACCGTATTCATGCTGCATCGCTTCCAGGATGCGGAGCGCGGCATTGCCGGCTGCGAGGTATCGCATTTGCGGCGCGCGCTGGCCTATTTGATCAGGAACAGGTACGAGCTTGTAACGCTGGAACAGCTCTTCGAGCGTCTTGGAGGCAAGGGGCCGCAGGCGCGCGGGGCGGTGGCGTTCACGATTGACGACGGGTACATCGATCAGGCGACGGTCGCCGCTCCGGTCTTTGCGGAGTTCGGCTGCCCCGTCACAACGTTCGTAAGCACGGGTTTCCTGGATGGCAAGCTCTGGTTCTGGTGGGACCAGATCGAGCACGTATTCGAACATGCCGCCTGCCGGTCGGTGCAGGTGCGGGTAGGCGATGCGGTAATTGACTATCGGTGGGAGAACGAGGAACAGCGTGCGCAAGCGCAGGCCGAGTTTACGGCCAGATGCAGGCACGTCACCGAGGCGGAGAAGGTGGCCGCAATCGCACACTTGGCGCGGGCGTCGGGAGTTGAAATTCCGCATACTCCCCCTCCTCGCTGCGCGCCCATGTCATGGGATCAGGTGCGAATGTGTGAGGGGTTGGGAATGACCTTTGGCCCACACACCGTGGCGCACCCGATACTCAGTCGTACAACGCGCGACGCGATGAACTACGAAATCGCCGAGTCGTGGGCTCGCTTGCGCGCCGAAGCGCGAAGTCCGGTTCCCATATTTTGCTATCCAAACGGCAGCTGGGACGATTTCGGGGACCGGGAGATAGCCGCGCTGCGCGGGCTGGGATTTATCGGCGCGGTGGCGGCCGAGCCGGGATATGCGAACGCCCTGACATTTCAGGGCAGCGAGGACAATCGGTTCAGGGTGCAGCGATTCGCCTTCCCGGATGGGTTGCCGCACATGATTCAGTACGTTGGCGGAGTGGAACGGTTCAAGCAGATACTGCGGAGAAGTACATGAGTCCGCTTTGAAGTGTAACGGGGGCGATTGCGGACCAACTCCCGAATATTCCGGGTGCGTGAATGATCGGCATCACAGCCACTTTCTGGGTGTCGCTGCTCGCGATATCGTATGCCGATATCGGCTATCCAGCCGTACTCTGGCTCCTGGTGCGATTTGTGGTACCGGGCAAAAGGAGCGATGCAGGGCAAGGCGCCCACCTGCCCTCGGTCACCATGATAATTTCCGCCTTCAACGAGGAAAAGGTCATCGGTGAAAAGGTCGAGAATGCCATTTCACTCGACTATCCGCGGGAACTGCTGGAGATCGTCATTGCCTCGGACGGTTCAAGCGACCGTACCTGCGAGATAGTCTCGGAATACGCGAGCAATGGTGTTGTACTGCGACACCACAATGGGCGAACAGGAAAGACGGCATGTCTGAACCGGACTGTGCCACTCGCGACCGGCAGCATCGTGGTGTTCTCTGACGCCAACTCCACTTACGATAGGGGCGCACTGAGAGCGCTGTTGCATCCGTTCCAGGACAGTACGGTGGGTTTCGTCACCGGCTGGACGAGATACGGTTCGCGCAACGAGATGTCCGCCGCGGACGCACTCGGCATCTATTCGAAGCTCGAATTGCGGACAAAGGAACTCGAGAGCCACCTGGGATCGTGCATTGGCGCAGATGGCGCTATTTTCGCAATTCGCAAGGAGCTGTATTTGCCGCTCAAGGATTACGACATCAACGATCTGGTAATACCGCTCTCGATAAACCAACAGGGTTATCGCGGCGTTCTGCAGCCAGAAGCGGTCTGTCTCGAGAAGGACGCCGGGAGCCCCAGGGAAGAGTTCCAACGACAGGTGCGCATCACCAGCCGAACCATCAGGGCGATCATGAATTATCGCCGGCTTCTGAACCCCTTCAGGTTCGGCCTGCTATCGTTCGAACTCTTTTCGCATAAGTTGTGCAGATTTCTGGCACCGCTTTTCCTGGTCACGCTGGCCGTATCGAACCTGCTTCTGGCGGGGAGCGGAGGCTACTTTCTCGCGGCGCTCATTGCCCAAGGACTTTTCTACGTTGCTGCAGGTACCGCTGCCTCGGTACCGAATGGAGGTTTGCTATCTCGTATGGCCGCAACAGCAAGAACCTTCGTGGTAGTCAACGCGGCCACAGCAGTGGCGTGGGTCAAGTACTTGCAAGGGGAGACCTACACCACGTGGTCTCCGACCAAGAGATGAGCGCCGCTGCCTCGCTCCCGACGATGTCATTCAGACTTTTCCTCTTGTGCAGCTTCGTCTTGCTCGGAAGACCCCAGGATATTCTGCCCTTCTTGCAGCCATTCCGGCCGGCTCTCGTTCTCACTGTCCTCGCGGTCGGCGCCATGCTGTTCGACGCTCGCCGACAGAGCCTTTCGGCTGCACTCTCCACGCCCGAATCGAAGCGCTATTTGCTCTTTTATCTCATCATGATTGTTGGTATTCCGTTTGCTTATTACAGGAGGGGTGCCTTTGAGGGCGTCGTTGTGAGTTATGTTGTGAATATGCTCTACTTTTTCCTTTTGGTTTCCCAA
>Ga0180077_1000036_pt1 | contig 15213 bp, 11 predicted proteins | sample EasRiv466_16_10D_FD_123014 | JGI IMG/M metagenome (GOLD analysis project Ga0180077, IMG submission 123014) | Soil microbial communities from meander-bound floodplain in the East River, Colorado, USA - East River metaG ERMLT466_16_10D | ecosystem: Environmental > Terrestrial > Soil > Floodplain ...
ATCAGGCAGCTCTCGGTGATTTCGAGCTCGAGGAACTCGGCGGACACGCCCGCGCGCACCAGGGCGGCGCGGATGTGCGCATCGAGATCGCGCCTGCGAAACTGCTTGGGCGAGAGGTTCACCGCCACCGGCACCGGCATGCTGCCGCCCTCCGTCCAGCGGAACACCTGCCGGCAGGCTTCCTCGACCACCCACTCGCCCACCGGCAGGATGAGTCCCGAGTCCTCCAGCGCGGGGATGAACTCCGCCGGCGACACCAGGCCGCGGCTCGGGTGTTGCCAGCGCAGCAGCGCCTCCATGCCGCGCAGCTTGCCGGAGGCGAGGTCCACCTTCGGCTGGTAGTGCAGCGCGAACTCGCCGCGCTCCAGCGCCCGGCGCAGGTCGGTGTTCAGCTGCACCTTGGCCACCGAGCGCTGGTTCATCTCCGCCGTGAAGAAGCAGAAGCTGTTGCGCGCGGATTCCTTGGCGCGGTACATGGCCATGTCGGCGCACTTCAGCAGCGTCTCGGCGTCGTGGCCGTCGGCAGGGTAGACCGCGATGCCGATCGAGGCAGTCACGTAGGCCTCGTTGCCGCCCAGGTCGAACGCCTTGGCCAAGGCATCGAGCGCCTTCTGCGCCACGAGCGCAGCGTCGTCCGGCCGCGCCAGGTCGGCGAGCACCACGGCAAACTCGTCGCCGCTGATGCGGCCCACCGTGTCGCCCGGTCGCACGCAATCGACCAGCCGCTCGCCCACCTGCCGGATGAGCGCGTCGCCCAGGTGGTGGCCGAGCGAATCGTTGATCAGCTTGAAACGGTCCAGGTCCACGAACAGCACGCCGGCATGGACCTGGCGGCGCTGCGACTGCACCAGGGTCTGCGCGAAGCGGTCCTGCACCAGCGTGCGATTCGGCAGCCCGGTGAGCGCATCGAACTGCGCCAGGTGCGCAAGCCGCTGCTCGGCCCGGTGGCGCTGCAGCGCCGTGGAGAGGACGTGCGCCACGGCCTCGGCGAAGCGCACGTCTTCCGCGCCGAAGGCCTTCGGCTGCCGCGAGTACATGCTGAGCACGGAGGCGGGGCTGTCCTCGGCGCGCACCGGGATGTACACGGCGCTCTTCATCTCCCGCACCCACTCCCGTCCCGGCCCGTCCACCGGGCGGCGGGCAAGAAAGTCCTCGCCGATGATGCGCGGCGCGTTCTCGCGCAGCGTCGGCGGCAGCAGGCTGTCCGGCGAGAGGGTCGCCACCATGCCGAGCGTGCGCTGTGCGCCCGCCCCGTCCGCGGCGCGCACCAGGTATCGCGCGCCATCGAGCATCAGCTCCAGGGCGCAGGCCGCGTCCACGCAGCCGCCGCGCAGCGTGCGCGCCGCCTCGCCGTACAGTTCGTCGACGGTGCGCCGGCCGAGCGCGTACTGGCCGAAGCGGGCGATCGCTTCCTGGCGCTCCGCGTGCACCGCCATGCGCTGCTCGGCGTCCTTGCGCTCGGTGATGTCGCGCGCGATGCCGCGGTACCCGGTGAAGGTCCCCGCCTCGTCGAACACCGCGTAGCCGCTGGCGCTCACGTAGCGCGGCTTGCCGTCCGTGTCGATGTAGCTGTACTCGAAGTCGCGGAAGGTGCGGTGCGCGCGCAGCGCCTCGCGATGCTGCTCCCAGGTGCAGCTGAGCGGCGTCAGCGGCAGCGCCCAGCGCGTCTTGCCCAGCGGCGCCGCCTGCTCGCCGAACACCGCCGAGCCGCGGTCCACGCTCGTCCGCGTGAAACGGAACTCGGCGTCCTGCTCCCAGTACCAGTCCGAGGACAGGCCACTCAGATTGCGGAAGCGCTCCTCGCTCTCGCGCAACGCGAGAACCGCGCGATGACTGGCCGTGACGTCCTTGGCGACGCCGCGGTAGCCGCGGAACGCGCCGTCCGCACCGAAGATCGGCTCGCCCGAGACGCTGACGTAATGCACCGTGCCGTCGAGGCTCGTGCGCCGCAGCATGAAGTCGCGGAACGGCACCCGCGCCGCGAGCACCGCCTTGTGCTCTTCCCAGCTTCCGGAAAGCGTCTGGGTGCCGGGAAGCTCCCAGCGCCGCAAGCCTTCGTGCTGCGCGGCCGTGATGCCGCCGCGCAGCTTGTCCGCGCCGCCGGTGGTGACGAAGCGCAGCTCCGCGTCCTGCTCCCAGTACCAGTCCGAGGACAACCCGGTCAGGCTGCGGAAGCGCGTCTCGCTCTCGCGCAGCGCCTGCGCGGCGCGCACCTTTTCGGTGACGTTCTTCGCCACGCCGCGGTAGCCGGCAAAGTGGCCCTCGACGTCGAATACGGGCTCGCCGCTCACGCTCATGTAGCCGCAGCTGCCGTCGGCGAACCGGCGGCGCAGCACGACGTCGTGAAACGACTCGCGACGCTCCAGCTGCTGCCGGTGCGCCTGCCAGTCGCCCTCGTAGGGCTCCAGATCCTGCGTTTCCCAGCGCGTCTTGCCCAGGTACTCCGCCGTGTTGCCGTTGGTCATCGCGACGGCGCCGGGCCCGGCGACCACGGTGAAGCGCAATGCGGTGTCCTGTTCCCAGTACCAGTCCGCCGACAGCTCGGTCAGGCTGCGGAAGCGCTCCTCGGTTTCGGCGAGCGCCTGCAGCGAGCGCTCGCGCTCGGTGACGTCGCGGAAGTTCGCCACCAGCGCCGATACCCCGGGCTCGCCGAGCAGGTTGGTCCAGGTGCCCTCGAGCAGCCGGTAGCTGCCATCCTTGTGCCGTATGCGCGCGTGCGCATGCAGGCTGTCGCCGGGCTGGCGGCTCACCGCTTCCAGGTCGCGCCGGAAGCTGCCGGCGTCGTCCGCATGCACCAGTTCCACGCCTTCGCGTCCCACGAGCTCGCTTTCCTCGTAGCCGAGAATGCGCGTGGTGGCCGGGCTGCCGTAGCGGATGCGGCCGGTCTCGTCGAGCAGCACGATGCCGTCGGCGCAGTTTTCGATCAGCGCGCGGAAGCGCCCTTCGCTCTGCTTGAGCTCCGACTCGATGCGCATCGCTTCCGAGACGTCCTCGAAGGCGGTGATCTCGTACTGCGGCCCGCCGCCCGCGCTGCGCACCAGCGCCGCAGTGACTTGCACCCAGATCGTCGTGCCGTCCTTGCGCAGGTAGCGCTTGCGCAGGCGGAACTGCTGGATCTCGCCCGCATACAGCCGGGTGCGCAGCGGCGTGCTCGCCTCCACGTCCTCGGGATGCGAGATGTCGCGGAAGCTCAGCCCGAGCAGCTCCGCGCGCGCGTAGCCGAGGATCGCGCACAGCCGGTCGTTGGCGAGCAAGATGCGTCCCTGCGCGTCGAGCTGCGCGAGGCCCACGGCGGCGTGCTCGAACGTGGCGCGCAGGCGCGCCTCGAGCTCCGCCTCCGCGGTGAGGTCGCGGAAGTTGCAGACGATCGCGGTGACGTCCGGGTCGGCGAGGCGGTTGACCGCCGTGCTCTCCAGCAGCCGCAGGCTGCCGTCCTTGTGCGGATAGCGCACGCGCAGCGTCTCGCGCGCACCGGGCGCGGCGTGCAGCCGCAGGAACGCGGCATGCACCGCGCCGCGGTCCTCCGGGTGGACGAACTCCAGGCTGATGCGGCCGGTGACTTCGTGCGATTCGTAGCCGAGCACGCGGCGCATCGAGGCGCTCGCGTACTCGATGCGCCCGGCGGCGTCGAGCAGCGCCACCGCTTCGGCGCTGTTCTCCAGCAGCGCCCGAAAACGCCCTTCGGTCGCGCGCAGCGCGCGGCCCGTCTCCTGCTGCAGGCTGGCGAGCCGCAGGATGCGGCGCAGCGTCGCCGCGTCGAGTTCCTGCTTGGGAATCACGTCGTAAGCGCGCCGCTTGAGCACCTCGTCGACGAGGGACGGATGGCCATTGCCCGAGACGACGATGATGGGCCCGGCAGCCGCGGCGCGCATGCGCTCGAGCGTCTGGAAGCCCAGGCTGTCCGGCAGGTCGAGGTCGAGCAGCGTCAGGTGGATCACCTGCGAGCGCAGCACGCGCAGCGCGTCGCGCAGGTTGTGGGCATGCAGGACCTCGGCGCCCTCGCTCGCCGCCTCGGCGAGGTAGGCATGCATCAGCGCCGCGTCGTCGGCATCGTCCTCGACGAGCAGGATGCGCAGCGGCGCGGCGCCGGGCTGCCGCAGGAGCGGGTTGCTGGCCATGGTGGGACAGCATAGGTGCGCCGGAGGGCAGCAGGCATCGGGCGGTTCCCTAGGCGGCTCGGGAATTCCCCCCGAGTTCCGGCAGGCCTTGCAGTCCCTTACCTTTCGGGCGGCACCAGGCCCGTACGCATGGCGTAGCGCACCAGGCCGGCCACGTCGCGGATGCCCAGGCGCTCCATGATCTGCGCGCGATGCGTTTCGACTGTCTTCACCGACAGGCCCAGGTCGAGGGCGATCTTCTTGGTGCTGCGCCCCTCGGCGATGCCCTTGAGCACCTCGCGCTGGCGCGGCGTCAGGGGATCCTCCGGCGCGCCGGCGCCCATGCGCTGCACGTAGCCTTCCACGACCTGGCGTGAGATCGCCGGGCTCAGATAGGTCTCGCCGCGCATCACGCTCCTCAGCGCGAGCCCCAGCTCCGCGGTGGCCGAGTCCTTGATCAGGTAGGCTGCGGCGCCTGCGCGCAGCGCCTGGAGCACGTACTCCTCGCTCGAGTGCATCGAGAGGATGATCACCTTCACGCCGGGGTGCTTGTCGCGGAACTGCGCCGCGGCCTCCAGGCCGCCCATCCCCTTCATGGCGATGTCGAGCAGCACCGCATCGGGCTGCTCTCGAGCCGCGAGCGCGAGCGCCTCGGCGCCGTCGGCCGCCTCGCCCACCACTTCGACGCCCTCGATGTCGCGCAGGAGCGAGCGCATGCCCGCGCGCACCAGCGCGTGGTCGTCGGCGAGCAGCACGCGCAGGCTCGGCACTCAGGCCTCCCTTGCGAGCGGGAAGTCGGCGAGCACCGAGGTGCCCTCACCGGGCGCGGATTCGATGCGCAGCGTGCCGCCCGCCAGCGCCGCCCGCTCGGCCATGCTGACGACGCCCAGGCTCGCGCCGAGCGCTGCGCGGCGCTGCGCCGCCTGGACATCGAAGCCGGCGCCGTCGTCGCGCACGCCCAGCACGAGCCGTTCGCCGTCGACGGCAAGCTGCAGCCACACGTTGTGCGCGCGCGCGTGGCGCACGATGTTGTTCACCGCCTCCTGTGCCACGCGGAAGCACGCGGTTTCCACCTCCGGCGGCAACCGCGCGGGAAAGTCCTGGATTTCCGGGTGCGGCGCGAACCCGCCGAGCGTCGCCTGGCGGTCGAGGTGCGAGCGCAGCGCCGCCGCGAGCCCCAGGTCGTCAAGCTGCAGCGGTCGCAGGCTGAGCGAGATCTGGCGCACGCGCTCGAGGGTGTGCTGCGTCGTCTCGAGCGCCTCCTGCACTCGCGACTCGAGGCTCGCGCCATTGCGCCCGCGCTGCAGCGCTTCCAGGTTGAGCTTGAGTGCGGTCAGCGACTGGCCGATGTCGTCGTGCAGCTCGCGCGCGAGGCTCTTGCGCTCGGACTCCTGCACTTCCAGCAGCCGGCGCGAAAGGCCTTGCAGCCGCTCGCGTGCGGCGCCGAGCTCGTCCATGGCGCGGCGCAGCTCGGTAACGTCGCGACCGACCGCCTGGACCTCGGCGAGCATGCCGCGGCCATCGAAAATGCCGCGCCCCGACCAGTGCATCCAGCGCTCGCCACCCGAGGCAGCGCGCACCGGGGACTCCCGCTCGTAGGTGGGGGCCTGCGGCGAAATTCCGGCCAGGTTGCGCCGCAGCGCCTCGCGGTTCTCGGGCGACATGCTTTCCAGCACGGGGCGGCCGCGGATCTGGTCCGGCTGGTAGCCGAAGTAGCGGCAGTAGGCGCTGTTGACGAAATTGACGGTCGAGTCGGGCTGCATGCGGATGATCAGCTCGGACTGGTCCTCCACGATGGCGCGGTATCGCCGCTCCGAGAGCTCGAGCGCCTGCTGCGTGGCGAGGTGCTGGCGGTGCAGGCGCACCTCATCGAGCGCGCGCGACACCACGCCGGCGAGCCGCACCAGGTTGTCCTTCAGCACGAAGTCGGTGGCGCCCGAGCGCAGTGCGTCCACCGCGCGTTCCTCGCCCAGCGCGCCCGAAACCAGGATGAACGGCAGCAAGGCGTCGGCGCGGCGCACGACCGCGAGCGCATCCAGCCCGGTGTAGCCATGCAGGTGGTAGTCGGCGATCACCATGTCGAAGCGCCCTGCCTGGAACGCGCGCTCGAACGCCGGGCCGCCGTCGGCGAGCTCAGTCTCGCAGGCAAAACCCGCCTGGGCAAGCGCGGCGAGCGCCAGCTCGGCGTCGTCCGGCGCGTCCTCCAGGAGCAGCAGGCGCAGGCGTGGCATCGGTAGGGGCCTCGGCACCCGAGTTTCGCGGCGTGCCCCGTCTTTAACAAGCATGCGGACCCAAGTATTTCACGTTGGCGCTACACTGTGAGCAGCAGGAGTGACAAGGCCATCAAGCCCCCGTTTCCTGCCCGGACCACGCCCAACCATGCTCCAGACCCTGAAGTTGCGCCCACTGAATGTCCACTTCCTGGTGCGTCCAGCGCTGCGCGTGGGGCTGGCGCTGCTTGCCATGATGGCCGCCGGCTTCGCGGCCGGCCAGCCGGCGGCTTTAGCGACGCATCCGGCGCTCCAGGACCGATGGCACTTCCAACTCGGGATATACACGCCAAACGTGGATACCACGGCGCGGCTCAATGGCGCGGGAGGACTGGTCGGCACGGAGGTCAGCTTCGAGGAGGACCTCGGCTTTACCGAGCGCAATGACATGCCGGCCGTCCTTGCCAGCGTGCGGCTGGGCGAGCGCTGGAAGATCGAAGCCGAGTATCTCTCCCTGCGCCGCGATAACTCGCGCGCCCTCAGCCGCACCATCAACTGGGGCGACAACGCCTACACGGTCGGCACGACGGTGAATTCGCAGTTCAGCTCGGACATCTTCCGGCTCTCAGCCGGCTACTCGTTTGTCAGGGATGCGCAGAAGGAATTCGGCGCGACGCTGGGCCTGCACACCACGGATTTCAAGATGACGATCGCGGCGGCGGGGATCGGCGGCGACACGGGCGAAGCCCTTGCGCCCCTGCCTACGCTGGGCTTTTACGGCGCCTACGCGCTCACGCCGAGATGGCTCCTCTCCGGGCGTGTCGATATCTTCTCGCTGCAATACCAGGAGTACGACGGCTCGCTCACCAATGTCACCGCCGGCGTGGATTACCGGTTGTTCCGCAGTTTCGGTCTCGGCGCGGCCTACCGCTACATCGACTACGACCTGAACGTCACCAAGAGCAAGTTCAACGGGGGCATCAACTACCGCTTCAGCGGCCCGATGCTGTACCTGGTCAGTTCCTTCTAGAGGGCCCGCCGAACGAACGAAAGACCAGCCGCGATGGCTGGCCTGCGTGACCTGGTGGAGTGGAAGGGGATCGAACCCTCGACCTTCGCATTGCGAACGCGACGCTCTCCCAGCTGAGCTACCACCCCTGAGAAGGGTGCGGATTTTACAGCAGTTTGCGGCGCCGCACGACGCCCGGCTAAGATCGCGGCGCCAGCCCGCGAGGACCCGCACATGCAAATCAACCCGCCCTTCGGCTACGCCGAGATCGTTCCGCTCCTCAAGACGCTCCGCGTGCGCCTGCCGCGGCGCGGCGAAGTGCCGGATTTCGCGCGCAAGCTCAACGCGATTCCCGTCAGCTTCAGCGAGTTCGCGGCGGCGGCGCGCGATTATCCGATCGTGTTCACCTCGGGCGACAACGGCAAGTCCTTCGCGCCGGTGGCCGTGCTCGGCATGGCCGCCGGCGAGAACCTGTTCGCGCGCGCCGACGGCTGGGCCCCGGGCACTTACCTGCCGGCCTATATCCGGCGCTATCCGTTCTGCATGGCGAGGGTGCGCCTCGACCAGGTCGAGCAGCAGAACCGCATGATTTGCGTGGAGAAGGCGGCCGTCGACGCGGAGGGCGCCGAAGCGGTGTTCGACGAGAAAGGCGAGCCGACCGCGCAGTGGCGCGACCTGCAACGCCTGCTCGCCGAGTACGAGGCGGATCTGGAGCGCGGGCGCGAGCTGTGCGCGGTGCTCGCCGAGTACGCGCTGTTCGAGCCCATCACCCTGCAGGCCACGCTCAACCAGGGCGGCAAGCTGCAGCTCAGCGGCATGCACCGCGTCGACGAAAAGAAGATCGAGCACCTCGAGGTCGGTCAGCTCAGGAACCTGGCGCAAAAGGGGATGCTCGGGCGCATCTACGCCCACCTGCTGTCGCTGGAGAACTTCTCGCGCCTGCTCGAGCGCCGGGCGGCGCGCGCCTAGGTCTTCCTGTGATCCGGCGCCGCCGCCGGGATGAAGACGCGCAGCGAATTGAGCTTGGCGATCTCCACCTGCACGTCCCAGTAGTAGTAGTGCAGGTAGCTGAGCGACAGCAGCAGCAGGAGCGAAACCTCGCGGACCATGCGCCGGCGCTCCTGGTCGCGATACGACCCCGGGTTGGTGCCCGCGACCTGCCGCAGGTAGTGCAGTACTTCACCGTGCGATTGCAGCGGCCGGCCGGCGAGCTGCTCGAGATACCGGTGCAGCTCGGCCGGCGAATTGAAGGTGTCGTCGCTGGCGGCGCCCGCCGGCGCTTCGCGCCGCGCGCGGCGGCCGGCTTCCTTCAGCCAATCCGCGAGTTGATCACCGCCGCCATCCGCGTTCGCTCCCATGCCCATCTCCCACGGTGAGTCATCGCTTCGCAGACTGTGACACAGCTGCGATGGGCCGCCTTATCCGCGCGTCCCGACGCGCGCTCAGGCGTCCGCGTCGTGCTTCAGCACCCGTCGAATCACGTCGGCGAGGATGTTCTTGGTGTAGGGCTTGGTGACATACCCGTCCGCCCCCAGCAGCAATCCCTTGCCAATGTCCGCCGCGTCGTCCTTCGCGGTCAGCATCACGACCGGCAGCGAGGCGAGAACCGGATGCCGGCGGATCTTCGCCAGCACATCGAAGCCGTTGCCATCGGGCAGCACGACATCGAGCAGCAGCAGGTCGGGCGCCCCCTCGTCGAGCATGTTTTGCAAGTAGGCGTTCACCGAGTTCGCCACGCGCACCTTGTAGCCCGCCATGCTGACGCGCAGGTCGGCAAGCGCCAACTGGTCTGGATCGTCCTCGACGATCAGCACCACGCAGTCGCCCGACGCCTTGTGGCTCGCGGGCCGCAGGCTTACGCGGTCAGACGCCACGTATGCGCCGGTACGCGCAAGCGCGGTGCCCGCGGACTCGGATTCCCGCCGCAGGCGTGCACGGTCCATCGACACGGTCCGGTCCGTGTCGTGCGTCGAGAACGCCGGATGCGTTTCCCCGGGCTCGCGTTCCTGCGTCTCTTCGATCAGCCCGAGCTCTTCCATCTCGGCGAGCCACGCGTCCAGCACGTGCTTCGGGTAGCGGCGCACCAGGTCGCTGATGACGCCGGCGTGGCCGTGGAAATCCATCACCCACAGCATGCGGCGGTAGTCCGCCGGCACGGCGACGTCCTCGCTTTCCCACGCCTCACGGCCGGCGGGCGTCACACGGTAGATGCGCTCCCTTTCGGCCATGCGCTATCCTAGGTCAGCCGCGCTCATCGCCGTCTGCAGATCATCAGCGACGAACAGATGCCGAGCGTGCCGGTCATCCGCTCGATCGTCATGCCGGCAGCCTCCACCATGGCCGCGACGTCGGCGGCCTTGTACATGCGGCTGCAGCCGTTTGCCAGACAGGTGAAATACAGCGAGGAGGCTTGCAGGCAGTAGGCCGAGATCTCGTGGTCCTGCCGGTCCCAGAAAGTATCCAGGATGTACAGGCGGCTGTCCGGCGCCATGGCCGCGGCTGCCCGCTCGAGCAATCGGCGCACGTCGGCCTCCGCAAAGCACACCAGCAACTGGCTCATCCAGATGGCGTCGAAGCCCGCCGGAAAGGCCCGCGAGTGATCCTGCAGATCGCAAGATTGAATCGCGATGCGCCCCTGCAGGCCGAGTGCTGCGACGTTCTGGCTGGCGACAACCGCCTGGCCAGGCAGGTCGAGGATCGTGACCGCAACCTCGGGGGAGTGCCGCGCGCACTGGATCGCCCACTTTCCCGTGTTGCCGCCCACGTCCAGCAGCGTGCGATGCGGGCGTTCAAAGACGATGGGCAGGGCCTGCGGATAAGCCGCGTCCGAGTAATAGTGGTTCCATCTGAACCAGCTGGTGCGCACGGGTTCCGGCAGCGCCGACAGGGCCCGGTAAATCGTGTCCCAGTCGCCGAACACGTGCTGCAGCCCGGCGGGCTTGCCCTGCCGGATCGACTCCTCCAGGTAGTAGAAGGCCTGGAAGCAGTCGTGATGCACGAAGTCCATGTTGATGCGCGTCAGCTCGTCCATCAGGACGCAGGCGCCGGTCTTGGTGAGCACAAACCGGTCGCCATCGGCGCGCACCACGCCTGCTGCGAGGCCGGCTTCCAGCAATACGAGCACGCCGTAGCGCGGCGCATCGACACGTGCCGCAACCTCTTCGAGCGTGAGCCCGGCGCGGGTCGCGCGCAGGGCTTCCAGGATGCCGAAGTCACGCAGCAGCCTCGCGCACTGGAAAATGATCGGCCCGAGGGCGATCCGCTGCGCGGCGAACCGCGCCTCGATCAGCGACTGTGAGTCGGCCGGGCCATTCACGGGGCTCATGGCAAATCATGCTGGCGCCTGCCGCACCGGGTCAAGCGCAAGCGGCAGTGCGGGACCGTGCGGTGCTCAGGTACCGCGGCAGGCCGCGGGCAGGAAATTGAGGCTCACCCCGTTGGCAATCGAGGGCGCGCAGCGCCAACTGGACACCGGCTGGCCCATCATCGTGGCGGCATCCGCGTCGACGCCGCCAATCAGGGGAAACAGGCTGATCGCCTTGCCGTCGACATCGGGCGCGATGTTCTGCGCCGTCACCGTGACCACGCCATTCACGTCGGTGTTGACGGTCTGGACATATCGCGAGCGGTTGAACTCGCAACCCCAGGCATCCGCGCCGGGCGACGTGCTGCTGCTCAGATAAGCCTCGGCCACCGTGACCCGGCAGGCGCTTGCCGCGAGCACGACCTCGGACATCCTGGCGCGGATGGTGTAGTCGCGGTACGCCGGCAGGGCGATGGCCGCGAGCAGGCCGATGATCGCCACGACGATCATCAGCTCGATCAGCGTGAAGCCACGTTGCCCCTGGCGCATGACTCGCCTCTTTCAATGGTCCAACGGCGCGGACTGTAGCCCAAAATACGAATTGCCGCTCCGCGCCTGACCAATCCTCACGACTGACCGGAGCCGGCAGGCGAATGACCGAATCGGGCAGGCGACTGACCGAATCCGGCAGGTGCGCAGGCGCATAGGCATCTCAATCGCCCCCCCGTCCCTCTACTATCGCCGGTGCGTCACCCGTCCTAGAATGGCCGCTTGCGGCGACAATCTCGCCGTTCGGGTTCAGGATGCGTCCATGTCCGTTACCCAGTGCCGATTCTGCGACCACGTCAATCCGGCAGGCTCGAAATTCTGCTCCGAGTGCGGCGGCGCGTTGCATCTCCTGCCGTGCCCGCACTGCGGGGCGGTCAGCCAGGTCACTGCGACTGTTTGCTACCAGTGTCACGCCCAGCTGCCGTGGCACACGGCCGAGTCATTCACCAGCGCCGCGCCCTCCGCGGCGGCCTCCAAGCCCTCGATCCGCTGGCGCTCAACGGTGATCATGGGTGCCGCGGTCGTTGCCGCCACGGCGGTGCTTGGCTACTACGGTCACCGCGAAGCGCCGCTCGCTGAACCGGCAGGATTGCCGGCCGCAGGTGTCGCGGAAAGCGGCTCCGTCGTCCGCACTGACGTCGTGGCGAAGGAGCCGATTGGAGCGGCTCCCGATGCCACCGCCCCGGAGTCTGCAACTGTCGAGATCCCGAGTGCGGTCCCGGCAACCGCATCGACCAAGCCGTCGAGCCGGAGCGCCCAGCCGGCCAAACCCCCTGACACGACCGCCGCAGTCGAGCGGAACCGACTTGCCGCGCCCGCCAGCCAGGGCAGAATTGCCCAGCCAACGCGATCACGCGTAGAGTCGTGCACGGAACCCGTCGCGGCCCTCGGACTGTGTACGCTCAAACCTGCACAGGACAAAGTCACGGACACCACCGTCACCAGAGTGGGGACAATCCCGGTCCAGGCGCTCGATGGCGCGAAGAAGGAGGCCGGACCGGATTCATCTCGTCAAGAGTCTTGCCCGGAGGCGCAGCTGGCCCTGGGCTTGTGCACGCCACGGCTTTCACAAGGGAGAAACTAGCATGGTCAGATTTGCAGTCGGCGCGCTGATCGGCGCGTTTGCCGCAGTGGCGCTCTGCGCCAAGAGCGGGCCCGCATTTGCGGCCGCCGAGTACAAGATCGTGACGGCCAATACCACGGGAACTTACTTCGCGATCGGCGCCGATCTCGCCAAGTTCGTCGCCCCCGATGCCAACATCGACCTGGAAGTCCTGCCCACGGCGGGTTCTGCGGCGAACATCAAGCATCTGCGCTATGACCCGGGCGTGAAGTTCGCGATCGTCCAGGCCGACGTGTACCAGGCCTTTATCGACCGGGCGATCGCTGGCAACCCCGAAGCGAGCACCATCATCCGGCCACTGCGCGTCATCCTGCCGCTGTACAACACCGAGATCCACTTCATTGTCCGTGCGGATTCGCCCCTCAACAGCCTGCACGACATCGAGACTGCCAGGATCAACGGCGGCATTCTCGGCAGTGGCGCGGCGCTGATCACGCATACCCTCTACCGGATGATGTTCGGCAAGCCGATCCCGGAGGCAAACGCAAGCTACCTGCCGAACGAGGAAGCGCTGGTCAAGCTGATCGGCGACAAGTCGGTCGATGTCGTGGTGGTCGCCGCGGGCCAGCCGGCGCCGCTGATTGCCAACATGAAGCCGGAAGCGCAGAAGTACATCAAGCTGCTCAAGTTCGACCCCGCGCATCCCTCGAGCAAGCTGCCGCTCACGGTCTATTCCCACTTGACCGTCAGGTCGAGCAGCTACCCCAACATATTGCGCGAGGACTTCACGACCATTGCCGTGGGCGCGTTCCTCGTGACCTACGACTACAACCTGAATTTCACCGTAGACAATCTCACCCGGTTCGCACGATCCCTGTGCAAGAATTTTTCAACGCTGCAGGCAAAGGGCCACCCCAAGTGGCGTGAAGTCGATCTGTCGCTGCCGACCCTCGGCCCCGGCTGGATCTACTATCCCCCCACGGCGCGCGCCATCCGCGCCTGTGTCGCCGCCGACAAGTCGAAAGCGCTGGTGAAGCCCGCAAGGCCCTGCTCGGCGGAGGAGCGAATCCTGGGATTCTGCAAGTGAGGGTTTGGTGGGCCGGGTTGGAATCGAACCAACGACCAAGGGATTATGAGGCCAAGGGGGTCAGCTCCCGGCAGCAAGCCGCAGCAACCAACAGCAACCGTCCAGAGGGAAACGAGCCTGGCTCCTAGCTGCTGAGTGTTGCCTGTTGCTGCCGCTTCTTCGCTGCGATTGTGCCGGTCGTGTGCCGCAAGGTCCAAGGTGCCACACCCCGCCATTCTTGATCAACCGCGCTAATGTCAGGCTCACAGTGTTAGCAAGATTCTGAGCATAAGATATTCGGCGAGATGATCGGAGAAGTGGAAAGACCTACTGTAATTCGGGGACGGAGCCCGCATTCGTCTCAGGCGCTACCCGGTGCTCGTCCAGCACGCCGAGCGCGCTGCGCGTATCCTTCGCTTCGAGCGGTGGACCGATGGCACGCCCTGGCGCTGTCCGGCGTGCAGCGAGCCGCAGGAGCGGCAATTCACGCAGTGCTGGCGCTGCGGCGTCTACCGAACCTGAAGGGAGAGCTATGAACAAGATCATCACCGTCGTCCTCCTCCTGCTCGCGGCCGGCTGCAGTAGCAAGCCGCAGGAAGCCTACGCGCCGCCGATGGACCCGGGCCGCAAGGTGAGCGAGCTGGATTGCAGCAGAGAGAGCGAAACCGGCGGCGCCAACCTGATGTGCCGTGAGGTCACTGAGGCCGAGCGCCTCGCCAGGATCGCGGCAGAGGAGCGGCAGGCCAGAGCCCGGAGGGAAGCCGAGGAGCGCGTCGCGCGCGAGCGCCTCGAGCGTGAGCGCGCCGAGCAGCTTGCCCGGGAAGAGGCCGCCCGGAAGCAGCGGGCTGCCGAGGAGGAGCGGCTCGCCGCCGAGCGCCGCCGGCTGGAGGCCGAGGCCGCGCGCAAGGCCCAGGAAGAGCGCGCGCGTCAGGAGAGGCAGGAGGCAGAAGCCCGTGCCCGCCAGCGCGCCGAGCAGGAAGCGCGAGAGGCAGCCGCGCGTGAGTGTCGGCGTCTCGAGCAGGAACGGCTCGACGGCCGCGCTCTACTCGCAAACTTCGTCGCCACCTACGGCAAGGTCGAGGAATTCAAGGAGATAGCGGGGCAGATCACCGCGTTCCTCGACAAGGCTCGCAAGGCGAAGCCATGCCCGCCAGCATGATTTAGTGGGCCGGGTTGGAATCGAACCAACGACCAAGGGATTATGAGTCCCCTGCTCTGACCAACTGAGCTACCGGCCCGTTCGGAACAGGGGACGTCTTGCCGTCCCCCGTTACCCCTTCACGCTCAAAGAACTAGGGCCGCTTGCGCGGCCCTTCTTTTCTAGCCTTCCTGATCGAGGAAGCTCTTGAGCCTCTCGGAGCGCGAGGGGTGCCGCAGCTTCCTCAGCGCCTTGGCCTCGATCTGGCGTATGCGCTCGCGCGTCACGTCGAACTGCTTGCCGACCTCCTCCAGCGTGTGGTCGGTGTTCATCTCGATGCCGAAGCGCATGCGCAGCACCTTCGCCTCGCGCGGCGTGAGCGTGTCGAGCACCTCCTTGGTCACTTCGCGAAGCGACGCGTACATCGCCGCGTCGTTGGGCGCGAGCGTGGACTGGTCTTCGATGAAGTCGCCCAGGTGCGAGTCGTCGTCGTCGCCGATCGGCGTCTCCATCGAGATCGGCTCCTTGGAGATCTTGAGGATCTTGCGGATCTTCTCTTCCGGCATCTCCATGCGCTGCGCGAGCGTCGCCGGGTCGGGCTCCTGGCCGGTCTCCTGCAGGATCTGCCGGCTGATGCGGTTCATCTTGTTGATGGTCTCGATCATGTGCACCGGGATGCGGATGGTGCGCGCCTGGTCGGCAATGGCGCGGGTGATCGCCTGGCGGATCCACCAGGTCGCATAAGTCGAGAACTTGTAGCCGCGCTGGTATTCGAAC
>Ga0180077_1000037_pt1 | contig 15115 bp, 11 predicted proteins | sample EasRiv466_16_10D_FD_123014 | JGI IMG/M metagenome (GOLD analysis project Ga0180077, IMG submission 123014) | Soil microbial communities from meander-bound floodplain in the East River, Colorado, USA - East River metaG ERMLT466_16_10D | ecosystem: Environmental > Terrestrial > Soil > Floodplain ...
ATCACGTCGTCGTGCGTGAACAGGGCCGGCTTGCCGCCGACGGGCCGCGGGAAGTTGCAGTTGAGGTACGCCACCGGGGTCTGGATGCCGGCGCCGCGCCGGCGCCGCCCGCGCGCGTCGTCCATCCAGGCGCCGCCGCGCTTGGTTTCGCGCGCGTACAGGTCCATGTAGAACTGGCCGACCAGCCCGCCTTGCGCGTCGTGCAGGTCAAAAAAGCGCACGTCCTCGTGCCACACCGGCGCGCGCGCCGGATCGACGCGCACGCCGTAGAGCATCTCGACCAGGCGGAACAGGCCGGCGAGCACCGCGTCCTCAGGAAAGTACTGCTTCACCTCCTGGTCGGAGAACGCATAGCGCTGCTGGCGCAGCTTCTCCGAGGCGTAGGCGAGGTCCCAGGCTTCAAGCGTCTCCAGGCCGAGCTCTTCGCGCGCGAAGTCGCGCAGCTCAGCGAGGTCGCGCTCGGCATGCGGTCGCGCGCGCACGGCGAGGTCTTCGAGGAAGCCGAGCACCTGCGAGGGGGAGTCCGCCATTTTCGGCACCAGCGACACGTCGGCATAGCTCGCGTAGCCCAGCAGCCGCGCAGTCTCGTGCCGCAGCGGCAGGATGCGCGCGATCAGCGGCGTGTTGTCGATTTCCGGGTTGCCGAACTCGGCGGCGCGCGTGGCGCTCGCGCGGTACATCTCCTCGCGCAGCGCGCGGTCCTCCGCATACTGCATCACCGGCAGGTAGGAGGGCATGTGCAGCGTGAACTTCCAGCCGCGCCCGTCTTCCAGGCGCGCGGCCTGCAGCACGTCCGCCGGAATGCCGGCCAGGCGCCGCTGGTCCTCGAGCACCAGCGTCCAGGCGTTGGTGGCGTCGAGCAGGTTCTCGGAGAACCTCGCCGACAAGCCCGCGAGCTCCTCCTGGATCTGCGCGTAGCGCGGCTTCTTCTCCGCCGCCAATTCCGCGCCGCCCAGCCGGAAATCGCGCAGGGCGTTCTCGACGATGCGCTGGCGGGCGGGCGCAAGGGCGGCGAACTCTGCCGAGGCGTGCAGCGCGCGGTATTTCTCGAACAGCGCGTGGTTCTGCCCGAGCTCGGTCCAGTACTGCGTCACCTTGGGCAGGTTCTCGTTGTAGACGGCACGCAACGCCGGGCTGTCGAGCACCGCATGCAGATGGGCGACCTGTCCCCAGGCGCGGCCCAGGCGCTCGTTGGCGTCCTCCAGCGGCGTGACGAACTCTTCCCAGACGGGATGCGAGTGCTCGGCGCGGGCGACCGCCGCGCGCGCCTCCGCGAGGAGCACGTCGATGGCGGGCGTGACGTGGGCAGGCTTGAGCTCCGAAAAACGCGGCAGCCCCGAAAAATCCAGCAGCGGATTAGGCAAGTGACAACTCCGTGGCGCGCACTGTGTTGGCAACCAGCATGGCGACGGTCATCGGTCCGACCCCGCCGGGCACCGGGGTGATCCAGCCGGCGACGTCGCTCACCGGCGCAAAATCCACGTCGCCGCAGAGCTTGCCGTCGGCGGTACGGCTGGTGCCGACATCGATGACGCAGGCGCCGGGCTTGACCATGCCGGCACCCACCATGCGCGGCCGTCCGGCCGCGGCGACCAGCACGTCGGCCTGGCGCGCCAGCTCGGCCAGACGCGTGGTCTTCGAATGGCAGATGGTGACCGTGGCGTCCCTTTGCAAGAGGAGCAGCGCCATGGGCTTGCCGACGATGGCCGAGCGCCCGATCACCACCGCGTGGCGCCCGGCGAGCGGCACCCCGGTGCGATCCAGCAAGCGCAATACCCCTGCTGGCGTGCAGGCCACGAAGCGCGGCGTGCCGCGCGCGAGCAACCCGAGATTCTCGGCATGAAGGCCGTCCACGTCCTTTGCCGCGGACACCGCGGCGAGCAGGCGCTCCCCATTGACGTGCGCGGGCAGGGGCAGCTGCACCAGGATGCCGTGCACCGCCGGATCCCGATTCAGGCCCGCGATGCACTCGAGCAGCCTGCTCTCGGGGACGTCCGCGGCGAACTCGTGCAGCTCGGAGCGCACGCCGACCTCCTCGCAGGCGCGCACCTTGTTGCGCACGTAGACGCGCGAGGCCGGATTCTCTCCGGCGACAATGGCTGCGAGGCCGGGGCGCGCGCCGCGCGCCGCGAGCGCGGCGACCGCGGGCTTGAGCTCGGCTCGCACCTGCGCGGCGAGCGCTTTGCCGTCGATCAAACGGGCGGGCATGTGTTGCATAATACGACGACGCAACCGGCCGCGACGCGCCACCGCGCGTACGGGCCGCAAGCTCCCTAGCCGCATACCGAAAGCCACGAGCTGGAGGCAACGATGTCCGCCGTTCCGCAACAACCCGCTGCCAACGACAACGACGCGCTCGAGACCCAGGAGTGGCTCGACGCGCTGGAGACGGTGCTCGAGCGCGAAGGCCCCGAGCGCGCGCACTATCTCCTCGAGCGCCTGGTGGAGAAGGCGCGCATGAGCGGCGCCTACATCCCGTTCTCGCCGTTCACGCCCTACGTCAACACCATTCCGCCGCACATGGAGGAGCGCTCGCCGGGCGACTATGCGATGGAGGAGCGCATCCGCTCCTACTGCCGCTGGAACGCGATGGTGATGGTGGCCAAGGCGAACAAGTCCGACGACGAGCTCGGCGGGCACATCGCCAGCTTCGCCTCGGTGGGCACGCTGTTCGGCATCGGGCAGAACCACTTCTGGCGCGCCCCGCATGACGGCCACGGCGGCGACCTGATCTATTTCCAGGGGCACTCCTCGCCCGGCATCTATGCGCGCGCGCTGCTCGAGGGCCGCATCAGCGAGCAGCAGCTGCTCAACTTCCGGCGCGAGGTGGACGGCAAGGGCGTCTCGTCCTACCCGCATCCCTGGCTGATGCCCGATTACTGGCAGTTCCCCACCGTGTCGATGGGTTTGGGGCCGATCCAGGCGATCTACATGGCGCGCTACCTCAAGTACCTGCATGCGCGCGGATTGGCGGACACCACCGACCGCAAGGTATGGGTGTTCTGCGGCGACGGCGAGATGGACGAGCCGGAGTCGCTCGGCGCGATCGGCATGGCGGCGCGCGAGAAGCTCGACAACCTGGTGTTCATCGTCAATTGCAACCTGCAGCGCCTGGACGGCCCGGTGCGCGGCAACGGCAAGATCATCCAGGAGCTGGAGGGCGATTTCCGCGGCGCCGGCTGGAACGTGATCAAGGTGATCTGGGGCTCGTACTGGGATCCGCTGTTCGCGCGCGACAAGGAAGGGCGGCTGCTGCGCATCATGGAGGACACCGTCGACGGCGAGTACCAGAACTACAAGGCGAACGACGGCGCCTTCGTGCGCAAGCACTTCTTCGGCAAGGACCCGAAGGTGCTCGAGATGGTCTCGCGCATGACCGACGAGGACATCTGGCGCCTGAACCGCGGCGGCCACGACCCGCACAAGATCTACGCCGCCTACGCCGCGGCGGTGAAGCACAAGGGCCAGCCCACCGTGATCCTCGCCAAGACCATCAAGGGCTACGGCCTGGGCAAGCAGGGGCAGGCAAAGAACCCCACGCATCAGCTCAAGAAGATGGAGCTGACGACCATCAAGGAAATGCGCGACCGCTTCAACGTGCCGATTCCCGACGACAGGCTCGCGGAACTGCCGTTCTACGTGCCGCCGCCGGATTCCCCGGAAATGCAGTACCTGCACGCGCGGCGCCAGGCGCTCGGCGGCTTCCTGCCCCAGCGGCGCCGCAAGGCGGATGCCGTGCCGGCGGTGCCAGGGCTGGCCGCGTTCGACGCGGTACTCAAAGGCTCAGGCGAGGGCCGAGAGATTTCCACCACCATGGCGTTCGTGCGCCTCCTCACCGCGCTGGTGCGCGACAAGGAGATCGGCAAGCGCGTGGTGCCGATCGTGCCCGACGAGGCGCGCACCTTCGGCATGGAGGGCATGTTCCGGCAGCTGGGCATCTTCGCGCCGGAAGGGCAGAAGTACGAGCCGGTGGACAGGGACCAGGTGATGTTCTACCGCGAGGACAAGCAGGGCCAGATCCTCGAGGAGGGCATCAACGAGGCGGGCGCTTTTTCGTCCTGGATCGCCGCGGCCACCTCGTACAGCCACTCCAACGCGGTGTCGGTGCCTTTCTACATCTTCTACTCGATGTTCGGCATGCAGCGGGTCGGCGACCTCGCCTGGGCTGCGGCCGACCAGCGCGCGCGCGGGTTTCTCCTCGGCGCCACGGCGGGCCGCACGACGTTGAACGGCGAGGGCCTGCAGCATGAGGACGGCCACTCGCACATCCTCTCCTCGGTGATTCCCAACTGCGTTTCCTACGACCCGACCTACGGCTACGAACTGGCGGTGATCGTGCACGACGGCCTGCGCCGCATGGTGACCGAGCAGGAGGACGTGTACTACTACATCACCGTGATGAACGAAAACTACGAGCATCCGGCGCTGCCCGCGGGCGTGGAGGAGGGCATCCTCAAGGGGGCCTACCTGCTGCGCGAATCGGGCGCGAAGTCCAAGGGGCGCGTGCAACTGATGGGCTCCGGCAGCATCCTGCGCGAAGTTGAGGCCGCAGCGGCGCTGCTCGAGAAGGACTGGGGCATCGCGGCCGACGTATGGAGCGCGACCAGCTTCACCGAGCTGCGGCGCGAGGGTCTCGCGGCCGAGCGCTGGAACCTGCTGCATCCCGAGGACAAGCCGCGCGTGCCCTACGTGACGCGAGTTCTCGCCGCGCGTCCTGCCGGGCCGGTGATCGCGGCGACCGACTACATGAAGGCCTTTGCCGACCAGATCCGGCCCTTCGTGCCGAAGGATCGCGTCTACCGCGTGCTCGGCACCGACGGCTTCGGGCGCTCGGACTCGCGCGCGAAGCTGCGGCACTTCTTCGAAGTGAGCCGGTATTTCGTGGCGATCGCGGCGCTCAAGGCGCTCGCCGAGTCCGGTGCGGGTTCGGCCAAGACCGTCGCCGAGGCGATCCGCAAGTACGGCATCGACCCCGACAAGCCCGATCCGACCACTGTATGAAGGAGGTCGCGGTCCCGGACATCGGGGATTTCAAGGAAGTGGAGGTCATCGAGATCCTGGTGAAGCCCGGCGACACCGTCGCGGCCGAGCAGTCGCTGATCACGGTGGAGTCCGACAAGGCGTCGATGGAGATCCCTTCGCCGGGCGCCGGCGTGGTGAAGGAGCTCAGGCTCAAGGTCGGCGACAAGGTGTCGCAGGGCAGCGCGATCCTCGTGCTCGAGGAAGCCGCCTCCCCCGCGGCGCCGGCGCCGCAAGCCGTGCCTGCCGCCGCCAAGCCTGCGCCGGCCGCCGCCGCGCCGGCAGCGCCGTCGTCAGCCTCGACGGCGCCCCGCCCCGCCGCCGCCCCCGCGGCTGCGAGCGCGGAACCGATGATGGTGAAGGTGCCCGACATCGGCGACTTCAAGGAAATCGAGGTGATCGAGGTGCTGGTGAAGCCCGGCGACGCCGTGGCCAAGGACCAGTCGCTCATCACGCTCGAATCGGACAAGGCGACGATGGAGATCCCGTCGCCTGTCGCTGGCGTGGTGCAGGAGCTGCGCGTGAAGACCGGCGATAAGGTGTCCGAGGGAGCGGCGATCCTTGTGCTGAAGGCAAGCGGCGGCGGTGCGCCGGCCGCGCTGCCCGCAGTGGCGCCCGCCAGGGCGGCTGCATCCGCGCCGACGGCGCCGTCGCCGTATCCGGAGCCGACGCTCGCCGCGACGCTGCCGCCCGTGCCGCGGGAGCCGCGCGAGGCGACGCAGTCCAAGCCGCACGCCAGTCCCTCGGTGCGCAAGTTCGCGCGCGAGCTCGGCGTGGACCTGGCGCGCGTGAAAGGCAGCGGCCTGAAGGCCCGCATCCTGCACGCCGACGTGCAGGGCTACGTGAAGGGCGCGCTGGCGGCGGTTCCGGCGCCCGCGCCGGCGGCGAAGGGCGGCGCGCTGCCGTTCAACCTGCCCGCCTGGCCCGACGTGGACTTCGCCAAGTTCGGCCCGGTCGAGGTGAAGCCGTTCTCTCGCCTGCAGAAGCTCTCGGGGCCCAACCTGCACCGCAACTGGGTGTCGATTCCGCACGTCACGCAGTTCGACGAAGCGGACATCACCGACCTGGAAGCCTTCCGCAAGAGCAACACGGCGGAGACGGAGAAGCAGGGCTTCAAGCTCACGATGCTCGCGTTCCTCATCAAGGCGTGCGTCACGGCGCTGCGGCAGCACCCGAACTTCAATTCGAGCCTGGACCGCTCGGGCGAGAGTCTGGTGGTGAAGAAGTACTACAACATCGGCGTGGCGGTGGACACGCCCGAGGGCCTGGTGGTGCCGGTGGTGCGCGACGCGGACCGCAAGGGCGTGTTCGAGGTCGCGCGCGAGCTCGCGGACATCTCCAAGCTCGCACGCGACAAGAAGTTGAAGCCCGGCGACATGCAGGGCGGGACCTTCTCCATCTCGAGCCTCGGCGGCATCGGCGGCACGGCGTTCACGCCGATCATCAACGCGCCGGAAGTGGCGATCCTCGGCGTGTCGAAGTCCGCGCTGCGCCCGCTATGGGACGGCAAGGCTTTCGTGCCGCGCCTGATGCTGCCGCTGTCGCTGTCCTACGACCACCGCGTCATCGACGGCGCCGCGGCCGCGCGCTTCACCGCCTACCTCGCGAGCGTGCTCGGCGACATCCGCCGCACGCTTCTCTGACCGCGGAACGTGCGTACCGACATCACTTACGCCTGACATGGCAGACCTCGACTGCGACGTCGTCGTGCTCGGCGCGGGACCCGGCGGCTATTCCGCGGCGTTTCGCGCGGCCGACCTGGGCCTGAAGACCGTGCTCGTCGAGCGCTACCCGGTGCTCGGCGGCGTGTGCCTGAACGTCGGCTGCATCCCCTCCAAAGCCCTGCTGCACACTGCCGCGGTGATGGATGCGGCCAAGGCGCTCGCCGACCATGGCATCAGCTTCGGCAATCCCAAGGTGGACCTGGCCAAGCTGCGCGCCTTCAAGGAGAAGGTCGTCGGCAAGCTCACCGGGGGCCTCGCCTCGATGGCGAAGATGCGCAAGGTGACGGTGGTGCAGGGCGTGGCTGCGTTTGCCGGCCCGAATACGCTGGCGGTCGAGGGCAAGGAGAAGACCAACGTGCGCTTCGCCAAGGCGATCATCGCTGCCGGCTCGCAGGCGGCGAAGCTGCGCCTGGGGGGAAATGAGCTGCCCGCGGATCCGCGCATCGTCGACTCCACCGGCGCGCTCGAGCTGAAAGCCGTGCCGAAGAACATGCTCGTCATCGGCGGCGGCATCATCGGCCTGGAGATGGGCACGGTGTACTCGACGCTCGGCGCGCGCCTGGACATTGTGGAGATGATGGATGGCCTGATGCTGGGCGTGGACCGCGATCTGGTCGCGGCCTGGCAGAAGTTCAACGCCGGCCGCTTCGACAGGGTGATGCTGAAGTCGAAGACCACCAGGGCGGAAGCGAAGAAGGACGGCATTCGCGTAGAGATCGAGGGGCAGGAGCCGAAGACCTACGACCTGGTGCTCGTCTCCGTGGGGCGCACCCCCAACGGCAGGAAGATCGGCGCGGACAAGGCGGGCGTCACGGTGGACGAGCGCGGCTTCATCGCGGTGGACTCGCAGATGCGCACCAGCGTGCCGCACATCTTCGCCATTGGCGACATCGCCGGGAACCCGATGCTCGCGCACAAGGCGGTGCACGAGGGTCACGTTGCGGCCGAGGCCGCGGCCGGCCAGAAATCGCACTTCGACGCGCGCGTGGTGCCCTCGGTGGCCTACACCGATCCGGAGATCGCGTGGGTGGGCGCCACCGAAGACGAAGCGAAGAATGGTGGCCTGAACGTCGGCGTGGCGAAGTTTCCCTGGTCGGCCTCGGGGCGCGCCATCGCCAACGCGCGCGAGGAAGGCTTCACCAAGCTCATCTTCGACGCCGAGTCGCACCGGCTGCTCGGCGGCGGCATCGTCGGCACGGGCGCTGGCGACCTCATCAGCGAGCTCGCGCTCGCGGTCGAGATGGGCGCAGACGCCACCGACATCGGCAAGACCATCCACCCGCACCCGACGCTGAGCGAGTCCGTGGGCATGGCGGCGGAACTCTTCGAGGGCGTGTGCACCGACATGCCGCCGCAAAGGAAGAAGGCGTGACGCAGGACGAACTCAAGAAGCTGGTCGCGCAGGCGGCGCTCAAGCACGTCGTCGAGGACGCGGTCGTCGGCGTCGGCTCGGGATCCACGGTGAACCTGTTCATCGACGCGCTCGCCGGCATCAAGGGCCGCATCGAGGGAGCGGTCGCCGCGTCAGAGGCGAGTGCCGAACGGCTGAAGAAGCACGGCATCCGCGTGTTCGACCTGAACGCGGTGGACGAGCTGCCGGTGTACGTCGACGGCGCCGACGAGGTCACCGAGCACCTCGCCATGATCAAGGGCGGCGGCGGCGCACTCACGCGCGAGAAGATCATCGCGGCCGTGGCGCGCAAGTTCGTCTGCATTTGCGACGCCTCCAAGCTGGTGCCGGTGCTCGGCAAGTTTCCGCTGCCCGTGGAAGTGGTCCCGATGGCGCGCGGCCACGTCGGGCGCGAGCTGCGAAAGCTCGGCGGCCATCCCGTGCTGCGCGAGAACTTCAAGACCGACAACGGCAATCTGATCCTCGATTGCCACGGGCTCACGATCACCGATCCGCCGCGGCTGGAGGCGGAGCTGAACAACATCGCGGGCGTGGTCACCAACGGCCTGTTCGCGCGCCGGCCGGCGGACCTGCTGCTGCTCGGCGCGGCCGAGGGCGTCAAGCAGATCGGAGCGAAACGCTAGCGGCTTTACAGGAGAGCGGCAGCGCCCGGCAGCGGCGCGCTCCCCAGTGCCGCGAAAATCCCTCGCCCTATGGCCGCGTGCGTCGGTCGGCTGCGGAACTCGCCCCTCGCAACGGCAGCTCAGGGCTCAGACAATCCTCGCCGTGCTCCTTCGCCCGCGGCGCGGCTCGGCGCGTCACGATGGGGCCCCTCGCGCCGCTGCCGGGCGCTGCCTCTCACATGAAATGCGCTTGCACCATCTACGCCTGTATATCTGCCGGCATAGGGCTTCATCCATCGCCAGATGGTTGCATCTACGAATGGATACTCCTAGCATCCGGCGCGTGCTGTTCAATCAATAGTCAGCTGGCAAGGGAAGCACCGTGACGCTGAAAGAACGCCACAAGGTAGCGCTCTGGAAGAAAGCACGCCGTGGCTTTTCCGGCTACCCGGTCGCCACCGTTGCGTTTTATGGACCTGACGACAAGGTCGCAACGAAGGTCAGTGTTGGCATAGTGGGCGCTGAGAACGAAAAGCCTTTCGCGCTTGAGCGGTGGTGCTCCGAGAAGGTCGATGTGAGAAACGAACGCAGCATCATTGAAAAGGTCCTGGAGTTTATTCGCGCACACGGTTCGAAGTCAGTCGCAATGGTGGACCGCATAATTGGGTGTCCACACGAAGAAGGAACTGATTACCCTGAAGGCACGGCGTGTCCACGTTGTCCGTTCTGGGCGCACCGCGACCGCTGGACGGGTGAGACTATCCAATGAGGAACTTGCCAACTAACCGCCGGTTCGTACGCGACGCCAAAGTTCCCCCGAAAGCGTTGACACTGCGGGCTAACGGCTCGGAGGTATGTTGTGGCAAGGGCAGGTCCGAGGAAGATTGCAAGGTGCGGTGATCGATTCAAGGCGACTGCGGTGAAGCTGAGTAGTCTGCCTGGGGTGTTGATCAAGGATCTGGCTGAGGCGCTGGACAACACAAGTGGGCGCGGCAGCATTATTTGAGAGACGCTGGACGGATCTCGTTAGTTGGGTCCGAAGGCGAGGCACGACCGGCGGCGGCGCGAGGGGCCCCATCGTGCCGCGCCGAGCCGCGGCGATGAGGCGAGGGATGTTCGCGGCACTGGGGAGCGCGCTGCCACCGGGCGTGCCTCGCCAGGACTGGCTGGCTTGAAGGCCCGCGCCCAAATCCTGTTCTGCGCCGTGCTGCTCTGCATGGCGGGGCAGGCGGCCGCGCAGGACACGGGCACGGTGCACCCCGCGCCGTTCCTTCCGTCGCCGCCTTCCACGGTGGACGAGATGCTGCGCCTGGCCGAAGTGGGTCCGGGCGACGTGGTCTACGACCTCGGCGCGGGAGACGGCAGGGTGGTGATTGCCGCGGCAGCCAAGTTCAGCGCGCGCGGCGTGGGGGTGGAGATCGACGCGCGGCTCGTCGCGCAGGCAAGGCGCAATGCAGAGCAGGCGGGCGTGGCAGATCGCGTGCGGTTCCTGCAACAGGACCTATTCGCCACCAGCTTGCGCGATGCCACGGTAGTCGCGCTCTATCTGTCGCCCAATCTTAACGAGAAACTGCGGCCCACGCTGCTGGCCCTCGCCCCGGGCACGCGCATCGTCTCGCACTCCTCCGGCATGGGCGATTGGAGGCCGGATCGCAAGACTTCGATCCGCAAGGACGTGCTGCTGTGGATCGTCCCGGCCCGGGTCGCCGGGCGCTGGCGCTCGGTGCCCGGCCCCGGGGAACCGGGGCGCGCGCTCGAGTTCGAGATCGCGCAGCGCTTCCAGGAAGTCTCGGTGGACGCCCGGCTGGACGGGGCTGCGGCCCAGGTCTGGGAAGCACGGCTGGAAGGCGACCGGCTGAGCTTCGTCATCGTGGAGCGCGTGGGCACCAAGGACGAAACGGCGCTCTACTACGTCGGGCGTGTGTCCGGCAGCCACATCGAAGGGCGCGTGACGCGCGGGGTCGGGAAGGCGCGCACCGAGCACGCCTGGCGAGCTGCGCGCGCGGCGCAATAGCGGCACAACCGGCGCCCGCCCGCAAGCGGGCGGCGCGTGCGCATTGGGCGTAACATTTCGGTCACATCCAACTGATAGGCTGGCGGCGATGACCGAACATACCTCCAAGCAATTCGACGCCGAACTGGAAAGCGTGCGTTCACGCGTGCTGCAGATGGGCGGGCTGGTCGAGGAGCAGATCATCCGCGCGATGGAAGCGCTCGCGAGCGGGGACATGCCGCTCATCGAGAAAGTGATCGCCGACGATCACCGCGTCAACGCGATGGAGGTGGAGCTCGACGAGCTGTGCAGCCACATCATCGCGCGCCGCCAGCCGGCGGCGGTAGACCTGCGGCTGCTGATCACGGTGATCAAGACCATCACCGACCTCGAGCGGATCGGCGACGAGTCGGAGAAGATCGCGCGCATGGCGAAGCTGATCCACACTGCCGAGCGCCAGCACATGCCGCGCCTGAACCTGTCGCAGGTCGCCGAGCGGGCGCTCTCCATGCTGCGCCAGTCGCTGGATGCGTTTGCGCGCCTGGACGTCTCGGAGGCGATGCGCGTGGTCAAGCAGGACAGCGAGGTGGACGACGCCTTTCGCGCCATCATGCGCCAGCTCATCACCTTCATGATGGAAGATCCGCGCACCATCACCCGCTCGCTCGAGATCCTGTTCATCGCCAAGGCCATCGAGCGCATCGGCGACCACTCCAAGAACATGGCCGAGTACGTGATCTACATGGTCAAGGGCCGCGACGTGCGGCACACCTCGATCGAGGAAGTCGAGAAGGAAATCCTGCAGTGAGACTCAGGGGAACCTGCGGTTCCCCCGAACCCCTTCCCCCTATTTAGCGGGGGGCACGTAGCCGGCAGCGGCGTCGGCGCCATCGCCGAAAAAGTGCTTCTCCATCTGCTCGGCAAGATACTTGCGCGCCTTGATGTCCGCGAGGTTCAGGCGGTTCTCGTTCACCAGCATGGTCTGGTGCTTGAGCCACTGCTGCCAGGCTTCCTTGGAGACGTTCTCGTAGATGCGCTTGCCGAGCTCGCCCGGGTAGGGCGGGAAGTCGAGGGCCTCGGCCTCGCGGCCGAGCTTGATGCATTTCACCGTGCGCGCCATGGGGTCTAGATCCGCTTGAAGAATACCTTCGAACCGCGTTTCCAATTATAGAGCGCCTGGCGCTCGCCCGGCAGCGCGGCGGGCTCCGCCGCCCTGAAGCCCTGCTCGAGGAACCAGTGCTCCGCGCGCGTGGTGAGCGCGAAGAGCTTCCGGATCTTCAGCGTGCGCGCGCGCGCCTCGCAGGCGCGCAGCAGCCGCTCGCCGTGACCCGCGTCGCGCGCGTCGGGCGCCACCGCGAGGCAAGCGAGCTCGGCGGCCTTGTTGCCGGCGAAGGGATAGAGCGCCGCGCAGCCTACGATCACGCCGTCGTGCTCGAGCACGAGAAAGTTGCTGATCTCGCGCTCCAGGCGCTCGCGGCCGCGCTTGACCAGCGTGCCATCGGCCTCCAGGGGCTCGATCAGTGCGAGGATGCCGCCCACGTCCTCGATGCGCGCCTCGCGCAACTGCTGCATGGGCTCGGCGGTGATCATGGTGCCGACGCCGGAGTGGGTAAAGAGCTCAAGCAGCGTCGCCCCGGCGCTGCGCCGTGAGAGGAGATGCGCGCGCGCGACCCCCGCGGCGAGCGCGCCGAGCGCAGCGCGCAGCGCGGCGGTGGCATGCGCGCCCAAGTCCCCCTTCTTGAGCAGCGCCTCGGCCTCCCGCGCCGTCAGTTCACCGATCACCGCGCCCTTTCGATCCGTGGGCAGCCGGTCGACGAACAGGAGCAGCTTGTCCGCGCGCAAGGCGCTGGCGACGTTCTGCGCCACGTCTTCCCAGGACAGGTTGAACACCTCGCCAGTGGGCGAATAGCCGATGTGCGGCACCAGCACCACCTCGCCCACCTCGAGGCGCCGTGCGATCGCCTGCGCGTCCACCTTGCGCACGAGCCCCGTGTACTGGTAGTCCACGCCGCCCACCACGCCGATCGGACGCGCGGCGATGAAGTTGCCCGAGGCGACGCGGATCGCCGCTCCCGCCATCGGCGAGTTGGGCAGGCCCTGCGAAAGCAGCGCCTCGATCTCCACGCGCAGCACGCCCGCGGCCTGCTTCACTGCCACCAGCGCCTGAGCGTCGGTGACGCGCAGGCCCTTGGCGTAGCGCGAGCGCACGCCCTTCGCCTTCAGCTCTGCCTCGATCTGCGGCCGCGCGCCGTGCACCAGCACGAGCCGGATGTCGAGCGCGGCGAGCAGATTCACGTCCTGGATGAACTGCGCCAAGCGCGCGCGCTCGGCGATCAGCTCGCCGCCGAAGCCGATGACGAAGGTGCGCCCGCCGAAGGCGTGCAGGTAGGGCGCCGTCTGGCGGAGCCAGCGGACGAAGTCTTCGGGCTGCGGCGTTGCGGACATCGCAGCGCGCGATTCTAAGGCAAGGCCCGGGAAGGCTCCGAACCGTTCCAGGCCCTGGCTAGAAGTCGCCCGCGAGCGCGTTGAGCGCCGCCAGCGCCGCCAGCGCCGCCGTCTCGGTGCGCAGCACGCGCGGGCCGAGCCGCACCGGCACGAATCCGGCCTGCGCCAGCATCGCTTGCTCGGCCGCCGTGAATCCCGCCTCGGGCCCGGCGGCAAGCGCAGCAGCCCCCCGCAGCCGCGCCGCGGCCTCGCGCAGGCCGAGCTGCGCCTCGGGCGAGAGCAGCAGGCCGTTGGCCTGCGGCGCCTGGCAATACGCCTCGAGCGGCAGCGGCGCGAAGACTTCCGGCACGCGGTTGCGCCCGCACTGCTCGCAGGCGGCCACGGCGACGCGCTGCCAGTGCGCGCGCTTCTGCGCGGCGCGCTCGCCGGCGATGCGGCCCGCGGAGCGTGCGGCCACCACCGGCTGCAGCGCGGCGACGCCGAGCTCGGTGGCCTTCTGCACGGTGAAATCCATCTTCTCGCTCGAGGACACGCCCTGCACCAGCGTCACGGCGAGGGGAGACTCACGCTCGAGCTCCCGGTGCGCGAGCACGTCCACCGTCACGCGCAGGCGCTCGATCGCGGCCACGCGCCCCGCATATTCGCCGCCGCGGCCGTTGAACAGCGTCAGCGGCTCGCCCGCGCGCAGCCGCAGGACATGCACCGCGTGGTGCGCGGCGTCCTCGGACAGCTGTGTCGTGGCGCCGGCGCGCAGTGCCTCGTCGGTGTAGAAGCGCGGAACGCGCGGGGGCTTTTCGTGCTGGCTCATAGTGCCGGCAGGCACACCCGCATGTCCCCCACCGCGGCGACGCGCACCTCCACGCCGTAGGCCGTACGCAGGTTCTCCGGCGTGATGACCTCCGGCGGCGCGCCCTGGCGCAGCGCCCCGCCAGGCGCGAGCAGCAGCACGCGGCTCGCAGCGAGGAACGCCTGCCCGGGATCGTGGGTGGAGAACACCACGGCATAGCCCTCCGCCGCGAGCCGGCGGATCTCGCGCAGCACGCGCACCTGGTTGCCGAAGTCGAGGCTCGCGGTGGGCTCGTCGAGCACCAGCAGCCGCGCGCCCTGAGCGAGCGCGCGCGCGATCATGGCGAGCTGGCGCTCGCCGCCGGAGAGCTCCGTCACCACCCGTTCGGCGAGCTCGCCGATGCCCAGCGCGCGGATCGCGCGCTCGGCCGCGTCGCGGTCAGCCGCCCCCGGCGCGGCGAACAGGCCGATATGGGAAGTGCGGCCCATGAGCACCGCTTCACGCACCGTGAAGGCGAACTGCGGCGCGTGGCCCTGCGGCACGTAGCCGGCGCGGCGCGCGACCTCGCCGCGCGTCATCGCCGCCAGCGCCTGCCCGTCGAGCAGGACCGCGCCCGCCTGCGGCGGCAGCAGGCCGAGCAGCGTGCGGAACAGCGTGGTCTTGCCGCCGCCGTTCGGACCCAGCACGCACAGCACGTCTCCGGCGGCGAGCGCGAGATCCAGGTCCCGGCCGACGGGGCGTTGCGGGTAGCCGTAGCCCAGGCCGCGTGCTTCGAGCATCACTGCCATGAGCGCCTCGCGGTGGCGAACAGCCAGAGGAAGAACGGCGTGCCGATGAGCGCGGTGAGCACCCCGGGCGGGACCTCGATCGGGGCGATGGTGCGGCTCAAGGTGTCCACGGCGAGCAGGAACGCTGCGCCGAGCAGCATGGACAGCGGCAGCAGGCGCGAGAACTCCGGCCCGACCAGCAGCCGCGAGGCGTGCGGGATCAGCAGCCCGACCCAGCCGATGATGCCGGAGATCGCCACCGCGGCGGCGGTCATGAGGGTCGCCGCGCACACCACGGCGATGCGCAACCGGGTGACCGGGACGCCGAGCGCGCTTGCCTCGTCGTCGGAGAGCGAAAGCAGGTTCA
>Ga0180077_1000038_pt1 | contig 14960 bp, 18 predicted proteins | sample EasRiv466_16_10D_FD_123014 | JGI IMG/M metagenome (GOLD analysis project Ga0180077, IMG submission 123014) | Soil microbial communities from meander-bound floodplain in the East River, Colorado, USA - East River metaG ERMLT466_16_10D | ecosystem: Environmental > Terrestrial > Soil > Floodplain ...
AGCAGGTCGGCCTGCTCGCCCTTGCGCCCGGCGACCACCGGCGCGAGCACCATCAGCCGCGTGTCCTCCGGCAGCGCGAGAACCTGGTCCACCATCTGCGCCACCGACTGCGCGGCGAGCGGCAGGTGGTGGTCCGGGCAGTAGGGCGTGCCCACGCGCGCGAACAGCAGCCGCAGGTAATCGTGGATCTCGGTAACCGTGCCGACGGTGGAGCGCGGGTTGTGGCTGGTCGCCTTCTGCTCGATGGCGATCGCCGGCGACAGGCCCTCGATCAGGTCGACGTCGGGCTTCTCCATCAGCTGCAGGAACTGGCGCGCGTAGGCGGAGAGCGACTCCACGTAGCGGCGCTGGCCTTCGGCGTAGAGCGTATCGAAGGCGAGCGAGGACTTGCCCGAGCCCGACAGGCCGGTGATCACCACCAGGCGGTGGCGCGGCAGCTCGAGGTTGACGTTCTTCAGGTTATGCGTGCGTGCGCCGCGGATGCGGATCGAGTCCATGAACGACCGGAGTGCGAAAGGAAACTTGCTACTATATCCAGTCAGCCGCCCTCCTTTCCAGCCTTTCTTCACTCAGGAAGCCCTGAGCAGATGCATTCCGAGCGCATGAGCTCGCAGGAAGTGCGCGCGGGCGCCTCGCTCGCGGGCATCTTCGGCCTGCGCATGCTCGGCCTGTTCCTGATCCTGCCGGTGTTCGCGGTGCACGCGCCGCAACTCGCGGGCGGCGACAACCTGACGCTGGTCGGCGCCGCGCTCGGCGCCTATGGCCTCGCGCAGGCGGTGCTGCAGGTGCCTTTCGGCATGGCCTCCGACCGCTGGGGGCGCAAGCCCCTCATCGTGGCCGGCCTGGTGATCTTCGCGGCGGGCAGCTTTCTCGCGGCGGGCGCCACCGACATCTGGACCACGATCGCGGGACGCACCCTGCAGGGCGCGGGCGCGATCTCGTCGGTGGTCGTGGCGCTCGCGGCCGATCTCACGCGCGAGCAGCATCGCACCAAGGTGATGGCGATGATCGGCGCGATGATCGGCTTCAGCTTCGCCCTGTCGCTGGTCGCGGCGCCGGCGCTCTACCGGTGGATCGGCATGGGCGGGCTGTTCGTGCTGACGGGCGTGCTTTCGCTCGCCGCGATCGCCGTGGTGGCCCTGCTGGTGCCGGTACCCCGGCGGCACGCGGCCGCGCCGCCCGCGGGCGGCCTGCGCATGGCGCTCCTCGATGCACAGCTGCTGCGCCTCAATCTCGGCATCTTCGTGCTGCACGCCGTGCAGATGGCGATGTTCGTGGTGGTGCCGACCCTGCTGGTCACAGCCGGCCTGCCGTTGCCCGAGCATTGGCTGCTCTACCTGCCGGTGGTACTGGCCTCGTTTGCGCTCATGCTGCCGCCGGTCTTGCACGCCGACCGCCGCAATGCGGCGCGCCCCGTGATGCTGGGGGCAATTGCGTTGCTCGCCGCGACGCAGGCGGCACTCGCCGCCGCAGGCGCAAACCTCATCGTCCTGGCGCTGCTGCTGCTCGCATTCTTCGCGGCATTCAACGTGCTCGAGGCGCTGATTCCGTCCCTGGTGTCGCGCATGGCGCCCGAGCACGCGCGCGGCGCGGCGCTCGGCGTGTACAACACCGCGCAGACGCTGGGCCTGTTCGTCGGCGGCCTGGCGGGGGGCTGGACCGCGCAGCGCTACGGCGCGGTCGCCGTGTTCGGCACCTGCGCGCTCCTGGTCCTGGCCTGGCTGGCGTTCGCGCGGGGCATGCGGCCGGTCAACCGGATCGGCGGCGAGTCGTTTACGATGCATACGGTCAAAGGGAGGTAGTCATGGCATCGATCAACAAGGTCATCCTGGTAGGCAACCTGGGCGCCGATCCGGAGACGCGCTATCTGCCGAGCGGGGAGGCGGTCACCAACATCCGCGTGGCCACCACCGACCGCTGGAAGGACAAGGCCTCGGGAGAAATGAAGGAAGCCACCGAATGGCACCGCATCGCGTTTTTCGGGCGCCTGGCGGAGGTGGCCGGCGAGTACCTGAAGAAGGGCTCGCAGGTGTACGTCGAGGGCAGCCTGCGCACGCGCAAGTGGCAGGACAAGGACGGCAACGACCGCTACAGCACCGAAATCCGCGGCGACGTGATGCAGATGCTGGGCTCGCGCGCCGGGGCGGGCGAACCGCGCGGCGAGCCGCGCGGCGCACCCGCGGGCGGCGGTCCCTCCGAGCCGGCGAGCGAGCCCAGGGCGGCGGCGAAGAAGCCTGCCGGGAAATTCGACGACATGGCGGACGACATCCCGTTCTGATCGGGCGGGGAGCCCCTGACCCATTCCCGCGCGAGCGAATAGGCCGGCGTCGCCCCAGGCGCTATAATTCTCGCCGATTCAGGAACTTGGAACACCATGCCGATCTACGAGTACCGTTGCGCCGATTGCGGCTTCCAGGAGGAGTACCTGCGGAAGGTCTCCGAGCCGCCGCTGACGGTGTGCCCGTCCTGCGGCAAGCCGAAGTTCGAGAAGCTCCTGAGCGCGGCCGGGTTCCATTTGAAGGGCAGCGGCTGGTACGCGACGGATTTCAAGGGCGGGGCGAAGCCCGCCAAGGACAAGGCCGAGCAAAAGCCGGAGGCGAAGAGCGAAGCCAAGGCCGACGCCAAGCCGGATTCCAAGGGCGAATCCAAGACAGATTCCAAGGCCGAGTCCAAGACAGATTCCAAAGCCGAGGCAAAGTCCGCGACGGCGCCCGCCTCGACCGCCGATTGAGGGCCTGAGCGCTCCTACGACGCGCCCGGCGCGAGCCGGGCTCCTGTTTTCCGCAAAGGCGTGAAGAAATACTTCATCACCGGACTGCTGATCTGGATCCCGCTGGTCATCACCATCTGGGTCCTGAAGCTCATCGTCGACACGCTCGACCAGTCGCTGCTGCTGCTGCCGGAGCAGTGGCGCACGGAGAGCTTCCTCGGCGTGCACATCCCGGGGCTGGGCGTGATCCTCACGCTGGTGATCGTGCTCACGACGGGGGTGCTGGCGACCAATTTCCTCGGCGCGCGGCTGGTGCGCCTGTGGCACTCGATCCTGCACCACATCCCGGTGGTGAACTCGATCTACTCGAGCGTCAAGCAGATCTCCGACACGCTGTTCTCCTCCAGCGGCCAGGCCTTCCGCAAGGCGCTGCTGGTCGAGTGGCCGCGCCCGGGCATGTGGACCATCGCTTTTCTCACCGGAACGCCGGGCGGGGACGTCGCCAACCACCTCGAGGGCGACTACGTCAGCGTCTACGTGCCCACCACGCCCAACCCCACCGGCGGCTATTTCGTCATGCTGCCGCGCAAGGACGTGATCGAACTGGACATGACGGTGGACGCGGCGCTCAAGTACATCATCTCCATGGGCGTGGTGGCGCCGGCGCGGCGCGACGCCGCCAGCCAACCAAGACACGATGCGTAGCCATTACAGCGACCAGATGTCTGCCGCCCTGATCGGCCAGCGCGTGACGCTGGCCGGCTGGGCGCACCGGCGCCGCGACCACGGTGGCGTGATCTTCATCGACCTGCGCGATCGCGGCGGTCTCGCGCAGGTGGTCTGCGACCCCGACCGCGCCGAGGCCTTCCAGGCCGCCGACCGCGTGCGCGGCGAATACGTGCTGCGCATCGCCGGCGTCGTGCGGGCGCGGCCCGCGGGCACCGTCAACCCGAGCCTCAAGTCCGGCGAGGTGGAGGTGCTGGCGCACGAGGTCGAGATCCTCAACCCGTCGGCGCCGCCGCCGTTCCAGATGGACGACGACAACCTGTCGGAGACCGTGCGCCTGGAGAACCGCGTGCTCGACCTGCGCCGGGAGCCGATGCAGCGCAATCTTCGCCTACGCCACCGCGTGGCGCGCGCGGCGCGCGAGTATCTCGACGCACGCGGCTTCGTCGACATCGAGACGCCGATCCTCTACAAGTCCACGCCCGAAGGCGCGCGCGAGTTCCTGGTGCCCTCGCGGCTGCACGACGGCCACTTCTATGCGCTGCCGCAGAGCCCGCAGCTGTTCAAGCAGATGCTGATGATCGCGGGCTTCGACCGCTACTACCAGATCGTCAAGTGCTTCCGCGACGAGGACCTGCGCGCCGACCGCCAGCCCGAGTTCACGCAGATCGACGTCGAGACCTCGTTCCTCGGCGAGGAGGCCATCCGCGCGCTGATGGAAGGCCTGGCGCGGCACATGTTCCGGCAGGCGCTGGGCGTGGAGCTGTCCGACCCGTTCCCGGTGATGCGCTACGAGGACGCGATGCGCGACTACGGCGTGGACAAGCCGGACCTGCGCGTGCCGCTCAAGCTCACCGAGCTTACCGATGTCATGCGCGACGTCGAGTTCAAGGTGTTTTCCGGGCCTGCCAACCTCGCCGGCGGGCGCGTGGCGGGGCTGCGCGTGCCCGGCGGCGGCGCGCTCACGCGCGGCGAGATCGACGCCCACACCGAGTACGTCAGGTCCCTCGGCGCCAAGGGCCTCGCCTGGGTCAAGGTCAACGAGCGCGCCAAGGGCGCCGACGGCCTGCAATCGCCGATCGTGAAGAACCTGCACGCGCAGGCGCTCGCTGCGGTGCTCGAGCGCAGCGGCGCGCAGGACGGCGACCTGCTGTACTTCGCCGCGGACAAGGCCGACACGGCCAACGCCTGCCTGGGTGCACTGCGCCAGAGAGTCGGCCACGAGCGCGGATTCGCCGAGCCGGGCTGGCGGCCGCTGTGGGTCATCGATTTCCCGATGTTCGAGTACGACGAGGAATCGAGGCAGTGGAAGGCGCGGCATCATCCGTTCACCAGCCCCAAGGACGGCCACGAGCAGTTCCTCGAGGCGGCGCCGGACAAGGCCTACGCCAAGGCCTACGACATGGTGCTGAACGGCTGGGAGGTGGCGGGCGGCTCGGTGCGCATCCACCGCCAGGAGGTCCAGCAGCAGGTGTTCCGCGGCCTGAAGATTTCGCCCGAGGATCAACGTGCCAAGTTCGGCTTCCTGCTCGACGCGCTGCAGTACGGCGCGCCGCCCCACGGCGGCATCGCCTTCGGCTTCGATCGCCTGGTGGCGCTGATGGCGGGCGTCGAGGCGATCCGCGACGTCATGGCGTTTCCCAAGACGCAGCGCGGCCAGGATCTGCTGACCGGCGCGCCCTCGGCCGTGACCGAGAAGCAGCTGCGCGAGCTGCACATCCGGCTGCGCAAACCGCAGCAGTGAAGCGGGTTGTCGCGCTTTTCCTGGCGTTCGCGACGTGTGCCTGGGCGGGCGGGATCGGCATCGCCGATCTGCCCCCGGAAGCGCGCGCCACGCTCGCGCTCGTCAAGGCGGGCGGCCCGTTCCCCTATCCGCAGGACGGCAGGACCTTCGGCAACCGCGAGCAGCAGCTGCCGCAGCGCGACCGCGGTTACTATCGCGAGTACACGGTGCGCACGCCGGGCGCGCGCGATCGCGGTGCGCGGCGCATCGTGGCCGGCGAGGGCGGCGAGTACTACTACACGGCGGACCACTACCGTACTTTCCAGCGCATACGCGAGTGATCCATGGGCAAGCAAACCCAAAGGCTGAGCGAGGCGGCGCGTTCCGGCGTCTACCGCGCGCCGCGCCCCGACGAAGTGATCGACGCCTTGCGCGGCACGCGCCTCGATCTCGCGCGCGTCGATCTGGCGGGGGCCGCCGACAAGGAGGCGCTGCTCGCGCGTCTCGCGCACGCGCTCGGTTTTCCCGACTGGTTCGGCGGCAACTGGGATGCGCTGGAGGATTGCCTGGCGGACCTGTCGTGGCGCGCCGGCACGGGCCACCTGTTCATGCTGGAGCGCCACGGCGAGCTGCCGGTGGAGGACCTGGGCGTGCTGATCGAGGTGCTGGCGGCGGCCGCGGAGCACTGGGCCGGTCGCGGCCAACCCTTCTTCGCCGTGTTCGTCGACCCGGAGGGCAACCTCGCCCTGCCCGAGCTCTTCGGGCGCGAGCCCGCGTGAACGCGAAGCTGCCGGTATCGGTCCTGGTGGTCGTGCATACCGCCGCGCTCGACGTGCTGCTGCTGGAGCGCTCGAGCCGCCCCGGCTACTGGCAGTCTGTCACCGGGTCGCTGGATCGGCTCGATGAGCCGGTGGCGGATGCGGCGCGCCGGGAGCTGCTGGAGGAGACCGGCATCGCAGCGTCGGCCGGCCGGCTCGAGGCGTGGAACGTGGTCAACGTCTTCGAGATCTTCGCGGAGTGGCGGCACCGATTTGCGCCGGGCACCACGCACAATACCGAGCACGTGTTCGGCTTCCGGCTGCCGGCTCGCCTGCCCGTCGCGCTGGACGCGAAGGAGCACACCGCGTTTGGGTGGCTGCCGTGGCGCGCAGCGGCGGAAAAGTGCTTTTCCTGGTCGAACCAGGACGCCATCCGCATGCTGCCGGCGAGGGCTTTCCCGAGCGCGCCGGCATGACGCAGTCGCTGCGGGTGGTGACGCTGAACATCCACAAGGGCCTGTCGCAATTCAACCGCCGGGTCGTGATCCATGAGCTGCGCGAAGGCCTGCGCACGCTTGCGCCCGACCTGGTGTTCCTGCAGGAAGTCCAGGGCCTCAACGAGCGCCACGCAGTGCGCTTTCCCGCCTGGCCGAACGCGCCGCAATACGAGTTCCTCGCACCGGCGGACTGGCACCACGCGTACGGCCGCAACCGGGAGCATCATCACGGTCATTACGGCAATGCGATCCTGTCGCGCTTTCGCATCGTCTCGATGGAGAACGAGGACGTGTCGGACCATCGCTACGAGCGGCGCGGCCTCCTGCACTGCGTGGTGGCGGTTCCGGGGTGGCGGCGCAACCTGCACTGCGTCTGCGTGCACCTGTCGCTGCACGAGCGCGGCCGCCGTCGTCAGCTCGACGCCCTGGTGACGCGCCTCGATGCGCTCGCCGGGCGCGACCTGCCGATCCTGGTGGCGGGCGACTTCAACGACTGGCGCCAGCGCGCCACCCGTGTGTTGCAGGAGCGCCTCGCCATGATCGAGGTCACCTCGGCCTACGGGCACCGGCCGGCGCGCACTTTCCCGAGCCTGCTGCCGTTTTTGCGCCTGGACCGCATCTACGTGCGCGGCTTCAGCGTGGTGGAGGCGGCCGTGCACCGCGGCCATCCGTGGTCGATTCTCTCGGACCACCTGGCGCTCGGCGCCATGCTCAAGCCGGTGTAGCCCCGTGCAGTACCTCGACGGGAACCGCCTGACGCTGCTGTGCAACGGCGAGCAGTATTTCCCGGCGCTCGTCGAGGCGATCGATGCGGCAAGGTTCGAGGTGTTCCTCGAGACCTACATTTACGCCGATGACGAGACCGGCAGCCTCGTCACCGACGCGCTGGCGCGCGCCGCCGCGCGCGGCGTGGCGGTGCACCTGCTGATCGACGGCTTCGGCGCGCGCGACTTCGCGCCGCGCTTCCGCCGCGTGCTGCGCGAAGCCGGCGCGCAAGTGCTCGTGTTCCGCCCCAACATCAGCCCGTGGACCCTGCGGCGCAACCGCTTGCGCCGCATGCACCGCAAGCTCGCCTGCGTGGACGGGCGCCTCGCTTTCGTCGGCGGCATCAACGTCCTCGACGACTACGACTCGCCGGCTGACACGACGCCGCGCCACGACTATGCCGTGCGCGCCGAAGGGCCGATCGCCGCGGCGGTGCGCGCGGTCGCGACGCAGCTCTGGTCGCGCGTGGCGTGGACGGCCGGACAAGGTCGCCTGCTGCCGGCCGCGCCGCCGGCGCCCGCGCCGCTCGCGCACGGCCAGCGGGCGGCCCTGGTGATCCGGGACAGCCTGCGGCACCGGCGCGACATCGAGGACGCATACCTCGAGCTGATCGACTCCGCGCGCGAGGAGATCCTCATCGCCTGCGCGTACTTCTTCCCGGGGCGCCGGTTCCGGCGCGCGCTGGTGAGCGCGGCGCAGCGGGGCGTGCGCGTGGTGCTGCTGGTGCAGGGCCTGGTCGAGTACGTGCTGCCGCACTACGCCTCACGCGCGCTCTTCGGGTCGCTGCTCGAGGCCGGCATCCACATCGAGGAGTATCACCATAGCTTTCTGCACGCCAAGGTGGCGGTGTTCGATTGCTGCCGGGCGAGCGTCGGCTCGTCCAACCTCGATCCCTTCAGCCTGCTGCTGGCGCGCGAAGCGAACGTCTTCGTGGACGACGCCGGCTTCTCGGCCGAACTGCGCGCGAGCCTGGAGGACGCGATGCGCACGGGAGCGCGCACGCTGCCGTCGCAGGCATGGCGGCGCCGCCCGCTGTGGCGCCGGGCGTGGAACTGGATCGCCTACGGCATCGGCCGGCTGCTGATCAGCTTCGCCTCCTACGAGCGCTATCACTAGCGGCGCGGCCGGCTAGTCGAGCGCGTCCACGCCGTCGCCAACGCGCACGCGGCCCGGCCGCTGCACCGCGTAGCGCACGCCGAACACCGGCTCGCCCTCGCGCACGCGGATGCGCGAGAGCGTGCGCAGCGGCTCATCGCCGAGCGCAGCGCCAAGTTCCTGGTCGATGGTGGTGACCTCGCAGCGCCCGCAGGCATGCACGGGAGCAAGCACCGCATTGCCGATGCGCAGCTGCGACCAGCCGTCCTCTGCAAAGGCCGCAGCGCCATCGACGACGATGTTGGGCCGGAAGCGGTCCATGGGCACGGGCGCCTGCAGCGCCGCATTGAGCGCGTCGAGGGAGGCGGCATTGGTGACGAGCAGCGCCGCCGCGTCGCCGAAAGCGAGTGCCACGCCCTCACGCTGCACCGGCTGCTCGAGCCGGGCAAGCGACAGGGGGGTGTCGAACCAGCGCGTCAGCGCCGCATTGACCGAATTCGTCGTGAGGCGCGCCGCCGCGCTGCGGCTCCAAACGCGGACCTCTGCTGTGGCGGCAAAATCCTCCGGGCCGGCCAGCAGCGTTTCGCCGTCGAAGCCCAGCGCGAGGCCGGCGCCCGCCCGCGACGCCTGCAATCGCGCCAGCGCAGCATTGTCGCGCTGCGTGAATACGCGGCCGTCGGGGCGTGCGAGGCAGAAGCGGCGATCCCCCGCCAGCCCGAGCGCGTCGATGTCGCAGGCGTCGAGCGCGGTCGCGGCCCCGCCCTTGACCGGGTAGATCGCGAGCGCGCTCACGCGCACCGCAGGCTGCCCTCACGCATGACCGGCACCACGGGAAGGGAATCGATCCGGCAGGCGAACTCGACCTCGTGCGCGAGGCCACGCTTGGCCATCATGCGGCCGACGCGGCACTCGAGCAGCACTTGCGGCGCCTGCGCGTTGCGGAAGAACGCAAGCGCGGTGCGCGCGGCGTCAGAAAAGTCCGCGCCCGCACCTAGCGCCCGCGCCAGGCGATCGACCACGCAGCCCGCGCCGTAGAAGTCCTCGAGATTGAAATTGCCTCCCGAGCCCGAGCACAGGATGAGCACGGTGTCGCCCGGATGCTGCGAGGCGACGTGCGCGGCCACCGCGCCGGCGTTGAGCAGCGAGCCGCAGTACACGCGCTTGGCGCCCGCGGCCAGCGTCATCGCCACGGTGCCGTTGGTCGTCGAGTAGATGAGCGCCTTGCCGCGCACGCCGTGCGCCAGGAGCGCGAGCGGCGCCGGGTGCGCGAAGCCGGGCAGCGTCTCGGCGAGCAGTTCGCCCGAGAGCACGTAGCTGCCCTCGCTGCGGCGCGCCCCGGCGGCGCGTGCCGCGCGCTCGTCAGCGACGGGGACCACTTCCGTCGCGCCATGCGCGAGGGCCGCCACCATGGTGGTGGTGGCAAACAGAATGTCGAGGACCACCACCACCTTGCCGGGCACGCGCACGCCGTCGAGCTCCTCCTTGCGCGTGAGGACGTGGATCCTGTGGTCGAGTTCGAACCTTGCACCCGCGCCGCTCATGCCGCGGGCCGGCGGCCGAACATGCCCCAGCCTTCCATCGACATCACCAACTCGCCGCGCTGGTTCAGCGCCTCGGTGCGCGAGCGCAGCAGGCCGACGCCCGGCCGGCTCTGCGAGGCGCGCGATTCGAGCACGGTGCGGCGATAGGCGATCGTGTCGCCAGGCCGCACGGGCTTGAGCCAGCGGATGTTGTCCAGGCCCGGGGAGCCCAGGCTCACCGTGCGATTGATGTAGGTCTCGCAGTTGAGGCGCATGCACACCGCGCAGGTGTGCCAGCCGCTCGCGATCAGGCCGCCGAAGGCCGAAGCCTTGGCAGCGACGGGGTCGGTGTGGATTGGCTGCGGGTCGAATTGCCTGGCGAACTCGACGATCTCAGCCTCGGTGAACGTGTGACGGCCCATCTCTACGGTTTCGCCGACCTTGAAGTCTTCCCAGTAAACGGGCATCGCGTCGGTCTCCCGGATAAATCGCGCAATGGTATCTCGGCGACAGAGCGTCACCGCCGCGACTGCGCCTAGAATGGCCGCACCCGACCCGCCGCCCCATGGATCCGAAACCCAGCGCGCCGACGAGCGAAGACCAGTTCCTCGACCAGATGAGCCGGGAGCTCACGGGCTGGAGCGACCCGCTGGAGCGCCTCAATCAGGCGCTGCAGCGCGACGAGCTGCAGCTCTTCTGCCAGCCGGTGCTGCGCCTGCGTGCGCCGCGGCAACTGGTCATGGCCGAGGTGCTGGTGCGCCTGCGCGAGGGGGAGGCGCTGATGCTTCCGCCCGGCGATTTCCTGCCGGTGTTCGAGCACTTCGGCATGATGCCGGAGCTCGACCGCTGGGTGGTGAGCCACGTGGTGCGCTGGCTGGCCGGCGCGCCGCCGGGCGGCTTTCGCAGCTTCAGCATCAATGTCTCGGTGCAGACCATCGGCGACCCGGAGTTTCCCGGGTTCGTCGCGCGCGAGCTGCGCGCGCAGAGGATCCCTCCCGCCGCGCTGATCTTCGAGGTGGAGGAATCCTCGATCCTGGCGCGCACCGAGTCCGCCGCGCAGTTCGCCGCGGCCGTCAAGCAGGCCGGCTGCAAGGTGCTGATCGACGGCTTCGGCCAGCGCTCGGTCTCCTTCGCGCCGCTGAAGGCGCTGCGCGCCGATTTCGTGAAGGTCGACGGCTCAATCGTGCGCAACGTCCTGCGCAGCCCGGTGGCCGTGCAAAAGCTCAAGGCCGTGGTGCGCGTCGGCGAGGCGATCGGCGTGGGCGTGATCGCGGAGTGCGTCGAGGAGGCCGGCATCCTGGCGAGGCTCGCCGCGCTCGGCGTGGGCTTCGCGCAGGGCTTCGGCATCGCGCGGCCCGCCCCGATCGGCCAGCGGCCGGCGCCTTACTAGCGCGCTGCGCCGACCGGGCCGCAGCGACCTACCGGAGATCGCAGGCGTGGACCGGTCCGTGCTGCGCGGCATCGCCAAGTGGCCTGACATCCCCGCGGTGTACGGCTGGCTGTCGCTCGACCGGCGCGGCAACTGGCTGCTCAAAGACCCGGGCGGCGAGAGGTTCGGACGGATTGGCAATGCCGCCCTGCGCGATTTCATCGGCCGAAACTACGCGGCGGACGCGCGCGGTTGCTGGTACTTCCAGAACGGTCCGCAGCGCGTGTACGTGCGCCTCGCCTATACGCCGCTGGTCGTTCGCCACGATGGCACGGCGCTGGTGGACCAATGCGCGCGCCCGGTGCAGGCCGCCGCGATGTTCCTCGACGACGAGGGTTCGCTGCTGATTCTGGGCGAGCACGGTATCGGCTTGCTCGACGATCGGGACCTGGGCCGGTTTGCCGATGTCGCGGAAACACTGCCGCGCCTCGCGCGCAGCGAGGTGCCGAGCCGCTTCGGCTTCGTGCCGGACCCGGCATTTTCCTTGCGCTGACCGGACTTACTCCCTATAATCCGGCCTCTTTTTTGCGCCTGGGCGGCTACGGTTCGCTGGACGTGGTCGCCCGGTTCATTTCTGGAAACTGAAAAAGATGCCTACCGTCAATCAGTTAGTGCGCTTCGGGCGCTCGACCAAGCGGGCCAAATCCAAGGTCCCGGCGCTGCGCCAATCGCCGCAAAAACGCGGGGTCTGCACGCGCGTGTACACCACGACGCCGAAGAAGCCCAATTCCGCGTTGCGCAAGGTCGCCAAGGTCCGCCTGACCAACGGCTTCGAAGTGATCGGCTACATCGGCGGCGAAGGCCACAACCTGCAGGAGCACTCGGTGGTGCTGATCCGCGGCGGCCGCGTCAAGGACCTGCCCGGCGTGCGCTACCACATCGTGCGCGGGTCGCTCGATACGCAGGGCGTGAAGGACCGCAAGCAGAGCCGCTCCAAGTACGGCGCCAAGGCGCCGAAGTCGGCCTGAGCGCAGATCTGCAGAACTAGCGAGAGAGCCACCGCATGCCCCGCCGCCGAGAAGTCCCCAAGCGCGAGATCCTGCCGGATCCGAAGTTCAACCACCCGGACGTCGCGAAGTTCATCAACGTGCTGATGACGCGCGGCAAGAAGTCCGTGGCGGAAAGCATCGTCTATGGCGCCTTCGACGTCATCAAGTCGAAGTCGGGCAAGGACCCGGTCGAGGTGTTCTCGCAGGCCGTGCAGAACGTGAAGCCGGTGGTCGAGGTGAAGAGCCGGCGCGTCGGCGGCGCCAACTACCAGGTGCCGGTGGAAGTGCGCCCGGTGCGCCGCGTGGCGCTGGCGATGCGCTGGATCCGCGAAGCAGCGCAGAAGCGCGGCGAGAAATCGATGACGGTGCGTCTGGCGGGCGAGCTGCAGGAAGCGGCCGAGGGACGCGGCGGCGCCATGAAGAAGCGCGAGGAAGTGCACCGCATGGCCGACGCCAACAAGGCGTTTGCCCACTACAGGTTCTGACGGTCACCTGGTGAGCATCGTGGCGCGCAAGACTCCCATCGAACGGTACCGGAACATCGGCATCTCGGCGCACATCGACGCCGGCAAGACGACGACCACCGAGCGCATCCTGTTCTACACCGGGGTGTCGCACAAGATGGGCGAGGTGCACGATGGCGCCGCCGTGATGGACTGGATGGAACAGGAGCAGGAGCGCGGCATCACCATCACTTCGGCTGCCACCACCTGCTTCTGGAAGGGCATGGACAAGTCCTATCCGGAGCACCGCATCAACATCATCGACACGCCGGGGCACGTCGACTTCACCATCGAAGTCGAGCGCTCGATGCGCGTGCTCGACGGCGCGTGCATGGTGTACGACGCCGTGGCGGGCGTGCAACCGCAGTCCGAGACGGTGTGGCGCCAGGCGAACAAGTACAAGGTGCCGCGGCTGGCGTTCATCAACAAGATGGACCGCGTCGGCGCCACGTTCTTCAAGTCCTACGAGCACATCAAGAACCGCCTGAAGGGCAATCCGGTGCCGATCCAGATCCCGATCGGCGCCGAAGAAAAGTTCGAGGGCGTGGTGGACCTCGTGAGCATGGAGGCGATCTACTGGGATGAAGAGTCCCAGGGGATGAAGTTCGAACGCAAGTCTGTCCCCGCCGAGCTCGCGGCGCAGGCGAAGGAATGGCGCGACAAGATGATCGAAGCCGCCGCCGAGGCCAACGAGGAGCTGATGAACAAGTACCTCGAGTCCGGCGAGCTGTCGGTCGAGGAAATGAAGCGCGGCCTGCGCCTGCGCACCATCAACAACGAGATCGTGCCGATGCTGTGCGGTTCGGCGTTCAAGAACAAGGGCGTGCAGGCGATGCTGGACGCCGTGATCGACTATCTGCCTTCGCCCGTCGATATCCCGCCGGTGAAGGGTGCCAACGAGAACGGCGAACCGGACGTGCGCAAGCCGGAAGACGAGGAGCCGTTCGCGGCGCTCGCCTTCAAGATCATGACCGACCCGTTCGTCGGCCAGCTGTCGTTCATCCGCGTCTACTCGGGCGTGCTGGCATCCGGCGACACCGTGTACACCTCGGTGCGCGGCAGGAAGGAACGCATCGGGCGCCTGCTGCAGATGCATGCCAACGAGCGCCAGGAGATCAAGGAAGTGCGCGCCGGCGACATCGCCGCGGTGGTCGGGCTGAAGGACGTGATCACCGGCGAGACGATCTGCGACGCGAAGAAGATCATCGTGCTCGAGCGGATGGAGTTCCCGGACCCGGTCATCTCGCAGGCCGTCGAGCCGAAGACCAAGGTCGACCAGGAAAAGATGGGCGTGGCGCTCGGGCGCCTGGCGCAGGAGGATCCGTCGTTCCGCGTGCGCACCGACGAAGAGTCGGGGCAGACCATCATTTCGGGCATGGGCGAGCTGCATCTGGAGATCATCGTCGACCGCATGAAGCGCGAGTTCGGCGTCGAGGCCTCGGTCGGCAAGCCGCAGGTGGCCTACCGCGAGACGTTCAAGAAGTCGCTCGAGTCCGAAGGCAAGTTCATCAAGCAATCCGGCGGGCGCGGCCAGTACGGCCACGTGTGGCTCAAGCTCGAGCCGCAGCCGGCGGGCAAGGGCTACGAGTTCGTGGACGGCGTCAAGGGCGGCCGCGTGCCGCGCGAGTTCATCCCGGCGGTGAAGAAGGGCGTGGACGAGGCGCTGCAGGATGGCGTGCTCGCCGGCTATCCGGTGGTGGACGTGAAGGCGACCCTGTTCGACGGCTCGTACCACGAGGTCGACTCGAACGAGAACGCGTTCAAGATGGCCGCCATCTTCGCCTTCAAGGACGGCATGCGCGCCGCGAACCCGGTGCTGCTCGAGCCGATCATGGCGGTCGAGGTCGAGACCCCGCCGGACTTCATGGGCAACGTGGTCGGCGACCTGTCTTCCCGCCGCGGCATCATCCAGGGCATGGAGGACGTCATCGGCGTCAAGGTCATCAAGGCGGAGGTGCCGCTGGGCGAGATGTTCGGCTACTCGACCGCGCTGCGCTCGGCGACGCAGGGCCGCGCCACCTACACGATGGAATTCAAGCATTACGCCGAGGCGCCGAAGAGCGTCGCCGAAGCGGTGATTACGGCCAGAAGCAAGTAACGACGACAACGAGGATTCAGCGTCATGGCAAAAGGCAAATTTGAGCGTACCAAGCCGCACGTGAACGTGGGCACGATTGGGCACGTGGATCATGGCAAGACGACGCTGACGGCGGCGATGACGCACGTGCTGGCGAAGAAGTTTGGC
>Ga0180077_1000039_pt1 | contig 14896 bp, 9 predicted proteins | sample EasRiv466_16_10D_FD_123014 | JGI IMG/M metagenome (GOLD analysis project Ga0180077, IMG submission 123014) | Soil microbial communities from meander-bound floodplain in the East River, Colorado, USA - East River metaG ERMLT466_16_10D | ecosystem: Environmental > Terrestrial > Soil > Floodplain ...
CACGTCGCCTCGATCCCGTTCATCGCCGATACGGTGGGCGGCATGCGCGGCCAGCCGATCACCGTGCATGCGACGCGCGAGACCATCGCCATCCTGAAGAAACACATCTTCAACTGGGAGATCTGGCCCGATTTCACGCAGATCCCCACGCCGCAGACGCCGTTCATGCGCTACGCCGAAATCGAACTCGGACGAACCGTCGCGCTCGCCGGCCGCGCCTTCACGCCGCTGCCGGCGATCCATACGGTTCCCGCAGTGGGCTACCTGCTCGACAGCGGCAAGGGCAGCCTGGTGTTCACCGGCGACACCGGGCCGAACGACGCGCTGTGGACGGTGGTCAACCGCCTGGCCAATCTCAAGTACCTGATCATCGAGACCGCGTTCGCCAACAAGGAGCGCCACCTCGCCGAGCTTTCCAAGCACCTGTGCCCGTCGATGCTGGCCGAGGAGCTGGTCAAGTTCGAGCGCGACGCGGAGATCTACGTGACGCACCTCAAGCCCGGGGAGACCGAGCTCACCATGCAGGAGATCGAGGAATCCTCGGGTCGCGTGCAGCCGCGCATGCTGCAGAACAACCAGGTTTTCGAATTTTGACCCGCCGGGACCGAGAACGTGGAAAATCGCCTAAGAATCAGGGCGATGGCGGTTGAATGTTTGCAGGCCCGGCGCTAGCATTGTCCGCAGCACCCAATCGAGGGGATCACGATGAGCGCCGTCCTTAGCCACCACGCTGGGCCGCAGGTGGACGCCAACGTCCGCCTTGCGTTCCAGAAGCAGCTGCAGGCGGTCACCAACAAGATCCACGCCACCAGCAACGTCGACGAGATCATGCTGGAGGTGAGCGCCGACATCTGCGTGCTGTTCAACGCGGACCGCCTCACCATCTACTCGGTCGGCGAGGACAAGCAGTCGATCGTCTCCAAGGTCAAGACCGGCCTCAACTCGTTCAAGGACCTGAAGCTGCCGGTCGCCGAGCACTCGATCGCCGGCTACGTCGCGCTCGCCAAGAAGACCATCAACATCCGCGACTGCTACGACGACGCGGAGCTGAAGTCGATCAACCCGAACCTGCGTTTCCTGCAGGAAGTCGACAAGCGCACCGGCTACCGCACCAAGCAGCAGCTGGTGGCGCCGATCGCGGACAGCCAGAGCCAGGAGCTGATCGGCGTCATCCAGATCATCAACAACAAGGCCGGCGTGCCCTTCGGGCCGCTGACCGAGGAGGGGGTGGCGGAGCTCGCGCAGACGCTCGCCATCGCCTTCCGGCAGCGGCAGAAGCCGCAGCAGGTCAAGAGCAAGTACGACTACCTGATCGCGGAGGCGGTGCTGTCGGCGGGCGAGTTCGAGCTCGCCTCGCGCCAGGCGCGCAAGAAGGCGACGGACGTCGAGCAGGTGCTTGCCGAGGAGTTCCAGGTCAAGATCCCGGCGATCGGCGCGGCGCTCTCGAAGTTCTTCGGCGTGCCCTACGAGGCGTACAAGCAGGACCGCGTCAAGCCCATGGAGCTGCTCAAGAACCTGAAGCGCGAGTACGTCGAGCAGAACCAGTGGCTGCCGATCGACGATACCAAGGAGGGGCTGGTGGTCCTGTGTCTGGACCCCGAGCGCATCCGCAGCTCGCGCATCGTCTCCAACGTGTTCCCGAAGTCCAAGATCGTCTACCGCGTCACCACGCAGAAGGAATTCAAGGAAACGATCAACCTGTTCTACGGCGCCGAGTCCATGGACACGGGCGACATCGGGGACATCCTCTCCGGCATGGACGAGGAGGAAACGGCGCTCGAAGGCGGGGCAGACGAAGTGTCGGCCGCGGCGGACAACGAGCTGGTGAAGCTCGTCAACAAGGTGATCATCGACGCCTACAACCAGGGGGCCTCTGACATCCACATCGAGCCCTATCCCGGCAAGTCGAAGACGGAGATCCGCTTCCGAAAGGACGGCTCGCTGGGGCCCTACATCGAGGTGCCGGCGAGCTACCGGCAGGCGATCGCGGCGCGCATCAAGATCATGTGCGACCTCGACATCGCGGAGAAGAGGAAGCCCCAGGACGGCAAGATCAAGTTCAAGAAGTTCGGGCCCCTGGATATCGAGCTGCGCGTGGCGACCATCCCCACGGCGGGCGGCGTCGAGGACATCGTCATGCGGATTCTCACCGCGGGCGAGCCGATGACCCTCGACAAGATGGGCTTCACCAAGCAGAACGAGGAAAAACTCAAGGCCACGGTGAGCAAGCCCTACGGCCTGTTCTTCGTCTGCGGCCCCACGGGCTCGGGCAAGACCACCACGCTGCACTCGGTGCTCAAGTACCTGAACACCCCCGACACCAAGATCTGGACGGCCGAGGACCCGGTCGAGATCACGCAGAAGGGCCTGCGCCAAGTGCAGGTCAACCGGAAGGCCGGGTTGGACTTTGCGGTGGTCATGAAGGCCTTCCTGCGCGCCGATCCCGACATCATCATGGTCGGCGAGATGCGCGACAAGGAGACCACCTCGACCGGCATCGAGGCTTCGCTCACCGGCCACCTGGTGTTTGCGACGCTGCACACCAACTCGGCGCCCGAGTCGATCATCCGCCTGCTCGACATGGGCATGGACCCGTTCAACTTTTCGGACGCGCTGCTGGGAATCCTCGCGCAGCGCCTGGCCAAGCGCCTCTGCTCCTGCAAGCAGACCTACACGCCGGAACCCGCGGAGCTGACCTCGTTCCTGCGCGAGTACTGCGACGAGCTGATGCACACCCCGCGCTTCAAGGCGGATCCCAAGGGCGCGATGGAGGGCGTGTACAAGGACTGGGTAAGCCACTACGGCAATGACCGGGGCCAGCTCACCTTCTACAAGCCCGTCGGCTGCGACAAGTGCGGCGGCAGCGGCTTCAAGGGCCGCTGCGGCCTGCACGAGCTGCTGGTCGCCTCCGATCGCCTGAAGAAGGCCATCCAGGAGCATGCGCGTGTCGCCGAGATACTGGCCATCAGCCTGGAGGAGGGCATGCGCACCCTGAAGCAGGACGGCATGGAGAAGTGCCTGACGGGCGTCACGCACATCAAGGAAGTGCGTTCGGTCTGCATCAAGTGATGCGGTGCCGCGAGCCGCGCGCATGAGCAGCACCCTCGAAGGCACCCAGTCCCTGCGCTTCGGCGTCGAGGTGCGCGCCGCGGCGGACGACCTTGTCCAGCGCCTGGAGCAGCTGAACTCGATCGGCGCCCTGCTTTCGGCGGAGCGCGACATCAACCGCCTGCTGGAGACGATCCTCACCGCCGCGAAGTCGATCACGCGCGCGGACGGCGGCACGCTGTACCGGATCACCGAAGACCGCATGCTGCGCTTCGAGATCCTGCGCACCACCAGCCTCAAGTACTACCTCGGCGGCACCTCCGGCAACGCGGTGCCGTTCTACCCGATCCACCTGGTGGGCGAGGACGGCAAGCCCAATCACAGCATGGTCGCCGCCTACGCGGCGCTCACCGGCAAGACGGTGAACATCGCCGACGCCTACACCGCCGACGGCTTCGACTTCACCGGCACCCGCAACTTCGACAAGAAGACGGGCTACCGCTCCAAGTCCTTCCTCACCGTGCCGTTGGCGAACCACGAGAACGAGATCATCGGCGTGCTGCAGCTGATCAACGCCTTGGACCCGAAGACGGGCGAGATCCTGCCGTTCTCGGCTGCCGACCAGCGACTGGCGGAGTCGCTCGCCTCGCAGGCGGCAATCGCGCTCACCAACCGCATGCTGATCAACCAGCTCGAGCAGCTGTTCGAGTCGTTCATCAACATGATCAACTCCGCGATCGACGAGAAATCGCCCTACACCGGCGGCCACTGCGCGCGCGTGCCCACGCTCACCATGATGCTCGCCGAAGCAGTGAACGAGACCGACGCAGGGCCGCTGCGCGACTTTCAGATGAGCGACAAGGACCGCTACGAGCTGAAGATCGCCGGCCTGCTGCACGACTGCGGCAAGGTCACCACGCCGGTGCACGTGGTGGACAAGGCCACCAAGCTGGAAACCATCTTCGACCGCATCCACCTCCTCGACACGCGCTTCGAGATCCTCAAGCGCGACGCCGAGATCGCCATGCTGAAGGACGGCTCGCCGGAATCGCGCGTGGCCTGCCGCGAGCGTCTGCGCCAGATCGAGGAGGACCGCATGTTCCTGCGCGCCACCAACATCGGCGGCGAGCGCATGCACGACGACGACATCGAGCGCATCCGGCGCATCGCCGAGTACCGCTGGACCGACATCTCCGGCCACGAGGCGAAGTTCCTTTCCGACGACGAGCTGAAGAACCTGACGATCCGCGCCGGCACGCTGACCGCGGAGGAGCGCCAGGTCATCAACCACCACATCGTCGCGACCATCAAGATGCTCGAGGCGCTGCCTTGGCCGCGGCACCTGAAGAACGTCCCGGAGTATGCCGGCGGGCACCACGAGCGCATGGACGGCAAGGGCTACCCTCGCGGGCTCAAGGGCGGGCAGATGTCGGTGCAGGCCCGCGTGATGGGCATCGCCGACATTTTCGAGGCGCTCACGGCGAAGGACCGGCCCTACAAGAAGGGCAAGACGCTTTCCGAGTCGCTCGAGATCCTCGGCAAGTTCAGCCTCAACGGCCACATCGATCCGGACCTGTTCGACATCTTCGTGCGCAAGAAGGTGTACCAGCGCTACGCGGAGATGTTTCTCGACAAGGAGCAGGTCGATCCGGTCGACGAGTCGAAGATCCCCGGTTATAGGCCCTGAAGCAGGAGAGCCTCGAGGGCGCGGATCGGAGCGGGGTCCGCGTAGAGCAGGTGAAGCTGCGACTCGATGCGCCGGCGCAGCGCCTGGCGCTGAGAAGGCTCGCGCAACAGCCCGATCGCAGTGGCAACGTAGGCCTGCTCGTCGGCCGTCACCAGTTCGTGCAGTCCGATGCGCCGCAGGATGCCGCTCGCCAGCCGCCCGCGCAGGAAACGGCCCTCGCACGCCACCACAGGCAGCGTGCACTCGAGCGCCCGCAGCGCGGTGTTGAAGCCGGAAAAGCCGATGCTGTCGAGGCACAGGTCTGCCTGGCGCATCAGTGCGTGGAATTCGGCAGGGCTCAGCCAGGGCACAAACTTCAGGTGGCGGTCCGGGTCCAGCCCCGCGCGCGCGAAAGCGGCGGCGAGGCGCAAGTGGAGCTTCTCCGACAGCGCGCGGGCCCAATGCGTAAAGAAGACGAATTGGCAGGCGCCCAGTTCGCGCGCGATCGCGCAAAGCACAGCGTCGTGCTCCGGCGCGTACTTGAACGGCGTCCCGGGACAGACCAGCAGCGGTGCGCGGGGATCCAGGCCGAGGCGTGCCAGGTCAGCCGGCTGGGTCGGCACCGACGCAGGCTGCACCGAGCAGCCCAGGTTCGGCAGCGCGATCAGCCTTTCCGAGTAATGGGCCTGCGCGCCTTCGGGCTCGAGAGCCTGCGCGGACAGGAAGCAATCGATCGTCGGCAGGCCCGTCGTCTCGGGATGTCCCCACGACGCCGCCTGCAGCGGCGCGAGACGCAGGCTCGCGAGCTTCACGGTCATGGGGTCCATGCCGATTTCAGGGTAGACCAGCACGTCCGGGGCGGCGGCAACGATCGCCTCGGCCCATTGCTGCAGTCCGCCTGCGCCCTGCACGAAGCGTGCGGTGCGCGACCGGGCAAAAGCGGTTTCCGCATCCTGCGCGGATCCGAGGTTGAAGGCGAGCAGCTCGATGCGCTGCGGATCGAGGTGCTCGAACCAGCCCCTGGTGAGGGCATGCCAGACGGAATGCGCACGGAAGTATTGCGACACCACGCCTACGCGCAGGCGCGCGCTGCGCGCCGCGCGGACCGCGGGCTGCGGCAGGTGCCGTTCCTGCCACGCTGCCATCAACCGCGCGCAGAGCGCGCCGTAGGGCCGCAGCAGTTCAAGGTTATCCTCCGCGCGATACGCGAGCCAGAAGGGTTGCTGGACTCCGACGGCGCGGTGACCGGCAGTGCTGCGGCGCGCGTCGAACCAGCGGTCGAGCGCCGCGAGGTCGGCTGCGAACGCGGCGCGCGCGCGCCTAGGCTCATCGTCCGCCGCGCGCAAGGGCACGATGCGGCACATCGCGCGCGCCCAGCGCGCCTCGGCATGCTCGGGATCGATTGACAGCGCAGTGTCGTACGAGGCGAGCGCCGCCTCCGCCTGGCCATTCAGCACGAGCACATGACCCAGGTTGCAGTGGGCCTCCACGAAGCGCGCATCGATCGCAATCGCGCGTCGGTAGCATTCGGCGGCCTCGTCCAGCCGCCGTTCCGCGTGATGCAGATTGCCCAGTCCCACGTACGCCTCGGCGGACGCCGGCCTGAGCGCGATCGCCCGGTCGAGCAGCCGGCGCGCTTCGTCCGTGCTGCCGCGGTCCACCAGGATGCAGCCGAGCGTGCTGAGCGCCGCCGGGTAGTCGGGTCTCACGCGCAGCGCATCCCGATACCACGCCGCGGCATCGTTGGCTCTCCCAAGGTGAACCAGCGCGTTGCCCAGCCCGCAGGCTGCCTCGGCGTCCTCCGCGTCGGCTGCGACCGCGAGCCGCAAGCAAGCTTCCGCTTCGGCCCAGCGCCCCAGCCTGCCGAGCAGGAGGCCGCAGCTGCGCAATGCGAGACGGTCATCCGGTCGCTGGCGCAATGCGGCGCGCAGCGTCGCCAGCGCATCCGCATTGCTGCCCAGGGCCTCCTGGGCGGCGGCGAGCACGACCAGCGCTTCCGGGAAGTCCGGCTTGAGCCGCAGCGCTTCCTTCAGGAGCGGGGCTGCTCGATCCGGAGCGCCCCGGGCGAACAGCAGCTTGCCGAGGTTGTATCGGGCAAACGCCTCGCGCGGATCGAGATTGAGCGCGGCTTCGTAGGACCGGATAGCCCCTTCGGCATCGCCGCTCGCTTCGAGCCCGAGGCCGACGTTGAGGTGGGCGGCTGCGTGCCGGGGGGCGACCTCCGCCGCCTCACGGAAGCATGCGAGAGCGTGCCGGAGGTCCCCGCGTTCTTCCGCCGCAACCCCGCTGGCGATCAGACGATCGGCGCGGACGTACGGCATGAAGCCTGCCTTCTTCCTCAACCAGTTAAGCATCGGCGGCCCAAAGGCAATTATGGCCGAGCCTTACTGCACCGGGCGGGGTGACCAAGAGTGTCATCCCTTGCTGAAGGGGGGCACCGCACTGCACAAACTAGCGTCATTTGAGGTGATTTTGTTGGCGGCTGCGGGGTGGCACGGGAGTTGCTCTGATCCCCATGGCAGCTATGCCACTAACCGTGAGGAGAATTGCATGAAACGCCTGCAACAAGGCTTTACGCTGATCGAGCTGATGATCGTGGTTGCGATCATCGGCATCTTGGCGGCGGTCGCGCTTCCCGCCTACCAGGACTACACCATTCGCGCGAAAGTGTCGGAAGTCATTCTGGCGCTGAGCGCGTGCCGCACCTCGATCACCGAGGTGTACCAGTCGAGCACCAGCTCGCCGGGCATCAACAACTGGGGCTGTGAAGCGGGTGCCACCTCCAAGTACGTCCAAAGCATCGTGACCGACGGCAACGGCATGGTGACCGCCGCTGTGAGTGGTGCCCTGGGTTCTGCCGTGCCCGCGGGCGCCACGGTGACGCTCATGCCGATGGCGAACGGCACGACTGCGGCGACCGCCCCGGGCAACATGGGCGCGGGCCTGCACGGCTGGCGCTGCGGTGCGACGGCTGATGGCACGAACCTGAACCCCAAGTACCTGCCTGGCTCCTGCCGCGGCAACTACTAAGCCACAGCAACTCGCAAGAAGAAAAGGCGCCCTCCGGGGCGCCTTTTTCTTTGGCCCGCACGGACTGCTAGCGGCGCTTGGCGGACGTGCCCTCTGGCGCATCGAGGCGCTCGAGCTCCATGTCGGCGCCCCGGAAACCGAGCTTCGAGGCGGCGTGGTAGCTGGCTCTCGCCTCGTCGATGCGGTTCAGGCCTTCGAGCGCCAACCCCATGCGGTGGTGGATTATCCCCGTCGCCGGCATCAACTGGAGGACGCGCGCGAGATGCACGACGGACTCCTCGAAATTGCCCAGGTGCAGGTGAATCACGCCGCGCGCATAGTGGCACTGGGCAGTCTGCGGGTATTGCGCCGCACATCGCTCGGCGGTGGCGATTGCCTTGGCGGACTGCCCTGAGTACAGGTACTCACGCCCGAGGTTGTACAGGGTGCGCGATCCCCAGGGTACGGGTTTGGCGGGCAGTTTGGCCACTGCGTCCTGCCACAACAACAGCGGGTTGGCGAAGGTGCCGAGGCGATCGTAGGCTCCGTAGGCAAGCAGTGCGCAAACCAGCGCCCCTGCGCCGGCTGCGGCGCGCAACGGCAGCAGCGATAGGAACCCAACCGCGATGCAGGCAATTCCCGGCGCCCACAAATAGCTGCGATACAGCACGAAGGGCTCCTGGAAACGGGCGGCGGTGAACTCGACGAGGAACAGGATCCAGAAGTACAGCAGGCCGAAGCCGAGCAGGCGCGCGGCGCCGCGTCGCAGCAGCAGGCCGGCGCCCAGTAACCCTGCCGCTACGAAGGCGAGCAGCTTGAGCGCGATCCAGCCGGCTGACCAGCTGTCCAAGAAATCCACGCGCAGATCGATCGACATCCCTGCAGGGTCCGGCCAGAACCATAGCGCTAGGTACCGGAAGAACAGCCCCGCCTGGGTGATGGCGCTCAGCGCGAGCGGCGCGCCGGAGATACCGCGCCCGCTCGCGTCGCCCATCTGCGCGGCGATCTGGTCGAACTGCGGCTCGTAGGGCCTGCCGATCACCCCGGTGCTGAGCAGCGCAATGAAGATCGCAGCCGGGGCGCACGCCACGAGGTAAACCGCGACATGCCGCAGCGACAGGCGCCAACCCGCACCCGTGAGTGCTGCCAGGGACAGGGAGACGGCGGGCAACAGAATCGCGTGCTCCTTGGACAGCACCGCGAGCGAGTAGAGCAGCGCGGCCCATAGCGTGTCCCGGTAACGGCCGCTTTGGTGGCCGCGAAGGAAGAAAATAAGCGACAGCAGCGAGAACAGCGTAGCGAGCACGATGCTGCGCTGGATCAGGTAGGCGGCGCCGTAAACCGTTACCGGGTGCAGCGCGAACGCGGCGGCGCCGATCGCGGCCCGTACTGCTGCAGGCGCGTCGAAATCTTGCGACGGGGATGTGGGCACGCCGGGCAGTGCCGCGCGCTGCAGGCCGTACAGCAACCGGTACAGCGCGAGCGCGCAGGCGATGTGGAAGATCAGGCTGAAGATGCGCTGGGCTTCGATCCCGCTCCACAGCACTCGCGTTGCGGCGAGAGTAAAGTACCCTGGCAGCCGCAGGTCCATGCCCAGCGGATGCGTCGCGTAGTAGACGAACTTCTGACCGCTGAAGAAATTGGGGTCGTCGAATACCAGCGGACTGCCCAGGAACGGCAGGTAGAGCGCCGCGGTGAGAATTGCGATGGCGCCCGCGGCAATCAGGTGTCGCGTGCGCGGTCTCGCCTTCATTCGAAGCGCAGCGCCTCGACCGGATTCAGGCGGGCCGCCTTGCGCGCCGGGTAGAAGCCGAAGAACACGCCGATGACGAACGCGAAGGCGACGGCGAGCAGCACCGCCTCGGACGAGAGCACGATGCGCCAGCCCGCGAACTGCGCGACCGCGTACGCGGTTGCCGTGCCGAGCGCGACGCCCACCAGGCCGCCGATCAGCGACAGGGTCACCGCCTCCACGAGGAACTGGCCCAGGATGTCGCGCGTGCGCGCGCCCACCGCCATGCGCAGCCCGATCTCGCGCGTGCGCTCGGTGACCGATACCAGCATGATGTTCATGATACCGATGCCCCCGACCACGAGCGACACCGAGGCCACCGCGGCGAGCAGCAGCGCCAGCACGCGGCTGGAAGCCTCCTGCGTGGCGGCGACCTCCTCGAGGTTGCGCAGGGAAAAATCGTCGTCCTGGCCGGGTTGCAGGCGATGGCGCTGGCGCAGCAGCGCGCGCACCTGCTCCTCCGCCGCCTTCATGTCATTGCCCTCGCGCACCTTGACCCAGATGGTGCCGACGCTGCGCTGCTTGGCGAGATTGGTCGCGCCCAGCACGCGCTTTCTGGCAGTGCTGATCGGCATCAGCACCAGGTCGTCCTGGTCCGAGCCCATCATGCTCTGGCCCTTCGCCTCGAGCACGCCGATGACGGTGAAGGGGACGCGCCGGATGCGGATCTGCTGGCCGATCGGATCGACGCCGCCGAACAGCTGCCGCGCCACCGTCTGGCCGATCAGGCACACCTTGGTCGCGCCCGCCACGTCGGTGGCGTCGAACGCGCCGCCCGCCGCGAACGTCCACTGGCGCACTTCGAAGTAGTCCGGGGTCACGCCGAAGATCACCGTCGACCAGTTCTGGTTGCCCCAGACCATCTGCGCCGTGCCGCGCAGTGCCGGCGCCGCGAGCGCCTCGGGGATCTCGCGCGTGACGGCCGCCGCGTCGTCTTCCGAGATGGTCAGGTTGGAGCCGAAGCCCATGCGCACGCCGCCCGCAGTGGTCGTGCCGGACAGGATCAGCAGCAGGTTCGAGCCGAGCGAGCGGATCTGCTCCTCGACGCGGGCCTGCGCACCGCCGCCCACCGCGATCATCACGATCACCGCGCCCACGCCGATGATGATGCCGAGCATGGTGAGGGCGCTGCGCAGCTTGTTCACGGCAAGCGCGCGCATGGCCACGCGCAGCAGCGCGCCCAGGCTCATGGGAGCAGGGGGGCCGGACCCCGTCCGGCAAGTGCAGAGCGGGGGCTTCTCACGCGGTCACAGTCTCCGCGCGCAGCGCCGCCTGCGCGTCCTCGGGGCTGGCATTGGCATGGTCCTCGACGACGCGCCCGTCGCGAAACCGCAGGATGCGCGCGGCGAAGCGCGCGACGTCGGGCTCGTGCGTGACCAGCACCACCGTCATGCCCTGGCGGTTGAGCGCCTGCAGCAGCCCCATGATCTCCAGGCTGGTGCGCGAATCGAGCGCGCCGGTCGGCTCGTCGGCGAGGATCAGGAGCGGGCGGGTGACCAGGGCGCGCGCGATCGCCACTCGCTGCTGCTGCCCACCGGAGAGCTGCGCAGGCTGGTGGCCCGCGCGTTCCTGCAGGCCGAGCTGGCCCAGCATCTCGAGCGCGCGCTTGCGGCGCTCCGGCGCCGGCACGCCGGCATAGACGAGCGGCAACTCCACGTTTTCCACCGCCGAGGTGCGCGCGAGCAGGTTGAAGCTCTGGAACACGAAGCCGATACTGCGGTTGCGAACCTCGGCGAGCGCGTCGCCCTCGAGCGCCGACACGCGCTTGCCACCCAGGACGTATTCGCCGGAGCTCGGGCGGTCGAGGCAGCCGAGCACGTTCATGAAAGTGGACTTGCCGGAGCCCGATGGCCCCATCACCGCGACGAACTCGCCCTGCGCGATGTCCACGCTCACGCCGGCGAGGGCGCGGATTTCGCTGCCGCGCCCTTGGGCGCGGTCCTGGTCGCTGCCGAGCCGGTAGACCTTCACCAGGTCGCGAGTGTGGATCAGCGGCGCGGACATCAGAACAGCCGGGGCCCCGCGGGTCCGCCGGCCTTTTTTGCGCCCGCCGCCGTCTCGCCCGCGCCGAGGATCACTTCATCGCCTGCTTTCAGCGGGCCCTCGAGCAGCTCGGTGCTCGTGCCGTCGGTGAGCCCGGTGCGCACTTCCACCGGCACTGGCTGGCCGTCGGGCCCGCGCACCCACAGCCGGCCCACGGCCGCGGCCGTGCCCGCGCGGGCGCCGCCCAGCTCCGCCACCAGGCGCTCGTACACCGGCTTTTGCGCATCGGTGAGCAGCTCCATCACGCGCGCCCGCGATTCGCCGCGCAGGCGCTCGGCCGCCTTGCGGCGGTCAGTCTCCTGCGGCAGGTCCCGCAGCGCGGCGAGCCTCACGCGCATGTCGTCGAACACCTGGTCCAGCTTTGCCTTCTGCGCGTCGTCGGGCTTGAGCTCGCTGTAGACGCGCTGCCGGAACTGCTGGTACGCATTGCCAGCGGCGGGCGCAGCAGCGGGGCCGGGGGCGGTCTTGGCCTCCGCTGCGCCGGCGGGCCGGTAGCGCAATGCGCCGTTCGCCACCTTCAGGATGTTGTCGCGAGACTCGACCACCACGCGCACGTTTGCCGTCATTCCCGGCAACAGCGCAAGATCGGGGTTCGCCGCCGAGATCACTACCGTGTAGCTGATGACGTTCTGCACGTTCACCGGCGATTTGCGGATCTGCCGGATCTCGCCATTGAAGCTGCGGCGCGGGAACGCATCCACGGTAAAGGTGGCACGCTGGCCGACCTGCAGGCGCCCGACATCGGCTTCGTCGATCGCCGCCTCGACCTGCATGTCGCGCAGATCCTGCGCGATGGTGAACAGCACCGGCGCCTGCAGGCTGGCGGCGACCGTCTGCCCCGCGTCGATGTTGCGCAGGATCACCGTGCCGTCCACGGGCGCGCGGATGATGGTGCGCTCGAGGTCCACCTGCGCCTGGCGCAGCAGCGACTCGCGCTGCTTGACCGCGGCGAGCGCGCTGGACACCTGCGACTCGTTCACCCCGATCTGCGCCTGCACGGCGTTCAGCTGCTCGCGCGTCGCATCGACCACGGTGCGCGCCTTGTCGAGCTCCGCGGCCGAGATGAACTTCTGCTCCACCAGCGAGCGCTTGCGCTCGAAGTCGCGCTGCGCATCGGCGAGGTTCACCTTCACGCGCGCGAGTTCCGCCTGCTGCGCGATGAGGGTGGAGCGCGCCACCGCGACGGCGCTCTTCGCCGCATCGACGTCGGCGCTCGCCTGCGCCACGCGCAGCTCGAACGTCGCGGGATCGATGCGCGCGATGACCTGGTCCTTCTTCACGCTGGTGTTGAAATCGGCGTAGATCTCTTTCACCTGACCGGAGATCTGCGAGCCGACCTGCACGGTGGTGACCGCGTTCAGGGTGCCGCTCGCCGCCACCACCGCCTGCAGCGGGCCGCGCTCGAGCTTGACCGTGCGCAGCGCCTGCTCGCCGCCGCCGTCGCGCGCGCGCAGCCAGGCGTAGCCCGCCGCGGCGAGCGCGAGCGCGCCGAGGATCGCGACCAGTCTGACGAAATTGAGCTTCATGGTGCGCTTAACGCGCGGGGCGCGCCTGGGAGGACAGCTTCGACAGCGGCCGGCAGCTCAAGTTTCAGCCGCGCCCGGAGGGGCGACGCCAGGCGCCCGAGCGGCCGCCGCGCTTTTCCTCCAGGCGCAGGTCGGTGAGCACCATGCCGCGGTCCACGGCCTTGAGCATGTCGTACACGGTGAGCAGGCCGACCGCCGCGGCGGCGAGGGCCTCCATCTCGACGCCCGTGCGTCCCCGGCATTCAACCCGCGCAGCGATGCGCACGGCGCCGCGCCGGGGCTCCAGCTCGAACTCGACGCCCGCGCGCGTGATGGCGATCGGGTGTGCGAGCGGGATCAGGTCCGGCGCGCGCTTCGCGGCCTGGATCGCCGCGATGCGCGCCACGCCGAGCACGTCGCCCTTCTTCGCGCGGCCGGCCGCCACGGCGCGCAACGTCGCCGCGCGCATCAGGATGCGCCCGGAGGCGATCGCGACGCGATGCGTCTGCGCCTTGGCGCCGACGTCCACCATGTGCGCGCGCCCGCCGCGGTCGAAATGCGTGAGCCTGCGTTTCAGTCTGCGAGCCATGCGTGTCCCGGAACTTGCAGGGGCCGACGGTATCATATCTGCATGCGCTTCACGCTCATGCTGCTGGCGGCCCTCGCCATCGCGCTGCCGCCGTCCGCGCCGGCGCAGCCGCTGCCGGAGCTGGGCGACGCGGCGGGCTCCGCGATCGCGCCGCAGACCGAGCGGCGCATCGGCGAGAGCATCGTGCGCGAGATCCGCTTCCGTGATCCGGCCTACGTTGACGACGCGGAGGTGACCGACTACATCGACGCCCTTGGACGGCGGCTCCTCGGCGCGGTGCCCGGGGTGCGCCAGGACTTTGAGTTCTTCGCCGTGCGCGACGGCACCATCAACGCGTTCGCGCTGCCCGGCGGTTTCATCGGCGTGCACACCGGGCTGCTGACGGCGGCGGAGAACGAGTCGGAAGTGGCCTCGGTGCTGGCGCATGAAATCGCGCACGTCACTCAGCGCCACATCGCCCGGATGATCGGCGCGCAGCAACAGATGCAGCTGCCCAGCATGATTGCGCTCGCCGCGGCGATTCTGATCGGCAGCTCGCGGCCCGACCTGGCGGCAGGCGCGGCCGCGGCCGCCCAGGCGGGCATGGTGCAGCGGCAACTCAGCTACACGCGCGACTTCGAGCGCGAGGCGGACCGCGTCGGCTTCCAGACGCTTTCAGGCGCCGGCTTCGACGTGCACTCTATGCCGGGCTTTTTCGAGAAGATGCAGCGGCAGTCGCGGCTCGCGGACGATGGCGCCGTCCCGAGCTACCTGCGCACCCACCCGATGACCGTGGAGCGCATCGCCGATACCGCGGGGCGGGCCGCCAGCGCGCCCTACCGCCAGCACCTCGACAGCCTCGAATTCCACCTGGTGCGCGCCAAGCTGCGCGCCGAAAACGGCGAGCCGCGTGCCGCGGTGGAGCATTTTGCCGCCGCGATCCGCGACCGGCGCTACGCCAACGAAGCCGCCGCCCGCTACGGGCTCGTGACGGCGCAGCTGCGCGCCGGCCAGACCCGCGAGGCGCAATCCGCGCTCGGCGCACTGCGCGCCACCGGCGCGGCCAGCCCGATGATCGAGACGCTGCAGGCACGGGTGCAGCGCGCCGCCGGTGACGGGGCCGGGGCGCTCGCCACGCTGGGGAAGGGGCAGCAGCGCTATCCGGGGCGGCTCTCGCTCGCCTACGCCTACGTGGAGGCGCTCGAGCAGGCCGGCCGGCCGCAGGAAGCGTTGGCCGCGCTTGCCGAGCCGATGCGCCTGTACCC
>Ga0180077_1000040_pt1 | contig 14877 bp, 14 predicted proteins | sample EasRiv466_16_10D_FD_123014 | JGI IMG/M metagenome (GOLD analysis project Ga0180077, IMG submission 123014) | Soil microbial communities from meander-bound floodplain in the East River, Colorado, USA - East River metaG ERMLT466_16_10D | ecosystem: Environmental > Terrestrial > Soil > Floodplain ...
CGGTCGCCAAGGAAGTCGATCTCGAAGATCGCTTCGAGAATATGGGAGCCAAGCTGGTGGTCGAAGTCGCTCAAAAGACTTCCGACCTGGCCGGCGACGGCACCACCACCGCCACCGTGCTGGCCCAGGCCATCGTGCGCGAAGGCATGAAGTACGTCGCCTCGGGCATGAACCCGATGGACCTGAAGCGCGGCATCGACAAGGCCGTGATCGCGGTCACCGACGAGCTGAAGAAGATCTCGCAGCCCTGCAAGACCTCCAAGGAGATCGCGCAGGTCGGCTCGATTTCGGCCAACGCGGACAACGACATCGGCAAGATCATCGCTGACGCCATGGACAAGGTCGGCAAGGAAGGCGTGATCACGGTCGAGGACGGCAAGAGCCTGCAGAACGAGCTCGACGTGGTCGAGGGCATGCAGTTCGACCGCGGCTACCTCTCGCCCTACTTCATCAACAATCCGGAGAAGCAGATCGCCGTGCTGGAGGACGTCTACATCCTGCTGCACGACAAGAAGATCAGCTCGATCCGGGAACTGCTGCCGATCCTCGAGCAGGTCGCCAAGTCGGGCAAGCCGCTGGTGATCATCGCCGAGGAAGTCGAAGGCGAGGCGCTGGCGACGCTGGTGGTGAACAACATCCGAGGGATACTCAAGACCGTCGCGGTCAAGGCGCCGGGCTTCGGTGACCGCCGCAAGGCGATGCTGGAGGACATGGCGATCCTCACCGGCGGCACGGTGATCAGCGAAGAGCTGGGCCTGAAGCTGGAGAACGCCACCCTGAAGGATCTGGGCAAGGCGAAGAAGATCGAGGCGGGCAAGGAAAACACCACCATCATCGACGGCGCCGGCGTGAAGAAGGACATCGAAGGGCGCGTCAAGCAGATCCGCGTGCAGATCGACGAGGCGACCAGCGACTACGACAAGGAAAAGCTCCAGGAACGCGTGGCGAAGCTCGCCGGCGGCGTGGCGCTGATCAAGGTTGGCGCGGCCACCGAAGTCGAGATGAAGGAGAAAAAAGCCCGCGTCGAGGACGCGCTGCACGCGACCCGCGCGGCCGTCGAAGAGGGCATCGTCCCCGGCGGCGGCGTGGCGTTCCTGCGCGCGCGCAAGGCGCTCGAAGGCAAGCTGAAGGGCGACAACCAGGACCAGGAAGCGGGCATCAAGATCGTGATGCGCGCGCTCGAGGAGCCGATGCGCCAGATCGTGGCCAACTGCGGCGCCGAGCCCTCCGTTGTCCTGAACAAGGTCTTGGAAGGCAAGGGCGTGAACTACGGCTACAACGCGCAGACCGAGGAGTTCGGCGACCTGGTGGAGATGGGCGTGATCGATCCCACCAAGGTGGCGCGCACCGCGCTGCAGAACGCCTCTTCGGTTGCCGGCCTGATGCTCACCACCGACGCGATGGTCGCGGAGCTGGTGGAGGAGAAGAAGGGCGGTGGCGGCCATGCGCACGGCGGCATGGGCGACATGGGCGGCATGGGTGGCATGGATATGTAACGCGCGAGGCGCGTTACCTATCCCCTGGACCGAGAGGGAGAGGGGGTAACGGGGTTTCCCCCCGTTACCCCCCTTCCTACCAGTCCTGAACAGCAGTGCGAGAAGGGCCCCTCCGGGGCCCTTTTCTTTTGTGTATTACACTGGGTCGGAGAGGAGAGGGGGTCATGCGGATTCTCGTCGCCGAAGACGACACGATCCTCGCCGGAGCCGTGCTGCACAGCCTGCGCCAGGCCGGCTACGCGGTGGATTGGGTGAAGAACGGGCTCGAGGCCGACTCCGCGCTCGACACCGACGAGTTCGACCTGCTGATCCTCGACATCGGCCTGCCGCGCAAGTCTGGCCTGGAGGTGCTCAAGCGCCTGCGCGGGCGGGACTCGCGCCTGCCGGTGCTGATCCTCACCGCGCTGGACGCCGTCACCGACCGCGTGCGCGGGCTGGACGCCGGCGCCGACGACTATCTCGCCAAGCCCTTCGAGCTCGCCGAGCTGGAAGCGCGCGTGCGCGCGCTCACGCGCCGCGGCATGGCAGGCGGCCCGACGCTGCTGCGCCACGGCGCGCTGAGCTACGACCAGGTCGGGCGCGTGGCGCGGATCAACGGCGAGCTGCTCGAGCTCTCGGCGCGCGAGGTCGGCCTGCTGGAGATCTTCCTGCAGCGCGCCGGCCGGCTGGTGTCCAAGGACCAGCTGGTGTCGCACCTGTGCGAATGGGGCGAGGAGGTCTCGGCCAACGCCATCGAGGTCTACGTGCACCGGCTGCGCAAGAAGCTCGAGACGGGCGGCGTGCGCATCGTCACGGTGCGCGGCCTGGGCTATAGCCTGGAGAAGCCCGCGCCATGAGCGGGCTGATATAATCCGCGCCTCCGAAAACCGCGCCGCGTTGCGGCGGCGCGCCCCGCAGGCCAAGTAGCTCAGTTGGTAGAGCAGCGGACTGAAAATCCGTGTGTCGCTGGTTCGATTCCGGCCTTGGCCACCATTACAATCCCTAGCGCATGACCCTGTTTGCACTCGGCCTCAGCCACACCACCGCGCCGCTGCCGGTGCGCGAGCGCGTGGTGTTCCACGTCGAAAAGCTGTTCGACGCGCTGGGCGAGCTGACCCGCGGCAAGAGCGTCGCCGAAGCGGCGATCCTCTCCACATGCAACCGCACGGAGCTGTACCTCTCGGCCGAGCAGCCGCAGGCAGCCGCCGAGTGGCTGGCGCAGTACCACCGCCTCAACCCGTCCGAAATCTCGCCCTACCTCTACACCCTGCCCGAGGAGCAGGCGGTGCGCCACGCGTTCCGCGTCGCCTCGGGCCTGGATTCGATGGTGCTGGGCGAGCCGCAGATCCTCGGCCAGCTCAAGGATGCGGTGCGCACCGCGCAGGCGGCCGGCACGCTCGGCACGGTGCTGCACAAGCTGTTCCAGCGCACTTTCGCCGTGGCGAAGGAAGTGCGCAGCACGACGCAGGTCGGCGCCAGCAGCGTCTCCATGGCGGCGGCGGCGGTGAAGCTGGCGGCGCGCATCTTCCCCAGCCTGAAGGACCAAAGCGTGCTGTTCATCGGCGCCGGCGAGATGATCGAGCTGAGCGCCACCCACTTCGCCGCGCAGGCGCCGGCGCGCATCACGGTGGCCAACCGTACCCTCGAGCGTGGCCAGGCGCTCGCGCACCGCTTCAACGGCCGCGCCATCGAACTGCGCGCGCTCGCGGAGCACCTGCAGGAGTACGACATCGTGGTGTCGTGCACCGCCTCTTCGCTGCCGATCCTCGGCAAGGGGCTGGTGGAACGGGCGCTGCGCGCGCGCAAGCACCGGCCGATCTTCATGGTGGACCTCGCGGTGCCGCGCGACATCGAAGTCGAGGTGAGCGAGCTGGACGACGTGTTCCTGTACACGCTGGACGACCTGCAGGGCATCGTGCAGGGCAACCTGGATGCGCGCCGCTCCTCGGTCGAGCAGGCCGAGGCCATCATCGAGACGCAGGTCGGGCAGTTCATGCACTGGATGCAGGCGCGCGCCGCGGTGCCGCTGATCCGGCAGCTGCGCGAGCAAGGCGAGGCGGCGCGCCGGCACGAGCTGGAGCGGGCATTGAAGCTTCTGCACAAGGGCGAGGACCCGACGCAGGTGCTGGAGGCGCTGTCGCAGGGCCTCACCAACAAGCTGCTGCACGGCCCGACGCAGGCGCTGAACGAGGCCGCGGGCGCGGAGCGCCGGGCGCTGGCCGAGCTGCTCGAGCGCCTGTACCGGACCAAGTGAATCCTGCGCTGCGCAAGAAGCTCGACCGGATGGTCGGGCGCCTGGAGGAACTGGACCGCCTGCTCGCCGCCGAGGATGCGACGCGCAACATGGACCAGTTCCGCAAGCTCTCGCGCGAGCACTCCGAGCTCACCGGCCTCGCCGGCCTGTACGAGCGCTACCGCCAGGCCGAGCGCGACGGCGAGGAAGCTAAGGCGATGTCGGCCGACGCTTCGATGAAGGGCTACGCCGACGAGGAGCTGAAAAACGCGCGCGCGGCGATGGAAAAGCTCGAGGCGCAGGTGCAAAGGCAGCTCCTGCCGAAGGACCCGAACGACGACCGCAACATCTTCCTGGAAGTGCGCGCCGGCACCGGCGGGGACGAGTCGGCGCTCTTCGCGGGGGACCTGTTTCGCATGTACACGCGCTACGCCGAGCGCAAGGGCTGGCAGGTCGAGATCATGTCCGAGAGCGCCTCGGAGCTGGGCGGCTATAAGGAAGTGATCGCGCGCATCAACGGTCAGGGCGCGTACTCGCGCCTGAAGTTCGAGTCCGGCGGGCACCGCGTGCAGCGGGTGCCGGAAACCGAGGCCCAGGGTCGCATCCACACCTCGGCCTGCACGATCGCCGTGCTGCCGGAGGCCGACGCCGTCGACGACGTGGTGCTCAACCCGGCGGACCTGCGCGTGGACACCTTCCGCGCTTCGGGCGCGGGCGGCCAGCACGTCAACAAGACCGATTCGGCGATCCGCGTCACGCACCTTCCGACCGGCATCGTGGTGGAGTGCCAGGACTCGCGCTCGCAGCACAAGAACCGCGAGAAGGCGCTCTCGGTGCTGGCGGCGCGCATCAAGGACAAGCGGGAGCGCGAGCAGAACGCCAAGACCGCCTCGGCGAGGAAATCGCTCATCGGCTCGGGTGACCGCTCCGAGCGCATCCGCACCTACAATTTCCCGCAGGGCCGCGTCACCGACCACCGCATCAATCTCACGCTGTACAAGATCGAGCGCATCATGGACGGCGAGCTCGACGAGCTGGTCGAGGCGCTCGCCGCCGAGCACCAGGCCGAGCAGCTGGCGCAGCTCGCCGAAGAAGCTGCGTGAAAGTTGCCGAGGCCCTCGCGCTGCTCGAGCCGCGCGAGGCGCGGCTGCTGCTGGCGCGGGCGACCGGGTTCTCGGAGGCGAGCGTGCTCGCGCATCCGGAGCGGGAGCTGCCGGCGCAGGCCGAGGCGCAATTCCGCGCATGCGCCGCGCGCCGCGCGCGCGGCGAGCCGATCGCCTACATCCTCGGCGAGAAGGAGTTCTATGGCCTGCCGCTCGCGGTCAACGCCTCGGTGCTCATCCCGCGGCCCGAAACCGAGTTGCTGGTCGAGCTTGCCCTGGCGTGCGCTCCGGCATCGGTGCTGGACCTTGGCACCGGCTCGGGCGCGATCGCGCTCGTCCTGAAGCGGCAGCTGCCGCACGCCCATGTCGTCGCGGCGGAAGCGAGCGTCGCCGCGCTCGCCGTGGCGCAGCGCAACGCCGTGAAGCTCTGCCTGGGGGTCGAATTCCTGCACGGCCGGTGGTTTGAGCCGGTGGGTAATGCGCGCTTTGCCCTGATCGTCGCCAATCCGCCTTATGTCGCGGCGGGCGACCCGCACCTCTCGGAGGGCGACCTGCGCTTCGAGCCGCGCGACGCGCTCGTCGCGGGACCCGACGGCCTGGAGGCGATCCGGGAGATCATCCAGGGCGCTCCGGCGCACCTCGAACCGGGCGGCCGCCTGCTGCTCGAGCACGGGCTGGGACAGGACGCGGCGGTAAGGGGGCTGCTGATGGAAGCCGGGCTTGAAGGCGTCACGAGCTGGCCCGATCTTGCGGGCATTGCCCGGGTGACCGGGGGAAGACTAAAATGTTGACTACGTTACTCGACTATTGAGGCTGGCATGGACGCGCAACAGAGGATCAAGGATCAAGTCACCGGAAACCCGGTGGTGCTTTACATGAAAGGCACGCCGCAGATGCCGCAGTGCGGCTTCTCGGCGATGGCGATACAGGTGCTGCAGGCCTGTGGCGTCCACAGCCCCTTTACCGTCAACGTGCTCGCCGACTCCGAAATCCGCCAGGGGATCAAGCAGTACGCCAACTGGCCGACCATCCCGCAGCTCTACGTCAAGGGCGAGTTCGTCGGCGGCTCGGACATCATGCGCGAGATGTACCAGTCCGGCGAGCTGCAGAAGCTGCTCGAAGGCGTGCGCCAGCAGGCCTAGATCGCGGTCTGCGTACAACTAAGCACATCGAATTTTGCGGTCACGGCGAGCGCGTGATGGTGACCGTAAGCCGGGTGAACTCGTCGAGTGCACCGTTGCCGAGCACGGTAATGACGTTGTCTCCGACAAACAGCGGGATCGTCGCAGACCATCGGTGATTGCAAGGCAACTGGATTGGTAAAGGGAATCCGCATACGTCGTTTGCCAGGGTCGCGGTGCCGCTGCCACCCGCTGCATTGCTCCAGGTGACGGAGTCGACGGATGACGAGCGGGTTCCTGACAGCCCTACCGACCCAGCCTGCGTGGTCGGCGGGGTTGAGTTGATAGTGATTAGGTCCGGGACTTCTTCCCTGTCGCCGCCGCCGCTGCCACACGCACTCAGGGCGACGACCAGTGGCGCGAGCATCGCGATACGCAGTAGTAACTTCATGGCTGCTACCCCCTACGCCGGACTCTATGCGCAAGGCCAAACGGTCGCTATGCCATATCCATGGGAGAGGAGAGAGTTCTCCGGGCGGGCTATGCAGAAGCTGCTCGAAGGCGTGCGCCAGCAGGCCTAGATCGCCGGCCGGCTCAGGTCACGGCGGCTTTGGCCGGGGCCGCCAGTTCTGCGCCGCGTGCGCGCAGAAATCGGCAAGGCTCGCCAGCACGTTGCGCACCGCCAGATTGGCGGCAACCACGCCACCATAGGGATCCTCGCTAGGCGCCGCTGCGACGGCTTCGAACTCGCGTGTCGCGATCACCCGGCGGGTGGCGCTGTCCAGAATCGTCGCGCGCAGCGTGAATCGCACGCGGCTTGGGCTGCCCAGGAACTCGTGCTGCAGCCGCCTGACTTCGGTATCGAGCCGCAAGTCGCCGGAGGCGATGCTCGGCGTCAGCACGACGGCGCCGAATGCGCCGCTGCGCGCCGCAGCCGCGACGATGAGCGGCGCCAGCATGCGAGCCGGTGTATCGACCCATTCGTTGTGCGCGTAGTACTCGAGCGTGTGCGCGCGGCGCACGTACAGGATGCGCTGGCTGTCGAAGCCCGCCGCTGCGTATGGTGGGCTGACGACCAGCGTCGGCGCGGCGCCCGAGGTGGGGGCGCGTGCAGGCGACTCCGCCTCGGCCGCGGCGTTGTCGAGCGAGTAGTAAGTGGGATGCGGCGCGGTCGTCGGATTCAGTGCTGCGCAACCGCAGGCGAGGGTCACCGCCAGGCTTGCGGCCCATCGCGCCGCGCAGTTCATTCGCCGGGTCCTGGCGGCACCGGCCGGCGGCCCAACAGCAGGCCGCCGGGGCTGCCTTCGACTTTCTCGCTGAGCCGGCGCAACGATGCCGATAGCACGTTCAACTCGCCCAGCAGGCGCTCCAGCTCCGGGAGCGTCTCCCCGGTGAAGCGCTTCATGTCGGCGCCCAGGGCATCGACGGTCTTGCCCGCGGCGGCGCTGGCGGCCGCCGTCTCGTTGCTCATTCTTGCGAATGCATCGGCGCTGCGGCCCACCTGTTCGACGACCGGGCCGAGCTGGGCGCTCACGCGAGCGCTGTTGTCGAAAGTGCGCGCGGCATTGGCGAGGCCGGCGTTGATCGAACCCTGGTTCGCTGCGAGGGTCCGCGCCACGGCGGACAGATCGGCCAGCGTGCTCTTGAACGACGCAAGATTCTCGTCGCTGAGGATCTTGTTGACGTTGTCGGACGTGGAGTCGAGCTTGGCCAGCACGCTGGTCAGCATGTTCTCGAGACGCGCGCTCAGCGAGGGCTTGGTCTGGATGACCGGAAGTTCGCCCGGCGCCTGCGCGCGCAAGGTCGGCGAGGCGAGGGTGCCGCCGTCCAGTTCGACGTAAGCGATGCCGGTGAGCCCCTGGGTCTTGAGCACCGCCTCGGTGTCTTCCTTGATCGGCGTGCCGCGATCGATCGCGAACACCAGCCGCACCTGCTCCGGGTTGTCCGGATCGAGCTGGATGGTGCGCACCTTGCCCACGTCGACGCCCCGGTACTTGACCGGCGCATTGAGATTGAGGCCCGCCACCGATTCCCCGATCAGGGCGAGGTACAGGGTGGGCTTTTCCTGGAATCCGCCGCCGCTGGCCAGCCACAGGGCGCCCGCGATCAGCGCGGCCCCCAGCACGAGCACGAATCCGCCGACCAGCGCGGTGTTCACTTTCGTTTCCATGTCGGCTCCTTGGCTTGATCGCCCGGCGCAGGCGCGGCCGCCCTGCCGCGCGGGCCTTCGAAGTACTGGCGGATGTCCGGCTGCTCCAGCCGCGACAGTTCGGTCATCGAGCCGATCCCCTGCACCCTGCCCTCGCCGAGCACCGCAACGCGGTCGGCGACCTGCCACAGAAGGTCGAGGTCGTGGGTGATCATGACGACCGTCAGGCCGAACAGGCTGCGCAGCCTGAGTACCAGCTGGTCGACGCCGGCGGCGCTGACCGGGTCCAGCCCGGCCGTCGGCTCGTCCAGAAACAGCAATTCGGGATCGAGCGCCAGCGCGCGCGCGAGGGAGGCCCGCTTGAGCATGCCGCCGCTCAATTCGGCCGGATACCGGTTCCCGGTCTCCGGCTCCAGGCCGGCGAGCGCGATCTTCCACGCGGCGATCTCGTCGATCGACGCGTCGGGAAGAGCGGAATGCTCGCGCAGCGGCAGGCCGACGTTCTCGCGCACATCCAGCGAACCGAACAACCCGCCGTGCTGGAACATCACCCCGATGCGCAGGCGCAAGTCCTGCGCGCGCTCCTCGTCGAGGGATTGCAGGTCCGCGCCCAGCACCTGGATCGAGCCCGCATCCGGACGATGCAGCAGGATCATCTCGCGCAGCAGCGTGGACTTGCCCGAGCCGCTGCCGCCGACCAGCGCGAAGATCTCGCCGCGGCGCACCTCGAGGTCCAGGCCCGCATGCACCACCTGCTCGCCGAAGCGGGTCGATACGTTGCGCACTTCAATGACGGGGTCGGCCTGCGCCATGTCAGATGTCCAGCACGCTGAACAGGACGGAGAACAGCGCGTCGGCCACGATCACGAGAAAGATCGACTGCACGACGCTGCGCGTGGTGTGGCGGCCGACGCTGTCGGCGCCGCCGCGGGTGCGAAAGCCCTGGAAGCAGCCGACCGCCGCGATGATGGCCGCAAACACCGGCGCCTTGCCGATGCCGATCGCGTACGCCGTGACGCTGACCGCCTTGGTGAAGCGATCCAGGAAGTCCTCGAAGCCGACGCCCAGTTGGGCGCGCGCCATGACCATGCCGCCGAACACGCCCAGCACGTCGGCGAAGAACGTCAGCAGCGGCAGCACGACGAGCAGCGCGAGAACCTTCGGCAGCACCAGGAGCTCGAGAGGGGCGATGCCAAGGGTGCGCATGGCGTCGATCTCCTCGGTAACGGACATGGTGCCGATCTGCGCGGCATAGGCCGAGCCCGAGCGCCCGGCGACGATGATGGCCGTCATCAGGGGGGCGAACTCGCGCAGCATCGACAGGCCCACCAGGTCGGCGACGAAGATGTTGGCGCCGTATTTCCTGAGCTGGTCGGCGGCCTGGTAGGCGATGACGACGCCCATCAGGAAGGAGAGCAGGCCGATGATCGGCAGCGCGTCGACGCCGGCGCTGCGGATGTTGTGCAGGATCGGCCGCCAGCGGATGCGCGCCGGCCGGGCGAGGCTGGCGGCGAGCGCGGCGGCGGCTTCGCCGACGAAGCCGAGAAGCGCGAAGATCTCTTCGCCTGCGGCGAATGCCGCGCGGCCGGCGCGTTCCAGGGCGGGGGGGCGGCGCGGCGCAGGCGGCGGGGCGTCGGGATGCCGCGCGAGCAGCTCGAGCAATTCGGCGAATCGCGGACTCCATCCGCGCATGCGCACGGCATGCCCCTGCGCGCGCAGGGGCTGCAGCAGCTCTTGCAGCAGCCAGACGCCGACGGTGTCCAGGCGCTCGACGCCGGCGCCGTCCACGACGATCTCGGCTTGCGCAGGGACCGTGAGCGCATCGAACTGCCGGTCGAGAGCGCCGGTTCCCAGTACGGTCCAGCAACCGGAGAGCGCGAACTCCCCGGGCGCCGGCTGGGCGAGCGCCGCGGGTGCCACCGACAGGGACTTCATAGATTGGCTGCAGGCTGAGCCAGTTCCATGCCGGAGTATGTACGGGACCGAACGGAGCGGGTCTTACACTCCCGAGAGCCGGGCGTTGGCCATGGTCAGCCGCTCGACCAGGATCTCCATGAAGGCGCGGTCGAACTTGTGCCGGCAGGCATCCGAGGCCTGCGCGAGCTTCTGCGTCGGCACCGAGATGATCTTGGACTCCGCCATCACGGTGACATCGGCGCCGCGCAGGTGGTCGTCCTTGGACAGGTAGGCCATCTCGCCGAAGCATTCCCCCGTGTGCAGGATGTTGAGCAGCTTGCCTTTGCGCGAGACGCGCACCTCGCCGTCGGCGAGGATGCAGAAGAAATTACCCTGCTCGCCCTCCTTCATCAGCAGCTCGCCCGCGGCGGCCACGCGCCAGTTGGAGATGCGCGCCACCTCCCAGAGCTCGGCGTCCGTGAAATTGGCGAAGAAGGGGAGCTTGCGCAGGGACTCGAACTTGTCCGAATCGGCGAACTTCTGGCTGCGGCCGCCCAGGCCTTCGTTCCTGAACACCTCGGCGAGGTCGAGCGAGAAGTCCTCCCAGGCCTGGTAGCGGCGCTCGAGGTCCTTCGCCATGGCGCGCTTGACGATTTCGTCGAGCGCCGCCGGGATCTGCGGCCGGTAGGCAGAGGGCGGCTGCGGCTCGGTGTTGGCGATCTGGTAGATCAGGCTGAAGTTGTTGGTGGCCTGGAACGGCAGGCGCCCGGCGAGCAGCTGGTACATCACCACGCCGAGCGAGTAGATGTCGGTCTGATGGTTGAGCGCATGCTCCTTGACCTGCTCGGGCGACATGTAGGCGGGCGAGCCGATCGCCGAGACCTGCGTGACCTCGCCGCTGGCGATGAGCGCGGCGCCGAAATCGGTCACCTTGACGTCGGTTTCGCCCGCAAACAGGATGTTGGCGGGCTTCAGGTCGCGGTGCGTGATGCCCATCTTGTGCGCGAATTCCAGCGCCCGCGTGCACTTGAAGATGATCTCCACCACGCGATCGATCGGCAGCAGCTGCTGCGCGTCGCCGTGGCGATCGAGGGTGCCGCCGTCGACGTACTCCATCACGATGTAATGCAGCTTGTCGTCGGCCACCGCGTCGTAGATCTGGCAGATGTGCGGGTGCTGCAGCTTGCCGGCGAGCGAAGCCTCGGTGATGAACAGCTTGCGGTAGAGCTTGGCGCGCTCGGACTCCCGCAACGCATCCGGCATGACCACCTTGACCGCGACGTTGCGGCTGTAGAAGGGGTCGTTGCACAGGTACACGACGCTGGTCGCGCCGCGGCCGAGCTCGCGCAGCACCGGGTACTTGCCGATGCGCTGCGGCGCCGCGGCCTCGTTCATGGCACCTTGCGCCGGGCGCGCGCGCGCGCGACGGCCGCGCTCACCCGCTTGGGCGCAGTGCCGCCGGGATGGTCGCGCGCGGCCACCGAGCCCTCGAGCGACAGGCTGGCGAACACGTCCTCGCCGATCGCGCCGGAGAAGCGTTTGAGCACGGCGAGCGGCAACCCGGAGAGGTCGCAGCCCACCGTCTCGGCCTCGCGCACCGCGCGCGCCACGATGCCGTGCGCGTCCCGGAACGGCACGCCCTTCCTCACCAGGTAATCGGCGAGGTCGGTGGCCGTGGCGAAGCCCTCGAGCGCCGCCGCGCGCATCGCCTCGGGCACGGGCTCGATGCCCGCCACCAGCTCCGCGAAAACCGCGAGCGAGTCCTTCAGCGTGTCCGCCGCGTCGAACAGGGGCTCCTTGTCCTCCTGGTTGTCCTTGTTGTAGGCGAGCGGCTGGCCCTTCATCAGCGCGAGCAGCGCCACCAGGTCGCCGATCACGCGCGCGCTCTTGCCGCGCACCAGCTCGGGCACGTCCGGGTTCTTCTTCTGCGGCATGATCGAGCTGCCGGTGGCGAAGCGATCGGGCATCCTGACGAAGCCGAAGCGCGGGCTCATCCACAGCACCAGCTCCTCGGCGAAGCGCGACAGGTGCACCATGGCGAGCGCCGCGTGCGCGCAGAACTCGACGGCGAAGTCGCGGTCGGACACCGCGTCGATCGAGTTGGCGCACACCCCGTCGAAGCCGAGCTCGCGCGCCACGCGCTCGCGGTCGATGGGGAAGGTAGTGCCGGCGAGCGCGGCGGCGCCGAGCGGCAGCAGGTTGACGCGGCGCCGGCAGCCGGCCAGGCGCTCGCGGTCGCGCGCCAGCATCTCGAAGTACGCCATCAGGTGATGGCCGAAGGTGACCGGCTGCGCCACCTGCAGGTGCGTGAACCCCGGCATCACCAGCGCGGCATGCCGCCCGGCCTGCTCGAGGAGCGCGTCCTGCAAGCGCGTGAGCAGGGCGTCGATGGCGTCGATCTCGTCGCGCAGCCATAGGCGCACGTCGGTCGCCACCTGGTCGTTGCGCGAACGCGCGGTGTGCAGGCGCTTGCCCGCCTCGCCCACCAGCTCGACGAGCCGCCGCTCGATGTTGAGGTGCACGTCCTCGGCCTCGAGCGACCAGGCGAAGCGCCCGGCCACGACCTCCTCGCGGATCGTCTCCAGGCCGCGCTCGATGTCGGCGCAGTCGCCGCGCGAGATGATGCCGCAGGCGGCGAGCATGCGCGCATGCGCCAGCGACCCGGCGATGTCGTGCAGCGCCAGGCGCCGGTCGAAGGACACTGATGCCGTGAAGCGCTGGACGAGCTCGCTGACGGGCTCGCCAAAGCGGCCCGACCACGGTTGCGAAGGCGTCGCGCGCGCGGACGCGGCGCGCTTCTCCGGCCTGCCGGGAGCGGCGCGCTGTTTGCCGCGGCTAGCGCGTGCCTGCCGCTTGGACGCTGGAGGGGCCATGGGGCATACTCGGCGGCGCAGCGGCGTTGCCGCGCGCTGCGCTATGCCAATGAGTATAAAGCAAAACTTCTCGACCGATGCGCTGCCGGATTTCCGCAACCTGGGCGTCATCGCCCGCGTGCTGCTCGGCGTGAACGCGCTCGCGTTCGCCGGCGCGCTGGTGGCCGAGGCGACGTGGAGCCGCGCCCTGGAGCGCTTCCTGCATGGCGCGGTGCTGGTCGAGCCGATGCTGCTGGCGACGCTGCTCCTGCTCTACGTGCTGTCGCCGCTGCTCGAGCGCCTGCGCTACTGGGCAGGATGCGCCGCCGTCGCGGCGCTGGCGCTCGTCGTGAGCGGCGCGCTGCACGTGGGGGTCGCCGGCCCCGAGGTGGATGCGGGCGGGCTCGCGCGCACGCTGCTGGTGGTGGCCTTGGTGGTGGCTTCGCTGCTCGCCTACCTGCGGTTGCTCACCCGCGCCTACTCGCCCGCGCTCGCGGAGGCGCGGCTGCAGGCGCTGCAGTCGCGCATCCGCCCGCACTTCCTGTTCAACAGCCTGAACGCGGTGCTGTCGCTGGTGCGGCGCGACCCGCGGCGCGCCGAGCGCGCGCTGGAGGACCTCGCCGACCTGTTCCGCGTCCTGATGCAGGATACGCGCAGCTTCGTGCGCCTCGCCGACGAAATCGCGCTGCTCGAGCGCTACGCGGCGATCGAGCAGCTGCGCCTGGGCGAGCGCCTCCAGATCACCTGGGAGCTCGATGCGGCGCCGCTCGATGCGCTGCTGCCGCCGATGGTCCTGCAACCGCTGCTGGAGAACGCCGTGTATCACGGCGTGGAGTCCGGCACCGGGCCGGGCCGTGTCGTGGTGCACGTCTCGCGCCGCGGCGCGCGCGTGCTGGCGCGCATCGAGAACCCCTACTACGAAGAGCACGCCCGGCGCGCCGGCAACCGCATGGCGCAGGAGAACATCCGCGAGCGGCTGCAGCTGTTCTTCGACGCCGAGGCGCGGCTCGCGACGCGCACCAGCGGCGGCCGCTACGTCGTCGAGGTGGAAATGCCCTATAGGCCGGCCCAGGCATGAGAGAGCACGTTCATTCCGTCGCCGGGGGGTGCGGGGGGGCCGGGAGGGCCCCGCGTGCTTCTACCGGGAGGGGCCCGGCCCCCCTGCTCACATGAGCCCCCTCAAGGTCTTCATCGCGGACGACGAGCAGCCGGCGCGCGAGCGCCTGAAGGAGCTGCTCTCGGACATTGCGCCCGAGCTGCCGGTCGAGGTCGTGGGCGAGGCGCAGAACGGCATGGAGGCGCTGGATCGGTTGCCGGCGAGCGGCGCGCAGGTCTTGCTGCTCGACATCCAGATGCCGGGGATGGGCGGGCTGGAGGTGGCGCGGCATCTCGCGGGTCTGTCCGAGGGGCCGGCGGTGGTGTTCATCACAGCGCATGACCGTCACGCAGTGGAGGCCTTTGAGCTGAATGCGCTGGATTACCTGATGAAGCCGGTGCGTGCCGCCCGGCTGGCGGACGCTCTGCGCAAGGCCGCCGCCGGGGGCGCACCGCCGCCGCAGCGCCTCGCGCAGGCCGCGAAGGGCCCACGCGAGTATCTCTCGGTGGTGGAGCGCAACCGCATCGTGCTGGTGCCGGTGCGCGAGATCGTCTACCTGCGGGCCGAGCTGAAGTACGTCACGCTGCGCACGCGCAGCGGCGAGCACCTGATCGAGGAGCCGCTGGTGGCGCTGGAAGCCGAGTTCGCGGAGCACTTCGTGCGCGTGCACCGCAGTTGCCTGGTGGCGCGCGCCGCAGTGCGCGGCTTCGAGCGCGCCGCGGCGGACGGCGAGGAGCCGCACTGGAACGTGGTGCTGGAGGGCGTCGCGGAGCGCTTGCCCGTCAGCCGGCGCCAGTGGGCCGCGGTGCGCGCGCTGGTCAAGGACCATCCTTGAAACACCTGCGCATCGCCACGCGCCGCAGCCGCCTCGCCCTCTGGCAGGCGGAGCACGTCAAGGCGCGGCTGCAAGCGCTGCACGCGGGCCTCGCCGTCGAGCTGCTGCCCCTATCCA
>Ga0180077_1000041_pt1 | contig 14804 bp, 11 predicted proteins | sample EasRiv466_16_10D_FD_123014 | JGI IMG/M metagenome (GOLD analysis project Ga0180077, IMG submission 123014) | Soil microbial communities from meander-bound floodplain in the East River, Colorado, USA - East River metaG ERMLT466_16_10D | ecosystem: Environmental > Terrestrial > Soil > Floodplain ...
CATCTTCACGGACACGCCGCTTGCCTTGGACGCGCGCCCGATGTCGACGAAGCCGCGCCCGATGGCGTCCGCATGCTCGAAGAATGCTTCGTTCTTTCCCATGTCAGGCTCCCGCCCGGTTTGCAGGCCGCCAGCGCTTCAGGAGCAGCGCATTGGTCACGACGCTCACGCTGGAGAGTGCCATCGCGGCGCCCGCCACCACCGGGCTGAGCAACCCCAGCGCCGCGAGCGGGATGCCGACCACGTTGTAGATGAACGCCCAGAACAGGTTCTGGCGGATCTTGGCGTAGGTGCGGCGCGAAATGTCGATCGCCGCTGCCACCAGCCGCGGGTCGCCGCGCATCAGCGTGACGCCCGAGGCGTGCATCGCCGCGTCGGTCCCCGAGCCCATGGCGAAGCCGATGTCCGCCGCCGCGAGCGCCGGCGCGTCGTTGATGCCGTCGCCCACCATCGCGACCGTGCCGTAGGACTTGCGAAGCGCCTCGACCTCGCGCGCCTTGTCCTCGGGCAGCACCTCGGCGCGCACGTTTTCAATGCCGACGCGCGCGGCGATCGCTTCCGCCACCACGCGGCTGTCGCCGCTGACCATGACAGAGACGATGTGGCGCCGCGCGAGCTCTGCGACTGCCTGCGCGGCCTCGGGCTTCAGCTCATCGCCGATACCGAGCATCGCCAGGGCCTTGGGTACCGCGCCAAACTCGGCGAGCCAGGACACCGTCAGTCCCTGCCGCTCGAGGGCCGCCTGGCGAGCGGCGAGCGGCGCCAGGTCCACGCCGAGTTCGCGCATCCAGCGGCTCGAGCCGACTGCGAGCCGGCGATCGCCGATGCGAGCCTCGATCCCGCGTCCCGGCGTCACCTTGACCTCCGCTGCCGCGGGCACGGCGAGCGCTTCCTTCTTCGCCGCCGCCATCACGGCTTTGGCGAGCGGATGCTCGCTGCCGGATTGCACCGCGGCGGCGAGTGCGAGCGCGGCGGATCGCTCTCCGCCGGCGGGCTCGAGCGCGACAAGCGTCGGCTTGCCCACCGTCAGGGTGCCGGTCTTGTCGAAGGCGACCACGCGCACGCGGTACGCCACTTCGAGCGCCTCGGCGTCCTTGATCAGCACGCCGTGCTTCGCGGCAACACCGGTGCCGACAATCACGGCGGCAGGTGTCGCGAGACCGAGCGCGCAGGGACACGCGATCACCAGCACCGCCACCGCGTCGAGCACTGCGCGCTCCCAGTCTCCCGTGCCGAGGCCCCACGCAAGTAGCGTCGCCGCCGCAATGCCAAGCACCGCCGGCACGAATACCGCGCTCACCCGGTCCACGAGGCGCTGGATCGGCGCCTTGCGCGCCTGCGCCGTCTCCACCATCTCGATGATGCGTGCGAGCACTGATTGCGCGCCGACCGCAGTCGCGCGCACGACGATCAGGCCCTCGCCATTCACCGAGCCGCCCGTCACCCGTTCGCCCGGCCCCTTGGCGAGCGGCAGCGATTCGCCGGTGATGAGCGACTCGTCCACGTGCGTCATTCCCTCGGCAATCTCGCCGTCGGCGGCGACGCGTTCCGCGGGCCGCACCACGACAAGGTCGCCCACGCGGACGGATTCCAGCGGCACTTCGATCTCCTGGCCGTTGCGCCGCACGCGCGCGCGTTCGGGGCGCAGCGCCTGCAGAGCGCGGATCGCCTCGGTGGTCTGGTGCTTGGCGCGATGCTCGAGCCACTTGCCGAACAGCACGAGCGTGATGACGGCGGCACCCGCCTCGAAGTAGAGGTGCGGCATGCCATGTCCCGAGTGCCGGAGGAGCAGGTAGACCGACAGCCCGTACGCCGCACTCGTGCCCAGCGCGACCAGCAGGTCCATGTTCCCGGTGCGCGCGAGGAGCGCCCTCCAGCCAGCGCGGTAGAAGCGCGCACCGAACAGGAACTGCACCGGCGTAGCGAGAATGAGCTGCGCCCAGCCCGGCAGCGCCCAATGCACGCCGAAAGGGTCGAGGAGCATCGGCACGAGGAGCGGCAGCGTCAGCACCGCCGAGGCGGCGACCGGCCACCACGCGCGGTCGGCGGCGGGCGCCTGCGGCGCCGGCGCGAGGCGCGCCTCGTAGCCCGCCTTGTGCACCGCCTCGACAAGCGACTCGGGCCGCGCGCCGGCGGCCAGCGTGACGGTGGCCGTCTCGGTTGCAAGATTGACCTCGGCGCTGCCCACGCCGGGAACCTTCTTCAGCGCCTTTTCCACGCGCGCGACGCAGGAGGCGCAGGTCATTCCCTCGATCGGCAGGCGGAACTGGATGCTGGTTTCCACGGCGAGCCCTCTCAATATGGCTTTCGACCGGCGAAGCTTGAAGTCTGCCACCATTGGAGAGTCAAGGCTTTGCGCTGGGTCAAGGGGTTGAGGTGGGTCAAAGGCTTGACCCTGCCCCTGTGGGAAGGTGGAGGCTGTGTACTAGGCTCCCATTGGCGGAGCTCTGGACAATGGAGCAAGAGATGATCGAACTCAAAGTACCGGACATGACCTGCGGGCACTGCGCCAGCACCATCACCAAGGCGGTCAAGGAGCTGGACGCCTCCGCCACGGTGGACATTTCGCTCGCCGAGCATCGCGTGCGCGTGGAGAGCAAGGCTTCCAAGGAAGCGCTCCTGCACAGCATCGCCGAGGCGGGCTATACGCCCGAGGCGCTCTAGGCGGGCGCTCGCAGCCCCGCGCAGGCAGGCTGGGCCGCGGCCCACCCTGCTGCAGCTCTCAGGCGGGCATGCGCCGGCCGAAATCGCGCAGCACCTCGCGCGCGCAGTTGTGGCCCGGCGCGCCAGTGACGCCGCCGCCAGGATGCGCGCCCGAGCCGCACAGGTACAGCCCTGGCACCGGCGTACGGTAGTCGGCGTGACCGAGCACTGGCCGCGCCGACCACAGTTGATCCAGCGATAGCTGGCCGTGAAAGATGTCGCCGCCCACCAGCCCGAACTCCTGCTCCAGGTCGGCGGGGGAAAGCGCGGTGTGCGCGATCACGCTGGACTTGAAGCCCGGCGCGTGCGACTCGACGACGTCGAGAATGCGCGCCACCGCCTCGTCCTTTCGCGCTGACCAGTCGCTCGCGGGCGCGAAGTGCTGGCAGAACAGGCTCGCGACGTGCGCGCCTTTGGGCGCCAGCGTCTCATCGAGCGTGCTCGGAATGACCATCTCGACGATGGGCGCGCGCGCCATGCCCTCGGCGCGCGCATCGAGATACGCGCGTTCCATGTAGCCCAGCGATGGCGCCATGATGATGCCCGAGGCATGGTGCGGACCCGGCTCCGGCAGGCAGGCAAAGCGCGGCAGCGCCGAGAGCGCGACGTTCATGCGGAAGGTGGCGGACGCGCACTTGTAGCGCTCGATGCGCTCGCGGAACTCCCGCTCGAGCAATGCACCATCGACCATCCGCAGGAACAGGAGCTTGGGGTTGACGTTGGCGACGATCGCGCGTCCCGCGAACTCCCTGCCATCTTCGAGCACCACAGCCCCGGGCCGCACCTGCGTGACCGGCGCATCGCATTCGATCTCCACGCCCAGGCGCCTGGCTTCGGCGGCAAGCGCTTCACTGATGGCGCCCATGCCGCCGATGGCATGGCCCCACTGCCCGCGCTTGCCGTTCACCTCGCCGAAGCAATGGTGCAGCAGCACGTAAGCCGTGCCCGGGTGGTAGGGACTGGCATAGTTGCCGACGACGGCATCGAAGGCGAAAGCCGCCTTGACGGGCTCCGACTCGAACCAGTCCTCGAGCCAATCTGCTGCGCTGCGCGTGAATAGCCCCAGCAGGTCGCGGCGCGCCGGCATGTCGAGCCTCTTCAGCCGCCGGCCCACCTGGAACGCCGCAAAGGCATCCCGCAGTCCGCCGCCGACGTTGGGCGGCGTCTCAAGCACCGCCGCGCGCAGCACGTCGGCGACGCGTTCGAGCGTCGCCCAATAGGAAGGCAAGCGCGCCGCGTCGCGCGCGGAGAACTTCGCGAACTCGCGCTGCGTGGCCTCGAGCCCGCCGCCGACTTTCAGGTAGCCGTCCGCGAGCGGCAGGAAGTTGGCGAGCGGCCGCTCGACGATGCGCAGGCCGTGCTCCGCGAGCCGCAAGTCGCGGATCACCTTCGCCTGCAGCAGGCTCACCGTGTACGCGGCCACGGAGTTGCGGAAGCCGGGATGGAACTCCTCGGTGACCGCCGCGCCGCCGACGCGCGGCCGGCGCTCGAGCACCTTGACCTTCAGCCCGCCGCGCGCGAGGTAGCAGGCGCAGGCGAGGCCATTGTGCCCCGCGCCGATGATGACGGCATCGTAGCTTGCGGCGCGCATCGCGCATCGAGTGTAGCCGGGATTTCGCGCGCGGCAGCCGGATCAAGTATCTTCCCGCGTATGTCGCGCCTGCAGATCGCAGCGGCATTCGCCGCCCTCTACGTGCTGCTTGATTGGGTGAGCTACGTCTACCCCGCATCGCCGGCGGGCCTCACGCCGTGGAATCCCCAGTCGGGGTTGGCGGTGGCTTACCTGCTGTACGCGGGCCTGCGCGGCTGGCCGGCGATCGCGCTTGCCGCGCTGGCGGCGGAGTGGCTGGTGCGGGGCATGCCGCTCGGACCCTGGGCCGGCGCGGCGCTCGCCGCGATTCTCGCGGCAGGGCTTGCAGGTATCGCCGCCGCCATGCCGCCGGAGTTGCGGCGCGCCGGCGCGATCGGCAGCCTCGGCGGCCTCACGCGCTTTGTGGCGATCAGCACCGCGGGCACGCTCGGGGTGTCGCTCGCCTACGTCGGGGTGCATCTGTGGGCGGGCGCGGTGAGCGGCGCCTACTACGCGCAGGGCGTGGTGCACTTCTGGGTCGGCGAGCTGATCGGCATGATCGTCACGTTGCCGCTTGCGCTTCTGGCCCTGGAGGCTCTCGCGCGGCGGACTTGGAGCGGAAAACGTGCCGGGCTTGGGCTCTCCCAGGGTGCCCTGGTTCTGGCCGCCTTCTGGTTCGTGTTCGGCATCGGCCAAGGCGACGCGGCGAGGTATTTCTACGCGCTGTTCATACCGCTCATCTGGATCGCCGTCAGCTGGGGCTTCCCTGGCACCCTGGTGGCGGTCGCCTTCATCCAGGTTTCGCTCATCGTCTCGCTGGTGGCGTTGCGCCACGAAGCAAGCTCGGTGCTCGAGCTCCAGTTTCTCATGCTGACGCTCTCCATCACCGGCCTGTTCCTGGGCATGGCGACCTCCGAGCTGCGTGCGCAGCAGGCGGGACTGCGGCGCTCGCTGCGCCTCGCGGCGGCGGGCGAGATGGCCTCGGCGCTGGCGCACGAGCTCAACCAGCCGCTGTCGGCGATCGGCACCTACCTGCGCTCCTGCGCCATCCTGTTGCGCGAGCCCGCCATCAACCGCGAGCGCATCGACGAAACGATCGCCAAGGTGCAGAAGGAGGCCGAGCGCGCGGGCGAGGTGGTGCGCCGGCTGCGGGATTTCTTCCGCGCCGGCATGACCTCCCTCGAGCCGGTCGATCTCGGCGCCCTGGTGGCCGAGGCTGGCACGCAGCTCGGCTCGCGGCTCAAGCGCCACCGCGTCACGCTCGCGGTATCGGCAGACGAAGGCCTGCCGGGGGTGCTGGTGGACCGCGTACAGATCGGCGTGGTGGCGCGCAACCTCGTGGCCAACGCCATCGACGCCATCACCGCCTCGGGCGCCGCCAGCGGCCGCATCGAGGTGCGTGTCGAGGCGCCCGACGGCGCCACGCTGCTGGTGTCGGTCGTCGACTCCGGCGCGGGCGTGCCGCGCCAGGCCCAGGAGATGCTGTTCGACCTGTTCCACAGCACCAAGTCGGAGGGAATGGGTCTGGGCCTCGCCATCAGCCGCGCCATCATCGAGGCGCACGGCGGCAGGCTCTGGGCCGAGAGCAGCGCGCGCGGCGGCGTGTTCCGCTTCACGCTGCCGGCGGCGCGGGCCGAGGAGCACGGCGCATGAACCGCGCCCAGCAGACGGTGCATGTCGTGGACGACGACGCTGCCGTGCGCGACTCGCTCGCGCTGCTGCTCGAACTCAAGGGCATCGCGGCGCGCACCTATCCCTCTGCGGAGGCGTTCCTGGAGACCTACGACAGGCAGCCCGGCTGCGTGGTGGTGGATCTGCGCATGCCGGGCATGTCCGGGCTCGCGCTACAGGCCGAGCTCAGGCGACGCGGCATCGCGCTGCCCGTGGTGATGGTGACCGCCTACGGCGACGTGCCGACGGCGCGCACCGCGCTCAAGGCCGGCGCCTTCGACTTCGTCGAGAAGCCCATCGAGGAGGATCGCCTGCTCGCCACGCTCGAGGCCGCGCTCAAGGTCGCGCAGGCCGAGCGGGCCACGGCGGAGGAGCTGGCGGGCTTCCGCGCGCGCATCGCGAGGCTCACCGCGCGCGAGCGCGAGGTGCTCGACCTGGTGGTCGAGGGGCGCCACAACCGCGAGATCGCGGAGGCGCTCGCCATCAGTCCGCGCACCGTGGAGGTCTACCGCGCGCGCATGATGGAAAAGCTCAAGGTGCAGCGCCTGCCGGATCTCGTACGCCTCGTGCTCCAGCACGAGTCCCGCCCCGCGCCCGGCACTAAGTAGTTCGCCGTACGCAGGCAGCCGGATTCTGCCTGGCCCGGATCGCGCCTACCATCGCGCGATCAACGTTTGCGGGAGCGGACATGGAACTGTGGCGCGAACTGCTCGAGTGGCTCTGGGATCTCGATCCCGCTTTCGCCTTCCTCCTCGCGCTGCCGTTCGTCGTCGGCGCGTTCGGCCTGCTCGCGCACCGCGAGCAGCGCGCGCCGCGAGCGGCCGCCGAGTCGCGCGCGCACGGCGCCGCCGGCGCCCATGCGCGCTAGCGCCCGCGCGGCGCCGCTCCTCGCCGCTACGACTCTCGCCGCACTCGCCTGGGCGCCCGCGGCGCACGCCGCCACGTCCGACGCGATCGCGCAGTCCTTCCTCTGGGTCACGCTGATCCTGGTTTTTGCCAAGCTCGGCGCCCTGGTCGGGCGCCTGCGCATGCCGGTGGTGCTCGGCGAGCTGGTCGCGGGCATGGTGCTCGGCAACCTGGCGCTCGCGGGCCTTGGCTTCGGCAAGCTGATCGAAGCGGACGGGGTCGTACAGTTCCTCGCGCAGTTGGGCGCGGTGATCCTGCTGTTCCAGTTGGGGCTGGAGTCGAGCGTCTCTTCCATGCGCCGCGTGGGGGCGCGCGCCTTGTGGGTCGCCGTCATCGGCGTGGCGCTGCCCTTCACGCTCGGCACCTACGTGGTCGGGCCGTGGCTGCTGCCGGGCATGCCGTTCGCGGCGTACCTCTTCCTCGGCGCCGCCATGACCGCGACCTCGGTGGGCATTACCGGACGCGTGCTGCGCGACCTCGGCGCGCTGCGCTCGAGCGAGGCGCAGATCGTGCTCGGCGCCGCCGTGATCGACGACGTCCTCGGCCTGATCATCCTGTCGGTGGTCGCCGCCATCGCCACCAAGGGCTCGGTGGCCGCCAGCGACGTCGCCTGGATCGTCGTGCAGGCCGTGTTGTTCCTTGCGGGCGCGCTGGTCGTCGGCCAGCGGCTGGCGCCGCACATCAGCAGGCTGTTCGCGCGCATCCATACTGGCGAGGGCATGAAGCTCACGTTCGCGCTCTCGCTATGCCTCGTCTTTGCCTACCTCGCGCATTTGATCGGGCTGGCGCCGATCGTCGGCGCGTTCGCAGCGGGCCTGGTGCTCGAGGAGGTGCATTTCATCGCCTTCGACGCCCCCAAGATCAAGCAGGAAGTGCTCGACGCCGTGGCGCAAAACGACGCTCAGACCCGCCGGCGCGTGGCGAAGGTGATGGACGCGCACGCCGACCGCCATCTCGAGCACCTGCTCGAGCCGGTCGGCCACCTGCTGGTGCCGATCTTCTTCGTCTACGCCGGCATGCACGTGAAGCTCGAGGCGTTGCTCGATCCGCAGGTTGTCCTGATCGCGGCTGCCATCACGGTGGCCGCCATTCTCGGCAAGCTCGCCTCCGGCCTTGCCGCGGGAAATGCCAACCGCTGGCTGGTCGGATGGGGCATGGTGCCGCGCGGCGAGGTGGGCCTGATCTTCGCCTTCGTCGGCAAGTCGCTTGGCGTGGTCGACGACGCGATGTTCTCGGTGATCGTGGTGGTGGTGATGGCGACCACGCTGGTCACACCGCCGATCCTCGCCTGGCTGCTGCAGAAGCGTGCCTCGCCGCTCGCGCCCGTTGCCGAGCGCGCTCCGGTCACTCCACCGTAACCGACTTCGCCAGGTTCCTGGGCTTGTCCACGTCGGTGCCGCGCGCAAGCGCCGTGTGGTAGGCAAGGAGTTGCAGCGGCACCACGTGCAGGATGGGCGAGAGCACGCCGTAGTGCTCGGGCAGCCGGATGACGTGCATGCCCTCCTGTGCCGCGATGCGCGTGTCGGCGTCGGCGAGCACGTAGAGTTCGCCGCCGCGGGCGCGCACTTCCTGCATGTTCGACTTGAGCTTCTCCAGCAGCACGTCGTTCGGCGCCACCGTCACCACCGGCATCTCCTGCGTGACCAGCGCCAACGGCCCGTGCTTGAGCTCGCCCGCCGGGTAGGCCTCGGCGTGCACGTAGGAGATCTCCTTGAGCTTCAGCGCTCCCTCCAGCGCGATCGGGTAATGCAGTCCGCGGCCGAGGAACAGGGCGTGCTCCTTCTTGGCAAAGCGCTCGGCCCAGGCGATGAGCTGGGGCTCGAGCGCGAGCGTGGCCGACAGGGCCTTCGGCAGGTGGCGCAGGCGCCGCAGGTGCCCCGCCTCCTCGCGCGCGGGCAGCCGCCGGCGCAGCTTGGCGAGCACCAGGGCGAGCAGGAATAGCGCGGTGAGCTGGGTGGTGAAGGCCTTGGTCGAGGCGACGCCGATCTCCACGCCGGCGTGCGTGAGGAACTTGAGCCGCGTCTCGCGCACCATGGCGCTCGAGGCGACGTTGCAGATGGCGAGCGTGCGCTTCTGGCCGAGGCTGCGCGCATGGCGCAGCGCCGCAAGCGTATCGGCGGTCTCGCCCGATTGCGACACCACGACGACGAGCGTGGCCGGGTCCGGCACGCTGTCGCGGTAGCGGTACTCGCTCGCGATCTCCACCTGCGTCGGCAAGTGCGCGAGGGACTCGATCCAGACCTTCGCGGTGAGCCCCGAGTAGTAGCTGGTGCCGCAGGCGAGCACCAGCACCTGCTTGACCCCGCGCAGCGTGCGCTGCGCATCCTTGCCGAAGAGTGCCGGAGATACCGCCTCGACGCCCTCCAGCGTGTCGGCCACCGCGCTGGGCTGCTCGAAAATCTCCTTCTGCATGTAGTGCCGGTAGGGACCCAGCTCGACCGTGCCGCTGCCCGCCTGCACCGTGCGCACTTCGCGCTTCGCCTCGCGATCGGCCGCGTCACGCACGCGGAAGCCTTCCAGGTCGATTTCCGCGACGTCACCCTCCGCGAGGAAGGCGATGCGCTCGGTGGTGCCGGCGAGCGCGAGGGCATCCGAGGCGAGGAACATCTCGCCCTTGCCCACGCCGATCACCAGCGGGCTGCCCGAGCGAGCGCCGACCACGCGATGCGGCTGGCTCTTCGCCACCACTGCGATCGCGTAGGCGCCGCTGACGCGCTTCACGGCGTGGCGCACGGCCTGGAACAGGTCCCCCTGGTAGAAGCTGTGCACCAGGTGGGTGATCACCTCGGTGTCGGTCTGGCTTTCGAACTCGTAGCCCTTGGCCTTGAGCTCCGCACGCAGCTCCTCGTAGTTCTCGATGATGCCGTTGTGCACCAGCGCGATCTCGCCGCGCGACATCATGGGGTGCGCGTTGCGCGTCACCGGCGCGCCGTGCGTCGCCCAGCGAGTGTGCGCGATGCCCGTCTCGGAGTGCAGATTCTGCTTGCGGACCTGGCCGGCGAGGTCCTCGACGCGCTCGACGCTGCGCAGGCGTTCCAGGCCCTTCTCGCCCAGTGTGGCGACGCCGCAGGAATCGTAGCCCCGGTACTCCAGGCGCCGCAGACCCTCGATCAGCACCGGCACGATGTCGCGCCGCGCCGCGGCGCCGACGATTCCGCACATGACCTATCGGAGCAGGGGGCCTTCCGCGGCCCCCCGCACCCCCGCAACGATCGACGAATGCCCACCGTGGAGCAGGGGGCCTTCCGCGGCCCCCCGCACCCCCGCAACGATCGACGAACAAGACAGTCGCATTGCCTAGCCCTTCTTCTTCGGCGCCTTCCAGTTCGGCAGCGAAACCTGCTTCGCGCGGGCCACCGTGAGCTGGTCCGGCGGCGTGGTCTTGCTGATGGTGGAGCCCGCGCCGATATACGAGCCCCTGGAGATGGTCACCGGCGCCACCAGCGTCGCGTCGGAGCCGATGAACGAGTCGTCCTCGATCACCGTGCGGTGCTTGGCCGCCCCGTCGTAGTTGCAGGTGATGGTGCCGGCGCCGATATTGACGCGCGCGCCGACCTCCGCGTCGCCGATGTAGGACAGATGATTGGCCTTCGAGCCGGCGCCGATGCGGCTCGCCTTCACTTCGACGAAGTTGCCGATGTGCACTTCGTTTGCAAGGCTCACGCCGGGCCTCGTCCTGGCAAAGGGCCCGATGCGGCAGCGCTCGCCGACCGTTGCCGCGTCGAGCTGCGAGAACCCGAGTATCTCGGTATCCGCACCGACCGTCACGTTGCGCAGCAGGCAATTCGGTCCCACGCGCACGCGGTCGCCCAGCTTCACGGTGCCCTCGAAGATGCAGTTCACGTCGATCGCCACGTCCCGGCCGCAGGCAAGCACACCGCGCACGTCCACGCGCCAAAGGTCGGCGAGCGCCACGCCGGCGTCGAGCAGCTTTCTTGCCTGCATGTTCTGGTAGGCGCGCTCCAGAAGGGCCAGTTCGTGGCGCGAATTCACGCCGGCCACTTCCCAGGGGTCTTGCGCTTTGACCGTGGCGACGGCAACGCCATCCTTCGCGGCGAGCGCGATCACGTCGGTGAGGTAGTACTCCTTCTGCTCGTTCGCCGGCTTCACTTTCGCCAGCCATTTCGCCAGCCGCTCCACAGGCGCGGAGAGGAATCCCGCATACCACTCGCGGATGCGCAATTCGCTCGCGCTCGCATCCGCGTGCTCGACGACGCGACGCACGCGCTTGCGCGTGTCACGCACCACCCGCCCGTAGCCTGCCGCGTCCGTCAGGTCGGAGGTGCAGATGGCAAGGCCGCCGCGCGATGCCGCTGCCAGGCGCTGCAGCGTCTCGGCGCGCACCAGCGGCACGTCACCGTTCAGCACCAGCACCTGCGCGCCGCGCGCCACCTTGGGCAGCGCCTGCGCCAGCGCATGGCCCGTGCCGAGCTGCTTTTCCTGCTCCACCCACTCGAGGTTCGCGCCGTCGAACGCCGCACGCACCTCGGCACCGCCATGACCGTGCACCACCAGAATCTGCTTCGGCTCAAGCGTGCGTGCGGTGTCGAGCACGTGCGCGAGGAGCGGCCTGCCCGCCAGCTGGTGCAGCACCTTGGGCAATGCCGAATGCATGCGCTTTCCCTGCCCGGCGGCGAGCACGACGACGGCGAGGCTCATGGCGCCGGATTCTAGCATCGCGAGTCTGGCGAACTCCTTGAAAGATTATGGAAAAGCGCCGTAACATGGCGCTTCAATGACCGTGCAGCTGGCGTGAACAGCGAAGTCCTCGAAATCCTCTTCAGGCTGGTGGCGGCGCTCGCCGCCGGAGGCATCATCGGATTGGAGCGCAGCTTTCGCGGCCGCGCGGCCGGGTTTCGCACGCACGCGCTTGTTTGCCTTGCCTCGAGCCTGCTGATGCTGGTCACGGTGTACGAGCACCAGTGGTTCTCCGCGCACGGCGGTTCGCGCGTGGTGGTCGATCCCACGCGCATTGCACAGGGGATCATGACCGGCATCGGTTTTCTCGGCGCCGGGGTCATCGTCAAGGAAGGCCTCACGGTGCGCGGGCTCACCACCGCGGCGTCGATCTGGGTCACCGCGGCAATCGGCATCCTCACCGGCATCGGCTTTTACTTCGCCGCGGGCATCGGCGTGATCCTGACGCTGGGCACGTTGTCGGTGTTCCGCTGGATCGAAGGCAAGATGCCGACCGAGCTTTATGCCAACTTCACGGTGCGCTTTGCACGGGAGGCCGTGCTGCCGGAGCCTGCGCTGCGCGAGCTGGTCGCGCGCCACGGCTTTTCGGTGGCCAACCTGAACTACCGCCTGCTCGGCGAAGTCGGCCACTTCGAGTACCGCATGGTGATGCGCACGCTGAAGAGCGACAACGTTCGCAGCCTGTCCGAAGTGCTGAACGCCGATCGCGCGGTCATCGAGTACCGCATCTCGCCGACGAGCGACTGAGAACGGGGGCTGCGCGCCCCCGTCAATCCCGCGGCGGAACCGGGCCGTGCCCCCGGAGACTCCCCGGGGCCGGCGTCAGCGCGGCAGCTCGGAGAATCCGATCAGGAACTCGTCCACCGCGCGCGCCGCCTGGCGCCCTTCGCGGATCGCCCAGACCACCAGCGACTGGCCGCGGCGCATGTCGCCCGCGGTGAAGACCTTCGGCACGCTGGTGGCATAGCAGCCCGCGTCCTCGGTGACAGCCTTGGCGTTGCCGCGCGCATCTTTGGCGACGCCCAGGGCGTCGAGCACCGATTGCACAGGCGAGACGAAGCCCATCGCCAGCAGCACGAGGTCGGCGGGAATCTCGAACTCCGAGCCCGCGACCTCGGCGGGCTTGCCGTCCTTCCACTCGAGCTTCACCGCGCGCAGCGCCTTCACCCGGCCGTTCTCGCCGAGGAAGGCCTTGGCGGCGACCGACCAGTCGCGCTCGGCGCCCTCTTCGTGCGAGGAGGACGTGCGCAGCCGCGTGGGCCAGTACGGCCACACGGGATTGCTCTCCGGGTCGGGCGGCATCGGCAGCAACTCGAACTGCGCGACGGACGCGGCGCCGTGGCGGTTGGCGGTGCCCACGCAGTCGGAGCCCGTGTCGCCGCCGCCGATGACCACCACGTGCTTGCCGTTCGCCGACAGCTCCCTCACGTTCTTGTCGCCCGCCACGCGCCGGTTCTGCAGCGGCAGGAAGTCCATGGCGAAGTGGACACCCTCCAGATCGCGTCCCGGAACCGGCAGGTCGCGCGGCAACTCGGCGCCGCCGGCGAGCACCACCGCGTCGTAGTCGGCGAGCAGCTTCTTCGGGTCCACCGGGCGCGCCTGCGCGTTGCCGGCGCCCACCGGCGCCGAGCCGATGACGTGGTTGGTGCGGAACTCGACGCCCTCGGCCTTCATCTGCTCGAGGCGCCGGTCGATGAGCCATTTCTCCATCTTGAAGTCCGGGATGCCATAGCGCAGGAGGCCCCCGGCGCGGTCGTTCTTCTCGAATACCGTCACCGCGTGCCCTGCGCGCGCGAGCTGCTGCGCGCAGGCGAGCCCCGCCGGCCCGGAGCCGATCACGGCGACCTTCTTGCCGGTCTTCGCGACAGCCGGCTGCGGCGCCACCCATCCCGCTTCCCACGCCCGGTCGATGATCGCGTGCTCGATGGACTTGATGCCGACCGGGTCGTTGTTGATGCGCAGCACGCACGCCTCTTCGCAGGGCGCCGGGCAGACACGGCCGGTGAACTCGGGAAAATTGTTGGTCGAGTGCAGCGTCTCGATGGCGAGCTGCCAGTCGCCGCGGTACACCAGGTCGTTCCAGTCCGGGATGATGTTGTTGACGGGGCAGCCGGACATGCAGAACGGCGTGCCGCAATCCATGCAGCGCGCGCCCTGGATCTTCGCTTCCTCGTCGGTGAGATGCAGGACGAACTCGCGGTAGTGCTTCTTGCGCGCCTCCGGCGTCTCGGCGGCCTCCGCCAGGCGCTGATACTCAAGAAAACCCGTGACCTTGCCCATGCCTTGCCTGTCTCTCTTGCGTTGTCGGGGATCGCAAGGGGGCACAGAGCCCCCTTGCAGCTGACCTACGCTGCCGCCTTCTTCTGCGCCGCGGCCAGCTCGCCCAGCGCGCGCCGGTACTCCTTCGGGAACACCTTCACGAAGCGGCCGCGCCAGGTCGTCCATTGGTCGAGGATCTGCTGCGCGCGCTTACTGCCGGTGTGCTTCGCGTGGCTCTCGATCAGGCGCCGCAGGATCGCCTCGTCGGTCTCGCCGTGGTGCCACAACTCGCGTGCGCCCTTCGCCTGCTGCTCGGTGTCGGGCAGGACCGCCTCGAGATCGACCATCGCGCTGTTGCAGCGCCTGGCGAAGTCGCCGTCCGTATCGAGCACGTAGGCGATCCCGCCCGACATGCCGGCCGCGAAGTTGCGCCCGGTCTGGCCGAGCACCGCGACGGTGCCGCCCGTCATGTATTCGCAGCCGTGATCGCCGACGCCCTCCACCACCGCCGTGGCGCCGGAGTTCCTCACTGCAAAGCGCTCGCCGGCGACGCCGCGGAAATAGGCTTCGCCCGCGATGGCGCCGTAGAGCACCACGTTGCCGGTGATGATGTTCTCGGTGGGCTCGCCGCGGAACTTGGGCGAAGGCTGCACGGAGATGCGCCCGCCGGAGAGACCCTTGCCGCAGTAGTCGTTGGTGTCGCCGATCAGGTCGAGCGTGACGCCGCGCGCCAGGAACGCGCCGAAGCTCTGGCCCGCCGAGCCGGCGAAGCGCACGCGGATCGTGTCCGACGGCAGACCCTCGTGCCCGTAGCGCTTGGCGATCTCGTGCGAGAGCAGCGTGCCCACCGTGCGGTTGATGTTGCGGATCGGCATGTCGATCGCGATCTTCTCGCCGCGTTCGAGCGCCGGCCGGGCGAGCTCGATCAAGCGGTTGTCGAGCGCCTTGGCGAGTCCGTGGTCCTGCGCTTCGCTATGGAAGCAAGCAACTTCCGCGG
>Ga0180077_1000042_pt1 | contig 14728 bp, 13 predicted proteins | sample EasRiv466_16_10D_FD_123014 | JGI IMG/M metagenome (GOLD analysis project Ga0180077, IMG submission 123014) | Soil microbial communities from meander-bound floodplain in the East River, Colorado, USA - East River metaG ERMLT466_16_10D | ecosystem: Environmental > Terrestrial > Soil > Floodplain ...
CCATTCGCGCGCGCCCGCGCCAGGAGCCTCGCGCTGCTCGTGGCCTGCGAGATCCATCCGCTCAACAACCTGCGCACGCTCACGCACCTGAGAAAGGCGCTCGGCCAGAGCGAGGACCAGGTGCATGCCTGGTACCGGCACTGGATCGCCGACGGCATGGCGAAGCTCGAAGCCGCCATGGCGCAGACGCCGGGCACCGGCAGGTTCAGCCAGGGCGATGCGCCCGGCATCGCCGACTGCTGCCTGGTGCCGCAGGTGTTCAACGCGCAGCGCTACCAATGCGATCTCGCGCCGTTCCCCACCGTGATGCGCGTGTTCGACGCCTGCATGCAACTTGATGCATTCGATCGTGCGCAGCCGGGCAAGCAGCCGGACGCGGAATAGAGGGAGAATGCGCGCCAGAGGGGGAAACCCAAGCCGCCATGAGCAAGATCAACGCCTACCGCAGGTTCCATCCGGGCACGCAGCCCGAGTACGACTTTCCGTTCTATGCCTCGACGGCCAGGCGCCATCCGACGCAGCCGCTGGTCATCGTGCCGCAGACGCTCTCGGAGATCACCGGCCCGGTGTTCGGCACCGACGATCTGAAGCCCACCGACCACGACCTCACGCGCCAGCACAAGGGCGACCCGATCGGCGAGCGCATCATCGTCAGCGGCCGCGTGCTGGACGAAAACGGCCGGCCGCTGCCGCACACGCTGGTCGAGGTCTGGCAGGCGAACGCCGCCGGGCGCTACCCCCACAAGAACGACACGCACAACGCGCCGGTGGATCCGAATTTCTCGGGCGCCGGCCGCGCGCTCACCGACGCCGAGGGCCGCTACCGCTTCATCAGCATCCGGCCCGGGGAGTATCCCTGGCGCAACCACTACAACGCCTGGCGTCCCGCGCACATCCATTTTTCGCTCTTCGGCCGCGCGTTCCTGACGCGCATGGTCACGCAGATGTACTTCCCGGGAGACCCGCTGCTCGAGTACGACCCGATGTACATGAGCATCCCGGACGCGAAGGCGCGCGTGCGCCTGGTTTCGCAGTTCGACTGGGAGAACACGGTGCCGGAGCACGCGCTCGCCTACCGTTTCGACATCGTGCTGCGCGGCCGCGAGGCGACGCCGATGGACAAGTCGCCGGGGGAATGACGTGAGCCTCTATGCCAGCGGTTCGCAGACGGTCGGCCCCTACCTGCACATCGGCCTCACCTGGCTCAATACTTCGAATATCGCCGGGCCCGGCGTCAAGGGCGAGCGCGTCACCATCCAGGGGCGCCTCGTGGATGGCGACGGCGTTGGCGTGGGCGACGGCCTGATCGAGATCTGGCAGGCGAACGCCGAGGGCGCGTATGCGCACCCGGAGGACCGCCAGAAGAAGACGCTGGAAAAGGGCTTCCGCGGCTTCGGGCGCATCCCGACCGATGCGAAGGGCGCGTTCGAGTTCACCACCATCAAGGCCGGCCGCGTGCCCGGCCCCGACGGCAAGCTGCAGGCGCCCCACCTGTCGGTGACGGTGTTCATGCGCGGCCTGCTCAAGCAGCTCTCGACCCGGATCTATTTCCCCGGCGATCCGGCCAACGCCCAGGATCCGGTGCTCAAGCTCGTGCCGGCGGCGCGCCGCGCCACGCTCGTCGCGCGGCGAGGGAGCAAGGGCGTGCTGGAGTGGAACATCGTCCTGCAGGGCAAGGACGAAACGGCGTTCTTCGACTTCTGAGTCTCGACCTCGCCTTCGCCGACGAGCGCTGCGCCGAGCTGTTGTCGGACCGGCAGCTGCTCGCCGCGATGGCGCGCTTCGAAGCGGCGCTGGCGCTCGCCGAAGCACGCGCCGGCCTGGTGCCGGTCGAGCATGCGCAGACGATCGCGCGCGTCTGCGAGCGCGCCGAATTCGACGCGGCCGCGCTCGCGCGCGCGGCGCGCACGGCGGGGGCGCTTGCCATTCCCTTCGTGCAGCAGCTCACCGCTCAGGTCGCTTCGGTATCCGCGGAGGCGGCGCGCCACGTTCACTTCGGCGCCACCAGCCAGGACGTCATGGATACGGCGGCCGCGCTCTGCTTGCGCAGCGCCGGCGAGCGCCTGATCGCGCTTGCCACGCGCGCGGGCGATGCCGCCGCGCAGCTCGCCGAGCGCTACGCGCGCACGCCGCTCGCCGCGCGCACGCTGCTGCAGCCCGCGCTTGCCGTGCCCTTCGGCTGGAAGGCGGCGGGGTGGCTCTCCGCGCTCACCCGCGCGCGCGCCCGTCTGCCGGCGGCGCTCACGCAGGCCTGCGCCCTGCAGTTCGGCGGCGCCGGCGGCACGCTGTCCGCGTTCGGCTCGCAGGGCGACGCGGTGGGCGACGCGCTGGCCGCCGAGCTCGACCTGCCGCGGCCCTCGATACCGTGGCACAGCGCACGCGACGCATTCGCGCGCCTGGGCGCGGAGATCGCGATCGTCGCGGGCACGGCTGGCAAGATCGGGCGCGACATCTCGCTCATGATGCAGCCCGAGGTCGGCGAGGCCGCCGAGCCGGCGGGCGCGGGCCGCGGCGGCTCCTCGAGCCTGCCGCACAAGCGCAATCCCGTCGGCAGCCTGCTGGCGCTGGAGGCGGCGCTGCGCGCGCCCGGCCTCGCGGCGACGCTGCTCGCGCAGCTCGCGCCCGAGCACGAGCGCGGGCTGGGCCAGTGGCAGAGCCAGTGGTTCACGCTGCGCGAGCTGCTGTGCGCGGCGGCGAGCGGCGCCGCGGCGATGGCGGAGGTCCTCGAAGGGCTCGAAGTGGACGCAGCGGCCATGCGCCGCAATCTCGAGCGCACGCGCGGCCTGGTGTTCTCCGAGGCGGTGGCCGTGCGCCTTGCCCGAACGCTCGGCAAGGCGGCCGCTCACCAGCTGACTGAAAGGCTGTGCGCGCAGGTGCAGCGCGAGGGCACCACGCTGCTCGAGGCGCTGCGCGCCGACCCCGAGGCCGCGCGCGCGATTCCGCAGCAGGAGCTCGCCGGACTGTTCGACGCCGAGAGAACGTTCGGCAGCGCGGGCGCGATGATCGCGCGCGCACTCGCCGAGTGGCACGCGGTGCGCGCGAGCTAGCTCGCGCGAAACAGCGCCTTCAACTCTTCCGGGATCGTTTCCCCGTGCAATCTCGAGCCGGGCCCCTTCTCGAACCGGCCCCAGACGCGTGTCTCGCTGCCGCGCGCGAGCGCCACGCCGTCGGCGCGCAGCACCTCGTGCGCGAGCACGAAGGACTTGCCGCCGAAGCGCGCGATCTTCGAGCGCACCTCGCAGTGGTCGCCCTGCTCGGCGGGATGCAGGAACCGGCAGTCCGCAGCAATGAGCGGCATGGCAAGATTCTCCGCGCGCATGCGCTTGGCGGGGTAGCCGACGCCGGCGAAGAACGCCCAGCAGGCCGAGTCCATCCAGCGGAAGTAAGTGGGATAGAAGATGATGCCCGCCGGGTCGCAGTCGCCCCAATGCACCTGGCACGCAAAGGTCGCGACGATGGAGCGGAACTCGGCGTCGTTCATCGCCCGAAATCTTATCAGCGCAACTGGCGCGCGTGCGTCTCGCGCGTGGCGAGCGCGCAGGCGAACGACAGCGAAAGCCAGCCGAGCAGCAGCAGGAACGCGTCGCGGTAGGCCTGCGCCCCGTAGGCGCGCGCGCCCGAGTAGGTCAGCTCGCCGAGCCAGCCCTGGTCGAGAACGACGCCGATCAACGGCTGCAGCAGCATCGCGCCGGTCATCGAGCCCATGTTGGCGACGCCCGTCGCGGTACCCGCCAGCTGCGCGGGCACCGACTCCTTGGCATAGGCGAAGCCGACCACCATGCAGCCCGAGGTGAACCCCGCGGCCACCAGCAGCGCAAGCAAGACGTTCGGCGAGGGGTGCGCCAGGACGATCATCGACCACAGCACCAGCGCCGAGACCGCGCCGATCACGTAGGGGGACTTCCTCTCGCGCAGCCGGTCGGAGAAGGCGCCGAACAGCGGCCCGCCGAGCGCCCACGCCAGCATCAGCGCCGAGCAGTAGAACGCCGCGCGCGCCTGCGTGAAGCCGTACACCGACACGAGGTAGGGCACGCCCCACAGGCCGCCGAAGGCGATGGTCGCGCCGCTGATGCCCTGCGGCGCAAAGAAGATGAGCCAGGTGTTGCGGTAGCGCAGGACTTCGGCCAATCCCTGCCATGCGGATGCGCGCGCAGCGCCTGAGGCTCGCGCAGGGGCGTAGCCGAGGTAGCCGCGTTCCGAGGGATCGTCGCGCACCGCGAGCCGGATCGCGCCGCAGATCACGACGGTGGCGAGCGCCACCGTGAGCATGACGGGGCGCCACTCGAATTGCGCGACCGCCGCAGCAAGCGGCACGCCGGCGCTCACCGCGCCGCTCATCCCGGCCGCGAGCGCGAGCCCGCTCGCGAGCGCGAAACGCTGCGCGGGCAGCCAGTGCGCGGCGAGCTTGAGCGTCCCCACCCAGGCCACGCCCACCGAGCCGCCGATCAGCAGCCGGCCGAGATAGGCGACGTACAGATTCGGGGCGAGCGCGAACATCAGGCCGCCGATGGCGGCGACCGCCGCGCCGGCCGTGAGCACGCGTCGCGCGCCGTAGCGATCGACCATGAGCCCGGTCGGGATCTGCATGGCGACGTAGCCGTAGAGGTAGAACGCCGAAAGATTGCCGAGGCCGGCGGCGGCAAGGGAGAACTCCGCCATCAGCTCCTGCGTCATCACCGCGGGGGCGACGCGCTGGAAGAACCCGGCGAGGTACAGCGAGGCGCCCAGCGCCCAGATGCCCCAGGCGAGGCGGGCCGGCGGGTACGCTGCTGCGGGGGCGCTGGGCAAGTGGCGCTCGCGAAGCCGGCGCGGCGCCCGTCTAGCGCGCTAGCACTGCTCCCAGGGCAGGCCCTCGAAGCGCCAGCCGGCGGTCGAGTTGCGCTGGTGCCTGTCGTTCAGCTCGCCCTCGAAGCCGTGCACCACGTTGAACACCTGCGTAAAGCCCGCTCGCTCGAGCTCTTCGCCGGCTTCCTTGGAGCGGTTGCCGCTGCGGCAGATGAGCACCACCGGGCGCGTGGTGTGATTGGTGCCGGCGAGCTTCTTCACCTGGCCCACGAAATGCGGATTCACCGCCCACTCCGGCCCGTCGTTCCACGCGACGTGCAGCGCGCCGACCGGGTGGCCCACGAACAGATACTCCATCTCGCTGCGGCAATCGACGAACAGCGCGTCCGCATGCTGCTTCAGGAACTGCTGCGCGCGCTTGGGCTCGAGGTGGTCCATGGGGGAGGGCATTATACGCGTAAGCAATTGACACAACAGGGGGAACTGGGCACACTGCCAGTCCGCGCCGATTTGATGTTCAGCTTGCGGGCGCGTTACAAATACCGCTAAAGAGACGTGCTCCGACGCCCGTTTCCGCGCAAGCCGAACGGGCGTTTTGTTTTACGGGACCCGATGACACACAGCGATCGCAGCGCGCAGCTCCGCGCCCTCCTCGGCGAGCGGATCCTCGTCCTGGACGGCGCCATGGGCACCATGATCCAGCGCGAGCGCCTGTCCGAGGCGCAGTTCCGCGGCGAGCGCTTCCGCGACTGGCCGCGCGAGCTGTGCGGCAACAACGACCTGCTCGCGCTGACGCAGCCGGATCTCATCCGGCGCATCCATGCGCAGTATCTCGAGGCGGGCGCCGACATCATCGAGACCAACACCTTCAATTCGACTGCCGTATCGATGGCCGACTACGGCATGGAGGCGCAGGTCGCCGAGCTCAATCTCGCCGCCGCGCGCCTCGCCGTCGGGGCGGCGCGCGAATGGGAGGCACGAGAACCGTCGCGGCCTCGCTTCGTCGCGGGGGTGCTCGGGCCGACCACCAAGACGGCGTCGATTTCCCCCGACGTGAACGACGCGGGATTCCGCGCCATTGACTTCGACCAGCTGGCGGCGGCCTATGCCGAGGCGGCCGCGGCGCTCGCCGACGGCGGCGTGGACCTGTTCCTCGTCGAGACGGTGTTCGACACGCTCAACGCCAAGGCGGCGCTGTTTGCGCTGGAGGAACTGTTCGAGCGGCGCGGCGAGCGGCTGCCGGTGATCATCTCGGGCACCATCACCGACGCCTCGGGGCGCACGCTCTCGGGACAGACCACCGAGGCGTTCTACAACTCGGTGCGGCACGCCCGGCCGCTCGCGATCGGGCTGAACTGCGCGCTCGGCGCGAAAGAGCTGCGCCCGCACGTGGAGGAGCTCGCCGCGGTGTCGGAGGCCTTCGTCTCCTGCCACCCGAATGCGGGGTTGCCCAACGCCTTCGGCGAGTACGACGACACGCCGGAGAATATGGCCGCCATCATGGGCGAGTGGGCGAGAAGCGGCTGGCTCAACATCGTCGGCGGCTGCTGCGGCACCACCGCCGAGCACATCCGCGCGCTCGCCGAAGCGGTGCGCGGCGTGGCGCCGCGGCGCGCGCCCGCGCTGCCGGCAAAGCTGCGGCTCGCGGGCCTCGAGCCGCTCAACGTCGGGCCGGCGTCGCTTTTCGTCAACGTCGGCGAGCGCGCCAACGTCACCGGCTCGAAGGCGTTCGCGCGCCTCATCCTGGCCGGAAATTACGCGGATGCGTTGACCGTGGCGCGCCAGCAGGTGGAGAACGGCGCGCAGGTGATCGACGTGAACATGGACGAGGCGATGCTCGACTCGGAGGCGGCGATGCAGCGCTTCCTCAGGCTGGCGGCGGCCGAGCCCGACATCGCGCGCGTGCCGGTGATGATCGACAGCTCGAAGTGGGCCGTCATCGAGGCGGGCCTGAAATGCGTCCAGGGCAAGAGCATCGTCAACTCCATCAGCCTCAAGGAAGGCGAGGCGGAGTTCCTGCGCCAGGCGCGCCTTGCGCGCCGCTACGGCGCCGCCGTGGTGGTCATGGCGTTCGACGAGCAGGGCCAGGCCGACACGCTCGAGCGGCGTACCGCGATCTGCCGCCGCGCCCATGATCTGCTCACCGCCCAGGCGGGGTTCGCGGCCGAGGACATCATTTTCGATCCGAACATCTTCGCCGTTGCCACGGGCCTCGAAGAGCACGCGAACTACGGGGTGGACTACATCGAGGCGGCGCGCTGGATCCGGCAACACCTGCCCCACGCGCAGGTGTCGGGCGGGCTGTCGAACCTGTCGTTCTCGTTCCGCGGCAACGACGCGGTGCGCGAGGCGATGCATACCGCGTTCCTGTACCACGCCATCCGCGCGGGCATGTCGATGGGCATCGTCAACGCGGGCCAGCTCGGCGTGTACGAGGAGATCGAGCCGCAGCTACGCGAACGCGTGGAGGATGTGATTCTCAATCGACGGGCGGACGCCACCGAGCGGCTGATCGAGTTCGCGGGCTCGGTGAAGGCCGGCACCGGCAAGGCGGCGAGGGAAGACGACGCCTGGCGGCGCGGCACGGCGCGCGAGCGCCTGGTGCATGCCCTGGTCAACGGCATCTCGGCGCACGTCGTCGCGGACACGGAAGAGGCGCGCCTCGCGGCGGCGCGCCCGATCGAGGTGATCGAGGGCCCGCTGATGGACGGCATGAACGTGGTCGGGGACCTGTTCGGCGCCGGCAAGATGTTCCTGCCCCAGGTCGTGAAGTCGGCGCGCGTGATGAAGCAGGCGGTGGCGCACCTCGTGCCTTACATCGAGGCGGAGAAAGCGCGCACCGGCCAGGCGGGGCGCCCCAAGGGAAAGATCGTCATCGCCACCGTGAAAGGCGACGTGCACGACATCGGCAAGAACATCGTCGCGGTGGTGCTCCAGTGCAACAACTACGAGGTGGTGAACCTCGGCGTGATGGTGCCCGCGCAGAAGATCCTTGACACGGCGCGCGCGGAGAACGCCGATGCCATCGGGCTCTCGGGCCTCATCACGCCCTCGCTCGAGGAGATGGCGCACGTGGCCAAGGAGATGGAGCGCGAAGGGCTGCAACTGCCGCTGCTCATCGGCGGCGCGACGACCTCGCGCGTGCATACCGCAGTCAAGATCGCGCCGCAGTATTCCGGCCCGGTCGTGTACGTTCCCGACGCATCGCGCTCGGTCACGGTAGCGCAAAGCCTCCTTTCACCCGATAACAGGGCAGCCTATATGGCGGGGGTGAGGTCTGACTATGCCAAGATCCGGCAGCAGCATGCGGACAAGAAGGGACCGGGGCCGCTACTGCCGATTGCGCGGGCGCGCGATCTCGGCCACGCAATCGACTGGACGGCGTATGCGCCGCCGCGGCCCGCCAGGCCGGGACTCACCGTGCTGAAGAACTACCCGCTGGAGAAGCTCGCCCCCTACATCGACTGGGGGCCTTTCTTCCAGACCTGGGAGCTCTCCGGTTCCTACCCGGCCATCCTCGAGGATGCAGTGGTGGGCGTGGAGGCAAGAAAGCTCCTTGCAGACGCGCAAGCGTTCCTCAAGCGCATGATCGATGGCCGCTGGGTGCGCGCGAGCGGCGTGGTGGGGCTTTTCCCCGCTGCGCGCGTCGGCGACGACGTCGAGGTGTTTCGCGACGAGTCGCGGCGCGAGCTGCGCATGACCTGGCACAACCTTCGGCAGCAGAACCAGAAGCCCGCGGGCCGCGCCAACCAGTGCCTGGCGGACTACGTCGCGCCGAGGGAGGCCGGCGTTGCCGACTGGATCGGCGCCTTCGCGGTGACCGCCGGCCTCGGCATCGACAAGAAACTCGCCGAGTTCGAGCGCGCGCACGACGACTACGCCGCAATCATGCTCAAGGCGCTCGCCGACCGCCTGGCGGAGGCCTTCGCCGAGCACCTGCACGAGCGCGTGCGGCGCGAGTACTGGGGCTATGCGCCGCAGGAGGCCCTCGGCATCGGGCAACTGGTCGCCGAGCAGTATCGCGGCATCCGGCCTGCGCCCGGCTATCCCGCCTGCCCCGACCATACCGAGAAGGGCGCGATGTTCGCGCTGCTCGACGCGGAGGCGAACGCGCAGATGCGCCTCACCGAGTCCTACGCCATGCTGCCGGCCGCGGCAGTGGCGGGCTTCTACCTGTCGCACCCCGACGCGGCCTACTTCGCGGTCGGCAAGATCGGGCGCGACCAGGTCGAAGACTACGCGCGGCGCAAAGGCATGCGCACGGAGGAAGCCGAGCGCTGGCTCGCACCCTATCTCGCCTACGACCCGGACACGCGGTCGAAAGCCGCGTAGCTATAATGCCGCGCAGGACTGCAACCGGAGACTTGAGATGGGCAGAGGCGACAAGCGCACGCGCAAGGGCAAGATCTACAAGGGCAGCTACGGCAAGAAGCGCCCGCAACGCCTGAAGAAGAAAAAGGCGTCCTGAGCCCGAAGCTCCTCGTCGCATTGGGCGCACTGCTCGCCGCGGCGGGCGTCGCGCTCGGCGCGTTCGGCGCGCACGCGCTGAAGTCCCGCCTGCCGGCGGACCTGCTGGCGGTCTGGCACACCGGCGTGCAGTACCACCTCTGGCACGCGCTGGGAATGATCGCCGTGGGACTGTGCGCCGCCATCGTCCCGGATGGCCCCTGGCTGCGCGGCGCGGGGGCCCTGCTGCTCGCGGGAATCATCCTGTTTTCGGGCAGCCTCTACGCGCTGGCGCTGGGCGCGCCCAGGGGACTCGGCGCGCTGACCCCCTTCGGCGGAGTCGCCCTGATGCTGGGCTGGCTCGCGCTCGTCGTCGCGCTGTTGCGCTCCTGAGGCGTCGTCACTCTGGCCCGGCGCCGGTTAGCTCCACCTCTTCGGCAAGCGGCCATTCACTGAGCGCCCTGCACATGGCGGGCGCATGGGCCGGGTCCGCCAGCTCGATCACGACGCCGCGCGGTCGCTGCTCGCGGATCACGCGTGCCAGTTCGACCTGCATCGCCACACGCCCCACGCAGCAGGGGCAAGCGCTCGGCCTGAGCGCGACCCAGCCCGGCGGCGCCTCGCTCCGCGGGCCGGCCACGACGCGGACCGGAACGCGGCTCACTTGCGCCAGAACGCCGGGGTGATCACCACCAGCAGGGTGAACAGCTCCAGACGCCCGAGGAGCATGGCGAAGGAGCAGATCCAGGTCTGGAAGTCGGTCAGCACCGCGTAGGTCGCGGCGGGTCCCACCTGCGCCAGGCCCGGACCGGTGTTGTTGATCGAGGCCACCGCTGCCGAGAAGGCCGTCACCACGTCCGCGCCGCCCAGGGTGAGCAGCAGCGTGAAGACGATGATGCAGGACACGTAGACGAAGACGTAGGCCAGCACCGCGAACACGACGTTGTTCTCGACGGTCTGGCCGCCGAGCTTCACCGGGTTGTAGACGCGCGGGTGGATGATGCGCAGCAGCTCGCGGAACACCTGCTTGAACAGGATCTGCGCGCGGATCATCTTCATGCCGCTGCCAGTGGAGCCCGAGCAGCTGGCGAAGCTGCACAGGAACAGCATCCACAGCGGCGCGAAGATCGGCCAGAGGTTGTAATCGGTGCTCGCGTAGCCCGTGGTGGTGGCGATCGACACCACGTTGAAGGCCGCGAAGCGCAGCGCCGTGCCGAAGTCCGCGTAAGTGCCGTCCCAGGTGAGATAGACCGCGACGCCAAGCACGGACACCAGGGCGACGCCGAGGAACGCCTTCGCCTCGGGATCCACGCGGTAGGGGCGCAGCGAGCGCCGGTGCCAGGCAAGGAAATGCGTGGCGAAGTTGATCGCCGCGATCAGCATGAACACGATCGCCACCGCCTCGATGCGCGGCGAGTTCCAGTGGGCGAAGCTCGCGTCGTGCGTCGAGAAGCCGCCCAGGCCCATGGTGGTGAAGGCGTGCATCACCGCGTCGAGCCAGCTCATGCCGGCCCAGCGGTACGCGAGCCCGCAGGCGACCGTCAGCGCGAAATAAACGAGCCACAGGCCCTTGGCCGTCTCCGCGATGCGCGGGGTGAGCTTGGTGTCCTTCATCGGCGTCGGCGTCTCCGCCTTGAACAGCTGCGAGCCGCCGACGCCGAGCAGCGGCAGGATCGCCACCGCCAGCACGATCACCCCCATGCCGCCCAGCCAGATCATGAAGCCGCGCCAGATGTTGAGCGAAGGCGGCAGCCGGTCCAGGCCCGAGAGCACCGTGGCGCCGCTCGCGGTGAGGCCGGACACGGCCTCGAAGTAGGCGTCGGTGAAGGACAGCGCCGGCAGCTGCAGCAGGAGCGGCAGCGTCGCAAAGGCCGGCAATACGGTCCACACCAGCGCCACCAGCAGGAAGCCGTCGCGCACCTGCAGTTCGCGCCCGGCGCGGTGCGTGGCGCCCCACAACAGCGCGGCGGCGAGCAGCGTGATGCCCATCGCCTTGCCGTAGGCCGGCGACGCGCCATCGCGAAAGCCCAGAGAGAAGGCGAGCGGCACCAGCATGCTGGCGGCAAACAGCAGCAGCACCAGCGACAGCACATTCAGGACGGCGGCGAGGCGCACGCGATCGGCGGACTAGAGAAAGCGCGCGCCGACCTGGAACAGCTTCTCCACGCGCGGCAGCGTCTTCTTGTCGGTCACGAAGACGATGACATGGTCCTCCGCCTCGATGCGGGTGTCGTGGTGCGCCATCAGCACCTGGCTGCCGCGCACCACGGCGCCGATGGTGGCGCCGGCGGGCAGCTCGATTTCATCGACGCGCCGGCCGGTGACGCGGCAGGAATCGCGGTCGCCGTGCACCACCGCCTCGAGCGCCTCCGCCGCGCCGCGCCGCAGGCTGTGCACCGCCACCACGTCGCCGCGGCGCACGTGGGCGAGGAGCTTGCCGATGGTGGCCTGCGCCGGCGAGATGGCGATGTCGATCTGGCCGCTCTGCAGCAGGTCGACGTAGCTGCGGCGGTTGATCAGCGCGACCACGCGGCGAGCGCCCATCCTTTTGGCCAGCAGGCAGCTCATGATGTTGTTCTCGTCGTCGTTGGTCACCGCGACGAACAGGTCCATCTGCGCGATGTTCTCCTGCTCCAGCAGCTCCTCGTCGGTGGCGTCGCCGTTGAGCACCAGCGCGCGGTTGAGCTTCGCCGCGAGGCCCTCGCAGCGCCGCTTGTTGTGCTCGATCACGCGCACCGAGTAGGCGTTCTCCAGGGCGCGCGCGAGGCGCATGCCGATGTTGCCGCCGCCCGCGATCATCACCCGCTGCACCGGCTGGTCCATGCGGCGCAGCTCCTTCATCACCTGCCGGATGTCGTCCGAGGCCGCCAGGCAGAACACCTCGTCGCCGTCCTCGATCACCGTGTCGCCGTCCGGCAAGACCGCGCCGTCGCGCCGGAACATCGCAACGATGCGCGTGTCGATGTTCGGGATGTGGTTGCGGATCTCCTTGACCGGGCGCCCCACCATGGGTCCGCCCTGGTAGGCGCGCACTGCCACCAGGCTCACCTTGCCCCCGGCGAAATCGAGCACTTGCAGCGCCTCCGGAAACTCCACCAGCTTGACGATGTAGTCGGTCAGCACCTGCTCGGGGCAGATCGACAGGTCGACGTCGAAGCCGTCGGGACCCAGCACCCTGGGGTCGTCGAGCAGATCGGTGGCGCGGATGCGCGCGATGCGCCGCGGCACGTTGAACATGCGCGCCGCGAGCTTGCAGGCGACGAGATTGGTCTCGTCGGACTGCGTCACCGCGATCAGCAGGTCGGCATCTTCGATGCCCGCCTCGGTCAGCACGGACGGATGCGCGGCGCTCCCGGTCACGGTACGCAGGTCGAGGCGGTCCTGCAGCGCGCGCAGGCGCGCCGGATCGGTGTCCACCACGGTGATGTCGTTCTGCTCGGAGACCAGGCTCTCCGCCACCGTGCCGCCGACCTGGCCGGCGCCAAGGATGATGATCTTCATGTCGGGGGCCTCTGCCTCAGCCTTCCTCGCGCTTGCCGACCGACAGGCCGAGCGCCTTCAGTTTGCGGTACAGGTGGGTGCGCTCCAGTCCCGACTTTTCGGCCACGCGCGACATGCTGCCGCGCTCCTGCACCAGCAGGTTCTCGAAGTACGCCCGCTCGAAGGCCTCGCGCGCCTGCCGATAGGGCCGGTCCAGGCCGGGCTCCGGCGTGCCGACCGGCGAGCCTTGAGCGGCCAGCACGCGCTCGACGTCCTCGATGCCCACTTCCTCTTCGAGCGCGGTGATCGCCAGGTTCTTCACTGCGTGCTCCAGCTCGGCGAGGTTGCCCGGCCAGCGGTGCTGTCGCAGCGCGTTCAGCGCCGCCACCGAGAAACGGCGCGGCGGGCAGGCGCGCGCCTCGACGAGCTGCGCCAGCATCTGCGCGGCGAGCTCCGGCACGTCCTCGACGAAGTCGCGCAGCGCGGGCAGCCGCAGCGTGAGCTCCGCCAGTCGCTCCACGACAGCGGGCTCGTAGCCGAAGCGCTCCACCAGCGCGCGGGCGTCCACCGGCGAGAACGCCACGATGCGCGCCTTGTGCCTGTCGGCGCGCGCGAGCAGGAACTGCAGGTTGCGCTGCTCGCCGCGCGCCAGGCGCGAGAGATCGGGGAGGAACAGAATGCCGCCCGCCGCCCGCGCCAGCAGCTCGGTGGAGGCGTCCGCCAGCAGCTCGGCGCCCGTCAGGAACGGCGCGCCGGGCGCGGCGAGCAGTCGCGCGAAGACTTCCGGCAGCATGCCCGGCTCGCCGCGCAACAGGAGCGGCGCGGTGGTCTGCGACAGCTGGGCGAGGCGCTTGTGCAGCTCGGCAAGCGACGCCGAGCGCCCCAGCACCGCCAGCGACAGCGGCCGGGGCGCGGCCAGCTCGTGATTGCGCAGCGCCCGCTTCACCGTGGCCAGCAGGCGCTGCAGCGCGATCGGCTTCTCCAGGTAATCGAGCGCGCCGATGCGCGTTGCCTCGACGGCCGTCTCGATGGTGCCGTGGCCGGACATCATCACCACGGGCATCGTCAGCTGGCCGCTGCCCGCCCACTCCTTGAGCAGCGTGATGCCGTCCGTGTCGGGCATCCAGATGTCGAGCAGCACCAGGTCGGGACGGCCGGACCCGCGCGCCTGGCGCGCCGCGCCCGCGCTCTCGGCAAGCTGCACGCTGTGGCCCTCGTCGGACAGGATCTCCGAGAGCAGCTCGCGGATGCCGACCTCGTCGTCGACCACCAGGATCTGCGCCATGGTGGGATCAGGCCGCCTCGGCGAGCGGCAGCAGCACGCTCACCGATGCGCCGCGTTGCGGGCGGTTCTCGATGGCGATCGAGCCGTGGTGCTCGTCGACGATCTTCTTGACGATGGCCAGGCCGAGCCCGGTGCCGCGCGGCTTGGTGGTGACGTAGGGCTCGAAGATGCGCGCCATCAGCTCTTCGGGAAAGCCGTCGCCGTTGTCCGTCACCGACAGCCGCACCTTGTCGCCGGCGAGCTCGGTGCACACTTCCACGGCAGGCAGCGGCCGCGGCTCCTTGCGGTTCTCGAGGGCGTCCTGCGCGTTCTGAACGAGATTGTGGATGACCTGGCGGATCTGCGCCGAATCGGCCCATACCGGCGGCAGCGCGGGCGCAAGGCGCCGGGCGATCGGCACGCGCGAATGCTCGTACAGCGCCAGCACATCCGCCACCAGCGCATTGAGGTCCAGCCCGGTCTGCACCGGCGCGGGCAGGCGCGCGTAGTCGCCAAAGTCGTCCACCATCGACTTGAGGGCGGTGACCTGGTTGACGATGGTCTGGGTGTTGCGCTGCAGGATCTCGGCGTCTTCGCGCGCAAGCTTGCCCTCCAGCTTCATTTCAAGACGCTCCGCCGACAGCTGGATCGGGGTGAGGGGATTCTTGATCTCGTGCGCCAGCCGCCGCGCGACTTCCGCCCACGCGGTGGCGCGCTGCGCCTGGATTAGCTGCGTGATGTCGTCGAACACCA
>Ga0180077_1000043_pt1 | contig 14684 bp, 15 predicted proteins | sample EasRiv466_16_10D_FD_123014 | JGI IMG/M metagenome (GOLD analysis project Ga0180077, IMG submission 123014) | Soil microbial communities from meander-bound floodplain in the East River, Colorado, USA - East River metaG ERMLT466_16_10D | ecosystem: Environmental > Terrestrial > Soil > Floodplain ...
CGCCTTCATCGAGGACGGCGGCTATCGCAGGCCGGAGCTGTGGCTCTCGGAGGGCTGGACGCACGCGCAGGCACAGCACTGGGAGGCGCCGCTTTACTGGCGCCGGCGCGAAGGTGCCTGGATGGAGTTCACGCTGCAAGGCCTGCAGCCGCTCGATCTCCACGCGTCGGTGACGCACGTCAGCCATTTCGAGGCCGACGCCTTCGCACGCTGGTCGGGCGCGCGCCTGCCCACGGAGTTCGAGCTGGAGGTAGCGGGCGGCGCTTTCGCCGACGTGTGGCAGTGGACTTCCAGCAGCTACGGCCCGTATCCGGGCTACCGCTCCACGCCGGGCGCGGTGGGCGAATACAACGGCAAGTTCATGTCCAACCAGTACGTGCTGCGCGGCGGCTCGCTTGCCACGCCGCCCGGGCACCTGCGCCCGAGCTATCGGAACTTCTTTCCGTCGCCGGCGCGCTGGCAGTTCAGCGGCGTGCGCCTCGCGCGCGATCCGTCCTGACCTGACTCGCGCGCCTCGCGTGAAAGCGCTCAGCGAGAGACGGCGCAGGCATCGCCCGGCAGCGGTGCAAGGGGCCCCCATCGCGACGCGCCGAGGCGGGCCGAGGGCGGAGGGAGAAGGCCGAGCACGGTTCGAAGCCCGCAGGTGAAGGAGGGCGAGTTGCGCAGGCCCCCGACGCCCGAGGACTGACGGCGAAGGGGCTTTCGCGGCGCTGGGGAAGGCGCCGTTGCCGGGCGATGCAGCCGCTGTCGCGACGCTGCTAGCGCGCGAGATAGCCGGAGTCCACCGGCAGCGTGACGCCCGTGATGCAGCGCGCCGCAGGACTCGCGAGGAAGACGATGGCCTGCGCGATGTCCTCCACCTCGGGCAGGCGCCCTAGCGGCGTGTGCTCCATCACCTTCTCCAGCAATTCCGGGTTGGAGAAGATCGGCGCGGTGAGTGCGGTGCGCACGAAAGTCGGCGCCACGGCGTTCACGCGGATATTGAATTCGGCGAATTCGAGAGCCAGTGCCCGGGTCAGGTTAACCACTGCCCCTTTGGAGGCTTGGTAAGCAGGGTTGGGGAACAGGCCGCCGGAGAAGCCCATGATCGAAGCAAGGTTCACGATCGCGCCGCCGCCAGTTCGCTTCATGGAGCGCGCCGCCACGCGGGAACAGAGAAATAAACCGGTCTGATTCACCGCGAGGACTTTGTCCCATTCCTCGCGGGTGATGTTCAAGGAGTTCTTGCGGACAACGATGCCGGCGTTGTTGACCAGGATGTCGATTTTGCCGATCTTCTGAAATGCCGCCTCGACCGCCTTCTCGTCCGTGACGTCGCACTGCAAAATGCTTTCACCCGCCTCAATATCGAGGCGGACGACCGTGGAACCCCGGGAGGCGAAAAGATCTGCCGTGGCTTTGCCGATGCCGCGGCCGGCGCCGGTGATCACTGCGGTCCTGCCCTTCAGGTCGTAGTCCATGCTTGTCTGTTGGCCGCTATTGCGCGGTCCACCCCCCGTCGACGACAAGGCTCGTTCCCGTTATCAGGGACGCCGCCGGCGAAGCAGCAAATACCACCGCCGCAGCCACATCTTCCGGCTGCCCTACCTGCCCCAAAGGAATCCGCTCGCGCACCCACTGCGCGAACTCGGGCCGCGCGAGCATGGGCTTTGACAATGGCGTCTCCACGAACGTCGGCGCGATCGAGATGACCCGAATCCCATGAGCCGCGAGCTCCAGCGCCATGGCCTTGGTCAGCCCCTCGATCGCGTGCTTCGTCAGGCAATAGACCGTCCGGTTGACCGCCCCGACATGCCCCATCTGGCTGGACATGTTGATGATCGCGCCGCCGCGGGCCCTGCGCTCCGGCGATTCCAGCATCTTCCTTGCCGCGGCCTGTGCGACGAGGAAGGCGGCGCGCACGTTGAGCTCGAGAAGCCTGTCGAGGTGCTCCTCGCTCACCTCGACGAAGGGCTGCGGGATGTTGAACCCGGCGTTGTTGACGAGGACGTCCAGCACTGGAATCGCAGCAACGATCTTCTTGAGTTCACTTGATTTCGTCACGTCGCAGAAAACCGCATGCGCGCGGCCGCCCGAGGCGCGGATCTCGGCGGCGGCCTGCTCGATCTGGTCGCGCGTGCGCGCGGCGAGAAAGACTTCGGCGCCGGACTGGGCCAGGGCGATGGCGCAGGCGCGGCCGATGCCGCGGCCGGCGCCGGTCACCAGGGCGATGCTGCCATCGAGCCGAAAGCGCGCCGTGATATCGCTCATCGCGCCTTCGCGCCGAGGCCGACGTTCTGGCCGCCGTAGCGGCGAAGCCTCAGGTCGGCCTGCTCCTTGTGGCCCCAGAAGCGCTCGATGGCACACAGCCGCGAGCAGTACTCGCCGACCTGCACGCTCGCCTCGCGCGTGATCTCCTGGTAGGTGCAGGTCTTCAGGAACTTGCCGACCCACAACCCTCCGGTGTAGCGCGCGGCGCCGAGCGTGGGGAGCGTGTGGTTGGTGCCTATCACCTTGTCGCCGTAGGAGACGTTGGTTTCCGGCCCGAGGAACAGCGCGCCGTAGTTGCGCATGCGCTCGAGGAAAAAGCGCGGATTGCGCGTGAGGATCTCGACGTGCTCGGCGGCGACGCGGTCGGCCTCCTGCACCGCCTCGTCCAGCGAATCCACCAGGATGATCTCGCCGTAGTCGCGCCAGGCGACGCCGGCGACGTCCGCGGTGGGCAGGACTTCCAGTTGCCGCTCGATCTCGGCGGGCAGCGCATCGGCGATCTGCTGCGAGGTGGTGATGCAGATGGCGGGGCTCGTCGGCCCGTGCTCGGCCTGGCCCAATAGATCCGTGGCGATCATCTCCACGTCGGCCGTGTCATCGGCCACCACCAGGATCTCGGTGGGGCCGGCGAAGAGATCGATGCCCACCTTGCCGAAGAGCTGGCGCTTGGCCTCGGCCACATAGGCGTTGCCGGGACCGCAGAGCATGTCCACCGGCGTGATGGTCTCGGTGCCCAGCGCCATGGCAGCGATGGCCTGCACGCCGCCGATGACGTGGATCTCGTCGGCGCCGCCCAGCACCATCGCGGCGACGGTCTCCGCGTGCGGCTCGCCCTGGTTGGGGGGCGTGCAGGCGATGATGCGCTTCACGCCGGCGGTGCGCGCGGTGACGATGCTCATGTGAGCGGAGGCCACCATCGGGTAGCGGCCGCCGGGCACGTAACAGCCGACCGACTCCACCGGGATGTTCCTGTGCCCGAGCTTCACCCCGGGCAGCGTCTCGACCTCGACGTCGCGCAACGATGCTCGCTGGTGCTCGGCGAAGTTGCGGATCTGCGCCTGGGCGAATTTGATATCGCTGATCGTTCCCGGCGCGACTTTCGCCAGGATCCCTTCAATGTCGGACCTGGCAAGCTTCTTCGGCCGCCACTGGTCGAACTGCTCGGAGTACTCGCGCACCGCCGCGTCGCCGCGCTTTTTCACGGCAGCGAGGATGGCCTCGACGGTCTGTCGCACCTTCTGGTCGATCTCGTCGGTGATGCTCCGGGCGATGCGGTACTTGAGGTGGGTGGCCATGGAGTCCTCCCGTGCGGTAAGTAAGGGGATTCTAGATGACGCCGGCCGCCGGAGTGCGTTAAGCTTGGTTGGCAAGTCCACGTTCTCTGAGGAGGGGGCAAAGACCATGGCTCGGATTTCGCGTCGCCGCTTCGTTCAAACGTCCGCGATGACCGCGGTGCTCGCCGGCGTTGCCGGCTTCTACGGTCCCTGGAAGCACAACCGGGCCTACGCGCAAAGCAAGCCCATCAAGCTCGGCCTCACCAACGACGCCAGCGGCCAGTTCGGCAACAGCGGACGCGACGAACATCGCGCCATCCGCATGGCGATCGACGAGCAGAACGCCAAGGGCGGCGTGCTCGGCCGCAAGGTCGAGTGGGTCACGGCAGATACCGAATCGCAGCCAGCGGTCGGCACCCGCGTCGCCGAGCGCTTCATCACGCGCGAGGACTGCGCGATCCTGATCGGCGCACTGAGCTCCGGCGTCGCCAATGCCATCACCCAGGTCGCCAGCAAATACGGCGCAATCTATCTCAATTCCAACTCCTCGGCGCCCAGTGAGGCGGCGGAGAACTGCGCGCGCATCAAGTTCGTCTGGGACGGCAACGGCACCAACTTCATCAGGGCCGCGGTGAGAAACGCCATGCAGTCGATCGGCAAGAACTGGGTGCTGCTCACCAACGACTACGTCTACGGGCATTCGACCGCGGCGTCCACCAAGGCGCTGGTCGAGGCGGGGGGCGGTCGCATCATGGAAAACATGCTGGTGCCGCAGAACACCCGCGACTTCACCGCGTATCTCCTCAAGATCCAGCAGCTCAAGCCCGACGTGGTGTCGACCGCGATGGGCGGCGACGACAACAAGGCGCTGCGCGAGCAGGTGGTGCAACTCAAGCTCGGCGAGAAGCCCGCATGGATCGAGCCGCAGGCCGACTGGCCCGACGTGTGGGGCGCGCCGCAAAGCCTTTCGGGCGTGTTCGGCACCACCTGGTATCACAAGCTCAAGCTGCCCGGTGTCGCCGAGTTCGTGAAGCGCTGGCAGGCGGCGATCAAGGGTGACCCGGGCGCCGTCCCCGTGCCCGGCAACGTTTCCTACAACGGCTACATGGCGACGCGCGAGCTCTTCCGCGCGATGGAGCGCGCCGGCTCGACCAACAACATCCGCATCATCAAGGCGCTTGAGAATCTGAAGATGCCGGCGGCCGACCGGATGCAGCACTTCGACGCCTACATCAACCCGCTCACCCATCAGGTGAACCAGACGATTTACCTCGCGCGCAGGAATCCGAAACCCGCGGACAACACCGACCACTTCGATATCCTGAGCTGGACGCAGCCCCAGGTGGTCGAGGACGACGCGGCGCCGGGGAAATGCAAGCTCGTTCCGTATGAGCAGGTGCGCACGGTCGATGCCTAGCGGCAGTGCTGAATTTACTGCCGCATCTCGTCAACGGCCTGATGCTCGGGCTGCTCTTTGCCCTGATCGCGCTCGGCTTCACGCTGATCGTCGGGCTCATGGAGCAGATCAATCTGGCGCACGGGTCGCTGTTCGCGCTGGGCGCCTATGTCGCGCTGCAGTTCCTGGGACCGCGGCCGCCGCTCCCGCCTGAGCTCGCCGCGCAGTGGCTGGACCTCGCGCCCGGCTGGCGCTACGGCCTTGCGCTCATCATCGCGCCCTGCGCGGTGGGGATTCTCGGCATCGCCGTCGAGCTCTGCATGCGCCGCACCTACGGCAAGGACCCGCTCTACGGCCTGCTGCTGACCTTCGGCGCGGCGATGGTCATCGAGGAGGGCATCCGCCTGGTGTGGGGCACGCGCGACCACGTGCTGCCGGTGCCCGCGGCGGTGAGCGGCGCCTTCCTCTTCCACGACCTCATCTGGTCGACCTACCGCTTCTACGCCGCCGGCATCGCGCTGGCGGTGATCGCCCTGGTCTGGCTGCTGATCGAGAAGACGCCGTATGGCGCGATCATCAAGGCCGGCGCCCACGACAGCGAGATGGTGCGCGCACTGGGCATCAATCTCTCGCGCCTGCGCCTCGGCGTGTTCGTGTTCGGCACGATGCTGGCTGCCTTCGCCGGCATCATCCTGGCGCCGGTCTGGGGCATCCGCCCGCACATGGGCGTCGACGCCGTGATTCCGGCGTTCCTGATCATCGTGCTCGGCGGCGTCGGCAGCTTCTGGGGCGCGGTCGTGGCGGCGCTGCTGGTGGGGCTGGCGATCGGCCTCACCGGCGCCTACGCCTCGGAGTGGTCGCTGCTTTCGATCTACATCCTCCTCGTGGCCGTGGTCTCTGTCCGGGCGCGCGGCCTGTTCGGCAAGAAAAGCATGCTGGAGGCCTGAGCGATGGCGCAGGCCGATGCCGCCCGCCTCGTCACGCCCGCGATGCTCGGGCTGTGGCTCGCGCTCGCCAGCGTGCCCCTGTGGATCGACCGCGTCGGCCTGTATCCCTACCTCGGCGTCGAGATCCTGATCTGGTCGATCTACGCGCTCGCCTTCAACCTGTTGCTCGGCACCGCCGGCCTGGTGTCCTTCGGCCACGGCGCCTATTTCGGCGTCGGCGCCTACGCGTTCGGCCTGGCCCAGTTCAACCTTTCGGCCAACCTCTGGGTGTGCCTCGGGGTCGCGGTGCTGGCGGCGGGCCTCGCCGGCCTGCTCGTGGGTCTGTTCATCTCGCATCGCCGCGGCATCTACTACGCCTTCATGACCATCGCATTCGGCCAGATTTTCTGGACCATCGCCATCAAGGCCTACGCCATCACCGGCGGCGAGGACGGGCTTTTGAAGATCGCGCGGCCGCCCGCCGACTTTGGCGTCGCCGCCATCGACCTTCACGACAACGTCGCGCTCTACTACTTCGTGCTCGCGGTGTTCGCCATCGTCGTCGTGGCGCTGTGGCGCCTGGTGCACTCGCCCTATGGCCAGGTGCTCGCCGCGATCCGCCAGAGCGAGACGCGCGCCGCGCACCTCGGCTACCCGGTGTGGCGCTACAAGCTGACGGTGTTCGCGCTGTCCGCGGCGGTCTCGGGCCTGGCCGGCGCGCTGTTCGCCATGGCGCAGCGCTCGGCGTTTCCCGACGTGATGAGCGTGAACCAGTCGGGCCTCATCGTGATGATGACGCTGGTGGGCGGCGGGCTGGTGAGCTTCTGGGGGCCGGTGATCGGCGTCCTCGTGTACATCGTCGCGCGCGACGTGATCGGTGCGCTGACGTTCGCCTGGATGCTCTACTTCGGGCTGCTGTTCATGGCGGTCATGCTGTTCCGCCCGGAAGGCATCGCCGGCATGGCGAAATCCTTCCTCGCCCGATGGCGCTGATCGAGGCCCAAGGCGTGCACGTGCGCTTCGGGGACCGCGTGGTCCTCGAGGAGATCGACCTCGCGGTCGCCGAGGGCGAACTGCACGGCATCATGGGGCCCAACGGCGCCGGCAAGACCACCTTTTTCAACGTGCTCACCGGCCGCGTGAAGCCGAGCCGCGGTCGCATCCGCCTCGACGGCGAGGACCTCGCCGGGCTCGGCCCGCACGAAATCGCCAACAAGGGCGTGGCGCGTTCCTTCCAGATCATGACGCTGTTCGACGAATTCACCGCGCGCGAGAACGTGATGGTGGCGCTGCCCGCGTTCCGCGCGCGCGGCTTCGACGCGCGCCGCGCGGTCGCCGGCGACGCCGGGTTGGCCGGCGAGGCGGACGAAGTGCTGGCGTCGGTCGGCCTTGCGGAGAAGTCGGCCGTCGTCGCGAAGCAGCTGCCCTACGGCGAGCGCCGGGCGCTGGAAATCGCCGTGGCGCTCGCGCAGCGCCCGCGCGTGCTGTGTCTCGACGAGCCGACCTCGGGCCTGGGCAGCGACGGCAAGCAGCGGCTCCTTGAACTCATCCGCAGCCTCAGGACGAGGCTCACCATCGTCGCCATCGAGCACGAGATGGATTTCCTGTTTTCGCTGGCCGACCGCATCTCGGTGATCCACTGGGGCCAGGTGGTGGCTCGCGGCACGCCGCGCGAGCTGCAAGCGAACGAGTGGGTCAGGCGCTCCAACCTCGGGCGCTTCGCATGATTCTCGAGGTCGCGGGCATTGACACCTCCTACGGCGAGACGCAGGTGCTGTTCGGCGTGTCGCTCGCCGTCGCGCCGGGCGAGGTGCTTGCGCTGCTGGGTCCCAATGGCGCCGGCAAGACCACCACCCTCCGCTCGATCCTGGGCCTGACGCCGCCGCGGCGCGGCACGATCCGCTTCGACGGCGCCGACATCACGCGCTGGCCGACGCACCGTATCGCCCGGCGCGGTATTGGCTGGGTGCCCGACGACCGGCGGCTGTGCCCGACGCTGACCGTCGCCAGGAATCTGCAGATCGCCGCCAAGCGCACGCGCTTCGGCGCCTGGAGCCTCAAGGACGCGTTCGGCATCTTCTCGGCGCTCGAGCACCTGATGCACCGCGAAGCCGAGAACCTGTCGGGCGGGGAGATGCAGTTCGTGTCGATCTCGCGCGCCCTGCTAGGATCGCCGGGCCTGCTGCTGTTCGACGAGCCAAGCCAGGGCCTCGCGCCCAAGATCGTCGGCGACATGCTGGCGACCGTGCGCCGGCTGAAGAGCGAAGGCGTCGCCTCGCTGCTGGTCGAGCAGAACGCCGAAGTGGCGCTGGCGGTCGCCGATCGCGCAGCGGTGCTCGACCGCGGGCGCGTCGCGTGGACCGGCGAAGCTGCAGAGCTGCGCGAGGACGCCGCCCTGCGCCGGCGGTTGCTGGGCACATGAGGCAACCACTACTCGTGGTGGAAAAGCTGCGCAAGGTCTATACGCGCGGCTTTCTGGTGCGCCGCCCGACCTTCACGCTGGAAGCCGACCTCGCGATCGAGACGCCGCGCATCGTCGGAGTGATCGGGCCGAACGGCGCCGGCAAGACCACGCTGTTCGAGATGATGACCGGCTCGAACAGGCCGACGCGGGGCCGCGTGCTGGTCGCCGGCACCGACATCCACCGCGTGAAGTATCGTCAGCGCGACCGGCTCGCCATCCACTATCACCAGTCCTACCAGGTGCGCCGCTTCCGCAAGCTGCTGCCTTCGGCACTGCTGCAGGATTCGCCGACCGAGCGCCCGCTGGTGCATCTGTTCGACGAACCGCAGTTCAACACGGTCGACGGCTATATCGGCTTCATGCTGGAGTTCTTTCGCAGGCTGAGGCGCGAAGGCAAACTCGTGTTCGTCTGCCTGCACCCGACCGCGCGCTACCACTTCGAGATCCTGAAGGAAATCGCCGAGGAGTTCCTCATGGTGTCCGGCGGCAAGGTGGTGAAGAAGCCCGACCTCGCCGCGCTCATCGTCGACGGCGCGATGCGCAGCTACCTTGGCGCCGAGATGACCGCCGCCGCAGAATCGGTGGCGTGACAGGAGGAAGCATGCAGCGACCCACGAAGATCACCCCGGTAGACCTGCAGGCGCGCAAGCGCGATGGGCGCAAGATCACGATGCTCAGCGTCTACGACTACCCGCTGGCGCTGCTCGCCGACCGCGCGGGGCTGGACAGCATCCTGGTGGGCGACTCGCTCGCCATGACCGCGCTCGGCTATCCGAGCACCGTGCCTCTGACCCTCGAAGAATCCCTGCACCACGTCAAGGCCGTAGCGCGCGCGGCGAAGACGGCGATGGTGGTGGCCGACATGCCGTTCATGTCCTACCAGGCCTCGGAGCGCGACGCAGTGCTCGCCGCAGGCCGCTTCCTCCAGGAAGGCATGGCCGACGCGGTGAAGATCGAGGGCGGCGGCAGCATGGTGGCGACGCTCGGCGCGATCCATCGCGCGGGCGTCCCGGTGATGGGGCACGTCGGCCTCACGCCGCAGAACGCCGCGCAGCTCGGCGGCCTCAAGGTGCAGGGCAAAACCGCCGAAGCGGCGCGCAAGATGCTCGAGGACGCGCTCGCGCTCGAGGCCGCCGGGGCCTTCGTCGTGATCCTCGAATGCGTGCCCGACGAGGTGTCGCGCATTATTACCGGGCGCCTTCGCGTCCCTACGATCAGCTACGGCGCGGGCGTGCACTGCGACGGACAGGGCATGGTATCCGCCGACATGTTCGGCCTGTTCGAGGGGTTCAAGCCGAAGTTCGCGAAGCGCTACGTCGATCTCGGTGCGCAGATCCTCAAGACCTTCGAGACCTATCGCGACGAGGTGCTCGCGGGGCGCTTTCCCGCCGAGGAGCATACCTACCACATCGACCCCAAGGAGCTGGCCCGGTTCAAGGCTCCGCGCAAGCGCCGGGGGTGAGGCGGATGAACGATCTCGTCATCCGCGGCGCGCTGATCCTCGACGGACTCGGCTCGGCGCCCATCCACGGCGATCTCGCCGTCGCGCACGGCAAGATCGCCGAAATCGGCAAGTCCCTTTCCGGCAAACAGGTGCTGGATGCCGCCGGCCTCGCGCTGATGCCCGGCATCATCGACAACCACACGCACTACGACGCGCAGATCACCTGGGACCCGCTCGTCTCGCCCTCGCCCGCGCTCGGTGTCACCACCGCCATCATCGGCAACTGCGGCTTCACCATCGCGCCCTGCAAGCCGGCGGACCGCGAGCTGGTGATGAAGAACCTGACGCAGGTCGAAGGCATGTCGCTGGACGTGCTGCGCCAGGGCATTCGCTGGGAGTTCGAGTCGGTGCCGCAGTATTTCGACATGCTCGAGCGGCGCGGCACGGCGATCAACATCGCCGGCTTCGTCGGCCACTCCTCGCTGCGCACTTACGTGATGGGCGCGGACGCGCCCCGGCGCGCGGCGACCCCTGAGGAAGTCGCGCGCATGCGCGATCTGCTGCTGGAGGGCATGCGCGCGGGTGCCGTGGGCTTCGCCACCAGCACTTCGCCGGCGCACAACGGCCACGGCGGCCTGCCGATGCCTTCACGGCTCGCCGACGAAACCGAGATGCGCGCGCTGGTCGGCGCGCTGAAGGATGCCGGGCGCGGCGTGTTCATGCTCACCAAGGGCGGGCACACCAAGGTGAGCTTCCTCGAGGAACTGGCCGCCGCCTCGGGCCGGCCGGTGGTGATCGCGGCCCTCCTGCACAACAGCACCAACCCGCGCGCGGTGTTCGACGACCTCGAGGCGATCGCGCAGGCGAACGCGCGCGGCCGCAGGCTCGTGGGCGCGATCTCCTGCTGCCCGCTCTCCATGGACTTCACGCTGCACTCGCCCTACACCTTCGAGGGCCTGGAGGCGTGGAAGCCGGCGCTGCCGCTCAAGGGCGCCGCCTACGAGGCGAAACTGCGCGACAAGGCCTTCCGCGACGCGCTGCGCGCGGAGCTGTCGCGTCCCGCGCACTTTCGCCTGTTCAACGGCCAATGGGACCAGGTCGAGGTCGTGGAATCCGCAAGCAAGGGTGTCGAGCAACACTCGATCGGCGAGCTCGCGCGCGCGGCAGGCAAGGACCCGCTCGACTTCATGCTCGACCTTGCGCTCGGCGAGAAGCTGGACACCGTGTTCAACGCAATGCTGCTGAACTCTGATGAGCAGGCGGTGGCGCAGATGCTGCGCCATCCGGCGAGCCTGGTGTCGCTCTCGGATGCCGGCGCGCACCTCACCTTCTTCAATGACGCGGGCTTCGGCCTGCACCTGCTCGGCCACTGGGTGCGCGAGCGGGGCGCGCTGAGCCTGGAGGATGCGGCGCGGCGGCTGACCAGCGCGCCCGCGCAGCTGTTCGGCATCCGCGGGCGCGGCGCGCTGAAGCCGGGCTACGCGGCGGACCTGCTGCTTTTCGATCCGGCCGTGGTCGGCCGCGGCACGAAGCAGCGCGTCTTTGACTTGCCCGGCGGCCATCCGCGCCTCACGACGCCCGCGCTCGGCGTGCAGGGCGTCTGGGTGAACGGCGTGCGTGAGCTCGAGCGCCTTCCGGGCAAGGTTTTGCGGGACTTCGCCGCGTAGGGGTATTCATGCTCCCCCGTACAAACGTCGCCGCCCGGCGACGTTTGCGGATGCCTGTGAAACAGCATAGCCTTGTTTTTGCTGGAGTTTATCCCGGGCACGAACAATGCATGTGCATGTGTCCGGACCAACACCCACCAGGAGACCGCCATGCTGCAGAAAGACAGCCTTTTCCGCCGCAACGATTCGTTTTTCCGCTCCACGCCACCCCCGCCGCCGCCCGCCACGCCGGCGACGACAGGCGCGCAGCCTGCCGCCGAAGCCGCGAAGCCCGCGGTGGAGAAAGGCGAGGAGCGCAAGGAAGCCAAGCTCATCGTCGGCCCCGACATCAAGATGAAGGGCGTCGAGATCACCGACTGCGACACGCTGGTGGTGGAAGGCCGCATCGAGGCGACGCTCGACTCGCGCGTGTTGCAGATCGCGCCGCAGGGCACCTTCTGCGGCACGGTGGCGGTGGACACGGCGGAAATCCACGGCAAGCTGGAAGGCGAGCTGACGGTGAGAAAGCAGCTCGTGATCCATGCCACCGGCAAGGTCACCGGGAAGATCCGCTACGCCAAGATCAAGGTCGAGGAAGGCGCGGAGCTCGCCGGCGAGATCAGCATGATGGAGCGCGGCCCGCAGGGCGTGATCGTCAAGCGCACCGGCACGTAAGAAGTCCGCAGCACGCAGGCGGCCGCACGGGCCCGCGGCGGGCGGCGCGCGCGGCCTGCCGCGGCCCTTGACGCGCGCGCGCGCTCGCGCAACAGTGGCCGCCATGCGAGTGGCGGCCCGATGAGCGAACCCGCGGACTGGGCGTTTCCCGCCGAGCTGCGGCCGCGGCCGGAAGACTGGCGCTTCGACCTCGACGCGGCGCTCGGCGCGCTGGTCCTGGTGCGCGCCGAGGTCCCCGAGGACGCCTTCACCGCGCAGATCCTCGGCACCGAGCGCGCCGGCAACGGCGTGGTCATCCGCGACGACGGCCTCGTCCTCACCATCGGCTACCTGATCACCGAGGCCACCTCGGTGTGGCTCACCACGGCGCAGGGCGCCGTGGTGGCCGGGCATCCCCTCGCCTACGACCAGCAGACCGGCTTCGGCCTGGTGTTGCCGCTCGGCAAGCTGGGCGTGCAGCCTCTTGCGCGCGGCTCGGCCGCGCGCTGCCGCGTGGACGACGAGGTGGTGGTGGCGGGCCACGGCGGCCGCGCGCATGCGCTCAGGGCGCAGGTCTTCGACAAGCGCGAGTTCGCGGGCTACTGGGAATACGTGCTGGACGAAGCGCTGTTTGCCGCGCCCGCGCACCCGCAATGGGGCGGCTCGGCGCTGATCGGCGCCGACGGCAAGCTGCTCGGCATCGGCTCGCTCCTGGTCGAGGAGAAATCCGGCGACCAGAACGTGCAGGGCAACATGTTCGTGCCCATCGACCTGCTCGAGCCGATTCTCGATGACCTCGTCATGCGCGGCCGCTCGCAGCGGCCCGTGCGCCCGTGGCTCGGGATGTACACCACCGAAATCTCGGGCAAGCTCGTGGTCGCGGGCCTGGCAAACGGAGCGCCCGCGGAGCGCGCGGGCCTGAAGCTCGGCGACGTCGTCGTGGAGGTCGCGGAGCAGCGCGTGGGCGGCCTTGCGGAGCTCTTTCGCAGCATCTGGCGCCTCGGCGCGGCGGGCTGCGAAGTGCCGCTCACCATCGCGCGCGCCGGCGCGCGCCTCAACGTGCGCCTGACGTCAGCCGACCGAAGCGACTTCCTGAAGAAACCCTCGCTCCACTAAATCGGGGTCAGGGCCGAATTCTTTCTCGCAAAAAGAATTCGGCCCTGACCCCGATTTTCAGCGGCGCCGAAGCCAGAGCCACAGGCCGCCGGCGATCGCGACCGGCAGGATGATCATGGCGAGGTGATCGGGCTCGGTCAGCAGGTGCCAGAGGCCGGCGATGCCGTGCCCGGGATGGGCCTGTGCGGCACCTGCGAAGAGGGCAAGGATCACTGCTGCGCGGTGCATAGCATTCCTTCGGTCTCGATGAAGCGGATGACGGTGTCCAGGCCCTGCCCGGTCTTGAGATTGGTGAAGACGAATGGCCGTTCGCCGCGCATCTTCTTCGCGTCGCGCGCCATGACTTCGAGCGAGGCGCCCACCATCGGCGCGAGGTCGATCTTGTTGATGACCAGCAGGTCGCTCTTGGTGATCCCCGGCCCGCCCTTCCTGGGGATCTTGTCGCCCGCGGCAACGTCGATCACGTAGAGCGTGAGGTCGGAGAGCTCGGGGCTGAAGGTGGCGGCGAGGTTGTCGCCGCCCGACTCGATGAGGATCAGCTCCAGCGCGGGAAAGCGGCGCGTCAGGCGCGCCACCGCCTCGAGGTTGATCGAGGCGTCTTCGCGGATCGCGGTGTGCGGGCAGCCGCCCGTTTCCACGCCGATGATGCGCTCGGGCGCCAGCGCCTCGTTCCTGACGAGGAACTGCGCGTCCTCCTCGGTGTAGATGTCGTTGGTCACCACGGCGATGTCGAAGCGGTCGCGCAGCGCCTTGCACAGCGCGAGCGTGAGCGCCGTCTTGCCCGAGCCCACCGGGCCGCCGATGCCGACCCGCAGGGGACCGGCGCCCTTGCCTTCTGCCCGCGGCATCATGAGCGGAAGAGCCTCGAGTACTGCGTCTCGTGGCGCGAGGAGAGCATCGCCAGCCCCGGCGCGAAATTGCCCGGCTCCCCGTCGCCGACGTCCTGCAGCCGCGCGCCGAGCGCCAGCAGCATCTTCTGCCCGTCGGTCTGGCCGAGCGGCACCGCCTTCACCGCCGCCATCACCTGGTTCTCGAGCCACGCCCAGAGGTAGGCGACGAGCGCCTGCCGCGGCGCGATGCCCCAGCCACGGACCGCGTGCGCGTAAACCGCGGGGAAAGCAGGCTCGTCGAAGGGGCACGCCTCGATGCCGAGCTCGGGCAGGAGCCTGTTCAGCGAATAGCCCATCTGCACCGTCTCCGCGCGCAGCTCCGCGGTCTCGCGGCTGGCGAGAAACATCTCGTTCCACTGCACATCGGGCTCCTCGATCATCTTCAAGAGCAGCGGTGCTTCCATCTTCAGCACCGAGTGCTCCAGCACGTCGCCGATCCAGCGCCGCGCGCTCGCCGCATCCGTCACGATGCCGGCCTCGATCGCGGCTTCCAGCCCGCCGGAGTAGCTGTAGGCGCCGACCGGCAGCGCCGGGCTCGCCAGTTGCAGAAGCCGGGGGTCGAGCCGCCCGGGGCTAGTGCTTGTGGCCATGGTCGTGGCGGTGCTCGTGCTTGTGATCGTCGTC
>Ga0180077_1000044_pt1 | contig 14668 bp, 15 predicted proteins | sample EasRiv466_16_10D_FD_123014 | JGI IMG/M metagenome (GOLD analysis project Ga0180077, IMG submission 123014) | Soil microbial communities from meander-bound floodplain in the East River, Colorado, USA - East River metaG ERMLT466_16_10D | ecosystem: Environmental > Terrestrial > Soil > Floodplain ...
TGCTGCACCACGATCAGCCGGGCGAAGTCGCGCGGCTCATCGAGGAGTTCCTTCTCGGATGATTTTCGATCTGCACTGCCACTCGAACGTCTCGGACGGCGCGCTGCCGCCTGCGGAGGTCGCGCGACGCGCGGCGCGCGCCGGTGTAGAGGTCTGGGCGCTGACCGACCACGACCAGTTGGGCGGCCTTGCGCAAGCGCGCGAGGCGGCGGCTGCCGAGGGCATGCGCTTCATCGATGGGGTGGAGATTTCGGTCACCTGGCGAGGCAGCACCATCCACATCGTCGGCCTGCGCATCGATCCCGCGAACGAAACGCTGGTCGCCGGACTGGAGCGCGTGCGTGGCGGGAGAATCGAGCGCGCGCGGCAGATCGCGCGCGAGCTGGAAGAGGCCGGCATCGCGGGCGCCTTCGAGGGCGCGATGCGTCACGCGGAGAATCCGGAGATGATCGCGCGCACCCACTTTGCGCGCTTTCTCGCCGAAGCGGGCGTGGTCGCCGACCTGCGCGAGGCGTTTCGCCGTTTCCTGGTTCCCGGCAAACCCGGCTACGTGCCGCACCAATGGGCCGCGCTCGCCGATGCGGTGGGATGGATCGTCGCTGCCGGCGGCCAGGCCGTGCTCGCGCACCCCGGGCGCTACGGCTTGTCGGCCGGCGCGATGGAGGCACTGCTCGCGGAGTTCCGCGCGGCCGGCGGCGAGGCGCTCGAAGTGGTGACCGGCAGCCATTCGCCCGAGCAGATGCGGCACTTCGGCGCGCTCGCAGCGCACCACCAGTTCGCCGCCTCGCGGGGCTCGGATTTCCACGGCCCGGAGGAGGGCGCGGAGTTCGGCAGCCTGCCGGCGCTCGATCCCTCGCTGCGGCCGGTATGGCGCGACTGGGAACTTTGAGCGCTTGGCGCAGCTCTTCACTGTCCACCCGACGAACCCGCAGCCGAGGCTGATCCGGCGCGCGGCGGAGATCGTGCGCGGCGGGGGGCTGGCCGCCTATCCAACGGATTCCTCCTACGCGCTCGGCTGCCACCTGGGCGACGCACCCGCCCAGCAGCGCCTGCGGCGGGTGCGCGGCGTGGACGAGAAGCACCACCTCACGCTCATGTGCCGCGACCTTTCGCAGATCGCGGCGTACGCCGTGGTCGACAACGCGCAGTTCCGCCTGCTGCGCCTCGCAACGCCGGGCAGCTATACCTTCATCCTGCGCGCGACGAAGGAAGTGCCGCGGCGGCTGCAGCACCCCAAGCGCAGGACCATCGGCGTGCGCGTGCCGGCGCACGTGGTGACGCAGGCATTGCTCGCCGAGCTGGGCGAGCCGATGCTCTCCGCGACGCTGATTCTCCCGGGCGAAACGGCGCCGCTGGCGGACGCGGCGGCCATTCGCGCCGCGCTCGAGCGCGAGCTCGACGTGGTGGTGGATTGCGGTCCGTGCGGCACGGAACCGAGCACGGTCATCGACCTGACGGGCGAGGCACCCGTCGTGCTGCGCAAGGGCAAAGGCTCTCTCGAGACCCTCGGGCTCGACGCACCTCTCTGATAGACTTCCGCGCTTCACGATGGACATCACCCAGCTCGTCCAGACCGTCGCGATCTACGCGCTGCCGGTGCTTCTCGCGATCACGCTGCACGAAGCTGCGCACGGCTACGTCGCGCGCCATTTCGGCGACATGACCGCCTACGCGCAGGGACGGGTCAGCCTCAATCCCGCGCGCCACATCGATCTCGTCGGCACCATCATCGTGCCGGTCGCGATCCTCGTGCTCACCAAGCTCGCCGGTGGCGCCGGCATGCTGTTCGGCTGGGCCAAGCCCGTTCCGGTCAACTATTCCGCGCTGCGCCGCCCGCGCCAGCACATGGTGTGGGTGGCGGCCGCCGGACCCGGCGCCAACCTGGTGATGGCGTTTGCCTGGGCCGCCGTGTTCAAGACCGCAGACCTGCTGCCCGCCAACTACTTCACCCAGCCGACGATGATGATGGCCAGGGCCGGCATCGAGGTGAACGTGATCCTCATGCTGCTCAACCTGCTGCCCATCCTGCCGCTCGACGGCGGCCGCATCGTGGCGAGCCTGCTGCCCAGCCGCCTCGCCTGGCGCTACGCCAAGCTCGAGCCATGGGGCTTGCCGATATTGCTGTTGCTGCTGTTCACCAGCGCGCTCGGCGTGATCCTTTCGCCGATGATCAGCCTGTCGTACCGGATCATCGGTACCGTATTCCAGATTTAGCGCCGTGTTCGAGACCCGCGTCCTCTCCGGCATGCGCCCCACGGGCGCGCTGCACCTGGGCCACTATCACGGCGTGCTCAAGAACTGGGTGCGGCTGCAAGGCGAGTACCCGTGCCTGTACTTCGTCGCCGACTGGCACGCGCTCACCACCGACTACGAGAATCCCGGCAACGTGGAGCAGAACGGCTGGGAGATGGTCGTCGACTGGCTGGCCGCGGGCGTCGATCCGAACCAGGCGATCCTGTTCGTGCAGTCGCACATCCAGGAGCACGCGGAGCTGCACCTGCTGCTGTCGATGATGACGCCGCTGGGGTGGCTCGAGCGCGTGCCGACCTACAAGGACCAGATGGAGAAGCTCAAGGACCGCGACCTCGCGACCTACGGCTTCCTCGGCTATCCGCTGCTGCAGTCGGCGGACATCCTCATCTACCGGGCGCGCTACGTGCCGGTGGGCGAGGACCAGGTGCCGCACGTCGAGATGACGCGCGAGGTCGCGCGGCGCTTCAACCACCTTTACGGCCGCGAGCCGGGCTTCGAGGACAAGGCCAAGGCGGCGGTGAGGAAGATGGGCAGCAAGAAGGCGCGCCTGCTGAACGAATTGCGCACCAAGTTCCTCGAGGGCGGCGACGCCGAAGCATTGAAGCGCGCGCAAGCCCTGCTCGAGGAGCAGCAGAACCTGCCGCGCGGCGACCGCGAGCGGCTCTACGGCTGGCTGGAGGGCGGCGGCCGCCGGATCCTCGTCGAGCCCGGCGCGCTGCTCACCGAGGCGGCCCGCCTGCCCGGACTCGACGGGCAGAAGATGTCGAAGTCCTACGGCAACGCCATCGGCCTGCGCGAGGCGCCCGAGTCGGTGGCGAAGAAGATCCGCACCATGCCGACCGATCCGGCGCGCGTGAAGCGCACGGACCCGGGCAAGCCGGAGAACTGCCCGGTCTGGCCGCTGCACCAGGTCTATTCGGACGAGGCGAGGCGCGCGTGGGTGCAGAAAGGCTGCACCACCGCGGGCATCGGCTGCCTGGAGTGCAAGCAGCCGGTGATCGATGCGGTGCTGGCGGAGCTCGCGCCGATGCGCGAGCGCGCGCAAACCTACCTCGACGACCCGACGCTGGTGAAGAGCATCATCGCCGACGGCTGCGACAAGGCGCGCAAGCTGGCGGTGGAGACCATGCGCGACGTGCGCGAAGCCATGGGGCTGTCGTACAGCTGATGGCCGATCCGGCCCCGCTCGCGCCGTTCACGCTCGTGGCCCGGCTCTACGGCGAGCCGGTGATCGAGATTCCGCAGGACCTCTATATCCCGCCGGACGCGCTGGAGGTGATCCTCGAGGCGTTCGAGGGTCCGCTCGACCTGCTGCTGTACCTGATCCGCAAGGAAAATCTCGACATCCTCGACATCCCGATGGCGCCGCTCACGCGCCAGTACCTGGAATACGTCGAGGCGATGCGCACCACCAACCTCGAGCTGGCCGCCGATTACCTCGTCATGGCGGCGATGCTGATGGAGATCAAGTCGCGCCTGCTGCTGCCGCGGCCGCCCGCCGCGGAGCAAATGGAAGACGATCCCCGCGCCGAGCTGGTGCGGCGGCTGCTCGAGTACGAGCGCATCAAGCAGGCCGCGCAGCAGATCGAGCGGCTCCCGCAGCTCGGCCGCGACGTGCTCGCGGTCTCGGTCTGGGTGGAGCGCACCGTGGGCGAGCGCCTGCCCGATGTGAACGCGCAGGACCTGGCCGAGGCCTGGCGGGCGCTGCTGCACCGCGCGCGCCTCTCGGCGCACCATCATGTCTCGCGCGAGCAGCTGTCGGTGCGCGAGCACATGAGCGCGGTGCTGCGCCGCCTGCAGGACCGTCGCGTCCTCGAGTTCGGCGAATTGTTCGATCCGGCGCGCGGCGTGGCGGTGCTGGTGGTGACGCTGCTCGCGGTGCTGGAGCTGGCGCGCGAAGCGCTGCTCGAGATCACGCAGTCCGAAAACTTCGCCCCGATCTACGTAAAATTGGCCCATGTCGAGTCCCGCTGAGGCCAAGCGCATTCTTGAGGCGGCGCTGCTGGCCGCCACCGAGCCGCTGTCGCTCGCCGACCTGCGCCGCCTGTTCGACGACCAGCTTGCGGCCGACACCCTGAAGAACCTGCTTGGCGAGCTGCGCGAGGACTGGAGCGCGCGCGCGGTCGAGCTGGTGAGCCTGGCGAGCGGCTGGCGCTTCCAGACGCGGCCGGAGTTCCGGCCCTTCGCGGAGAAGCTGCAGCCGGAGAGGCCGCCGCGCTATTCGCGCGCGGTGATGGAGACGCTGGCGATCATCGCCTACCGCCAGCCGGTGACGCGCGGCGACATCGAGGACATCCGCGGCGTCGTCGTCTCGACCCAGATCATCCAGGCGCTGGAGAACCGCGGCTGGATCGACGTCGTCGGCCATCGCGAGACCCCCGGCCGGCCGGCGCTGTACGCCACGGCGAAGAAGTTCCTCGACGACCTCGGCCTGCGCTCGCTGCAGGAGTTGCCGCCGCTCGAGGAGATTGCCAAGACCCTGCAGCTTGAACACGCGCCGGCCGCCGCCGTCCCCGAAGCCGCCAACGAACCCGCCGCAGGCTGAGCGGCTGCAGAAGCTCCTGGCGGCCGCCGGGCTGGGATCGCGCCGCGCGATCGAGGGCTGGATCGCCGCCGGACGCGTCCGCCTCAACGGCGCGCCCGCCAAGCTCGGCGACCGGGCGACCCCCTCGGACGTGGTGGAGCTCGATGGCCTGCGCATCGGCCTCAAGGCCGCCGCCGCGCAGCCGCGCGTGCTGCTGTATCACAAGCCCGATGGCGAGATGGTGACCCGTTCCGACCCCGGGGGCAGGCCCACCGTGTTCGAGCGCCTGCCCGCGATACCCGGCGGCAAGTGGGTCGCGGTGGGGCGGCTCGACATCAACACCGCGGGTCTGCTCCTGCTGACCGATTCGGGCGAGCTCGCCAATCGCCTGATGCACCCGCGCTACGAGGTCGAGCGCGAGTACGCGGTGCGCGTGCTGGGCGAATTGACCGAAGAGGACCGCCGCAGGCTGCTCGCGGGCGTGCAGTTGGAGGACGGCACGGCCCGCTTCGACCGTCTCGAGCCCTCGGGCGCCGCCGAGGGCGCCAATCGCTGGTATCGCGTGGTCCTGCGCGAGGGCAGGAACCGCGAGGTGCGGCGGCTGTTCGAGACGCTGGGCCGCAAGGTGAGCCGGCTGCTGCGCGTGCGCTACGGGCCGGTGAGTCTGCCGCGCGACTTGCGCCCCGGCCGCTGGCTCGAGTTGGATGCCGAAAGCGTCGCCAGCATTGTGAACGCCGCAAAATAGGGTTAAACTTCAAGCCGTTTCATAGGGATGGGCTTCGGCCCATTTTTTGTTTGTGGCGAGCGCACTGGAAGGCATTTTGGAGCCCACCCTGGCAGGGATGGGCTACGAACTGGTGGACGCGCAGGTGTCCAACCGGGGGCGTTTCCTGCGCATCTTCATGGACAAGCCCGGCGGCATCACGTTGGATGACTGTGCGGCCATGAGCCGGCACCTGTCGCACCTCCTGGAGGTCGAAGGCATCGACTACGACCGCCTGGAGGTGTCCTCGCCGGGGCTCGACCGGCCGCTGCGCAAGGCCGTGGATTTCGCGCGCTTCGCCGGCCAGAAGGTCGACGTGCGCATGCGTCTCGCGGACGCGGGCGGCAGGCGCCGCTACGTGGGCTTGCTGAAGGGAATCGAGGGCACCACGGCGACCGTGGAAGTGGACGGCGTGCCGGTGGCGCTGCAACTGGATGGCATGGACCGGGCGCGGCTCGTTCCAGACCTGTGAGCATGGAGCAACGATGAGTCGGGAAATTCTGCTGTTGGTGGACGCGCTGGCGCGCGAGAAGAACGTCAACCGCGACGTGGTGTTCGGCGCGCTGGAGATGGCGCTCGCCTCGGCCACGAAGAAGCGCTTCACCGAGGACGTGGACGTGCGCGTCGCCATCGACCGCAACTCGGGCGACTTCGAGGCCTTCCGCCGCTGGCATGTGGTGCCCGACGACACCCCCGAGTGGAACACGGCGCAGATGCTGTCGCTCGAAGAGGCGCAGGACCGCAAAGCCGACGCCAAGATGGACGAGTACCTCGAGCAGCCGATCGAGAAGATCCCCTTCGGCCGCATCGGCGCGCAGACCGCCAAGCAGGTGATCCTGCAGCGCATCCGGGACGCCGAGCGCGAGCAGATCCTGAACGACTTCCTCTCCCGCGGCGACGAGCTGGTGACCGGCACGGTGAAGCGCATGGAGCGCGGCAGCGCCATCGTCGAGTCCGGGCGCCTGGAGGCGATGCTGCCGCGCGAGTACATGATCCCGAAGGAGAACTTGCGCGTGGGCGACCGCGTGCGCGCGTGGGTGATGAAGATCGACCGCGGCGCGCGCGGCCCGCAGCTGATCCTGTCGCGCACCGCGCCGCAGTTCATCATGAAGCTGTTCGAGCTCGAGGTGCCGGAGATCGAGGAAAAGCTGCTGGAGATCAAATCGGCGGCGCGCGATCCGGGCGTGCGCGCCAAGATCGCCGTGCATACCAACGACCGGCGCATCGACCCGATCGGCACCTGCGTCGGCATGCGCGGCTCGCGCGTGCAGGCGGTGACCCAGGAGCTCGCCGGCGAGCGCGTGGACATCGTGCTGTGGTCGGCCGACCCGGCGCAGTTCGTCATCGGCGCGCTGGCGCCCGCCGAGGTCAGCTCGATCCTGGTGGACGAGGAAAAGCATTCCATGGACGTGGTGGTGGACGAGGAGAACCTCGCCATCGCCATCGGCAGGAGCGGCCAGAACGTGCGCCTTGCCTCCGAGCTGACCGGCTGGACCATCAACCTGATGACCGAGGAAGAGTCCACCAAGAAGCAGGCCGAGGAGTCGACCCGCGTGAGAGAGCTGTTCATGCAAAAGCTCGACGTGGACGAGGAGGTGGCCAACATCCTCATCCAGGAGGGCTTCTCGACGCTGGAGGAAATCGCCTACGTGCCGATCAACGAGATGCTCGAGATCGAGGCCTTCGACGAGAACACGGTGAACGAGCTGCGCAGCCGCGCGCGCAATGCGCTGCTGGTGCAGGCGATCGCCAGCGAGGAGCAGGTGGAGGGTGTCGACCAGAACCTGCTCCAGCTCGAGGGCATGGACACGCAGCTCGCCGCCAAGCTCGCGGAGGGCGGCGTGCGCACGCGCGACGACCTCGCCGACCTGGCCGTGGACGAGCTCTCGGAGATGACCGGCATCGAGGGCGAGCGCGCGAAGGGCCTGATCATGGCGGCGCGCGCGCACTGGTTCGAGCAGGACGCCCAAGCGCAACCCAAGGGAGCCTAGCCACGTGGCGCTGACGAGCGTTGCCCAATTTGCCAGTGAGCTGAAGGTGCCGCCCGCGGTGCTGCTCGAGCAGCTGCGTGCGGCCGGGGTGGAGAAGCGCGTCCCGGAGGACTCGCTGACCGAGGGCGACAAGTCGCGGCTGCTGGAGTACCTGCGCCGCTCGCACGGCTCGGCCGACGCGAAGAACAAGATCACCCTGACGCGCCACCAGTCGAGCGAAATCATCAAGAAGTCCGACACCTCGGGCAAGGCGCGCACCATCCAGGTGGAGGTGCGCAAGAAGCGCGTGTTCGTCAAGCGCGACCCGGCGGAGCTGGCGGCCGAAGCCGCGGCGCCGGAAGCGGTCGCGCCGGCACCGGCGGCCCCGGCCCCGGCCGCGCCGGCGCCGGCGATCGACGCCAGGGAGATCGAGGCGCGCGAGCAGGAAGCGCGTCGCCACGAGCAGCTCTCGGAGCGCCAGGCGACCGAGCTGCGCGAGAAGCAGGAGCGCGAGCGGCGCGAGGCGGAGCACAAGCTCGCCGCACGCGAAGCGCAGGCGGCGATCGAGAAGGCGCAGGCGCAGGGGCCGGCGGCGGCGGTCGAGGGCACGTTGCATGCGCCGAAAGCCGGCGAGATCAAGGTCGACAAGAAGGCGAAGAAGGCCAAGCCCACGACCACCATGCGCGACGATTCGGTGCGCCGGCGCACCATCAAGACGCGCGGCGACCTGGGCGGCGGCGTGGGGGGCTGGCATGCGCGCGGTGGCGCGCGGCACCGGCCGGCGCCGAGCGGCGAGCAGCCGTCCTTCAGCCAGCCGGCCGAACCGGTGACCCGCGAGATCGCCGTGCCGGAGACCATCACGGTGGGCGAGCTCGCGCACCGCATGTCGGTGAAGGCCGTCGAGGTCATCAAGGCGCTGATGAAGCTCGGCACCATGGCGACCATCAACCAGGTGCTCGACCAGGAGACGGCGATGATCCTGGTGGAGGAGATGGGGCACAAGGCAAGAGCGGCCAAGCTCGAGGACCCGGAGTCCTATCTGGCCGAGGCGGCGCCCGAGGTGGAGACCGGCGAGCCGCGGCCGCCGGTCGTCACGGTCATGGGCCATGTCGACCACGGCAAGACTTCGCTGCTGGACTTCATCCGCCGCACCAAGGTGGCGGCGGGCGAGGCAGGCGGCATCACGCAGCACATCGGCGCCTACCACGTGGAAACACCGCGCGGCGTGGTCACCTTCCTGGATACCCCGGGCCACGAAGCGTTCACCGCGATGCGCGCGCGCGGCGCGAAAGTCACCGACCTGGTGATCCTGGTGGTGGCGGCCGACGACGGCGTGATGCCGCAGACGATCGAGGCGATCAACCACGCGAAAGCCGCCGGCGTGCCGCTGATCGTGGCGATCAACAAGATCGACAAGAACGAGGCGAACCAGGAGAAGGTCAAGCGCGAGCTGCTGCAGCATGGGGTGGTGCCGGAGGAGTTCGGCGGCGATGCGCCTTTCGTGCCGGTCTCGGCGAAGACGGGCGAGGGTGTCGACAGCCTTCTGGAGCACGTGCTGCTGCAGGCGGAAGTACTCGAGCTGAAGGCCCCGCTGGACGCCCCGGCGAAAGGCGTGGTGATCGAGGCGCGCCTGGACAAGGGGCGCGGTCCCGTGGCGACGGTACTGGTGCAGTCGGGCACGCTCAGGCGTGGCGACGTGGTGCTCATCGGCCCCGTGTCCGGGCGCATCCGCGCGATGCTCGACGAGAACGGCCGGTCGATCGAGGCGGCCGGGCCGTCCATCCCGGTGGAGATCCAGGGCCTGTCGGAGGTGCCGAATGCGGGCGAGGAGCTGACGACGCTCGCGGACGAGCGCAAGGCGCGCGAGATTGCGCTCTTCCGCCAGGGCAAGTTCCGCGACGTCAAGCTCGCCAAGCAGCAGGCCGCCAAGCTGGAGAACCTGTTCCAGCAGATGGGGGAAGGCGAGAAGAAGGTCCTGTCCCTGGTGATCAAGGCCGACGTCCAGGGCTCGCAGGAAGCGCTGGTGCACGCGCTGACGCGCCTGTCCACCGAGGAAGTGAAGGTGGGCGTGGTGCACGCCGGCGTGGGCGGGATCACCGAGTCGGACGTCAACCTGGCGATGGCCGCGCACGCGGTGATCATCGGCTTCAACACGCGCGCCGACGCCACCGCGCGGAAACTCATCGAGAGCGCCGGCGTCGACGTGCGCTACTACAACATCATTTACGAGGCGGTGGACGAGATCAAGGCCGCGCTCTCCGGCATGCTGACGCCGGAGAGGAAGGAGGAGGTCATCGGCCAGGTCGAAGTGCGACAGGTGTTCCGCATTTCCAAGGTCGGGGCAGTGGCCGGCTGCTACGTGCTCGACGGCCTGGTGAAGCGCAGCGCGCAGGTGCGGGTGCTGCGCGAGAACGTCGTCATCCACACCGGCGAGATCGACTCGCTCAAGCGCTTCAAGGACGACGTGCGCGAGGTCAAGGCCGGCTTCGAGTGCGGCATGTCGCTCAAGAACTTCTCGGACCTCAAGGAAGGCGATCAGTTCGAGGTGTTCGAAGTCCTCGAGGTCGCGCGCACGCTGTGACCGCAAGGAGGGTCACGGAGTGACCCGGGGCCGGCCGCAGAGGGTCGCGGACCAGATTCAGCGCGAGCTCGCCGAAATCCTCCGGCGCGAGCTGCAGGATCCGCGCCTCGGCCTGGTGACCATCACCGCGGTCGATGCCGCTCCGGACCTTTCGCACGCGGTGGTGTACTTCACCTGCCTGGAACGCGTGCAGGCGGAGGCCGCGGAGCGCACCCTGCGCAAGGCGGCCGGCTTTCTGCGCAGCAGCCTCGCCCGCCGCATCAAGCTCTACACCACGCCCGAGCTGCGCTTCAAGTACGACGAGTCGGTGGAGCGGGGCGCGCATCTGTCACAACTGATCGACAGCGTCCGCCCGAAAGACTGATGCGCCGGCCGCTCGACGGCGTCCTGCTGCTCGACAAGCCGATCGGGCTGGGATCCAACGCGGCGCTGCAGGCGGCCAAGCGCCTGTACCGGGCCGAGAAGGCCGGCCACGCCGGCACGCTCGATCCGCTGGCCTCGGGCCTCTTGCCGATCGTGTTCGGCGAGGCGACCAAGTTTTCCCAGCTGGTGCTCGACGCCGACAAGGAGTATCTCGCGCGGGCGCGGCTCGGCATCACCACGCGCACGGGTGATGCCGAGGGCGAAGTGCTGGAACGGCGGCCCGTGCAGGTCCAGGCAGATGACCTCGAGCGCGTCCTGCCGGCGTTTCGCGGCGAGATCGAGCAGGTGCCGCCCATGTACTCGGCGCTCAAGCACCAGGGACGACCGCTCTACGTGCTGGCGCGGCGAGGCGAGAGCGTCACCCGGGCGCCGCGCCGGGTGCGCGTGCACGCGCTTGAACTGCTGGGCATGACAGCGGACACGCTCGAGCTGCGCGTCCGCTGCAGCAAAGGCACCTACATCCGCACCCTGGTCGAGGACATCGGGCATGCCCTGGGCTGCGGTGCGCATCTCGCCGCCCTGCGCCGGGTGGCGGCGAGCGGCTTTCGCATCGAAGAGGCGGTCACGCTGGACGCGGTGCAGGAGGCAGGCGAGGCGGGGCGCGACCGTTTGCTGTTGCCGCTGGATCGGCTGCTCGAAGCCCTGCCGCGCCTCGACTTGACCGATGACCAGGCGGACCGCTGCGCCAGGGGACAGGCAATCCTGCTGCCGCAGGCGTCCGCCGGTCGCTACCAGGTGCACCGCGGGCAGGGCGGCCTTCTCGGTGTGGCGGAGGCCGGAGACGACGGCATCCTGCATCCGCGCCGCCTGCTCGCGACGCAGCCGGATGCAGCGCAAGCGGCTGAAAAACATCAAAGAAACTTGTGAACCGCAGCACGTGCAGGTTAAAATCCGCGCTTACCCAAGGAGATGAGAGCATGGTTTTGCAGGTTGCGCAGAAAGCGCAAGTGGTGAAGCAGTACCAGCGCGCCGGCAACGATACCGGATCGCCCGAAGTGCAGGTCGCGCTGCTGACCGAGCGCATCAACAGCCTCGCCGAGCACTTCAAGGCCCACGTCAAGGACTTCCATTCCCGCCGCGGGCTGCTGAAGCTCGTGTCGCAGCGTCGCAAGCTGCTCGATTACCTGCGGCGCACGGATGCGGACAAGTACCGCTCGGTCATCGAGCGGTTGAGTCTCCGCAAGTAGCCCCCACAGATGCCGCGGCAATGGACGCTCATCGTGTGATGAGCGTTTCTTGTTTTCGCCGCTTACCCGAGGAATCCCTTTGAATCCGATCAAGAAGACGTTCACCCTGGGCGGCCAGCAGGTCACGCTCGAGACCGGCGAGATCGCCCGGCAGGCGCACGGCGCCGTCATCTGCACCATCGAGGACACCATGGTGCTGGCCACCGTGGTGGGCGCCAAGTCGCCCAAGGCGGGCCAGGACTGGTTCCCGCTCACCGTGGACTACGCGGAACGCACCTACGCCGCCGGCAAGATTCCGGGCGGCTTCTTCAAGCGCGAGGGACGGCCCTCGGAGAAGGAAACGCTGACCTCGCGCCTGATCGACCGTCCGATCCGGCCGCTGTTTCCCGACGGCTTCTTCAATGAAGTGCAAGTCGTGGCGCAGGTGCTGTCGCTGAACCCGGAAGTGGATTCCGACATCCCGGCGATGCTGGCGGTGTCGGCGGCGCTCACCATTTCCGGCATCCCCTTCAACGGCCCCATCGGCGCGGTGCGCGTGGGCTACGTCGAGGGCCAGTACGTGCTCAATCCGACGGCGACGCAGCTCAAGGAATCGCAACTCAACCTGGTCGTCGCCGGCACCGAGCAGGGCGTCTTGATGGTCGAATCCGAAGCGCAGGAGCTGCCCGAAGACGTGATGCTCGGCGGCGTGGTGTTCGGGCACGAGAACATGCAGGCCGCGATCCAGGCGATGAACGAGCTGGCCGAGGAGGCCGGCAAGCCCGTCTGGGACTGGAAGCCGCCGGCCAAGGACGACGCGCTCATCGCGCGGGTGGCGGAGCTGGCCGAGGCCGAGCTGCGCGCCGCTTTCGGCATGCGCCAGAAACAGGCCCGCAACTCGCGCCTGAACGAGATCCGCAATGCCACCATGGCCAAGCTGGAAGAAGAAGCCAAGGCCGCCGGCACGGAATTCGGGGCCAACCACGCCAAGGACGTGTTCTTCAATCTGGAATCGAAGATCGTCCGCACCCAGATCCTCGACGGCGAGCCGCGTATCGACGGCCGCGACACCCGCACGGTGCGGCCGATCAGCGTACGCGTCGGCGTGCTGCCGCGCACCCACGGCTCGGCGCTGTTCACCCGCGGCGAAACCCAGGCGCTGGTCAGCGTGACGCTCGGCACCGGGCGCGACGAACAGATCATCGACGCGCTCTCCGGCGAGTACCGCGAGCGCTTCATGTTCCACTACAACATGCCGCCCTACGCGACCGGCGAGACCGGACGATTCGGTTTCACCAAGCGGCGCGAAATCGGCCACGGGCGACTCGCCAAGCGCGCGCTCGTCGGACTGCTGCCCAAAGCCGAGGATTTCGGCTACTCGCTGCGCGTGGTGTCGGAGATCACGGAATCGAACGGCTCGTCGTCGATGGCCTCGGTGTGCGGCGGCAGCCTGGCGCTGATGGACGCCGGCGTGCCGGTCAAGGCTCACGTGGCAGGCATCGCCATGGGGCTGATCAAGGAAGGCAAGCGCTTCGCCGTGCTGTCCGACATCCTCGGCGACGAGGACCACCTCGGCGACATGGATTTCAAGGTCGCCGGCACGGAGAAGGGCGTCACCGCGCTGCAGATGGACCTGAAGATCGAGTCCATCAACCAGGGCATCATGAAGATCGCGCTCGATCAGGCGCGCGAGGCGCGCATCGGCATCCTGCAGATCATGAATCAGACGATCCAGGGTTCGCGCGCCGAGCTGTCCAGCTTCGCCCCGCGCATCATCAAGATCAAGATCAACCCGGACAAGATCCGCGACGTGATCGGCAAGGGCGGCGTGGTGATCCGCGGCATCCAGGAGGAGACCGGCACCACCATCGAGATCGAGGACGACGGCACCATCTCGATCGCGTGCGTGGTCGCCGAAGGCGGCGAGGCGGCCCGCAAGCGCATCCAGGAGCTGACCGCGGACGTCGAGGTCGGCAGGATCTACGAGGGCCCGGTGCTGCGCCTGCTGGACTTCGGCGCGATCGTGCAGCTGATGCCGGGCCGCGACGGCCTGCTGCACATCTCGCAGATCAGCAACGAGCGCGTGAATGCCGTCTCGGACTATCTCAAGGAAGGGCAGATCGTGAAGGTGAAGGTGCTCGAGGCCGACGACAAGGGCCGCGTGCGCCTGTCGATGAAGGCGGTCGGCGCGCCGGAGGCGGCCAAGCAGGCCTAGCTACTTCGCGACCTGCTTCTCGCGCAGCTCGTCCAGCGTCTTGCAGTCGATGCACAGCGTCGCGGTCGGCCGCGCCTCCAGGCGCTTCAGGCCGATCTCCACGCCGCAGCTCTCGCAGTAGCCGTACTCGTTGGCGTCGATGCGCGCGATGGTCTCGTCGATCTTCTTGATGAGCTTGCGCTCGCGGTCGCGGTTGCGCAGCTCCAGCGCCATGTCGGACTCCTGGCTGGCGCGGTCGTTGGGATCGGCGAATACCGTGGCCTCGTCCTGCATGGTGTGCACGGTGCGGTCGATCTCCTGCGAGAGCTCGGCCTTGAGCTGCTCGAGCATCTTGCGGAAGTGCGAGCGCATCCTGGCGTTCATGTAGTCCTCGCCCTTCTTCGGTGCGTAGGGCGTGAAGCTTCTTCTGCTCAGTTCGAGTGCCATTTCCCGCTTCGGGCTGAAAAATGAGTTGTGCTTTTTAGCAGAAAAGCCCCCCAGCAGCAAGCCGGAAAAAGAGTATCATTGGCGCCCTTTCCGGGGTGTAGCGCAGCCTGGTAGCGCGCTTGCTTTGGGAGCAAGATGTCGGGAGTTCAAATCTCCCCACCCCGACCAGTGGATGGCCCGGCGGCTGCCCGTAGCTCAACCGGATAGAGCACCAGCCTTCTAAGCTGGGGGTTGTGGGTTCGAGTCCCGCCGGGCAGGCCACAGATGCAATGGTGACCGTAGCTCAAAGGTAGAGTCCTGGATTGTGATTCCAGTTGTTGTGGGTTCGAGTCCCATCGGTCACCCCA
>Ga0180077_1000045_pt1 | contig 14383 bp, 15 predicted proteins | sample EasRiv466_16_10D_FD_123014 | JGI IMG/M metagenome (GOLD analysis project Ga0180077, IMG submission 123014) | Soil microbial communities from meander-bound floodplain in the East River, Colorado, USA - East River metaG ERMLT466_16_10D | ecosystem: Environmental > Terrestrial > Soil > Floodplain ...
ATGTGGCCGCTGCCGTCCTCAAGATGGACAAGCACGAGCTCGACATCGCCGGCAACCAGGTCATCCACCGCCTGACGCGCGAGCCGAAGCTGCCGCTCGAGGAGGTCGGACGCATCGGCTACTTCCGCCCCGACACACTGCCGCCCGATTTCCAGGCCGAGCTCACGGTGACGCGGCACTACACGCCGCGCCAGTACGGCTTCACCTTCACCAATGGCATCCAGGCCTCGCACGTGGAAGTCGACCCGGACACGGGTTTCGTGAAGCTGCTCGGCCACTGGTGCGTGGAGGACTCGGGCACCGTCATCAACCCGATGCTCGTGGACGAGCAGTTGCGCGGCGGCGTGGTGCAGGGCATCGGCGCGGCGCTCTATGAAGAATGTATCTACAGCCCCGAGGGGCAGCTGCTCAACGGCAACCTCGCCGATTACCTGGTGCCGATGGCGGGCGAGATGCCCGACATCGTCTGCGCGCATGTGGAAACGCCCACCAGGCAGTCGCAGCTCGGCGCGAAGGGCGTGGGCGAGGCGGGCACCGCGGGCGCGCCCGGCGCGGTGATGAACGCGATCAACGACGCGCTCGCGCCGCTCGGCGCGCGCGTCACGGCGATGCCCTTCACGCCGGAGCGCATCCTGAGAGCTCTCGGGAAAGTCCCGTGACTCGATGAAGCTGGGCATGTTCATGATGCCGCTGCACCCTCCGGGGCGGCGGCCCGCCGAGACTTACGCCGAAGACCGCGAGGCGATCCTGCTCGCCGATCGCCTGGGCTACAGCGAAGCGCTGGTGGGCGAGCACGTCACCGACCTGGCGGAGAATGTCACTTCCTGCCTCATGTTCCTCGCCAGCGTGGCGCACGACACGAAGAACATCGTGCTCGGCAGCGGCACCATCAACATGCCCAACTCGCATCCGGCGGCGGTCGCGGCGCAAGTGGCGATGCTGGACCACATGCTCGAGGGGCGCTTCCTCATGGGCATCAGCCCCGGCGGGCTGATGTCGGACGCTGAAGCCTTCGGCAACTTCCGCAAGGACCGCAACGCGATCTTCCTCGAGGCCATCAACATGGTGCTCGCCATCTGGGCGGGCGAGGCGCCCTACGACCTGAAGGGCGAGCATTTCTCGGTGAGCACCGCCAACACCATGATCCCGGAGATCGGCCAGGGCACCATCCTCAAGCCCTATCAGAAGCCGCACCCGCCGATCGTGGTCACCGCGGTGGCGCCGTATTCCAAGGGCGTGACCGAGGCCGCCAGGCGCGGCTGGACGCCGATCTCGGCGAATTTCCTCTTGCCCGAGTGGGTGGCGACGCACTGGCCGCGCTATGCGGAGGGCCGCCAGGCGGCCGGCGCGATGCCGCGCGCGGCCGAGTGGCGCATCGCGAAGTCGATCTTCGTAGCGGACGACGACAAGGTCGCGAAGCGCTACGGCCACGGCGCGCAGGGCCCGTACCACTTCTACTTCAGGCAGCTGATTCGCAAGCTGGTGGGCTTCGGCGGGCGATCGAACCTGTTCAAGCTGGACCAGAGCGAGCCCGACGCCTCGATCACCGCGGACAGCATGACGCCGCGCCTGGTGATTGCCGGCTCGGTGGCGAGCGTCGTCGACCAGATCCTCGCCTTCCGCGAGAAGGTGGGCGACTTCGGCACGCTGGTCTACGCGTGCCACGACTGGGCAGACCCGGCGCTCGGCCGCCGCTCGATGCAGCTGATGGCCGAGGAAGTCATGCCGCGCGTCAATGCCGCCATCTGACGCGCTGCCGCATTGCCAAGCACGGAACGGTTCAGCACAATAGGGCAACCACCTCAGGAGGAGGAACAGCAATGACGAACGTCTGGCGCATTTGGTTTTCCGCCGCCGCGCTCGCCGCGGCGGGCCTCGCGGCGCTGCCGGTGCTCGCGCAGCAGCCGATCAAGGTTGGCATGAGCATGCCGCAGACCGGCACGCTCGGCGCGGGCGGCAAGGCGGCGCTGGTCGCCCTGCGCATGTGGGTCGAGGACGTCAACGCGAAAGGCGGCCTTCTCGGCCGCAAGGTGGAACTGATCGCCTACGACGACCAGACCAACCCGGCGCTGACGCCGGCGATCTACACCAAGCTGCTCGACGTGGACAAGGTGGACCTGCTGATCGCGCCCTACGGCACGGTGCCCACGGCGCCGATCATGCCGCTGGTCAAGCAGCGAGGGCTGCTCCTGATGGGCAACTTCTCGTTCCAGGTGAACCACACGGTGAAGCACGACATGTGGTTCAACAACGCGCCGTGGAACGACGCCGCGAGCTGGTTCACGGGCTACTTCGAGGCCGGCCAGAAGGCGGGGGTGAAGACCATCGCCTTCCTTGCCGCCGACCAGGAGTTCGCGCAGAACCTGGCCAACGGCGCAAAGGAGCTGGCGAAGAAGGGCGGCCTGAAGACGGTCTACGAGCAGAACTACCCGCCGGCCACCACCGACTTCTCCTCGCTGATCCGCGCCATCCGCGCCGCCAAGCCCGACGCGGTGTTCGTCGCCTCCTACCCGAACGACTCGGTGGCGATCGTGCGCGCGGTCAACGAGATCGGCGTTGGCGCCGACGTGAAGATCTTCGGCGGCGGCATGGTCGGCCTGCAGTTCACCCCGATCATGACCTCGCTGGGCTCGCTCCTGAACGGCGTCGTGAACTACAACTCGTACGTGCCGGGCATGAATTACCCCGGCATCGAGGAGTTCCTGCAGCGCTACGCCAAGAAGGCCGCCGAGGAGAAGGTGGATCCGCTCGGCTTCTACCTGCCGCCGTTCAACTACGCCATCGGCCAGATGCTCGAGCAGGCGGTCAACGCGACCAAGAGCCTCGACCACAAGAAGCTCGCCGACTACCTGCGCAAGAACGAGATGAAGACCATCGTCGGCCCGATCCGCTACGGTCCGGAAGGCGAGTGGGCGAACGCGCGCGTGGTGCAGGCGCAGTTCCGCGGCGTAGCGGACAAGGATATGGAGCAGTTCCGCAAGGCCGGCAAGCAGGTGGTCCTGTACCCGGACGCCTATAAGACGGGCGAGTTCATCGCGCCGTTCGAGAAGGCGCGCAAGTAGCCGCGCCTCACCAAGCGCAATGCGGCGCGGCGATCCCGCGCCGCATTTTTTTGGCGAACCCATGTTCTTGTCCCTGGAGCTGCTGTACGAGGCGGTGATCTTCGGCATTCTGCTGGGGTGCTTCTATGCCGCGGTCAGTATCGGGCTGTCGGTGGCCTTCGGGCTGCTGGACGTGCCGCACGTCGCGCATCCGGCGGTGATGGTGTTCGGCGCCTACTGCACGTGGCAGCTCAGCAGCCTGGGCATGGACCCGATCCTCGCCGGCCTCGCGCTGATGCCGCCGTTCTTCCTGCTCGGCATGGCGCTGTACCGCTTCTACTACGAGGCCTTCGAGCGGCGCGGCAGCGACGCCGGCGTGCGCGGCATCGCCTTCTTCTTCGGCGTCGCGCTGATCATCGAGGTGGGCCTGGTCCTGCTGTTCGGCGTCGACCAGCGCACGGTCGAGGCGAGCTACGTCGGCTCGAGCGTCTCCTTCGGCGAGATGCGCATCCCGCAACGGTTCCTGGTGGCCTGCGGCGTGGCGCTGGTGCTCATGGCGACGCTCACGCTCTACCTGTCGAAGACCTTCACCGGGCGCGCGATCAAGGCGGTGGCGCAGGACGAGCCGGCGCTGCGGCTGATGGGCGCCGACCCGGTGCGCATCAAGCAGTGGGCCTTCGGCATCGCCACCGCGGTGGCCGCGCTCGCCGGCGCGCTGCTCATCATCATCGGGCCGGTCGAGCCCACCCTTGACCGCGTCTACATCGGGCGCACCTTCAGCGTGGTGGTGCTCGCCGGCCTGGGCAGCATGACCGGCACCATCGCCGCGGGCCTGATCCTCGGCATCTCCGAGTCCATCGTGCTGATGCTGTTCGGCGCCTCGTGGGCGCCGGCCGTGTCCTTCGGGCTGCTGCTGCTCGTGCTCGGCGTGCGGCCGCAAGGGCTGTTTGGGCGATGAAGTTCTGGATCAGCGCCGCCGTGCTGCTCGCCGCCGCGACGGCCTCTGCGCTGCTGGTGAAGAACGAGTATTTCTTCTTCGCCGCCTACACGGTGCTGATGTTCGTGGTGCTCGCCACCGCCTGGAACATCCTCGGCGGCTACGCCGGCTACGTGAACTTCGGCACGCCGGCGTTCTTCGGCCTGGGCGCCTACACGGCCGCCGTGCTGTTCAAGGCCTTCGCCCTGCCCCTTGTCCTGCAAATCCTCGCCGCGGCGGCGATGAGCGGGCTGCTCGGCCTGGCGGCGGGGCTGCTCACGCTGCGCCTGCGCGGCATCTTCTTCGCCATCGCCACCATCGCGCTGGTGGTCATCATGGAGACGCTGTTCATCAACTGGCGCTACGCGGGCGGTGCCACCGGGCTGCAGCTGCTGCGCCCGCCGCCGACGGCGCCCTTCGAGTCCTATATCAAGATGCTGTTCGTGCTGATGGGGGTGATGGCGGTGGGCGCGGTGGCGCTCGCGCGCTGGATCGAGCGCTCCTGGATCGGGCGCGGGCTGCGTGCCATCCGCGACAACGAGGAGGCCGCCGAGTGCAGCGGCGTGCCCACGCTGAGGCTCAAGGTGTTCGCCTGCGTGCTGTCGGGCGCCCTGATGGGCGCGGCGGGTGCGCCCATGCCGATGTACCTCAGCTTCATCGAGCCGGCGTCGACCTTCAACCTGAACTACGCGATCGGCGCGCTGGCGAGCCCGATGATCGGCGGCACCGCGCACTACCTCGGGCCGGTGATCGGGGCGCTGCTGCTCAGCTCGCTGCAGCAGCTGGTCACGGTGACCATCTCGAGCGAGATGAACGTGCTCATCGTGGGCGTGCTGCTGGTGGTGTTCGTCGTGCTGGCGCCGGACGGGATCGTGGGCCTGTTGCGAAAATGGACCAAGCGCTTCTCAAGGTAAAGTCGGTGTCGAAGCAGTTCGGCGGCTTCACGGCGCTCGACAACGTGAGCATCGAGATCGCGCGCGGCGAGCGCTTCGGGCTGATCGGGCCCAACGGCTCGGGCAAGACCACGCTCATCAACTGCGTGTCGGGGTCGCTGCGCAACGACGCCGGCTCGATCGAGTTCGACGGCGAGGAGGTATCGCGCCTGCCGGCCTTCCAGCGCACGCGGCGCGGCATCGCGCGCAGCTTCCAGATCCCGCGGCCGTTCACCAGCATGACGGTGCTCGAGAACCTGGTGGTGCCGCTGGAATACGTGGTGCACCGCCGCTCCCTGCACAAGGCGGACACGCGCGGCGAGGCGATGGCGCTGCTGCAGGACATGGGCCTCGCCGACAAGGCCGACACGCAGGCCAACCGCCTGTCGCAGGTGGAGCTGCGCAAGATGGAGCTCGCGCGCGCCATGGCCGCGCGCCCGCGCCTGCTGATCTCGGACGAGGCGATGGCCGGGCTGTCCTCGAACGAAGTGGCGGAGGTGCTCGAGATCCTGTTCAAGCTCAACGCCACGGGCATCACCATCATCATGATCGAGCACATCATGCAGGCGGTGATGCGCTTTTCGCAGCGCGTGATCTGCCTGGACGCGGGGCGCATCATCTGCGAGGGCGCGCCGCAGGACATCGTGCGCAACGCCGACGTGCAGAAGGCCTACCTTGGCGCTTAAGCTTGTTGTGCAGGGCGTGTCGGCCGGCTACGGCGCGGTGCGCGCGCTGCACGGCGTGTCGCTGGACGTGGCGCAGGGCGAGACCGTGGCGCTGCTCGGCACCAATGGCAACGGCAAGAGCACGCTGATGAAGTGCGTGATGGGCATGGTGCGCCCCACCAGCGGCACGGTGACGCTGGAGATGGACGGCACGACCCACGACCTCACGCGGCTGTCCACCGAGGCGATCGTCAGCCTCGGCGTCGCCATGGTACCGGAAGGCCGGCGCCTGTTCCCCAAGCTCACGGTGGAGGAGAACCTGCTGCTCGGCGCGTTCCGTCCGCAGGCGCGCGGCGCGATCGACAAGAACCTCGCGTTCTGCTTCGCGGCGTTCCCGGTGCTGGAAGAACGGCGCCGCCAGCTGGCCGGCTCGATGTCGGGCGGCCAGCAGCAGATGCTGGCGATCGCTCGCGCGCTGATGTCGGCGCCGCGCCTGCTGCTGGTGGACGAGCCCTCGGTGGGCCTGTCGCCGCTGCTCGTGTCGCACACCGTCACCAAGATCAAGGAGCTGAAGGACGGGTACGGCCTGACGGTGCTGATGGCCGAGCAGAACTTCCACCAGGCGATCCGCATCGCCGACCGCGGCTACATCATCGTGCACGGCGAGATCGTCTTCGAGGGCCGCACCGTCAGCGAGCTGGAGGACAACCCGCTGGTGCGCAACTACTACCTGGGCACGGCGTGAACGCGGCGCGCACGCCCTATCCGCCGATCGGGGCGTTCGGGGCGGTGATGGGCCTGGCTGGCCTGGGCCTCAGCGCACGCGCCGCGGCCCCGGTGCTGGCCGGAGCACTGCCCGCGCCCGCGCACTTCACCGAGGCGTGGATCGCGCTGGCCGCGCTCGTGTTTGCCTGGCTGTTGCCGGCGTACCTGTGGAAACTCGCCCGGTCGCCGCAGGCGGTACGCGACGAGTTCGCCAACCCGGTGACGATGGGGTTCTGCGCGACGCTGCCGCTGGCCATGACGCTGCTGGCTGGCGGGCTCGCGCCTTACGTCCCGGCGCTCGCCGGCGTGCTGTGGTGGGCCGGGGTCGCGTTGCTGCTCGCGATGCAGGTCTGGGGGCTGCAGCGCCTGCTCGCGGGCGGCATCGAGCTCGGGCAGGCGAACGGCGGCTGGCTGATGCTGTTCGTCGGCGGCATCGTCGTGCCTGGCGGGGGGCTGCCGCTTGGGAACGAGGAGATGTCGCGGTTCGCCTTTGGCGTTTCAGCCGCGATCGCGCCGCTGATCCTGGGCCTCCTGCTGCTGCGCGGCGCGATCGGCCCGGCGCTGCCCGCGGCGCTGCGGCCGAGCTGGTTCATCCTGCTGGTGCCGCCGGCGCTGGTGTACGCGCACGGCAGCGCGCTGTTTCCCGATCTGGCCTTCCTCGAGGTCCTGTTCTTCTTCGGGCTGGTGCTCGCCGCGTCGCTGATGATCTACGCGCGCGACCTCGCGCGCTGGCCCTTCGGCGTGCCATGGTGGGCGTTCACGTTTCCGCTCGATGCGCTTGCCTACGCGGCCGCGCGCTACGCCGGGGACCACCCGGCGCCGGTTTGGACGCTGCTCTGTGGCGCCACGCTGCTGCTCGCGACGCTTGCCGTCGTGCTGGTGCTCGTGCGCAGCGCGCTGGCGTTGCGCGGCTAGGCCCGGCCAGGCGCGGCTAGCGCCAGGCCCACACCGGCTGCTCGAGGTGCGCGACGCGCGTCGCCCGGCCGAGCAGCGCCACCTCGATGAACTGGTAGAGCACCGCCGCGGTGGGCGCGTGCACCAGCGTGCCGAGTATCGGGTAGCGGATCACCGGCCGGTCGCTCTCCGGGATCGCGACGAACTGCGGCGAGCCGGGCCGCGCGAGCTCGGTGAGCGGCACGCGGTAGATCTTCGCCACCTCCGCGGGATTGGGGGCGAGCGCCACGCCTTCCGCAAGCCACGCCACCAGCGGCGTGATCAGATAGCCCGAGCGCGTCGGGTAGTCGTCCAGCCGGCCGATGAAGTCCTGCGGCGCGAGCTCGAGGCCGATTTCCTCCCGTGCCTCGCGGCGCGCGGCTTCGAGCGCCGACTCGCCCGCGTCCATGCGCCCGCCCGGCAGCGCGTATTGCCCCGAATGCGTGGAAAGGCGCGCGGCGCGCTTGGTGAGCAGCAGCGCCGCCTGGCCGGCTTCGCCCGTGACGATGACGCAGACGGCGGCGCGCTTCAGCGCGCGCGCGTCGAGCGGGGCATGCGAAAGCCGCTCGAGGTTCGCCGCGAGCTGCGCGCGCAGCGCTTCGCCGAACGCGACGGCCTTCACGCCGCCACCCGCGCGCGCATCGAGGCAAGCGCCACGCCCGCGAGGATCAGGAGCACGCCGGCGAAGTGGTACCAGTAGGGCCGCTCGCCGAGGAACAGCGCGGCGAGCCCGACCGCGATCGCGGGCATGAGGTGCATCGTGGCGCCGGCGCGCGCCGCCCCCATGCGCTTCACCACGTAGCTCCAGCCCGCGTAGGCGAGGAGCAGCGAGCCGATCGCCGAGTAGAGCACCGCCGCGGTGCCGGCCGGGGTCAGGCGCAGCTGCATGCCGATGAAGAATTCAGCGACCACCCAGGGCGCCATGAAGACAAGACCGAGCAGGCACACCATGGTGAGGAACTCCACCGTATCGAGTGAATCGTGGCGCATGCGCAGGAACACGGTGTAGCCGCCCCACATCGCCATCGAGGCGAGCGCGCACAGGTCGCCGAAGTTGAACGAGGGCTGCAAGAGCCGGCCCTGCATGCCGATCAGCGCCACGCCGGCGAACGAGATCGCTACGCCCAGCCACTGGCGTGCGGCAATGCGCTCGCCCAGGAGTGGCGCCGCGAGCAGCAGGATGAAGATCGGCGCGGTCGAGAGGTACAACGTCGCGCTGGTCGCGGTCGTGTAGTGCAGCCCGAGCCACTGCAGCGCGAGGTGCAGCCCGCCGCCGAAGAAGCCGAGCAGCCAGAGCACCTGCCAGTCGCGGTGCGTGAAGGCGGGGAGCTTCGCGGCGAGCCCGCGCCACGCGAAGGGCGAAAGCAGCGCCACCACGATCACCAGGCGGCCGGCGGTGGCGAGTCCGGGCGAGATGTCGTCGCGCACCGCGCGCGCGACGATCCAGTTGCCGGACCAGAGCAGAAGGGTGGCCAGCAGCACCAGCCAGGCGGTGAAACGCATCGTCGGGCGATTATCGCTCGCGTGCTAGATTCCCGCCGCATGCCCTTCGTCACCGCCGCCGGCCGTTCGCTGGAGTACGAGTGGCTCGGCGCCGGCGCGCCGGGCACGCCGCCGCTCATCTTCCTGCACGAGGGACTGGGCTCGGTCCGGCAGTGGCGCGACTTCCCGCAGCAGGTGGCCCGGACGACGGGCTGCCGCGCGCTCGTCTACAGCCGCTACGGCTACGGTCAGTCGGAGGAGATGCGCGAGGCGCAAGCCGGCGTGCGCTTCATGCATCGCGAGGCGCTGGAAGCGCTGCCGGCGCTCATCGCCGCGCTGCGCATCGACAACCCCGTGCTGGTCGGTCACTCCGACGGCGCCTCGATCGCCCTCATCTACGCCGGCAGCCCCGCACACCCGGTGCGCGGCGTGGCGGTGATGGCGCCGCACGTGTTCGTGGAACCGATCTGCGTGGAAAGCATTCGCAAGGCGAACGAGGCCTTCGCCGGCACCGACCTCGCGCAGCGCCTGGGCAAGTACCATCGCAATCCGGTGAAGACCTTCCACCTGTGGGCCGACGCGTGGCTCGACCCGGAGTTCCTGAAATGGAACATCGAGGAATACCTGCCGGGGATTTCCTGCCCCGTGCTCGCCATCCAGGGCAAGGACGACGAGTACGGCACCCTGGAGCAGCTCGCGCGCATCCGGCGCGGCGTGCGCGGTCCCTGCGAGCTCATCGAGCTGCCGGATTGCGGGCATGCGCCGTTCCGCGACCAGCCGCAGGCAGCGCTGGAGGCGCTTTCGAGATTCATCCGTGAGCGCTGCGGCTGACGCGCTGCGCCAGGACGCGAAAGTGATCGCGCTGGTCGCGCTCGCCCACGGCCTGTCGCACTTCTACCAGATCGCCACCGCCGTCCTCTTCCCGCTGATCAAGGACGATCTTGGCGTCTCCTACACCGCGCTCGGCGGCACGATCGCGCTCTACTACATCGTCTCCGGGATCTGCCAGACGCTCGCCGGCTTCGCGGTGGACCGCTATGGCGCGCGCCGCGTGCTGTTCACGGGTCTCGCGCTCGCGGTGGCGGGGGCGCTCCTCGCCGGTCTCGCGCACAATTTCCCGATGCTCGTCGTGGCGGCGGTGGTGGGCGGCGTGGGCAACAGCGTGTTCCATCCCGTGGATTTCTCCATCCTCAACGCGCGCGTCGACAAGGCGCGCCTGGGCTACGCCTTCAGCTGGCACGGCATCGCCGGCTATCTCGGCTACGCGGCCGCGCCCGCCTACGGCATCGCCATGGCCAGCGCCTTCGGCTGGCGCGGCGCGCTGCTCGGCGCGGCGCTGATCGGCGCGGCGGTGGTCGCGCTGCTGGCGGTGCACGGGGCGACCTTGCAGGTGAGGCCGGCGAAAGCACGGCACGAGGGCTCGGGCCTGGGCGCCGATCTGCGCGTGCTCGCGCAGGCGCCGGTGCTGATGTGCTTCGGCTACTTCGTGATGATCGGCGTGGGCTTCATCGCCATGCAGACCTTCGGCATCTCGGCGATGGTCTCGCTCTACGGCGTGAACGTGGCGCTCGCTTCCGCCGCGCTGACGGCCTACCTCATCGGCGGTGCGACGGGAATCTTCTTTGGCGGATTCCTCGCGGTGCGCGCCTCGCGGCACGACCTCGTCGCGGTGAGCGGCATGGCGGCGAGCGCGGCGCTGACGTTCGTGCTCGCCTCCGCGTGGCTGCCGGCCGCGGCGTTGCCGCTGCTCCTCGCCGCTGCGGGATTTTCCGGCGGCCTCACCAATCCGTCGCGCGACCTGATCGTGCGCGCCTCCACGCCGCCGGGCGCCACGGGCAAGGTCTACGGCTTCGTCTACTCGGGACTGGACGTCGGCTCGATGGTGACGCCGGTGATCTTCGGCTGGCTGCTCGACCGCGGCGAGCCCGCCGCCGTGTTCTACACCGTGGTCGTCGTGCTCGCGTTGTCGATCTTCACCGTGCTGCAACTGCCGGGGCGCACGGCGGCAAGCGCCGCCCAAGCCAGGTAGGAAGCCTTAGGCTTGGTCCCGCGCGTCGCGACGCGACAAGGCGCGGGTGGGCTCCGGCGCCGGGAATCCCCATCGCGACTTGCGCGCAGCCGGCGCCTAGCCGAGGTAGTCGATCCCGCGGCGCTCGAGCAGGCGCAGCAGCGCGGGCCAGTCCTTGTGCGTGGAGGGGCGGTCGGGGCGCTCGAACTGTTCGGTGGCCGTGGCCGCGGCGCTCCTGGACATCTGCAGCACATTGTCCAGGCCGCCCGCCATGGCGTCGATCTGGATCTGGCAGGCGCAGTCCAGGTAGTACATCAGCTCGAAGGCCTCGCGCACGGTCTCGCCCAGCGACAGCAGGCCGTGATTGCGCAGGATCATCGCCTTCGACGTCTTGCCGAGGTCCTGCGCCATGCGCGCGCGCTCGTCCATGTCGAGCGCAATGCCTTCGTAGTCGTGATAGGTCGCCTGCTGCTGCACGCGCATGGCGTGCTGGCTGATCGGCAGCAGGCCGCACTTCATCGCCGACACGGCGACGCCCGCGCGGGTGTGCGTGTGGATCACGCAATTGATCTCCGGGCGCGCCGCGTGCACGCAGCCGTGGATCACGAAGCCGGCCTCGTTGTAGCCGAGGTCCAGCGGGTCGTCGAGCACCTTGCCGTGCTCGTCGATGCGCACCAGGTTGGAGGCGGTGATTTCGTCGAACATCAGCCCGTAGGGGTTGATGAGGAAGTCTTCGCCGCCCGGCACGCGCGCCGAGAAGTGGGTGTAGATCAGGTCGGTCCACTTGAAGATCGCCGCCAATTGGTAGGCGGCGGCGAGGTCCGCGCGCACCTGCCATTCCTCGCGGCTGACGCGCTCACGGACGGGCTTGGAGTTCTTCGGCTTGAGGACGGCGCTCATGGGGGGTCTCCTTGGAGCCGGATTCTACTGCGTCGAGCGCTTCGAGCAGCAAGCGCGGATCGTTCTGCGAAAGCCTCGCCGGATCTGAGAGCATGCGGCGCCACAGGCGCGCACGCGGATGGCCATGGTACAGGCCGAGCATGTGCCGGGACACGTGGCGCAGGCTCGCCTGGCCGGACGCGTAGCGCGCCATGACCTGCACCACTTCAGCGCGGGACTTTCCCTGGTCGGCGAGGACCCAGCTGTCGTGGTAGGCGGCGCGGCCGAGCATCACCCCGTCCACGTTGGCGAGATGGGCGTCGATCTGCGGCCAGCTCGTGATGCCGCCATTGATCACGATCTCGAGTTGCGGGAAGTCCTTCTTCAGGCGGTAGACCTGCTGATACTTGAGGGGAGGAATCTCGCGGTTCTCCTTGGGCGAGAGCCCTTTCAGGACCGCATTCCTCGCGTGGACGATGAACGTGGTGCAGCCCGCTTCGGCGACCGTTGCCACGAACTTCGCCATGAACTCATAGTCTTCGATCCGATCGATCCCCGTGCGGTGCTTCACCGTCACGGGGATCGAAACGCTTTGCCGCATCGCCCGCACGCATTCCGCCACCAAGGCAGGTTCAGCCATCAGGCAGGCGCCGAACGCCCCGCGCTGCACGCGCTCGCTCGGGCAGCCGCAATTGAGGTTCACCTCGTCGTAGCCGTACCGCTCCACCAGCCTTGCGCAGTGCGCGAGGTCGGCAGGCTCGCTGCCGCCCAGCTGCGCCGCGACCGGATGCTCCTCGGGGCTGAAGCCAAGATGCCGCTCGAGGTCGCCGTGGATCAGCGCGCCGGTGGTGACCATCTCGGTGTACAGGTGCGCGCGCGAGGACACCTGGCGCAGGAAATACCGGCAATGCCGGTCCGTCCAGTCCATCATCGGTGCGACGCAGATCTGATGCAGGAGGGCCGGGCCCGATGGGAACAGGGGGACCGGGCCCCTCCCGCTAGTGGCGCGCGGGGCCCTCCCGGTTCCCCCGTCCCCCCCGTGGTCGCCTTCGGCGTCGGACATGGGCGGTCCTATTTCAGGTCGAGGTAGCGCAGGCGGGTGAGGTCCACCATGCAGCCGCGCCATGCGTCGCTGCCAATGGGCCCACGCCGCGCGCATTCCGCGTCGCGGTAGGCGCGCCAGGCAGTCGCCGCGTTTCGGTAGGCGTTCGAGGCGTTCTCGTTGCCGGCCTTCGCGTCGGCGTCGAGCGAGTCCTGGAAGCGGTAGGCGGCGACCTCCACCAGGTCGCGCTCGGCGACATCGAGGAGCAACTGCAGGCAATCGCCCGGAGAGGCGCCGCGCCGGCACTGCGCGAGCGCCGGCGCGTCCTTGCGCGGCGCCCAGTGGAAGAACAGCGCCTGCTTGTCGCTCGCGAGCAGGCAGACAAACGAGAGCTCCACGGCTGGTCCCAGGGCGCGCGTGATCGCGCCGTTGCCGCTCAGGACCGAGCTGACGAACTGGCTGCCCATTTTCCGCGCGGTGCGCTCGATGACGAGCGCGCGATCGCGATCGAAGACCAGGCCCTTCACATCGGCGCCGCCCTTCTTCAGCTCGCGCTCGCCGTAGGCGCGGCAGGTTTCCACCGCGGGGCCGGAGGTTTGCGCCCACGCGGCAAGCGGCAGCGCGAGGAGGAGCAGGAGCGCCTGGCCAGAGAGGAATGGCTTCACGCGTATTGCCCGGTGGACTGCGCGCGCATGCGCGCAAGACCCGAGAGGCTCTCCGTGAACGGCGCGGGCACGCCCGCCTTGCGGGCGACTTCCAGCGTACCGGTGAGCAGGCCGTCGATCTCGAGCGACTTGCCGGCCTCCAGGTCCTGCAGCATGGAGGTCTTGAACTTGCCCAGGTTGCGCGCCATCTCAATGCGCGCTTCCGGGTCGATGTCCGCATCCACGCCGACCGCGCGGCCGATGGCGAGCACCTCGCGCATGATCGCGACCATGTAGGCCTTCACCTCCGCGTCCGCGATCAGCCGGTCCGCGGTGGAAAGGGTGAGCGCCGACACGGGGTTGAAGCTCACGTTGCCGAGCAGCTTCACCCAGAAGTCCTTTTCGATGAAGGGGCTTTGCACGCATTCGAAGCCCGCCTGCGTGAGCGCCGCCGCGATGCCTGTCGTGCGCTCGGTGTTGTTGCCGCCCGGCTCGCCGAGGATGAGGCGCCGGCCCATGTTGTGGCTGACGACGCCGGGCTCGGGTGTGGAGGCGGCCAGGTGGACGACGCAGCCGACGATGCGCTCGGTGGGCATGGCGCGCGCGAGCGCGCCGCCGGGATCGAGGCTTTCGAGACGCAGCTTGCCGCCGCCGAACTTGAGCCGGTCGAAGAACCACCAGGGTACGCCGTTCATCGCGGTGACGATGGACGTGCGCTCGCCGAGCAGCGGCCCGATGCCGCGCGCGACCTGTGCCAGGCTCTGGCCCTTCACGGCGACGAGCACGCAGTCCTGTGCGCCGAGCTTCGCCGCGTCGCTGTCGGCGTGCACCGGGACCGCGGTCTCCTTGCCTTCGGAGCGAACACGCAGGCCTTTTTCGCGGAGCGCCGTCAGGTTGGCGCCCCTGGCGACGACCGAGACGGCGTGGCCCGCGCGCGCGAGCCAGCCGGCCATCAGCCCGCCGACCGCGCCCGCGCCGTAAACGCAGATTTTCATGGTGTTATTCTAGCGTCCGAG
>Ga0180077_1000046_pt1 | contig 14298 bp, 15 predicted proteins | sample EasRiv466_16_10D_FD_123014 | JGI IMG/M metagenome (GOLD analysis project Ga0180077, IMG submission 123014) | Soil microbial communities from meander-bound floodplain in the East River, Colorado, USA - East River metaG ERMLT466_16_10D | ecosystem: Environmental > Terrestrial > Soil > Floodplain ...
ATGGGGTGGTTGATGTAGGGGGAAGCTTCCTTGTCCTTGCGGCGCTGCGCCCGGTGCTTGTGCGCCGCGAAGGCGAGCGCATCGAACAGCAGGCCCGGACTCGTCCGCGTCTTCATCCGGCTCACAGGACCACCAGCTCCGGCGCCTTGCCGCGCTCGATGAAGACGATGGCGTTCTGCTCGTAGGAGCGGCCGATCACCATCGCGTCGTGGCGCGTGACGCCGAGCGCGAGGATGCTCGGCTCGGCGGGCCAGTCGCCCTCGGGGTCGCGGCCCTCGCCGAGATAGCAGATGTAGCCCGCGTCGGCGAGCCCCTGGTGCAGCGCCGCGCAGGAAAGCTCGTTCTCCGTCTTGCTTTGCAGCTCTCCGCCCGGGTTCGCGGCGGTGAGATACGCCGCCGTGTCCAGCCCGTCGGCGTCCAGCAGCTCATCGAGCGTCGCGTTCGGCTCGCCGACGCGGATCACCAGATCCGGCGCTCCATGAACCACGTAGAGCGCCTTCCTGTAGGCCGCCAGCAGATCGGGGCGGATCGGCACTAGAGCGCTCCGAGCGCTTGAGGCGCCGCGATGCGAAATGGGAGCTTGCGCCGGGCCAGGTCCAGCAGCGCCTGGTCCTTGGTCACGAGCACGTCCGCTTGCGCCGCCCGCGCGAGTTCGAGGAACTTCTGGTCCTCCCGGTCGCTGCATCGCGGGAGCGCCGCAACAGCCGCTGCCGACGCTGTCGCGATCGCGGTCACGTCGACTCGCTTCGCGACTCTGCGGCAGCGCGCGATGCACTCGGCCTGGGCCTCGGCACCGATCGTGTGCTTGCCGAGGTCGTAGGCAAGCACGCGCACGAGCTCCGCTTCGCAGGCTTCGTCGATCACGATCTGCACGCGCCCGGCCGCCTGCGCCGCGCGCAGCGGCGCGAGCGCGGGCTCGTCGAACACCAGCCAGTCGAGCCAGACGTTGGTGTCGAGCACGAGGCGCTTTACCCGTGCGCCAGCGCTTTCGCCGGATGCCGCGCCGCCGCCGGCGCCTGCTGCGAGTCCCGTTACGCCTGCCATACGGCGTAGCCCTCTTCCTGCAGCGCGATGGCGAGCTCCACTTCCATCTCGCGCGCCGCCTCGTAGGGCATGGGGTTGGCGTAGGCATAGAGCTTCGGCAACAGCCGCAGCCCGAAGCGCTGCACGTAGGTGTTCGCGCGGATGCCGGCCTTGTGCTTGGCGAAGCGCTGCTCGGGCGTGAGGCCGGTCATGCCCACGTACACGCAGGGCTTGAGCATGTCGCGGTCCGGATTGGCGTTGCGGAAGCGCGCGAAATTGAGCACGAACGGGTCGAGCTCGATCACGTAGACGTTGTGACGGTGCTTCGCCGGGCGCCGCTTCCTCATGCTGCCTTTGGCTGCGGCCTTCCTCTTCGGACCCGGCCTGGCCGCGCCCGCTCTCGCTGCGCGATGGTTCGCTGCGCCTGGCGCCATCGCCGCTACTTGCTCGACTTCGCCCAAGCGCCCTTGCGCTCGACGCGTGCCTGGTTCTCCAGCGCCCGCAGCCTCTTCAGGTAGTCGCGCGACGGCGTGCCATCCGGCAGCGCGCTGGTAACGCCTTTCACCTGCGCCAGTCCTTCGGCGAGGAGGACTTCATGCAGGTAGCGGCCGCCCACGTGGACGAGCCCGTAGAAGCGCGGCTCGCTGCTGCGGCCGGGCGCGCTCGCCCTCTTGGTCAGCACGACGAACGCGCCGCCGAGCAGGTTGCGCACGAGGTCGCGCGCCCGGTAGCCCGCGTTCAGCGTCTCGTCGAGCGTCGTGCCGAAGTGCTGCGCCTGCTCGCGCACGCGCTCACCGTATTGCAGGTTCGCCTCGGGCGTATCCACGAAATAAAGGCGCAGGACGAACTTGCGGCTGGCGCACTGCAGGCCGAAGCTGTCGCCGTCGTTCGCCTCGCGCGCCTGGTAGCGGCAGCCTTCCAGCGTCTGCCACTTCTTTTCCGGCGGCTTGCGCTTGTAGGCCGCATTATCCGCGGCGAGGCCCGCGCCCGCGTGCAGCAACGCGAGGGCAGCCGCGCAGGCGGCGATCCAGCTGCCTGGCCAGGTGCCCGATCTGCCGGTCATCAGGCCAAGACTAATCCAAGCCCCGCAAACGCGCTTATCATCGGGCCCCCATGGCCCTGCCTCCCGACCTGCTGCGCGAGATTTCCCGCGAGGCGATGCTCGAGCTGCCGATCCGCCGCTACGAGGGCGAGATCCGGCTCATCGAGACCGCGCAGGCGCTCGAGCGCGCCGCCGCCGACATCTTCCAGGAGCCGACGATCGGCTTCGATACCGAGACGCGGCCGGCTTTCAGGAAGGGCGAGAGCCATCCGCCTGCGCTCGCGCAGGTGGCGACGGCGCGCGCGGTGTACCTCTTCCCGCTGCAGCGGCTGGATTTCTCGGCAACGCTCGGCGAGATGCTCGCGGAAAAGGCGATCGTGAAGGCGGGCGTGGCGCTCGCCGAGGACCTGCGGCAGCTGCAGGGCCTCTTCGCGTTCGAGCCGGCGGCGGTGACGGACCTCGGCCATGTGGCGAAGCGCCACGGCCTGAAGCAGACCGGCGTGCGCAACCTCGCGGGGATCTTCCTCGGCGCGCGCATCACCAAGGGCGCGAAGACTACCAACTGGGCGGCGCGCCACCTCTCGCTGCAGCAGATGACTTACGCCGCGACCGACGCCTGGATCTGCCGGGAACTCTACGTCCGGTTCAAGGAACTGCAACTGCTCTGAAAATTGGGGTCAGGGCCGAATTTTTCCGGTGAGCAGAAATCGGGCCCTGACCCCAATTTCAGACGCCTTCGATCATTTCCTTCAGGTCGCCGCTGGCGATCAGCTTCTCGAGGTCCGTCGCCCCGCCCACCAGCACGCCCTTCACGAACACCATCGGGAAGGTGGGCCAGCCGGCCCACATCTTGAGCGCGAGGCGCCGGCGCCACTCGCGCAGGTAGCTGCCGTATTCGAGGTACTTGTAGCGGAACTCCGCGTCGTCGAGCATCTTGCACGCCTTCTTCGGCCAGGGGTTGTAGCGCATGCCGACGATGACGATGTCGTTTTCCGCCACTGCCGCCTCGACCTCCTGCACGATGTCGTTGCGGTAGTTGGCGATCCGGTCGCGGATCTCCGGGTGGATGCGGTTCTCTTCGAGGACTCGGCGGGGCATGGTCTGGGGTCTGACCCCGATTCTAGTCGTAAGCCCTGAAGCGGATCGCCGGGTCGCGCTTGATTTGGTCGACGAGCGCGACTTCCCAGTCGAGGTAGGCGCGGGCGTGCTTCTCGTAGTCGGATTCGTGCTCGTGGTCGTAGGGCTTGTACCAGACGTCATCCAGCGCCGTGGTCGCGCGCGCAATGCCCGTCTCCGCGGGCAGCCCCGCCGCGAACCACGCCGCGTTGCCGCCCTCGAGCACCTTCACCTGCGCCTCGGGCCACAGCGCCGCCGCCTCGGGCGCAGCGAAGCGCGCCAGCAGGCCATCGTCGGACGTCAGCACCACCTGCGCGGCCGTGCCGGCCTTCTCGCGCGCGCCGGCCAGCCGGGCGCGCACCGCCCACCACGCGCCCGGGATGTGCTTGCGCCGAAAGCGCAGGCTGGTGGACAAATCGATCACCGCGACATCCTCGCGCGAGCTCGCCGAGACCCTCTGGCTCGCGCCCTCTCTCGCGCCCTCTTTCGCGCCCTCTCGCGCGCCCTCTCGCGCGCCCTCTCGCGCGCGCACGTTCGCGCCTCCGCGCGCGATCTCGTCCGCGCGCACGGTCGGCCAGTCGGGATACGCCGGGATGCGCGGGGCGCGGGGCCCGCGCGCAATCGTGATATCGCCCAGGCCGAACTCGCCCTCGGGCTCGAGCACGTGCACGTCGTCCCAGCCCATCTGGTTCAGCCACGAGGCGGTCATCACCGAGCGCACGCGCTCGGGGTCGACGAACACCAGGCGCGCGTTCCTCACCGCCACGTACTCGTCGGTGGCCTGCACCAGCTGCCCGCCGGGTGCGTGCACGCTGCCCGGGATGCGCCCGGCCTCGAACTCGGCGCGCGTGCGCACATCGAGCAGGTACGTGGTGCGCATGGATTCCGCGCGCCAGGTCATGGTGCGCGCGAAGGTCGTGAACTTGACGCCGAAGCGCTTGGCGACCTGCGCCGCCGCCTCGCGCGCCTTCCTGCGTCCCTCGGGCGAAGGCTCAGGCGCCACGCGCTCCGAGCCGTGCTCGCACTGGTAGCCCGCGAGTTCCCAGCCCATGGTGCCGTCCTTCAGCGCCACGACGTCCTTGAGCCCCGCGTTGCGCAGCGACTGGCAACCGATGATGCTGCGCGTGCGCCCGGCGCAGTTGACGACCACCAGCGTCTCGGGATCGGCGAGGTCGTGCACGCGGTAGACGAGCTCCGCGCCCGGCGAGTCGATGCCGCCCGGGATGTTCATGCGGTGGTACTCCTCCCACGGGCGCGAATCGAGGATCACCAGCTTGCGGCCGGAGTCCTTCAGGCGCTTGAGCTCCGCGGGCGGGATGCGCGGCGTCTCGAATCGGTGCTCGACGAACTCGCCGAAGGCCTTGGAGGGCACGTTCACGCCGCTGAACAGCTCGCCGCCCGTGGCCTTCCACGCGGCGCAGCCGCCTTCGAGGATGTGGATGTCGGTGTAGCCGAGCTCGTCGAGCTTCTCCTGCGCGCGCTCGGCGAGCCCCTCGCCGCCGCAGTCGAGCAGCACGAGCGGCGCACTGGAGCGCGGCACGAGGTCGAGCACCATCAGCTCCAGTCTCGAGAGCGGCAGCGACGAGGCGAAGAACGGGTGGCCCTTGGTGTGCACGCCCTGCTCGCGCACGTCGAGCAGGGCCAGCTCCGCGCCCGAGACCAGGCGCTCGCGCAGCTCAGCGGATTTCACTGGCGCGCTTCGCGGATGTCGGAGTGCGCAGGGAAGATATCCCAGCGCGCTTCCTTCTCCTTGTAGAACTCGCGCTTGTGCAGCTGCTCCAGGGCGAGGCCGTACATGTGGAAGTTGAGCAGCGGCGCCTCGATGTGGATCGAGTGCAGGTCCTCGGGCATGAAGGCCACCCCCGTGCCCCGGCGCACCAGGTCGCGGCCCTTCTCGCGCACGCCGCTTTTCGCGTCGCGGTCGTAGAACTTGTTCAGCTCCTCCCCCGTCACGCCCACGATCACCGCCCAGGTGGTGTGGTTGTGCGCGGGCGTGCCGTAGCCGCCGATGGACGCGTTGGCGTAGAGCGCGAAGCGGTGGTCGGCGTCCTCCGACAGGCGGTAGAGGCACGAGCGCAGCTTCTGCCCGGGCGCGGGCGGCGGGTAGTCCTTCGGGTCGAAGAGGTCGCTGCGCGCCGCGAGCTTGATGAGGCGCGCCTTGATCTTCTGCAGGCTCGCGCGCGTCACGCCCTCGCGCTTCTCGATTTCGCGGATGTCGGTGACCGCAGCGGCGATCTCCTTCTTTCGTTCAGCGGCTCGGTCCATGCAGAAATCCTACTGCGAAAATTGGGGTCAGGGCCGAATTTACCGTGGCGGAAAGAATTCGGCCCTGACCCCAGTTTTCAGTCCCGTACCCGCCCGCGCAGGGCTTTGATCTTCGAGCGCCGCAGCTTGCCTTCGATGCGGCGCTCCTTGGAGGCGCGCGTCGGGCGGGTGGGCTTGCGGTGCTTCGGCACGAAGGCGGCGGCCTCCACGAGGGCCCGGAGGCGCGAGAGGGCCTCGGCGCGGTTCATCTCGAGGCTGCGATGCTGCTGCGCCTTGATGACGACGACACCCGTGCGCGTGATGCGCTTGTCGCCGCGGTGCAGCAGGCGGTGCTTGATGTCCTCGCGAAGGGAAGAGGCGCGCACGTCGAACCGCAGGTGCACGGCGTTGGACACCTTGTTGACGTTCTGGCCGCCCGCGCCCTGCGCGCGCACGGCGACGAGCTCGATCTCGTTTTCGGGGATGCGGATCACCACCCGCTGCCTCCGCCACCGCCCCCGCCGCCGCCGGAGCCCCCGCCTCCGCCCCCGCCACCGCCGCCCGAGCCACCGGAGCTCGAGCCGGGCGGCGTGGATGCCGCGCTCACGGTGTCGCTCAGGCTGCCGATCGAGTTGGCAAAGCCGCTCCCCGAGAACCCCGAGCCGTTGGCCGAGGAATAGAACGCGCCCGCCGCCGCGGCCACGGCCGCCGCGCCGAGGATCGCGGTAAAGCGGCTGGTCCACGCGTCCTCGACGTCGAGCGCCACCGCGTAGGGCAGGAACCTGGTGAACTCCTCGGGCGTCTGCGGCGGCGCCTTGAGGCGCGCGAGATCGTCCTTCTCGGCGATGCTCAGGTACTGGCGCAGCCCCACGATCGCGTCCTGCAGCTTGCGGCCCTCTACGCTGTAGGCGGGAAGGAGCCTCCCGAAGATCGCCAGCACGACGATCATCAGGACGATCACCGGGATCAGCAGCGATGCGGGCGTGTCCGTCACCACCATCGCGGCGACGCCGAGCGCGGCGATGCCCACGCCGGCGGCGTGCGAGCCGCGATTGCGGGAGAAGACCTTCTCCCCGTAGAGCACGTTGAGCTCGCGCTCGACCATTCCGGAGACGGTCTGCACCGCCGGGTTGTGCGACTTGGCAAGCGCCACGGGCGTGCCGGGCTTGCCGGGCATGAGCGCGGCGAGCGGCCGCTCGCCCGGGAACCACTCGCCGGGCTCTTTGCCCGTGCGCTCGATGAGGTAGGCGTCGCCCGCCTGCCGGATCTTGAGGAAGCCGCGCGCGCCGAGGCCCACCAGCCCCGCCGTGAGGCACTTCGTGTCGTAGCGCATGCGGTCGATGAAGCGCACGCCCGCGGGCCCCAGCCCGGGCGGCGCCACATAGCGCGGGAATGCCGGCCCGGCGTGCGGGTCGCGCCCCACGAGGTGCCAGCGCCACCACAGGAACGTGAAGAGGATGACGAGCGAGCCGATCCCCGCCCCCGCGCCCTTGTTGTCGCTGAGCCACCAGCCGAGGCGCATGAGCGTTCCCGGCTTCGAGACGATGCCCTTGGGAAAGGCCACCACGATAGTGAGCCCTTGGTATGCGGGAAGGCCGCGCGTGGTGTGAAAGCTCGCGCCGCCGTCGTGTGCTTGCGCCTCATAGTCGCGGCCGCGCGCGCCCTGCGGGCCGGTGTAGGCCTCGACCTGGAGCTTCTCCGCGGGCACCGCGGCGGGCAGCGTCACGTCCGCGCGGATGCGATCCATGGCGAAGGTCCAGCCGTTGCCGTTCACGTTCCAGTAGAGCTCGTCGTGCTTTGCGAAGAAGCCGACCTGGCGCGAGGTGCGGTAGGTGATCTCGTAGACGTGCCGCCCGCGCGGCAGCATCACCGCGGCGTTGCCGATGCGCACGCGCACCCCGTTCGAGAGGCGCTCCTCGCGCCACATCTCCGGGCGCTCGTTGCGCCGCACGGCCACCACCTCGAAGGGCACCGTAGAGCGCGCGCCCGCACGGTCGCGATAGTCGGTGGGGAATTCGCGCAGGATGCCGCGCTTGATCTCGCGTCCCTCGACCTGCACGTCGATCCGCTCGGTGACCGTGAGCGAGCCGTCTCGCGCGATGCGGATGTCGCTGTGATAGTCGACCACGCGCTCCTGCGCCGCCGCCGGCAGCGCGAGGGCGAGGAAGATGAGTGCCAGCAGCCTCGTCACGCCGCGCGCCAGCGCCCGCGCCGACGCCCGCGCCAACGCTCGCGCCGGCCGCCGCGCGCGTTCCCGCGTTGCAGCGCTCACAGCTGCACCTTCACCGGCGCGCGGTCGTCGGTCTCGAAGAAAGGCAGCGGCTGGAAACCGAAGAGCCGCGCCACGATCGTGTCGGGAAACGTCTCCAGGCGCGTCACGTACTGCTTGACCGCACCGTTGTAGAAGCGCCGCGCGTACTGCAGGTGGTCCTCCACCTCGACGAGCTTCGCCTGCAGGTCGAGGAAGTTGGCGTCGGCCTTCAGCTGCGGGTAGTTTTCCTGCAGCAGCACCAGTTGCCCGAGGCGCGCGCCGAGCTCCTTCTCCAGCGCGAAACGCGCCGCGCCGCCCTGCGCGGCGAGCGCGTTCGTGCGCAGCTCCGTCACCGTGGTGAGCAGCGACTTCTCGTAGCTCGCGTAGCCGCGCACGGCCTCGACCAGCTGGGGCACGAGGTCGGCGCGGCGCTTCAATTGCACGTCGATGTCGGCGTAGCCCTGGCGCGCGAGGTTGCGGTCGGCGATCAGGCGGTTGTAGAGGACGATCGCCGCGACGAGCAGCGCCACCGTGACTGCCGCGAGCGCCCAACCCATCTCAGGTTCCCCGCTGCCGCATCATGGCGTCATCCTCCCCGCCGCGCCGGGATCATCTCAGCCTTGCCGTTGCGCCACGATGAACAAGCGCCGGAAGGGAAACAGCGTGCGGCCGTCGGCCTGCGGCGGATACCATGCGGCGACGCGCCTGCGGTAGTCCGCCTCGAAAGCCGCGCGCTCAGGCGCGTCGAGCCGGTCGAGGAACTGCTTGAGCCACGTGCCCTTGGTGTATTCGGCCACCGGGTTGTCCCCCGCGAGCACCTGAAGATACTCCGTCTCCCAGATCTCCAGCGCGGCGGCGCGATCCCTGAGCAGCCGCCAGTAGTGCCCGGGCTCGGCCACCGGGTCGCGCCGCAGGAAAGGCTCGAGCTTCGCGCGCCAGGGCCCCTGCTCGATGGTCTCGACGATGGTGGTATGCGAGGGCGCGCGGAAGTTGCGCGGCATCTGCACCGCAATCACGCCGCCGGGCGCGAGCGACTCCATCAGGGCGGCGATGACCGCGTCGTGGTCCTCGAGCCAGTGCAGCGCCGCGTTGCTGTAGATGAGGTCCACGGGCGCGGCCGGGCGCCAGCGCCCGATGTCGGCTTGCACGAACTGCGCTTGCGGATGCCCGGCGCGCGCCTTGGCGAGCATCTCGGGGGACGAATCCACGCCGGTGAGCCTGGCTTGCGGCCAGCGCGCGAGGATCAACGGCGCCAGGTTGCCCGCGCCGCAGCCCAGGTCCACCACCGCAGCGGGCGCCTCGAGCGGCACGCGCGCCAGCAGGTCCACCGCGGGGCGCATGCGCTCGCCGGCGAACCTGAGGTACTGGCCCGGATCCCAGCTCACGCTGCGTCCGCTGCCTGCTCGCGGGGCACTCGCGCTGCACGCAGTCGAGCGCTCGCGGGCGGACTCACGTGGCGACCCTGTTGCGCCCACCCTTCTTCGCGCGGTAGAGCGCCTCGTCCGCGGCCTTGAGCACCTGCACCGGGGGCTGGCGCTCGGCTTCCGGCTCGGCGCCGCCGATGGAGATGGTGACCGAAAGGATCTTCGTGGCCATGCTGTCGCCGCGGCGGCGGATGCCCGTCTCCTGGTGGCGCGGGCGCTCGTCGCTGCGGATCGCCATCTTGTAGCGCTCGACGGCGGCGCGCGTGTGCTCGAGGTAGGGCATCGCCTCCTTGAGCGTCTTGTCGCGGAACAGCAGGCAGAACTCCTCGCCGCCGTAGCGGAAGGCCTCCGCCCCGCCGCCGGCCTCGGCCAGCCGCGCGGCGACGAGCTTGAGCACCTGGTCGCCGATGTCGTGGCCGTGCGTGTCGTTGAAGCCCTTGAAGTGGTCGACGTCCGCCATGGCGATCGCGTAGTGCGGGCCGAGCGCGCGCAGACGCTCATCGAGCGCACGCCGGCCCGGCAGGCCGGTGAGCTCGTCGTGGAAGGCGAGCCGGTGCGACTCCTGCACGAAAGCGACGAGCACGATCACGCCGGCCGCGCTCATGAACACGCCGAACACGTTGGGCGAGCCTGCCCACTCGGCGGCGATGAAGAAGGCGGCGAGCGCGGCGGCGATGCCGATGTCGAGCGGCGTGTGCTTGGGCCAGGCGCGCCACACGGCCGCGACGAAGGCGGCGCCGAAGATGAGCCGCCCGGCGAGCGGCGTCGGCGGCGAGCGGAACAGCCAGTGCTCGAGCAGCCCCTGCCAGGCGAGCCCCGAGAGCTCGCTGCGGCCGGCGGCGGCAATCCACAGGATGAGCAGCGCTTCGCCGGCGATGAGCACGGCCCAGCGGTAGCTGCCGTAATACAGGACGCCGCGCTCCGGGAGCGCCATGGCGGCGAGCGCGTTGATCGGCACGATCACCACCAGCGCCGTGTACACCGCCTTCTGCGCGAAGCCGCCGAGCATCTGCGCGTACTGGTAGCCCGCGTAGGCGGCGAACAGCGAGGCGAGGATGATGAGCGCGCGCCCGCGGTTGAAGCGCAGCGCGAACGCCACGCCGAGCGCCAGCACCACGAAGGGCCCGAGCGTGCGCATGCCCTCGAGCGACTCGGGCAGCGACGGGCCGACGGCGGCCGCGAGGGCCGCGAGCAGCAGGATCGCCGCAGGCGCGAGGGCCGGCCGGAGCTCGCTAGGGAGCAAGACGGTCCGGCCTGAATCCCACGTCGCAGACTTTTCCACGTTGTGCGCGCTTGCCCATGTGTTCCTGCAGCTGCTTGGCGTCCATGGTTTCCTCCGCGCGGTTCTTGCGCCTGATGCCGGAGACGGCGAGCGTCTTGCCGTCGGTGACCGCCACCGAGGCGAGCGTCACCTTGTCGGGGAGCGCGAGAAGCTGCACGCCGACGCCGCCGTTCGGGCGCACCGGCACCTCCTCCAGCGGGAACACCAGCAGCCGCGCGTCGGACGACAGCGCGGCGACGTACTTTCCGTCCGTGACCGGCACGGGCACCTGCGCGCGCGCGCCTTCCGACACGCTCATGAAGTCCTTGCCTTGCTTGGTCTTGGCGACGAGGTCGCCGAGCTTGCAGACGAAGCCCAGGCCCGCGGAGCTGTTCATGAGGAGCGCCCGGCCCGGGTCGCCGGTGCCCATCCAGACGATGTCGTCGGAGGAGGAATTGGCCAGCGTGTTCACCGGCGAGCCATCGCCGCGGCCCGCGGGAATCGCGGCGGCATCCAGCGTGAAGCTCTTGCCGGAGGCCGCCAGCACGATCACCGGATCGGTGGTCTTGCACTCGAGCGTCTGCAGGAGGCCATCGCCGTCCTTGAAGGTCAGCGTGGCCAGGTCGAGGTTGTGGCCGGTGCGCGCGCGGATCCAGCCCTTCTGCGACAGGACCACCGTGATCGGCTCCTCCACCACGGTGCGCTCCACCTGCGCGCGCTCTTCGGTCCTGATGAGCGTGCGGCGCGCGTCGCCGTACTTCTTCGCGTCCTCGTCGAGCTCGCGGATGACGAGCTTCTTGAGTTCCTTTTCGTCGCCGAGGATCGCTTTCAGCGCCTTCTTCTCGGCCTCGAGGGCCTTCTTCTCCTCGTTCAGCTTCACGCCGTCGAGCTTGGTGAGCTGGCCGAGGCGGATGTTGACGATGTCCTCGGCCTGGCGCTCGGTGAACTTCCACTTCGCCATCATCTTCTGCCTGGCGTCGGCCTGGTCCTCCGCCGCGCGGATCAGCTTGATGATCTCGTCGATGCGCACGAAGGCGAGCAGCCGCCCCTGCACGATGTGCAGGCGCTCCTCGCACTTGTCCAGGCGATGCTGCGTGCGCCGGCGCACCGTGATGACGCGAAACTCGCCCCACTCGCGCAGGATGTCGGCGATGCCCTTGGTCTCCGGCAAGCCGTCCAGGCCGAGCCAGGTCATGTTCACCGCGTAGCGGGATTCGAGCGAAGTGCGCACGAGCAGCGCCGCCATCAGCTCCTCGGGGTTCTGGCGCGACGAGCGCGGCTCGATCACCAGGCGCAGCCTGGACTTGCGGTCGCTCTCGTCGCGGACCCCGCCCTGGTCGATCTGGTCGAGGATGAACTGCTTCAGGCGCTTTTGCTCCTGCGTGACTTCCTTTTTCCCCAGGCCCGGCTTGGGATTCGCCAACGCCTCGATTTCCTCCATCACCTGCCTGACCGAGACCCCCTGCGGCAGTTCGGCGACGACGACGCGCCACTGCCCGCGCGCGAGCTGCTCGGTTTCCCACTTGCACCTCAGGACGAGGGACCCCCTGCCCGTCTCATAGGCCTGCCGGATCTCCTCGGCCGGGGAGATGATCTGCCCGCCGCCGGGGAAGTCGGGGCCGGGCAGCTTCTCGAGGATCTCCTCGAGCTTCGCGCGCGGGTGCTTGATGACCAGCGCCGCCGCGGCGGCGACTTCCTTCAGGTTGTGCGAGGGAATGCGCGTGGAGAATCCCACCGGGATGCCGAAGGAGCCGTTCAACAGGCCGAAGGGCAGGCGCGCGGGCAGCAGCACCGGCTCGTCGAACTTGCCGTCGTAGTTCTTGATGAAATCGACCGTGCCCTCGCCGATCTCGGCGAGCATCAGCTCGGCGAGGCGCGAGAGCTTCGCCTCGGTGTAGCGGTAGGCCGCCGCGGCGTCGCCGTCGCGCGAGCCGAAGTTGCCCTGCCCGTCGATGAGCGGGTAGCGCATGGAGAAGGGCTGCGCGAGGTGCACCATCGCCTCGTAGGTCGAGGAATCGCCGTGCGGGTGGTACTTGCCGAGCACCTCGCCGACGTAGCGCGCGCACTTGGCGAAGCCCTGCGTGCCGGCGTCGCCCATCGCGTAGAGGATGCGCCGCTGCACCGGCTTCAAGCCATCGGCGATCTCGGGAAGCGCCCGCGACTTGACGGTGGAGACCGCGTAGCCGAGGTAGGCCTGCGAGGCGTGGCGCTCGATCGGCGCGGCGTCGTCGCCGTTTTCGGGAGTGAACAGGTCGGGGGTTCGCGTATCCAGGGTCATTTGAAGAGGTCCAGTTGCTTGTCACCCATCGCGACGGCGAGCTCCACGGCCTTCTTCGCCTTCTCGAGATCGTCGTTCGCGCCGGTCTTGCCCGCGGCCTCCCACGTGTAGCGGCCCTCGCCCGCAAGGGTCACCTTCCCGAGCTTCTGCCGGCCCTGCCAGAGCACGTGGCCCTTGTACGCCCGTTCCCAAGTCGCCTTCACCTTCTTTGCCATGCGACCTCCAGAAAATTGGGGTCAGGGCCGAATATTCGCTCGCAAGAAAATTTCGGCCCTGACCCCAATTTAGACGTCGGCCTCAACGGTCTTCCAATGCTCGCGCATCCAGTTGCGGCGGCCTTCGGCCTCCCCCGAGTCCATGAGGAGCTCGAAGGTGGCGCGCGCCTTCTTCAGTTGCCTGGGATCGAGCTGCATGCGCACCAGGCGCCGCGTGTCCGGGTTCATGGTGGTTTCCCAGAGCTGCTCGGGGCTCATCTCGCCCAGGCCCTTGAAGCGCGAGATCTCCCAGGAGCCCTCCTTCACCTTCTCCTTCTTCAGCGCCGCGAGCGTCTCCTCCAGCTCGTCGTCGTCGAGGCAATACGCGCGGCGCGCCGGCTTGCCTTTTCCCTGCGCCGGGATCTCGACCTTGAAGAGCGGCGGCTGCGCGACGTAGATGTGCCCGGCTTGCACGAGCTTGGGCGCGTGCATGAAGAAGAAGGTCAGCAGCAGCGCCTGGATGTGCCCGCCGTCCACGTCGGCGTCCGTCATCAGGATCACCTTGCCGTAGCGCAGGCCCGAGAGGTCGACCGCGTCCTCGGGCCCGTGGGGATCCACGCCGATGGCGGTGGCGATCGCCTGCAGCTCCTTGTTGGCGAGCACCGTGCGGCTGTCCTTCGACATCGTGTTCAGCACCTTGCCGCGCAGGGGCAGGATCGCCTGCGCCTCCTTGTCGCGCGCCTCCTTCGCCGAGCCGCCCGCCGAATCGCCCTCCACGAGGAACAATTCGTTGCGCGTCACGTCGCCCGAGGCGCAGTCGACGAGCTTGCCGGGCAGCGTGGCGATGCCGGAGGACTTCTTCCTCTCGACCTTCTTGCCCTTGGCCAGGCGCGCGAGCGCCTGCTCGATGGCGAGCTCGGCGATCTTCTTGCCGTCCTCGGGGTGCTCGCTCAGCCACAGCTCGAAGGCGTCCTTGACGCACAGCTCCAGGAGCTTCGCCGCGTGGCGCGTGGTGAGCTTCTCCTTGGTCTGGCCGTGGAACTGCGTGCGCACGATGCGCGCCGAGAGCGTGAAGCAGGCGCGCGCCCAGACGTCGTCGGCGATCAGCTTCACGCCCTTGGGCGCGAGCGCGCGCGTGTCCATGAAGGCGCTGATCGCGTCGAAGATGCCCGCGCGAAAGCCCGCCTCGTGCGTGCCGCCGGATCGCGTGGGAATCAGGTTGACGTGGCTGTCGGCGAAGACCTCGCCCTCGGCCACCCAGCCCACGGCCCAGGCCGCGCCCTCGCCCGGCTCGACCTCCGGGATGCTCGACTCGCTGAAGTAGCGCTCGCCGGCAAACAGCGGCGCCACCAGCTCGCGTCTCTGCAGCATGAAGTCGAAGTATTGCGCCATGCCGCGCTCGTACTTCCAGCTCTTCTTCTCCTTGCCTTCGACTTCGAGCACGGTGGTGAGCCCGGGCAGCAGG